>Ga0078972_1002781_pt1 | contig 55995 bp, 80 predicted proteins | sample YelNatPaOPGAMG01_FD_67568 | JGI IMG/M metagenome (GOLD analysis project Ga0078972, IMG submission 67568) | Hot spring thermophilic microbial communities from Obsidian Pool, Yellowstone National Park, USA - OP-RAMG-01 (SPADES assembly) (version 2) | ecosystem: Environmental > Aquatic > Thermal... | reverse complement strand
TCACTTATAATACTCAAAGAATAGAAGGCTCAAAATTAACTCTAAGGGAAACGGCAGATCTGCTTGAAAGAGGCATTGCCCCGAAGGCCAAACCTTTGCATGACATCAAAGAGGCAGAAGCGCACCAAAAAATCTTTTATGAAATGCTCAACTACAAGAAAGATTTGTCTTTACAAATCATTTTGTACTGGCACAAAAAACTGTTCGAAGCCTCAAAACCAGAAATAGCAGGAAAGATAAGAAATCACCAAGTAGCAATATCGGGAAGTAGATTTGTACCTCCTTTTCCTGCGGAGATTTATCCCATGCTGAAAGAATTTTTTAGTTGGTACGAGAAAAACAAAACTAAGATTCATCCTGTGGAATTGGCAGCCTTAGCACATCTGAAATTTGTAACGATTCATCCTTTTACAGATGGAAATGGGAGAATAAGTAGGCTAATTATGAATTTTATTTTGCATAAGCATGGTTATCCGTTATTGGACATTCCATACGAAAATAGATCTAGCTATTATAATGCCCTAGAAAGAGCACAAATTAAAAAGATGGATGGGATTTTTTTGCGATGGTTTTTCAAAAGATACGTTAAAGAGCACGAGAGATATCTAAAAGAAAAAATTAGTTAGACTTGAATTAAAAAAATAAATCTAAGCCAAGAACTGCTTCTCATATTCCTTCAAATATTCCACGCTTTTCTTCACGTCAGCAAAAAGTTTTTCCACATAAGCTACATGCTCTTTCTCTATTTTTTCTCCTTTCTTCTCTTTCGCAACTTCAAAAGCCGGAGCTATTAGCTGAATTGCATACCTTAAGCTGCTCTTAACACCGATTTCAGTCAAATACTCTAAAGCCTCTTCAGAAATTTTTATCTTTTCAGATTTTGCCCTAATTTCAATTATCTTCTTTATTTCTTCCTTGTTGTAAGGCTTTGTGTTGATTATCAAAAGCCTGTCGATCAAGTCCAAAGGCATGCCGTGAGGAGCTTTCATGTCTGTTCCTCTTATTGTTGAAAATCCTCTGTTAGTTGCAAAGATTATTATTGGAGCAAGCTCTTGCTCTAGAGCACGATTCAAAAAAGCAAAAGTTTCTATGTCGAGCATGCTGCACTCGTCAATGAAAACAACTCCTGGCAGCAATTCACATTTTCCTTCTTGCACAAGGCTTTTTATGTAATCATCAACTTCTTTCCTCACTTCTGGTTCAATCTCCTTAGATTCTCTTCCACCGAAGAATAGGCTGAAGAGGTCGCTTCCGCTCTGCCTTGCTATTGCCATGTCTAGAGAGTGCAAAGTCACAGGATAGACAAACTCTTTCTCTTTCAAAACTTTTCCTTTTGGTACAGGAACTGGCTTTACCGTTGTCAGGTCAAGATTTTTCTCTTTCACTGCTTCTTCACTTGGCCCAAGCTTCACAACTCTTCCACCATCGATATCGATTTGAATGACGTCGCCAGTTTCTATGCCTTGCTGTATAAGCTGGATCGCAAAGCTTTGGTCCATCGTGAGCTTTTTGCTTTCATCTTTTGTTGCAATTTTTATCGTCGCTCCTACTGGAATTTGCTGGTAAGGGTTGTAAGGATGCTGAGCTTTTTCTATCGAGATTTCTTTCAGCTCGCCTTCATAAATTTTTCTCATCTCATGAATTCTTGCTCCTATCGCTTTTCTTAAGGTTTGCGTCAAGAATTCGGTTTTTTTCATTTCAGTTGAAAAGATTTCACTTGCAGCCAAAGGGACAAAAGGAACATCCCAACCGAGCTCTTTTGCTATGGCGTTAGCAATAGCTGTTTTCCCGCTTCCAGGAGGCCCAGCAAGAAGAATTGCTCTTCCTGCAAACTTTCCTTCTTTTATTAGCCTTACTACCAAACCTGCAGCTTCCCTTGCTTCTATTTGGCCTACCATGCCGTCAGCTACAGGTTTGGCTTTCAAACCTTCCAAGCCTAAGCCTTGAATGTGGCTGTGAGCAGCAACTCTTTCCCATTCGCGCAGAGACTCAGGGACTTCCCTTATCTCTGGCATAAGACCACTTCCTAAATTTTTATTTTATGATAAGCATCTTTAAATTTTTTTATTAGAAATTTTACTTCTAATGATTTATAAAGCTTTAGAAATTTTACTTCTAATATTTTCTCTGCATATTCAGACAAGCAATCGCTTTATACTCAAGCATATTATATTTAAAAAATTGCTTATTTAATAGTTGTATGGAAGTTGTTAAAACGTATAACGGCAAAAACATTAAAATCGAGAAACAGCTAATAAAAAGCATAGCTAATAGTTTAGCTGAGGAAATGGCAAGAAAAATGTATTATAAATTACTTCTACTAAAATTTTTGCCTGAGATAAAAGCTGTAGAAGAAGGAAAGCTAAAAACTTTAAAAGGAAAAGAAATAGGAAAATTCTTTAATTCATTAATTAAGTCTAAGTAAATACCTTTCTAATTCTCAAATAGCAATACTCAAGCTATTTTAAATTTCAATCTCTTAATTGAAGCTAAGTCTTTTTTGGCTTGATTGGTGGAATTTTACATTCGGAACTACTGTTTTGGTTTTGTCACAAATTTTTGAAAGATATAAAAATGAGCATAAAGATAATTAATTATCAAGTAAAATGATGGTAAAATTCAGCTGGAGCAAATTTCGCAGAGGAGTGTTTCTGGTTAACTGCCTTGCTATCGTCTACAATCCTAAGACTGGAAAAATATTGATTGGAAAAAGGGAGAAAGACCCCTATGTAAAAAAACTTTCTTGGACATTTCCGGGTGGTAGACCGGACTATTCCAAAGATTTGGAACATTACTTGAAGTTGGAAGTTAAGAAGAAAACAAATCTTGACATAAAAATAAAGAGAATAATTTTTGCCAGATCCCTTCCTGAAAACAGAAAGTTTCTCTTACTTTATTATCTGGCAGAACCAATCAATGTTGGAAAAGAAAAGGCCGGTGAGAAATTCAAGGAGATAAAATGGATTAAGCCAACTGATGTAAAAAAATTCTTTACAACATCAATACACCCAGAGATTATGAAAATTCTGAGAAAGTTGAAATGAGATTCGACTAATCTCTGTTATATGCAGATGTGAGATTTGAATCAACTTGTTAGGAAAAGAAAATTGGAAAGATTTTAAACAACTCAGCTCTCCAAGAAAAGTAGTTGTAGCAGACATCAAAAGCTATGATGTAAGGTAAAAGCCTTATCAGAGTTTCTTTGATTTCTAGATTTTTATCTAAAACCTATTTCTTTTTTAAGCTTATGATCTTTAACTTGAAGCTCATATACTTCATTAATTTTCTCTACATCCAAAACTCTAATACGCTCTCTAATTTCATGAAATGTACCACTAAGAAGCTGATTTATTTTAGGTAAATCCTCTTTTATAGAAATAAGAAAAATATTACTATTCCATATGTCATATGCGTGTTTTAACTTGGAAAGAGCTTGATGTAAATTGCCTCCAATTTGGATTTCAAAAGCATAAGTGGGAACGCTTGCTGCTACTCTTCTCCAAACTACATCAAGCCTTTCACCCAAATCTGGAATAACATATTCTTTTTCGGCAATATATCCTTCAATTTTTCCTAATTCCAAAAGTTTTTCTTTTATTTCATCATGGATACTTACCTTTTTTAAAGGAACTTTCTCTGGAATTTCTTCCACTAATCTGATTAGTTCAGTATTCCATGCCTCGTCCATTCTTTGTAAAAGTATTTTAACTGCTTCTCTATCTTTTATAAAGTTCAAACCTGATCTTATGTTCACATTCAATCCTGTGATGCTAACTTTTTTATTCTCCCAATCCGACCTAGGCAAAAGAAATTCTACTTCAAAATCATAACGATAAGGCCAAATAACTCTATTTTCTTTAATTTCCTTAGCCCATAGAGGTTTGTCTTGTTTGAACTTATTTTTAATTCTCCCAACTCCAATCACACCTTTAATAGGAGAAGTAGCGTAGAAAAGTAAAATGTCACCCTTTTGCAATTTCTCCCATGTGCTCTTAAGTCCTTCTACCACTCCCCATATGTTTCCCGAAATAGCAGTTTCCCAATTTTCAGGTGTGCCTACGGAAATCCAAACTCCCATCGATTAATTTTACGTTTTTAAAGATCATAAACATTTCTTTTCTAGCAATTTTCTTATTTTATGTAATTCATGATGCAACAGAACTAAGAGTCGCAAAATTTCTTTAATTTCATCATCCATAATTTCACTCTTCCAACATTTTCTCCTTTATTTTCATGCTTATTTAAAAAATAGCAGCTTAATAAAATTTTGGAACTCAAGCAGTGAGAGAAATCTTCACTTCTCAACTTCTATTCTCAACACACCATTCTTAAACTCTTTTTTGACAATAGCAGCATTAGCAGGCAAAGGAACTAGAGTGAAATAAGCCTTGTTGCCAGCAAAAGCTTTTATCTCCATGCTCTGCTCCAATCTTTTTATCTCAATATCATCCTCGCTCTCAACATCAGGAAGCTTTACAGAAATTATCTGCTTGTTCCCTAAAGTCTTAACTTCAGTCTCAGCCTCTTCTGTAACTTTAGCCTTCCTCTCAACTTTTGGCCTTTCCTCTTCTTCCTCCACTTCCTCTATCGCTGGCTTAACACCAAACTTTCTCTTGAGCTCAGGCTCAATCTTCTTGTAATCGCCAGAAGTCTTGATCTCAACCTTTGGCTCCATTCCAGTGCCGCTTCTTATAGTTATGCTTATGCCTCCGCCTTTCAAAGGCTTAGACTTAAACAAGCTGAAAGGAGAGCCAAACATCTTGTCCATTTTCTCAAATTCTTTCTCAATATCTTCAAAAATGTCTTCACCAAAGACTTCTTCTTCACCTTTTAGCTCTGCTCCACAGTAAGGGCAAAAGTTCCAATCATCTTTAACCTTCTTTCCACAATTCGGGCATCTCTTCTTTTCAAACATTCTTCTCACGAACCAAATAATTTTGTTTTAGCCTCAATATAAACTTTTGCTTTTTAAGAAATTTATTCTTCAACCCTAGGTGCTAAAACAAAATTCAAGTTTAGCTTATCTTTAACTTCAAAGCTCATCTTGAGAGGATAGTCTTGAGCCCACTCAAGCGAAACAGAATCAGCAAGCTTTGCGGCTTTTATCATTTTCTTCAAATAGTCCAAAGGATACCTTGCCTTCACGCTCCCGCCAGCCTTGAGCTCAATCAAAGCCTTATTCCCTTTTTCAAGCTCAAGCTGTGTAGAGCTTATATCACCTTCAGCCCTCATGACAAAGTGAGAAGGAGAAGCTTCAAAAACAACTGCATCAGCAACAACTTCTGCATCTTCTATGCCAGACTCAAGAACGTCAGAGCTTAAGACTGCTTTAGTTGAAAATTCAAGCTGGTCTATTCTTGGAACTTCCTCTTGGCTCAACTCAAGCAAAGGTAAGACAAACCTTCTCTTGCTTGAATTCTCAAGAACAATCTCAAGTTTTGAATCTTGCAAGGTGAAAGTTGCTTTGTCTTGGGCGCTTGCCCTTTTTAGAACTGAGAGAAAATTGGGAATGTCTAAGCCTATTGATTGCTCTTTGTCTATCTCATATTCTTCAAAAGCTGAAGATGAAATCTTGAAATCAACTGCAGCAACCATAGCTCTATCAGAAGCAAGCAGGCTTATACCATCTTTGCTCAATTTGAAAATTCCCTCATCAATAAGTTCGGCTATAGTTGAAATTGAATTCACGAGCAAGCCAACATCTTTCAAAGTTGCTCTAAACATTTAATCCCTCTCTCTTATATAATTCTTCAACCTTCTTAAATAAATTTAAATCTAATCCTTTTAAATTTTGCACTATGTCAGCTTTAAGCTTGCCATCTATGACCGAACAAAAAACTCTAACTAGTTCACCTTGTCTTGCTTCTTCTTCACAAAAAATTTCTGCTCTGCCTGAATCATCTTCCAAAATGAAAGAATTTTCTCTAGTTTCTGCTATCTTGCCAATCAAAGCTATCTTTGAATCTGTTTTTGAAATTGAAGAAATTTTTCTTGGTGAATAGTGCTCTGCCATGCGTTTAATTTAAAAATCAGAAGATAAAAAGCTTAAATTTTTAATTTTTTTTTTTGATGTTATATATGGAAAATCTTTAAGAAAGCTTAAAGGAAACATCTGAAGGAATTAAAAAAGATTTTAACCTTCCTGGAGAAGTAAAAACTCCATATATCCAAACTTTAGATGAGAAAATTTTTAAATATATTTTTAATGAAGATAAAGAATTTTCAAATCTCACATTTGATTATTATATGAAGGATATTCTATAATAACTTCAATACGTTTTAAAAATAATTCAATTTCATATATAATTTCTCCATTAATAGTTGTAGATATAGAAAAAACTTTAAACAATATCAAATATAAAAAATTTGAAATAAACAAAATAAACAAAAATGATAGAACAAAAATATTTAGTATGTTTGTTCTAACCCCAATTTATCTTGAAATGAAACTCAATATTGAGTTTCAAGATATTCATCCTCATGTTTCAGCACTTAATAAACTTATCAAATTTTTATATCGTACCTCTTATGAAAAAATCTTTTCACACTCTTCTGAAGGAATTTATCTAAGAAACTTCTTAGGTAAGATATCAGCCATAAATTATTTTTATGAAGAATTGTTTAATGAGTTTTCTGAATTTTATTTTGCTAAGAAATTAAAAGAGATGAATTATTCACAACTTGTACCAGAAGATTATTTAAAAAAAGAAATCGATTTCAAAAATCCTCAACAATATTTTAAGTTTTTAGAACTGGTAAAACCAATATTTAAACCTATAGGGTTAAATCCTCAAGGTAAATACAATACAACCATTTTCACAAAATTAATAGAAGAGTACTTAAATTCTTTATCTGAAGTTAATCTTCTGAATATATTTGGATTTGAGGAACCGAAAGAAAATCTCATCTAAAATTAACCGTAAGAACGCCAAGTATAACCACATTTCTTGCACTTGTAGAACATGGTTGGTGGCTCATCAGCACTTCTAGTTTGCTGCATCCACCAGTAAGCTTCTGTATACCCACAATTTGGGCACACAATATTCGTGGTCGGCAATTCGGCCAAACCTTCATCTTTTCCCATGACAATAGTTCCTTTCTTCTTCTCATGAACCTTCTCAGCAATTTCAACTTTTTCTTTACTCTTAACTCTAAACCCACACTTCCTGCAAACCAAATACCCTTTCTTCTTCTTGTCTGGAACCATCAAGTTTCCACACTTTGGACAAAACATTCACATTCCTCCAAATATCCAGTGGAAGATAACTTTAAAATATCCTAATTTTGGAATAATAAAGATTACTCTTCCCTTTATTTGTTCTTTTTTGACAGAAGTTTCAAAAGGCAACAAGCCAGAATTGTGGTCTCCTTTTGTCATGTAAGTTCCATCAGGATTAATTTTAATTATCCTATGAATTATAGGTATGTTTTGGCCTGGAACTTCATAAACTATCACGTCTCCAACTTTGTATTCATTGCTGCCTTGAACTATAGGCAAATCTCCCACGTCAAACCCATTTTTTATAGGCCAAGAATCTATGTAGCTCCTGTTGTAGCCCATGTTCTCTTCAAGCCATTTATAGTGGTTTATTTCTGTAGTATCATCATGAAGCATGGAAGAAGTTAGAACAGAAACTGCTGGATAATCTGTTGCTAAAATCAAGCCAAGAACAGTCTTCAAGGCTAAAGCAGCAATAGCTCCACCTAAAATGTAAGGAAGTAAAGATTCTTGCTTGAAGTAGTAAAGGAGCAAAATTGCCAAAATTGCAAGCAAGTAAGTTGTTAAGCTTGTGACCGAAAAAACATGAAGCAAAATTATTGCCAAAACTGTGTAGATTAAAATCCCATACTTCTTCTCAATTTTTCTCCATTTTTTCTTAAGCTCTTCCATAGCTCTCTCCTTTAACAATTCCAGTAGCTATTATGTGAGCAATCCTCAAAGGCTCTGGTATGTAGCTTCTCGTGCAGCTAAGCTTTATTATTTCCCTAGCCACATCATCGCCAATTCCTATATTTTGGTAATACACCTTTTTAAAGTCTTTGATGTAGCACTCTTTTATCTCGCCAGCATTCTCCACAGCCTTCCACCTTTCTTCAAAATCTTCAAACCTCTTCAAAGCTCTCTTAACTTTTTCCAAATTTGGATGCTTCCTGTTTATCACTATTATCGGAAGCTTCGTCTCTTCAAAAATTTTTTTCACATCAATCATGTTAAAGCCTGCCATAGTGATGCCATCAAACATCATCACTTTAAGCTGTTGCCTGTGCCTTGTTGAATTCACAAGCTTGATTATCTTTTCTGTAGCATCATTTCCATCGACAAGAACTTCTGTTCTGAGCAAACCATCAAGAAACTTGCCTCCACGAAATATCACTCCAATCACAGGAACAAGCTCTTTGCTCCTGGGAGTGAAAGCACTGTCGTCAAAACCCAAAATTCTTATCTCAGATTTAAGCATAGGTTTCTAAGTAAGAAAATAGACTTTCAAAAGTATTAAAGCTTTGTGTAAAAAAGAAAAGGGAGAAAAATCATTTTGCAAGCTTATTGAGCTCACTTTGCACTATAGCTGGCATTGCTATTCCAATGAAGAAGAAGAGCAAGAACCAGAGTATTGTGCTCTCTTTGTTTGTAACTTTTGTAAAACCTTCAGCATACTTGTAAATCCAGTAAATGTTGGCTATCGGTATAATTATGAGCCAAGCTGTAGGTATCTGTGCTCCCATTTCGTTCAGCTCATCTTTTGTTTTCACAAGCCAATAGATGAAATAGATTCCAAAAGTTATTATCCCTAGCACGTAGATTTTCAGCAAGCTTCTTTTCGTCGGCATAATTTTTAATTGTTTTTTTGGCAATATAAAGGATTTAAATATAAAATTGAAAAAGAAAAGATTATAAAGTGGTCTTATGGCAAAAAAGATTTTTCCAGAAGCTGTGGCAAGGCTTTACACTAGAGTTTTTGTTTGCAGAGTTTGCAAGAGCAAGATTAGGGCAGACCCTGCTAAAGTTAAAGCCGGCAAGGTGAAATGTAGGCGATGCGGCTCAAAAGACCTTAGGCCAAAGAGAAGACCCTTGTGATGATATGGAGATAAAATACATCACCACACGAGACCTTCAAAATTCTTCTGGAGAAATAAAAGGCAAAGTAAGGGTTATTGTATTGAAAGGTGAAGACGTAGCAAATATAGATTTAACTTGTCCTGAATGTGGGCATGTTCAAAAGAAAAAGCAAGAGTTTAAACTTCCTTTGGACTTGCAGTGTGAAAAGTGCGGCTTCAAGATAAAGCTTGAAAGTTTGAGAAAAGAAATAAAAAAGAAATAAAAACTTATTTCTTCACTCCAAATTATCTATTGAGAGCTAAGCTCTCATGATCGCCATGATAGAATTCCAAAGAATTTGGAATTGGTATTCTCGTGAATCTGTTCTTAAAGCTATAGTTGAAGCTGCCAAGAATAGAGAAGTTGTTTCTGTCTATCGAGACGGAATTTTTGGGAAAAGACCTGATGTGATTCAATACCCACAAGACGTGCTTCAATCAGTTGCAAAAGGAGCAATCTCTTTCCATGGCTCTCTTGAAAGATGGCAGCAGCCTATGAAGTTAGATGTTGGCTTGAGCAAACCTCAGCTCGATACCATGAGAATTGGCTGGGATGTTTTATTCGATGTTGATGTTGATGATTTTGAGATTGCAAAGCTGACTGTAAAGCAACTAATAGAAGCTTTTAAAGACCATAGCGTCTCGAGCTACAGTATAAAGTTCACCGGAGGTTCATCTTTCCATGTCGCTATCCCCTTTGAAGCTTTGCCTGAAAAGATAAATGCTCAGCCCACTGCCTTGCAATACCCTGAGCTACTGCAGAAGATAATCGAATATGTCAAGTGGTACATACAAGACCAGCTTAAAGAAGAAATTTCAGCTCTTGGAAGCCAAGAAGAAATTGCAAGAAGAGTTGGCAAGCCTGTGAAAGAGATAACCGAAAATGGAGAAATTTCCCCTTTCAAGATAATTTCCATGGACATCTTCGGCTCAAGGCATTTGTTCAGGCTTCCTTACAGTTTGCATGAAAAAACTTTGAGGGTAAGCTTACCAATAAAACCTGAGAATATTGAAAAGTTTGAAGTTCAGCAAGCTTTGCCTGAAAAAGCAAAAGTTGAAGAAAAATTTTTAGTACCAAAAACTAGCTTGCATGATGCAGAAGCTTTGGTGATTGAAGCTCTTGATTGGAGTGCCAAGCACATGGTTGAAGCCAAAGAAGAAATACCAAAAGTTTTTGTGAAGAAGAAGATAAAAGCAATACCAGAAGAATATTTCCCGCCTTGCATCAAAAATATTTTGCAAGGATTGAGCGATGGAAGAAAGAGAAGCCTTTTCATTTTGGCAAACTTCTTGAAAAACATGGGCTGGAGTTTAGATAAGATTGAAAGCAAGATAATGGAATGGAATTCCAAAAATGTGCCGCCCTTGAGGAACAGCTACTTGAGGACTCAATTGAGATGGCACTTCAGACAAGATAGAAACTTATTGCCACCAAACTGCGACAATGAGAATTTCTACGTCGCGATGTCTATCTGTCATCCTGACAATATCTGCAAAGGGAATATTGATAAAATTACAATCAAGAATCCTGTAAACTACCCATTCAGGAAACTAAAATTAAAGAAGAAGTTAAGATAGAATTTCTTCGAAGAACTCGTCCCAAGTCAAATTTTTTTTTGATTTCTTTTCCATTTCAAGCTTCTTACTTTTCAATTTAAAATATGTTTCATCATCAACAATCGTAATTGTATGTTTCATTTTTACCACACAATAGAGTTCTAAATCTATAAATATTTTTTAGAATTTAAATAATTATGTAATGAAATACATATTTCAAAGAGTAGAAAATTATTTATATAATGATATCATTATGTAATTAAAGTGAGAATTATGGAAATACATTTAGAAGATTTACCAGAAAAAGAAGTTTATTTAAAATTGAAAGAAGACTATAGAAAGCTATTCTTTAATAAGTTTCTAAGTAGATTTAAAAATCGTAAAATGGCTATTGATGCCGTTGGTATAAAGTATAATTTTTATTTATGGCAGTATAGAACTGGTGCTCGTCTTTGTCCTCTTTGGGTTATAAAAAATATAGCAAAAATTATTTGTGAAGATATAAAAGTTGTTGAGCAAAACATAGAGTTGCTAAGAGGAAAGGGAGGAAGATGTATAAAATTTCCGAATTTTCCGTTTTTACTAGATAAAAAATTGGCAAGAATTTTAGGAAATTTAATTGGAGATGGGTGTATTTCTGTGGATAGTAGAAATTGCCTTCGAGTATTCTATACTAATTTAGATGACATTTTGATTAATAAATTTAAAAGGACTGTAAAGGAATATTTTGGTAATATTCAACTGGGTGATTCCATTGGCTCTAGAGGTCAACATATAATTTACCTACCAAAAATAATAGGAATTATAATTAGAAAAATTGGTTGTAAAACTCGCTCATCAAGCGCAGAAATACCAGAAATAATTCTCAATGCAAATCTAGAAATAAAAAGCGAATTTCTGAGGGGGCTATACGATGACGATGGGTTTGTTATTTTAGATGAAAAGGGGTCTAATAGAGTTGTAGGGTTAGCTTCAGGATCTTGGAATCTTGTTAACCATGTTAAAAAGATCCTCTTAGTTGATTTTGGGATTGAAAGTTTAATAATTCCATCACACGAAAGTACGTACTCTTTAATTATAGATAATAGAGCGGACATAATTAAATTCAAAGAAAAAATAGGTTTTACGTCTAAGTTCTATAAACAAATTTTATTAGAGAAATTAATTAAAAGTTATAAGAGAATTATAAGTAAAAAAGGAAAAATTGCAAAACTTATAATAGAACTACTAGAAAAAGAAGGACCTTTAAAAACCGATGAAATAGCTAGAAAATTAGAATTAAAATATCATAGTACTCATTCTCATTTAATTAAATTAAAAAAACTTGGAATACTTCAATCTTCTTATGTTAAACCTATAAGGAATGAGAAGGGTCAAATTAAAGATAATTCATGTTATCTTTGGCATTTGCAAGCCAGATGAGCTATGCACAAACAACAGCATTAACATAGTGATAAAAAACCCTGTGAATTATCCTTTTAAGAAGCTTAAGATAAAGAAGGAGAAAAGAAAAAAGACTTAAATACAATTCTTAAGTTTTATATTATGATTTATAACTGCGACCAAGAAAAAATGCCTAAGTATGCAAAGAGATATGCTAAGTGGTTGATTGATAATTTGGCGGCACATTTTGACAAGGATAAAAAATTTCCAGTTTTAATTGATGAGTATGGAAATATTATTAGAATAAGACACTTTGTAGATGTATCTGAGTTTAAAGATGTAATAAAAGGGAATCCCACGTTAGAAAAAGTTTACAGTATTTACAAAGAATTAGAAAAATCGTGTAAAAATAAAGATTATTCCAAAATAAAAGAAAAAGTTAAGGAAATAGAAGAAATTTTTGATGAAGCTGTAGAAAACTATCTTGAATCTCAAAAAAGTGGAATTATATGGTAGAAGAGACAATAACTTTTGAACTGATAAGGAAGATCCAAAGGGAAGAAGAGAGGTCACCAAAACTTTCTAGGTTGCCAGAAAACTTTTATCAAAATGTTAAGAATTACCTCCAGCAAAAAAGAAAAATTCTGGAAAAAATGGAAGACAGGAAAGTTTCGATTGAATTGAAAAACATAGAAAGGCTTGTCGAAGACATTTTCAACAGAAGGGAGAGGAAAATCGTCACGCAAGCAATAAATTCAGCAAGGGTTGGATTAGCTGTTGAAAACTTGACTGAAGAAGAAAAGGAATTTTTTGAAAGAGTTATGGGGATTGTGAAAGAGAGAAGGGAAAAAATTTTGAAAGAGTTGTTGGAAAAAGAGGAAAAGGAAACTGTGAGCATGGTTGTCTTCAAAGAAGCTGTTCCTGAATTTTTGGGAGCAGATTTAAAGACTTATGGTCCTTTTGAAAAAGGTGACATAGCAAAGTTGCCTGAGGAAAATGCCAAGATTTTAATTGAAAAAGGTTTGGCAGAAGAATTCAAAGTGAGCAAATAATTTAAATCTTTAACTTTCTAATGAAAAATTATGAATATTTCAAGTTTATTTAGAAAATCTGGAAGCTATTTTCTTGGAGAAATTTATCTTTTCTGTGAAAATTGTTACAAAGAAGGAAGAGATGGAATATTGGTTATAACTCCTAAAGAAAGAGAAATATTGGGAATTAATTCTATAACTGACTTAAAATCTTACAAATGCCCAAGATGTGGAACACCCTATGGTAAAGGCCTTTATCTATACAATCCTAAGTACTGATTAGCAAAGATTTAAATTCATTCAAAAGATTAAATAGTTTTATGAAATTTCCAAAAACAATCAGGACTTATTGCCCTTATTGTAAAAAACATACTGAGCACGAAGTTGAAATAGCCAAAAGAAGGCCTAGAGGAAGCTTAAGCCATGGCCAAAGAATTTTCAAGAGGAAGATGAAAGGTTATGGAAGCTTCCCAAAAGAAAATCCAAAAGGAAGGGAAAAACCAACAAAAAAGATTGATTTGAGATTCAAATGTAAAGTTTGTGGAAGGGTACACGTGAGAAGTGTAGGTTGGAGGGCCAAGAAGTTTGAACTGGTGAAGAAATGAAGACAAAAAATCTTGTGAGTTTGCCTGAGAGCAAATTCTTGAGAGTCCTTTGTGTTAAGTGTAAAAATGAACAAGTGATTTTTAGCAAAGCTGCTACTGTTGTCAAATGCTTGAAGTGTGGTGAAATTTTGGCTGAACCTACTGGTGGAGAAGTAAGAGTTAAAGGGAAAATTCTAGAAAGGTTTGGTTGACATGAGCAAAGCTTTAGAAATTTTAGAGAAAATTAAAGAATATTCTCAAACTTCAATTGATGAAATAAAAAAAAGCCAGACTGGATGAAATAAGAAACAGTCTCAAAATTCTTCCTTACAAAGAAATAGAACATATTCTTAATCTAGTTCCTTCTCTTGATATTTTTCCAAAAGAGATAGCTGAAGAAATAAAATTTGAATATGTGCATCGTGGTGGAAAATTGTAAGCACAGTAAAGCTTTTAAATAAGTTCAAACAATAATTTTTTTAGTGTTTAAATAATCTAAATTGGTGGTGATGATATGGCTTTTTGGGAAGACCCTTGGGATGATCTTGAAAGGATGAGAAGAAGGTTTGATTTCTTAATGAGAAGGATGTGGGTGCCAATAGAAGAAGAGCTAGAGACTTTCAGGAGCTTTCCAGTTGATATAAGCGAAACAGACGATGAAATCATAGTCAGAGCTGACTTGCCAGGTTTTGATAAGAGTGATGTAGCAATAAGAGCAACAGAAAATACTTTAGAAATAACAGCAGAGCATAAGGAGAAGAAAATTGAAAAAACAGAAAAAATGTTCAGAGCTGAAAGAAAGCTTGGTGCAATGAAGAGATTCTTAACTTTGCCTGTGCCAGTTGATTACGAGAAAGCAAAAGCAGAGATGAAGAATGGAGTGCTCACCATAACCTTGCCAAAGAAAATAAAGAAGAAAGCAGGAAAAGAAATTAAAATCGAATAAAACTGAACGGAGGCAGGCAAATGGCAGAAGAAGCTAAAAATGAACTGCCAAAGCCTGAGGGAATTTGCAGGTTTTGCAAAAGACCAATCTACAAAGACCTAGCGAAGCATGAGCTTATTTGTCAGTTCAGTTGATTTCATTATAAGTCCCCTTATCTTGTCGCAAGCCTTGAAAAACTCAGGATGCCTTTGGTACTCTTTTCTAGGTCTTGGTAAATTTATTTTAATGTCACCTATAATCCTTCCAGGCCTTGGAGAAAAAACTATCACTCTGTCTGCCATGTAAACTGCTTCTTCTATAAGATGTGTGACCATGATGAAAGTATTTGTGACATTGTTCTTATCACGCCAGATTTCCAATATCTCTTCTCTCAAAATTTCAGCAGTCAAAGCATCCAAATTTGAAAAAGGCTCATCCATGAGCAAAATCTCAGGTTGCAAGGCTAAAGCTCTTGCTATTCCAACTCTTTGTTTCATCCCACCTGAAAGTTCATGTGGATAAGAATTTTCAAAACCAGAAAGACCAACTTTTTTTATAAAAGATAAAGCTATTTTTCTCCTTTCCTTTTCTTCAACCCCAAAAATTTCAAGTGGCAATTCAACATTCTCTAAAACAGTCTTCCAAGGCAAAAGGCCAAACTGTTGGAATATCATCGTTATCTTTTGTGTTGGTGAAAGCACGGGCTGACCATGGAATAAAACTTGACCTTTATCAGGAGTTTCAAGACCAGCTATTATCCTTAATATAGTTGACTTCCCACAGCCAGAAGGACCTACAATTGCCAAGAATTCATCTTCATCAACAGAAAAGCTTATGTCTTTAAGTGCCAAAATCCTTTTTCCTTCTGAAAAAAAGCTTTTTGTCACATCTTTAACTTCAAGCAACATCTCTCACACCTCTATACTTTCATATTTCTCGCACTTTTCTATTAACTTTTTCCATATGAACTTTTCCATAAAAATTACTATTGAAGATATTATCAAAAGCAAGAAAATGAGCAAGATTGTGTTGCCTTGCTCATAAGCGACCCTGTCCAAGAAAGAGCCCAAGCCAGGAAGAGATAAAACTTCTTTTTCATAAGGCATGTACTCTGCAAAAATTATAGTGTTCCACCCAGTTGCCCAAGACAAAATGCTTCCAGTTACTATTGCAGGTATTATTGAAGGCAAAACAATGTGTTTTATCTTTTTGATTCCTTTCAACCCAAACAACTTTGCAACTTCCATTGTTTCTCTCGGCATTGATTTTAATGCACCCACTATGTTCAAGAACATGTACCAAATCATGTCAGCAACAAGCACAATTATTGCAGTAAGCTCCAAACCAAAATAACCACCAAAAAATTTGCTCAAATAAACAAAAACTATTGGGAAGAGAGCAAGGATTGGTACAGACTGGCCAATGTCATAAAGTGGGAAGAATATCCTGGCAAAAATTTTGTTTTCTGCTGCCAAAAATCCCATGACTAGTGCAATCGCAAGAGAAATTAAAAAAGCTAAAGTTAGCCTAACTAAAGTTAACAAGATGTAAATTGGGAGTTTGTAAATTTCTGGAATTAAAATTGCCTGCTTTATTGTTTCCAAACTAGGAATTGTTTGGTAAAAGAAAAATAAGAAAGATGATATCAAAACAACAATTAAGGCTAGTGTAATAAGTTTTTGAACTCTCGTGTATTTTTCTATCCTTATTGAAGGCAATAAATTGTGTCTGAAATAAAATTTTGATAAATGGAAGTGCATCCTCTTCGAAACAATTTTTTCTGGTGATGGAAATTTGAAAATTGGCTTGTAGCCTAATACACTAGCCTTTTCGGTAAGCTTGTGCCACGTGAAATGGTTGATGACTATGACTATAAAAGTTATCAATGCCAAAAGGGCTAAAGCAAGGTTAAGATCACCATATTCATAAGCAGCTTTTGCAAGGTAAGACCCAAGACCTGGTAAAGCATAAGTCTTCCCACCATAAGAAATGTACTCTGAAGCTATCATGAAGAACCATCCGTCTCCCCATGCTAAAGTGCTTGCAACTATCAAAGCAGGGATTATGGCAGGAATTATCACATGCTTTATATAAGCAAAACCTTTAAGCCCAAAAACTTTTGCCGCTTCTACCACATTGGAAGGAATGTTTTTTATCGCCCCAACTACACCAAAAAATATTGCCCATTCCATTGAAGTGAAAAGCAAGAAAATTGCCGCCAATTCTAAGCCTATTTCAGAGCCATGAAATAAAGCGATGAGAAAAAGAACTGCAGCTGGGAAATATCCCAAGATTGGAACGCTTTGGGCTATATCGAATATTGGAACAAGAATTTTTGAAGCTGTTTTATTTGTTCCTGCAAGAATCCCAAACACCAAACCAAAAGCAAGAGAAATGAAGTATGTTAAAGTTATCCTTAACAAAGTTCTAAAAGTGTAGTAAGGTAAATTTTGGATTTCTGGATTTTTGAAATAAAACATGATAAAAGCAAAAGTTAGGGAAATCAGTAAGAAAGCTAACACAAGCTCGTAGTAAATTTTCATAATTAAGAAATTACTTTTCTATCTTAAATTTTTAGAAAACAGAACTTGGAGTGAAGTTAATTCCTTCCACTTCTATTCTTTTATTAATCTTGTCAACAGAAAACTTGCAACCAAGAATCTTCTCACATACAGAAATGTTTGAAATGCAGTGCTGGGTTATTTCTTCAACTGTTACAGAAGATTTACCATGAGCCAAAGCCAAAAAGGGAATTATTTGGTCTGCCATGAATTTGTCCAAAGCTGCTTTTGACTCTATAGATTTTATCAATTGCAAAGCTGCTTCTCTCCCTATTTCTTCTGCTCTCACCCCTCTTTTACCGATATTGTCTGATCCAAGAATAGAATTTTCAGTTTCAGCCCAAAGAGTGATTGAAGTTCCTTGAGAATAAGTTGCAACTGCTTCAGATTTAATTTCAACATTTTCAGAAATTTTTTTCAATTCTTGCTTAGCTGCTTCTGCCTGCCTTAAAGCTACAGACTCTGGCAAGCTCCCTGCAATTGAAATTCCCCTTAAAGCCAAAATTTTTCCTGGCTCTATCAAGTTGACGTAAGTTAAAAGTTTCACAGGCTCAAAAGTTATTCTTACTCTTCCTCCGCCTCTGGGATAGAAGCCTTGCTTCAAAACTTCTATTTTTGGTGTTGGCAATCCAAGCTTACTGAGAAGAGGAAATGTGACATGCTTGATGAATTCTATGGTTGGTGAGCCTAAGCCTGCTGTACCACCAACAATTTCAAGAGTTGTTTTCTTGTTGGCAAAAGCTAGCAAAGGGGTTAAAGTTTGCAAGAGCAGAGGGATGCTTCCGCTCGTGCCGATATCTATGGTTTTATCCTTGACATCAAATTTTCTAGGCTTAAATTCAACTTCCATCGAGCCATACTCTAAACCAGAAACTTCTGCATCACAAAATTCAGCAGCAACTTTTATTCCCATGAGATGTTGGGGCATTAACCCGGACTTCGGCCTTGAAGCTCGAATGTTTATTATCTTGACTGGCTTAAGAGTTAAAGCTGATAGAGCTATAGCTGTTCTTAGAACTTGGCCCCAGCCCTCAGAGCCATCGATTAAAATCATATAATTTCTTTGAATTTTGAAAAATTTATCTTAAAAATCCTACTGATGCAATCAAAAATATTCCAGTGAAATTTAGAATATAGGAAAGTATGACAAATCTTTCAGTTTCATACTTTGCTGCCCCAAGCAATGCTATGCCAATTTCATCTGGCAGAGGAGAAGCAATTATGAAGCCTGCTATCACTGGAATCAACCACTTAAACCTAGACTCAAAAGTTCTTCGCCAAAGGTAAAGTTTAAATTTTAAATCTTTTGGCACAAAAGGTTTCGTCACAGGCTTCAAAAAATTATCGACTTCTTCATACAAAAGCTTGATTTCATCAGTGAGTCTGTCTCTCACGAACTTGAAAATAACATAATCACCGAAAAGTGAACCGAAAGCTCCTATGAAAGCTAACAAGAAAGGATTAAAAATTGAGCCAAGAGTGTAAATTAAAGCAGTAGCAGGAGCAACTGTTAAGCTTGATGTGAAGAGCATGCCTGCAATAAAAGCTGAAATGTAGCCAAGATGGTTCAGACTCTTCAAGAAGGAAAGACTTTCTTCATTTTTAAGTATTAAATAAGCAACAACAAGGCTTAAGAAAAACAAGAAAAGATTTTTATACTTCCATTTTTTCAATCGCTCTACATGATTTGAAATTTGGTTGTTGAGCTTGCTTCTGGCAAAAGAATATTTTTTCATTATCTTAAATTGTTCTTCAATATTTATTTTGTTTTTGTTAAGTTGAATGAAAAAATCAAATTTTATCTTTTTATAAAAACAAAATTATTAAAGAAGATGCAGTGAAAACCAGGTCCAGGGATAAAGGCAAATGGTGAAGAAATGGGTAATGAAGAAGAGAAATGGAAAAAACTCTATCAGAAGTACGAAAAAAAACCTAGTGTAAAAAAATATTGGAAATTTGTTCTAACAATAATTGCCTTGGGTCTAATTTCTTTTATCTTATACTATTTTTATCTTCGTATACCATCGATAACAATAGAAAATTTTGCTTCTAGTCTGACTAACCTTACCTCAAATGCATCATACAGAATTTGGTTATACTCTTTGGGAAAAGGAAACTGTTACTGGCTCACATCTTCACCCCTTGACTCAGAATGGCAATTAGAGCTCTGGAAATTTTCAAATACAACCAATTGTACATCTGGAGACCTTATCAATATATCCTACTATACTTTAAAGTATCCGATTAATTTGATGGGAAAAAGTTGCTTGTGCTACTCAAGATTTCATAGCGTTGAAATTGAAGCAAAAATACAGGAGATTAGAGCTGGCAAAAAATTGATAAATATAGTGGTAAAATGAGAAAGAAGTTGATGTCAATAATAATGATTCTCATAATACTTTCAATTGATTTTGTTAGAGCACAAGAAATGTCAGAAATACCCGGTCCACCGGTAGGCACAGTCCTATACTGTACTAAGGGGTTGAGAAGTGAGGGTGAAAAATATAAACATATTGTTATAGCAAAATCTGATCCTGTTTCATTGGAAATCCATGTGAAAAATGGTTACATTGTTACACCAAGAATAGATGTTTTGCCTGGCAGTGCTTCTGTAGATCTGGAGAATGGTGGTAAGGATGCCCATTTAACCACCTCAGGAGAAAATCTGTTTGTTATTGAAACTGAAGGAAGTGACCCATACTTGGAAATGGAAGTTGCAGATACAGGAAAACCCGTAAGAGTAAATTTTGGTCCGACTGGAAAGTGTGAGGAGCTTGTAGACTTGACAGCTGCTACAATCATTGCAAAATATAATGAAAAGCTATTGAAAAATGGACAAACTATAGAAGAGAATATACAAAAAATCAATGAATTGTGGGAAAAGTATAAAAAAGCAGCTACAATTTATCCAGGTGCTGTTTTTGAATATAACTCTTTCATGAATTTTGTTTCCTTGCTTGCTAATTATCAACACACAGAATTTTTTGCTGTGATACGCCAGTCAAACCTACCAGTAATTGAAGGTATAGCTGTCCCGACATTGGGAACACCTATATCAGCAAACTCACTGGAAGAAGCAAGAGCAATAGCCAACAACTTCCAGCAACAGACAGGATATCCCTCTCTAGTTATTCACTATCATCCTAATGGAATTCTCGAACCAAGTGGAGGTGACATTCTAAATATCGGGAGTGGATATTTTGGAGATGCGTTCCAAGGGCCTTTTATTTACGATGGCAAAGTCATACAATATGCAATTGTTTCAAACAAAGATGAGATAATAAACTGGCTTGCTAAACCGCTTAAAGAAACAGTTGAAATATCCACTCCAACCGGTAAAGTTCAGGCTCGTACTATTGGAGAACTTTTATCAGGGGCAATAAGTACAAACCCAAAAGAGTATGTGCACAAATCGTTTGATGACCTTGTATCAGATGTGTTTTGGAAGAAGGCTGAAAATAATAAATATTATTCGGATTACGTTAACGAAAATGATTTAATTCCACCAAAGCCAGTGCTCCAGAAGGGTGAACTGGATATTGAAAAAATTAAAGGTGCTGGAGAAGAATTACAAGGAAGGCTAAGCACACTTCGCAGCATTCTAGGAACAATCGAAAAAGAGCTAACTGAATATTCGACAGAAACAAAAATGAGCAATTCACTTGTAGCAAAAATGACTGTAAGGTTTAAGGATGTCATGTATGATGTAGACACGTATTTAAGAGCAAAATATGAAGGGTTCTCTAAATCATATGCCGCTTTCTATGAAGCGAATCCTGAGCTAGCAACATTCATCACAAGCTTTGCTGTTGCACTTGCTTTAGTTGCAGTAGACATTGCTGTAATGCCTTACGTTGAACGCATACCAACCATTGGTCCAATTATTTATTTGGCCTGGAAAGTCTATCTGGCCTACTCCTTAATTAAGTCAACTATAGCTGCTATATCTCTCATAGGAATGGCTGGGGTAAGCGGATTCGTCTCTGCGATGGCAGCGTTTACCATAGTTAGTTTTATTATATCAGCCGCTATTACAACCTATGGTTTGATCCAGATTTATGTGGCTTCTTTGTGTTTGGGAAATTTATGGATGAACTTTTTGCCTGAAACTGTTAAGAAAGGTCAAACCATTAAAGTTAAAGCTGGTGGTATTTATTCTAGTGGAAATGGATGTGAAGGAAAGATTTTCCATCTCAAAAAAGAAGACCCTAATTATCCCAATGATGTGGGAAAAGCTTATTATCTGGGATCTTCCCCATTTTCCCTTAATCCTGTATCAAAAAAATATGAAACTGAGATGGACATGACAGCACCAACAATAGACGGAACATACAGATTTTTCGGTATTGTTGTGAGAAGTGGAGGTGAAGAATATAAGCCAGAGGAATATGCTACCCTAGAGCTTGTATGTAGGGATGAATATTGTAGCGTTAAGCAAACATGTCAAGATCAAGCAAAGGTTTTGAACATAAATGCTAATTCGATAAATATAGATAAAAGTGGTTACTATGTCATAAGTGCAGATAAAAATGAAAACATAAAAATATCTTCTCCTGTATCCTCTCAATGTAATGTTTTTGTTAGATATGATGGCATGTGTCCGACTCCTTATGTTTATGATTGTTATGCTTCAAGTTCAAATTGTGCTATAAAAATGTGTTCGGGAAGTAAACTTTATTTATTGACTGAGGCATATGGTGCCTGCCCAATTTCAATCACAAAAGAAGAGTACACTCCTACTAAGCCAGAAATTATTTTGTTAAAAGGACCTTCATCTGCCAAACCTGGTGAAAAAATATCTTATGTATTTGAAATCCGAAACCTTGACGAATGTATGCATAATTTTTACATAGACCCTTACGGTGTCCTTAATGAATTTTCTTCCTATCCAACTAAAACTGTAGAGATTAATGGAAAAAGTAGCATACTCTTTCAAATAGATGCTACAGCACCTATGGAGGAAGGCAATTTTCTTGTTGGACTTCAAGTTGGATTTGTGGAAAACCCAAATATCTTTATTGCGCATGAAGAAATATTAACTACATATACCACCACAACAACAACTTTACCATCAAATAAATGGTGTTGCTTTGACTGTGCCACAAAGTTAGGTTGTGAGTGTAAAACCTTATGTTCTCCAGGAGAATACCAATGTAGTGAATCTTGTCCTACAACTACAACTTCTAGTACCACAACAACTTTACCACAATGTTCTAGTATTGGTGGGGCATGCTTAGATGTTAGCCTATGTCGTCAATTAGGTAAATCTTGTTCTTCCAATAATTTTGAATGTACAGGTGGGAGCTGTTGTTGTTATACACATGAAATCACTACCACTACTAGTACTACAACAACTACAATACCAACATGTAGTTATACAAAATGTGAACAACCAATTTCTTTTGAGTGTAAATGTGGTTCTGCTACATGCTATCCAATAGCAAACACTCCTATTTATTGTTGTGCTGAAAACAATGCTTGTTATCCAAATCAGTTTTCTTGCAAGACAGGGGCTTGTGCAGCTCCAACTACAACAACTTCAACTTCTACCACAACTACTACAACTACATTACCAAGCTGTAGTCAATATTCTTATAGCCTAGAAATTTGTTATGCTCATGGTTGTTATTGGTGTAACAATGTCTGTCAATCTTCTCCATGTGGAGTAACAACAACTTCAACTTCTACTACAACTACAATACCACAATGTAAAGCATATGAATACTACGATACTACACAAGGTAAATGCATATGCAGGGATGAAGCATGTGATTCTGTTTGTAATAATGCTAATAGAGGAGGGGGAAGTTGTGGAAAATATGCTACCTACCAATATCAATATGAGGATGATTGCTACTGTGAGAAACCTTCTGGAGCAACAACAACAACTTTACCATCATGTCCTTACTCTTGTTTAGATGTTACATTATGTCATAGTGTAGGAGGTACCTGCCAGTCAGGATATTATTGTAGCTCTGGATGTTGTTGTTACAAACCTTCAACAACTACTACAAGCAGTACAACTACTTCAACCACAACAACTACTATACCAAATTGTCCAACTTGTTCATATCTAACTTATTCTTGTAGATGTGGTTCAACAACCTGTGGCTCTGGTAGTTATTGTTGTCCTTCAAAAAGTACTTGTTATCCAGATTATGCCACTTGTGGTTCAAATTGTGCTTCAACAACTACTTCCACAACAACTAGTACTACAACTTCTACTAGTACTACAACTACAACAACTACATTACCAAGCTGTAGTCAATATTCTTATAGCCTAGAAATTTGTTATGCTCATGGCTGTTATTGGTGTAACAATATCTGTCAATCTTCTCCATGTGGAGTAACAACAACTACAACTACAACTAGTACTACAACAACTACTTCCACAACAACTACAATACCATCTTGCTCAGGTCCAATTTCCTTAAGCCTTTCTCCAAATCCAGCTTATACATCAGCTAGTGTAACAGCAACTACTTCAGGGTTAAGCAATTGTAATGGTAAAACTGTTAAAGTGTATTGGCATACAGAAAGGGGAGACATATACGAATGCAGCTGCACAGTCTCAGGTTCAGGCTGCAGTTGCACTTTCAATTCTCCATCTGTTGGAGGAACTTACACTTACAGGAGCACTTTAGACACAAATGGTGATGGCATTTATGATATTTATGGTGATGCCACACTTACCGTAACAACAGCACCCACAACAACTACAAGCAGTACAACTACAACTTCTACTACCACAACTTCTACTATACCATCATGTGATGAAAATACGTGTTATAACAATTGCCTAGCGAGAGGGAACATTGACGGATATTGCTCTAATAATCAATGCATATGTGTTCCAAAAGGAAAAGTACAGGTAGTTCCATCTGGAATTTTAGGTAATTTGTGGGATTTAATAAAATCCATTCTTGGCATCAAATAATTTCACATTTCAGCTTTCAATTTTTCTTCAATTCTTATCATCTCATTCAGCTTTGTAATCCTTTCGCCAGAAATCCCAAACTTGACATAATCACATCCTAAGCCAACAGCCAAATGAGCTATTAAGCTATCTTCAGTCTCTCCTGATCTATGGGACATTACAGTAACAATTCTATTCTCTTTAGCTAGCTTAACAACTTTCATCACATCGCTTATCGTCCCAACTTGGCTTGGCTTTACAATCATGGCATTGCTTGCTTTCAACTCAATTCCATCTTTAAGTCTTTTCAAGTTCGTTGCATACAAATCATCACCAACTATAAGCTTATTCGGTAGCATGCTTGTGAGCGTGGCAAAAGAAACGAAATCATCTTCATGGAAAGGGTCTTCTATGTAGCTTATCGGATATTCTCTAGCCAAATCTTGAATCAGCTTAAGCTGCTCTATTTTGCTTAAGATTTTGTTAGAGTAGCGGTAAACATAATATTGTCTGCCATCCCAAAGCTGAGAAGCTGCCAAATCTAAACCAATCCTCAATAGATTTTCATTCGCAATTTTTTTCAAAAAGTTTAAAATTTCAAGAAAGCTTAAGTTTGTGACCCAGCCAGACTCCCAATTTCTTCCATAGGCAAAAGTTGGGTCAGCTTGTTTAAGCAGTTTGCCTAGCTCTAAGTAAGCAGAAGAGATTTTTGAAATTGAATCTAAAAATGAAGTTTGGTGAACTGGCAAGAGTAAAAATTCTTGAATGTCGCTTCTGCTTTCTTTCCAGCCTCCAGCAACATTGCAAACAGGCTTTGGCATTTTTAGCTCACTTTTTGTTATTGCAGCAAGATATTCAAAAACTTCTAAGCCTTCATTCAAAGCAAAAGCTTTTAGGAAAGCTGAAGATAAAGCTAAAGCCAAATTTCCACCTATTTCTCTCAGCTCAGGAGTTTTGTCTATTGTTCTTATTAGATCGTCAACTTCTTCTTGACTCTTGAAATCTTCATTCGTGAAACTTCCCCTTATGATGTAAAATTTGTTTATTGCTTCTTCCACAGGCAAATAAGTTACTTCATGCTTTCCCCTGCTTGTTCCTATGGGAACAGAAGCTGAGACTTTACCTTTGTCAGTTTCAATTTCAACTTCTATTGTTTTTTTGGAATTTGTTGCAAAGATTTGCCTTATCTCTAGCCTTCTAACTATCATTAATTAAATTTATCTTTAGTAGAAATTAAATTATAACCTCTCGGAGTTTAAAAATGTTATTCAATAAATTATTTTGTCAAGCTTTCTCCAAGCTTTCTTGATTTTTCAATAGCCTTCTTGTTTTTAGAAGCATTTGTTGGATTGTTCCCGATTCCAAATTCTATAGATTGAATTACATCCATTTGAAGAGCATTACATACTCCTTTTATTATCTTAATAACATCTTTTCCAGAGCCACCACCAACACCAATTATTCCGACTTTTTTCCCTTTTAACTTCTTTGAAGTATAGTAAGGGTTCATCCTATCTATGAAATCTTTGAAAAGACCAGTAACATTCTCATAATAGTTCGGTGAAGCTAGAACAATTGTATCAGCATCTTCTAGCTTATTATAAATTTCTTGCATATCATCTCTTATATGACATTCTCCTGTCTCATCACATTTTAAGCAACCATCACAATGTTCAATCCTCTTTTCTCTTAAAAGAATCAATTCTGTTTCAGCTCCTTTTTCTCTTGCAGCCTTTAGAGCTTCCCTTAAAAGAAATTCTGTATTGCCTTTTCTTGGTGAGCCACAAATCCCAAGAATTTTCATCTTATCTACTCCGTAAGAACTTCCATAATTTTTTCAGTATATTTTTCTAAATGTTCACGCAATTCTTCATTTTCAATAGAATCTATCCTTCTTTTAATTTCTTCATAAGAGTTTTTAGCATACTCCCTTGCCTCTTCTCTTGATTTAGGAAGGAATTCAAAAGAATATTTTTTTACAACTTCTCCTATGGAATCTAGAATAGGTTGAATTTTAACTCTCTCGCCATCTGGAAGTCCTTTATACCAATCTTCATCTGGTATTGAACTGATGGTGAAAAACAAATTTCCTATTTCTTCCTTAAGTTTTTCTTCTTTATCTGTAAGCTTTGGTGTCATAAGAATCACAATTGATTTTAAATATTTAAAATTAATGATATAATTTTTTCATTAACTCATAAATCTCTTCTGCTGTTTTTCCGTAGATTTCTGGTCTTAAATCAGTTAAAAACTTTAATGCTGCTTTTGTTGCTCTTAAATCATATGGATTTTCCCTCATTTCATGTACATATCCTGCTCCTGGATGTGCTGCTCGATGTTTAATATCGTACATTTTGAAAATTAGAGCTGAAACTAATTCTTTTGCATTATCTTGATTCAAAATATTCAACTTAATATCATATTTTTTTGCTATTTCCCTTGCTTCCTCTACAAATTCTCTTGCTTTTTTGTAAAATTCTTCTCTTAGTTCTTCTTTTTTACCTATTGCTATCTTGTCTGAATATTTAAAAAGATCTCTCCACAGTTCTATTAATTTCAATTCAGGCTTTTTCTCTTTAACTAAAACTGAAGAAAAAAAGAGCAAAACAGAAAGGGTGAAAAGAATTCCAACATATGAGCTAACAAGAATGAATTTTCCTGTTAATTTTTCAGCTTCAAGCTTGTAGAAAATGAGAAAAGAAAAAACCAAGAATAAAGATAAAATTAAAAATTTCAATTTAATTTTCATCCTACCTACCAAAAACAATCTTCCAGAGTTTCTTCCCGTTCAGCAGCTTAAGCTTTCCTTTCTTGACAGAAAGCTCGTCAAACTTTTGCACCGCATCACTTCCTTTACCATAAATCAAAATTGGCACTGGCCCAAACTCATGCTTCCTTGTTTTGCAAGATGTAATATGGTCTGCAGTTATGATTAAAATCCCATTGAAATCTCTGAAAAAAGCAAGATAGTCATCTATTCTCTCAATGACCTTCTGCTTCCTGAAGAAATCACCATCATGTGCGGGCTCATCAGGCCCTTTAATGTGAGCATAAACAAAATCATATTCAGCTAAAGCAGTTTCTATATTTTCAAAAATAAACTTTAAGCTTTGATCAAAATTTAGCTCAGGTACTGTTATGGCATCAAAGCCTGCAAGCATGCAGCTTCCCTTCATCACACCATTCTCAGCGATGCAAACAGCTTTTGAAAGTTTGTGTTTTTTAACAAAGCTTTTTATTGCTGGTAGCTTGTTTCCAGCTTCTCTTGTAACTATGTAATTTGCTGGAGGTAGGCCATGTTTAATCCTTTGCTCATTAGCAGGATGATATTCTATAACTTGCCTGGCTTTATCGATGAAATCTTGAACAAGCTGAGCTGACCTTTGGGCTTCTGGTGAGTAAGCTTCAACTTTCCTTACCTTTTCCCAATTGAAATAGGGATCACTGTCACTTATCTTATCGCTCAACTTTTCTTTCAAAATTAAGACTGCTCTATGGCCGTAAGTTCTCATGAAGATGTGATCAACATCAAGTTTAACATGCTCGTTTATGTATCTAGCTATTTCATCCAAACCTAAAAAATTCCTTCCTACTCTTCTGTCCAAAACTTTAAGCTCATTATCAACAGTAACGAAATTGCATCTTAAAGCAAGCCAACCTTGTTGGTAAGGAATATCAGAACCTATGGCTTCTATAGGCCCCCTTCTCATTTCATCAGGCTTTAAATCATAACCAAGCAAGGAAAAATTTGCCAAATGGCTCACACTTGTCCTTGTCGTCTCATTCCAGAATTTCTTCTCTATCGGTAAGATTTCTCCACACATTCCATTTCTTGCCAAAAAATCAAGATTTGGTTTGTTGGCAACGCTCAAAGGAGTTTTTTGCTCAGGCAAATCTGGTAAGCCATCCATCAAAAGGAAAACAACTTTTTTCTTTAATTTTGAAACTTTTTTAGCACGAGCTTTTCCAAACTTTCTCTTTGTCTTCTTTTTCATAAATTAAAATTGGTATTGAAAAAAGAAAAAGATTAAAAGATAGCTATGATTAAGCCATATTTTATAAAAATGATTTGATTTTATCTTCTGGACCTAAAATCTGAGCCAAGTCATAAGTGACTTTTAATCTTTCAACTTTTTCACTATCAAGCTTTTTTCCAAATCCATTTTGAGACAAAAAATTTTTTATGAGATCTGATGCCTCATCTGGATTAGAAGCTCCTTCACCTCTTAAAAGGTATTCTCCTTCAAACTTCGAAAGATAAGTTTTAAGTTCATTCTTTTCTTCTATTAAAACAAGGGAATATTTCAAAGGCCTATCAAAAGTTACATCTTCTCTGTTAACTTCTAAAATTTTTCCATAAACATCACTATCTCTTACTACTATTTCATTCACATAATAAAGGGGAAATGGGTCTTTACTAATAAAATTGAATTCTTGATAATGATCATGTAAAACGCGAAAATAAATTTCATTCTTTATGATTTCAGGACTTATTACCATGAGAATGCCGTATCTTCCTGCATATGAAATAGCAACATCTGGATTAAGGGTAGTGTAAACAAAGTATGATCCTTCTAGATTTAGCGAATCTAAATATAATGAATCACTTAACTGTTTTTCTTCCATAATACCATATTTTTCAAATTTTTTATAAATCACTTAAATTTCCTTCAATTTCGTTTAGAACTTTTTCAGCATATTCAGCAAGTTTTTTTGAAAGCTTTGCCTTTGCAAGCATGATCTTTTTCTTGAAAAAAGGATTATTTCCTTTTGATTGTTCTGCAGCAAAAAGTGTTATGAAAGCTGATTGAAGTTCAAGCCAGAAAAAAGCTTTTTCTAGAAATCTCTTGCTCTCTTCTTTGTTTTGTGAAGATAGAGCTAAAGTTTTCCATCTCTCATAATTTTGTGAACATAATGAAATTTCTTCTTCAATATCCATTTTTTCACCTTATAGTAGTTACTATAATTGTTCTAGTATTTAAGCGTTACTATTCTAAAGTAGCGAAATCTTTAAATAGGAGAAAGTCAAAGAAAGAAAATATGAACTTAATAAAATTAACCAAATTAAATATAGGGGAAAAAGAAAAGCAAGAAGTAGAGAATGCTCTTTACGAGATGGATAATACTATTGTAACTCTAGGAATAGCCTTAGGCAATAATGGTATAGATATAGCATTTGAAAAAATCCAAAATAAATGTAACTTTGTTTTCAAATATCTCAACCGTATCGCTTACATACCAAACATAGAAGAACCAAAAAAAGTTGTTTACGTGCCGAGTGCTGACCCCCAAGTGCCTCGCGAATTAATTGGAATTTTTGAAGAATATAAGGCTAGCTTTATTTTCCAGAACGGATCTATATGGTATTCAATAGAAACTAATATTGAATATTCTACTGTTCGCTAGAGGAGCAACAGCATCAAATCCTTTTTCCCTTAGCTCAGAAGCAAACTCTTCTGTATGGTCGCCATGAACACAAAAAACTTTTTCTGGGTTAAGCCTTTCCACAAACTCAAAAAGCTCACTCCTGCCAGCATGAGCAGAAAAGTCAAGCCTTTTAACTAGCATCTTGACCTCTAAGTCAACCTCTTTTGTTATGAACCTTCCTGTCTCAAGCAAGATTTTTCCAGGAGTGTCTTCAAGCTGCCATCCTGTCAAAACCAAGCTAGACCTTCTATCAGAATAAAGCTTTTTCAAATACCAGACAACTGGTCCCCCATTCAACATTCCGCTTGTAGTTAAAATCACACTAGGTTGTTTCAAAGCCCTTTTTCTTGCTCTCGGTGAATCAATATACTCAACTTTTTTTAAAGCTCTGTCCAAACTGTTAGGCTCTTTTAGCAATTGCTTGTGTTGGTTAATAATTGTTGTAGCCTTCTTTGCCATTCCATCAAGGTAAACAGGATAATCTATTCCATGCTTGTCCAAAACAAGCAAAATCTCTTGAATTCTACCAACAGCAAACCCAGCTATAAGGCAATTGCCATCTACAGCCAAAGTTTCATCTATTATTTTGATTAATTCTTTCTCTTGTGACTTTCTGTCAGGATGCTCACGATCAGCATAAGTACTCTCAGTAATCAAATAATCTATTTTTGGCAGCTCTAAATCAGCTTTCTTGAGAAGCCTAGTGTCTGTTGTTTTTAGGTCACCTGTGTAAAGAAGATTTTTACCATTTAGGTTGAGCAAAATCATAGCTGAGCCAGGAATGTGGCCAGCATCAAAAAAAGTGAAAGTTGTTTTTCTAAGTTTTATTTTTTGACGATAAGGAATTAAGACAAAATTTTTTATCGTCTCATGAACATCTCTTTTGCTAAAAGGCAAGCTTACTCCTTCTTCATGACTTATCTTTACAGAATCTAAAAGCAAGAGCTCAGTTAAAGGCTTTGTCACATTTATCGCGTAAATCGGGCAGCCTTGGCCATTCGCTTCAAAAAGGCTTATTCCACCTGAATGATCAAGATGAGAGTGGGAAAGAAGAATTGCATCTGGCTTACCTTGAATTGGAATCGGAAACTGTGGAGGAACTTCCCTTACTTTTGTCCCATAGTCAAGCAGAATTTTCTCTATACCAGTGTCAACAAGAACTGCAGAAGCTCCTACTGTGCTGAGAGCTCCATTGAAGCTTAACTGAATCATAAAATCTCTTTATTTTTTGATTTCTCTCTATTTATTTTTTAGAAAGGTTTTTTACTTTAAACTCTAAAATCATTTAAGGATAAAAATGGATTTGGAAGAAAGATTTAATCTTGTCAAAGGTGTTGGAGAAGAAATAATAACAGAAGAAGAGTTGAAAGAGCTACTTGCAACAAAAGAACATCCAATCGCTTATGATGGATTTGAGCCTAGTGGATTGGCCCACTTACCTTTTGGAGTTTTCAGACCAATGCTTATAGAAAACTTACTCAAAGCTGGAATTAGATTCAAACTTTACCTTGCTGATTACTTTGCCTGGATAAACAACAAGCTTGGTGGAGACTTGGAAAAAATAAGGCTTGCTGGCGAATATTTCATTGAAGTTTGGAAAGCTGCCGGCTTAGACACAACAAAAGTTGAATTTGTTTGGGCAAGTGATTTGGCTAGCACGAAAGAATATTGGAAAAAAGTCATACTAGTTGCAAAGAACACGACAGTTAACAGAGCAAATAGGGCTCTAAGTATAATGGGAAGGAAGGCAGGTGAGTTAAAAGAAATTGCCCAATATTTCTATCCTTGCATGCAAGTTGCAGATATTTTTGAGTTGCAAGTTGACATTTGCCAACTAGGCTTAGATCAAAGAAGAGCTAACATGCTTGCTCGCGAAGTTGGACCAAAGCTTGGCTTGTGGAAGCCTGTTGTGGTAAGCCATCACATGCTCATGGGTTTGGAAGGAGTTAAGCAGCCAGAAGGCTTTGATGAAAATAGGGAGATAGATATTGCGATAAGCTCTAAGATGAGTAAGAGCAAACCAAAGAGTTGTATTTTTGTTCATGACACCAAAGAAGAAATTGAAAAAAAGATAAATAATGCTTATTGCCCTGAAAGAGTGGTTGAGAACAATCCAATCCTAGATTATTCAAAACATCTCATCTTCAGAAAATTTGGGAGCATGAAAGTTGAAAGGCCATTGAAATTTGGTGGTACAATAGAATTTCACTCTTATGAAGAATTGGAGAAAGCTTACAAGCAAGGAGAGCTTCATCCTTTAGACCTTAAGAATGCTGTTGCTGAATACATAGACCAAATGGTAAAGCCAATAAGAGAGCACTTTGAAAAAAATGCTAAGGCTAAAGAGCTTCTTGAAGTGGTGAAAGGCTTTAAAATAACAAGGTAGCTTAGAACTTGAAATTTTTCCTAATCGCAAAGAAGATTATCCCGGTCAAAATTATCAGCAAAGAGAAAAACAAAAGTTCAACTTCAAAATATCCTATTAAAGCAATACAAGAAACTGCTCCAAAAAAAGCTGTAAGTGGAAATTTCCCTATGTTCAAAGGGGTCTTGAAAGGTCTTTTGAGGTTTGGTTTCATAAACCTTAGATGAATAAGAGAAAGGTTGACTGCACAGAAAGAAATTAAAGAACATAAGCTTGTGATAGAAGCTATTCTTGTTATGCTTCCAATCAAAAGGAATATCAGAGACATGAAGCTTACAGCAAAAATTGCAAAGTATGGTGTTTTTCTTTTTGAATGTATTTTTGACAAAATTTTTGGTAAAGAATTTTCTTTCGCCATACCATAAACCATTCTTGAAGATGAGATCAAAAGACCTAAAGAAGTTCCTGCTGTAGCGAACAAAGCAAAAATTGAAATCAAGGCAAAAGCTTTATCCCCAAAAACTTTTGATGCAGCAAAAGCAAGAGGTGCTTCTGATTCTGCCAATTCTTGCCAGCTTGCAAGATTTAAGACAGAAATTGAAATCAGCACGTAGATAAAAGTCGTTATTATTATCGAAAAAAGTAAAGCCAGAGGTATTGTTTTTGAAGGATTTTTTGTTTCTTCAGAAATGTTGGCTATGTTTTCAAAACCAAGGTAAGAGAAAAATACAAGAGTTGCTGCAGAAAAAACACCTTCTAAGCTTGGTGCTTGGAAGTATTGAGAAAAGTTTAAAGGTTTGGTAAAGCCGAGAAATATTATTGAAAGCAAACCAAAAATTACTATTGAAGTGAAAAAGATATTTAGCTTTGAACTTTCCTTTATGCCATAAAAGTTGACTAGGGAAAGAAAAATTATAAGGACTGCCGAAATTAAAACTTTAGACACTTTAACTTTCAAAAGCTCAACAAGATATCCTGAAAAAGCTAGAGAAACTGTAGCTATTCCTGAAACAAAAGAGAAAATCAAGAGCCAGCCTATCAAAAAAGCCCAAAAATTGCTGCCATAAGCTTTTTTCACATATACAAATTCTGCTCCAGCTTTTGGATACATTGCTGAAAGCTCAGCATAGCTTAAACCCGTGAAAATAGAAACAAAAGAACTTATCAAGAAAGAAATCCAGAGGCTTGGACCAGCAAGAGCTGCAGCCTTACCTATTAAAGCAAAAATCCCTGCTCCGATTATTATGCTTACTCCATAAAAAGTTGCTTCAAAAATCCCAAGCTCCCTTTTTAGTTTCATAAAATATTATTTGAATTTGAAAATTAAGATGTTAGCGTAAAAATTTTACACAAAAAAGTTAAATAATTCAAATCTCATTAATTAAATGAGGGCTATGGTGATGAAACTCCAATCAGAGATTTAAGGCCATTCTTATTTAGAGTTTTTACTAAACATCAACTTCTCTTGATGAATGAAATAGGTGAAAACCATACAAACATAACAGAGATTCTTAAAAAGCTAAACCTTGAGGAAAAAATACCAGAAGCAACTTTAAGATTTAACGCGAAAAAACTTAAAGAATTGGGTCTTATAAAATTTGGTGATAGGTTCAATAAAGGGGAAATTGCTGAACTTACACCACTTGGTTTGTGTTTGTATGAAATCTTAAATGGAAAGTTAAAAAGATTGAAGAATAATACTTTAAATAGAGGGAAAAAATGATTGACATCAAGCTGATAAGAGAAAAACCAGAGTTAGTGAGAGAAAATCTTGAGAGAAGGAGAGACCCTGAGAAAATCAAGCTTTTGGATAAAATTATTTCTGCAGACAAAGAATGGAGAAAGCTTCAAACAGAAATCAACAACTTGAGAAATAGAAGGAATGAGATAAGCAAAGAAATTGCGATAAGGAAAAAGGAGAAAAAAGATGTAGAGCAACTTTTGAAAGAGGCTGCAGAAATTCCAGAAAAAATAAAAGAGTTGGAAAACAAAGCAGAAAAATTACAAGAAGAAATTAGAGAGAGCTTGATGAGACTTCCAAATTTATTGCATGAAAGTGTGCCTTATGGAAAAGATGAAAATGATAATGTTGAAATAAGAAGGTGGGGCTCGCCACCAAAATTTGATTTTGAACCAAAAGACCATTTGGAAATTTTAAAGAATTTAGGATTAATAGATGCTGAAAGAGCGGCTAAAGTGGCTGGTGCAGGTTTCTTTTATTTGAAGGAGGAACTTGTGCTTCTTGATTTAGCAATCCAAAGGTTTGCAATAGATTTCTTAAGGAAAAAAGGTTTCATCTTGGTTGAGCCGCCTTTCATGATAAATCGTAAAGCTTATGAAGGCATGATTGACCCAGCAGATTTTGAAATGGTAACTTACAAGATTGAGGGTGAGCCTTTGTACATGATAGCAACAGCTGAACATCCTCTTGGAGCTATGTTCATGAACGAAGTTTTTGATAAAAAAGATTTGCCTCTGAGGCTTTGTGGAGTATCGCCTTGCTTCAGAAAAGAAATTGGAACTCATGGAAAATTCACAAAAGGCTTGTTCAGGATGCATCAATTCAATAAGGTTGAACAATTTGTTTTTAGTCTACCTGAACAGAGCTGGGAAATTCATGAAGAGTTGCAGAGAAATTCGGAAGAGCTTTATCAGCAGCTTGGTTTGCATTATCGTGTTGTCAATATTTGCACTGGTGATATTGGAACTGTTGCTGCTAAGAAGTATGATATTGAGTGTTGGATGGCTGATGGAAAGTTTAGGGAAACAGGAAGCAATTCTAACTGTACTGATTATCAAGCTCGCAGACTCAACATAAGATATAGGGAAGGTCCTGGTAAGCCTCCTGCTGGTTTTGTTCACACTTTAAATAATACTGCCTTAGCAACAAGCAGGACCATGATTGCAATAATAGAACAATTCCAACAGAAAGATGGAAGTGTGATAATTCCAAAAGTTTTGAGACCTTACATGAATGGAATTGAAAGATTAGAAAAGCATTAAAATATAAAAAACTTTCTCTGATTTTATGCAAGAAGATCTATATAAGTCAATAACGGAAATATTGAAAATATTAGACAAAGATAAAAAAATTTTCATGGATAATTTAAGGAAAAATTTGGGAATAGGATATTCTTCAGACACCAATGTATATTTAAAAATATTAGGTTTTAATCCTTGTAAGGAAAGAAAAAGAGAAAAATTAACTGAATGGTATAAAAACACTTTGCAAGTTATGTATTTTACTCAATTCTACGAAATTGTGAAAGTCTTTACAGAATATGAGAATGAACTTAAGTTCAAAGAATTGAAAGAAAGAGATTGTACAATTGAATACAAAAAAATTGAAGAAATGAAAAATCGTTTTGTGACACTTATTAACAGACCGAATGTCAGACTTGTTATGAATGAGACATATGATTTTAAAAGTTTAGACCAAGATTTGTATAAAACACTCTTGAATGAATTTAATGGACTTTCAAATGACATGAAAATCGCACTTTCTGCTTCATATGAAGGAGTTCCGTTATTAACTTTTGATCTTAATTTTGAAAGTATTTTGTTTAGAAATAATTTACCACGTATTGACTCATTTAAGCCTCTTCCTTATGAATACAAGGGAAAATGGATAAAATCGATTAAACAAAAAGAAGAAAATGACTGAAAACGTCACCATAAAATAAGGTTAAAATTAGAGCTAATGGAAAAGTTGGAGCAAACCTCACCCCTTCTTTAATCCAAACAAATTTTTTCTTTGAAGCTTTAATCTTATTTAATTCTTTTTTAGTTATTCCTTCCCAGACTTTATTCTCAAGCAAGACATCCCCAACTTTAAGCTTAGAAACAGGAATTCTCCTTTTGAAAGCAACATTCTCAACGGTTTTAACAAAAATCCAGAGCAAGAACAAACCAACAGAAAAAATTAAGAGTAAGACAGAGTTTGAAAATATGGAATAAAAATTTATCGGTAATTTAAACAAATGTAAAAGACAAAAATTTCCAACTAAAAACAAAATGAACAAGGCTAAAGAAGAAATCAAAACAATTTTTGAGCTCGATTTCACGCTTTTGATAAAGCCAACAAAAATTTTTCTATTCAAAATCGCCAGCACAAAAGCGTAAAAAATCATGTAAGCTGCACCAACAATAAAAACATTAACAAGGTAACTAAAAGCAAAAGGAAAGTAAAGGTTTTTTGCCAAAGGTGAAAGAAAAGGAGAAAAGAAGCCAATAGCAGCTAAAACTTTAGCGTCACCACCTCCCCATTGACCAAAATGATACATCAAAAAACCAAAAGCAAACAATGAAATTCCAAAAGACAAACTTTCTATTAATGGGTTTAAGCTGTAATCAAGAATGCATTTGAAAAGAGCTAAAATCAAAGCCAAAGCTATCATGGCATGAGGAATTTCATCCGGAATTTCTGTCGGTGTTATCTTGACATCAAAAGCAGCAGCTAGAGAAGAACCAACAAAAGCGATCAAAAAACCAATTATTTCAAACATATTAATCTATTGTGATTTTATGGTAAAGTATTTTAAAATTTAGGAATATTTCTTAAACCCAATTTTCTTTGCCTCTTCCCTAAAACATTGTCTACAATAATAAAGACCATATTTTCTTATTATACCTACTCCAGCCCTTCCACACTTTCTACAAACTCTTGTACCTCTTCCAAATTTTTTAGGCATTCAACCACCCAAATCTCCTAAAACTTCAACAACATCCCTAAAGCCTAAAACTTCCATTTTCACAAGATGTTCAAATACTTTTGTGTAAACTTTTTCAAAATCATTTTCCATTTCAGCTTTCCTCAAAATCGCTCCACTAAGCTTTATCAAAATCTCGTTGTCAATCTCATAAAAAATTTCTTCATCCAATTATCTCAACCCCCAAATTGTTTTTCACCCATTCTATTGCTTCTTCTTTACTAATTTTATGCTTTTCTGGTATTTTCCTTTTTTGTATTCTTCTGTATTTAATTCTAAATCCTGGTCTTTTCAAACTTACACAAACATCCAAACCAAGCATGCCAACTTGATGAGAATATTTAACTCCCTCAATGTCTATATACTCTTTTACACCAAAACTGAAGTTTCCTTCAGAATCGAATTGGGAAGACTTAAGCTTTTTATCAACAGCATGCAAGGCTTTTCTCAAAAATTCTTCAGCTTCTTTCCCTCTCAAAGTTACCATCACACCTACAGGCTTACCTTTGGCAATTCCAAAAGTACTCCTTCTTTTTGATTTTGTTATTGTTGGTGTTTTTCCTGTCAACATTTCCAAAAGCTTTTTTGCCCTTTCTATTTTTTCAAGATCACCGGCACAACCAACATTAAGTGTAACTTTTTCTATTTCAATTCTTCTCATAGGATTCATTCACTCACCTTTATTACTGGAGCTTCTTTTCCAACTACAAAGAAATAATCAAAAATTACTTCCATTCTATTACCTTCTGCTTCACAAACAACTTTCCTTGGTTCTTGTGTCCTTGATATTACCACTTCATGAACTTTAGCAAGCTTTCCTGCATTTTTCCCCTTAAGTATTAGACCAAGAGAGCCTTTTTCAAGCTTTAAATGTTCAATGATCTTAAGTGATGGAAGCTCAACAAGCAAAGAATCTCCGGTTTTATAAACATCCTTTTCAACAAAAAGATTTTTTCCATCATGAAAATTGAGTTGAATTCTAGCTTTCTTCACAATTTTCTTATCCCTTATCCTCAAAAGTTTTAAGTTTGCTTCTTTTTCTGGAATTTCTATAAGCTTTAGTCCTTTTGAATATGGAATTATTCTGTAATGTTTACTAATCTTAGGAATTGAAATAACATCCATAAGACCGGCAGGATAAGCATAATCTTTTCTAGGTTTACCGTCCACAAATATTTCACCTTTTTTTATTATTGACTTAGCTTCTTTTCCAGTTTCTGCCAAACCTAAAATATCCCTAACTATTATCAACAAAGGAATACATTCAAATTTCTTGTGTGGTCCTGGTCTTGGAGAAACAGCCCAAGTAACTCTTTTTTTCGAAACTTTCCAAAATTCTGGTACTAACAATCTTTTAAGCTTTGTCATGTTCTCCCTTCTTTATTTTCTTTTCAATCGCTTCAACCCTCTTTTTATCATCTAAATTCAAACTTATAATCCTTAAATTTGAAGGGTGAATTGGAACTAAAACTTCAGCCCCTGTAGTTTTTTTCCTAGTTATACCTTCTATGTAAACTTTATAATTTTTTAAATCAACTCTAGAGATTTTTCCTTTTTTACCCTTGAATTCTCCTCTCATGATTTCAACTTCATCCCCTTTTCTAAGCGGCAAACTCCTCCTCTTGTATTTTTCTCTCAGTTCTTTTGAAAGATGTGCTGAAATCATCTTTCTTCTTAAATGCAAAGGTGCATTAAACAAAAATTTCCTCTGTTTTCTTGCTTTGCTAGATTTTGGTCTTTTCATTCAAACCACCATACTTGCTATCTTTCCTATTGAAGAAAATCTTTCTACAGCCTCTTTTGCAACTGGCCCTTTAATTTCAGTTCCTTTAGGCTCAAAATTGTCATCCACCAAAACAGCAGCATTGTCTTCAAAGCTTACTCTTAAGCCATTTGGCCTTCTGTATTCAGCTTTTTGTCTTATGATAACGGCATTCACTACTTGCTTCCTTATCTTAACATCACCTTTTTTAACTGTGCATTTTACAACATCAGCTACCCCTGCCTTTGGCTGCCTTCTTCTCACCCCTTTATACCCAAAAACTGAAATTATCTGCAATACTTTAGCCCCAGTGTTATCAGCACAGTTCAAATAGCTCCCAACATTCAAAGCTTTTGTTATTTTAGCTCTTACAGCCTTCATTTTTCTCCCTTCCTCTTCAAAATTTCAACAACAACAAAAGCCTTAGTCTTACTCAAAGGCCTGCATTCAGCAATTTTAACTACATCTCCTTCTTTAGCATCTATACATTCAGGATTGTAGGCTGCTATTCTAGAATGTCTTCTTTCATACCTTTCATATTTTGGAATATAATGTAAGTAATTTCTTTCAATGATAGCAGTTTTTTGTGCCCTTGTAGAAACTACTAAGCCTTGGAGAATTTTTCCCCTAATCTTAAGATTGCCGTGAAAAGGACATTTTGGATCATTACAAGTAGCCTTAGGTGGAGTAACTTCTATTCCAATGTCCCTTACTTGCTCTTTCTTCAATTTCTCACCTTTCAATATTTTAAATCTTTTGATTTTTGAACTTTTAATTCTTTAATAAGTAAGATATTTAATACTTTTCCTACCATCTTGGAAACTTCTTTTTAATCCTGTCTTCTGGTCTTGCCACTAGCAATTTTCCTTCAACTTCAACTTTTTCCCCAGAAGGCAAAGTGAAAACAAAAACTGAGTTAGCTTTTGGTATGATTTTTTCTTTTCCATCTTTAGTTTCAATTTTGAAAGTGTTGTAAGTTTCATCTATTATTTTGCCTTTCAAACCTTTTTGGCTCCTATCTGTAGATTTTTCTATTTTCACTTCTAGACCTATGAGCTCATGTCTGACAAGATTTTTTGGTGTTATTGGCATAAGATTAAATTGTTTATTTTAAATTATTTCTATCTGTTCTTCTTTGTAGCCAAGCTTTACAAGCAAATCTTTCAGTTTGGCTCTGTGATCGCCTTGCAATTCTATGTGATTATCCTTGAAAGTTCCACCACAAGCAAGCTTTGACTTTAGCTGAGAAATTATTTCTTTTGCATTTTCACTTATTCCTTCAATTATGGTTATAGGCTTACCAAATTTTCTTTTCTCAGTGTAAACCTTTATTTTTTCTTCTTCTCTTTTTATAGCTCTGCATGTACAAAGTTCTACTGGTAGACCACATCCAGAACAAATACCCGAATGTGCAGGAGCTCCACAAACTGGACAAACTTCTGCCATCTTTACTTCTTTCCCCTTTTTCTTTCTTGTTTTATCGTGAGGATTCGGGCTATAGTCTTCTTTATTTGTTTTATCCTTCCAGAATTCTTAGTTGGTCTTCCCATCCTCACATTTCCTTGCTCTTTTAGAAGTTCTAATTTAAGCTCAGAAAGCCTTTTATTCAATTCTTCATCTTTAAGCTCTCTTAACTGCTTAACCGCTTTCAACTTCTTTTTCCTCCTTTTTTTCTTTTTCTTTTTCAGATATAAATTCTTTTTCCCCAAGATTTTTTTCAAAAACAAACTCTTTTGGTAACTCTTTCATTATCTTGACCTGAATTCCTATTATTCCAGGCTTTATCTTAGCTTGTGCGTATCCTGTCTCAACCAAAGTTTCAGCATAATCCCCAGAAAAAGCTACAAATCCTTTCTTGAACTTTTGAAACCTTGACCTTTCTTTTCCAGCAAGCTTTCCACCAGTTTTGATTTGAATTCCTATAGCACCAGATTCCATCACCTTATCAATGTAATAATTGGCAACTTTCTTGAAGTTAATTCCTTTTTCAAGAGCATTTGCTATCCTTTTTGCAACTATGTGAGCATCCAGGAAGGGATTTTCAACTTCTTTTACATCAATAAGTGGATTTTCAAAACCAAACTTATTCTTTATCTCTTCTGTTATCTCGTCAATCTTTCTTCCAGACCTCCCTATGACCAGGCCTGGTTTGTGAGCATAAATAATGAGCCTCGTTCCCAAAGGAGTTCTTTGAATTTCAGTATGACTATAACCAGCTTTTTCAAATTTTTTTGCCAAATAGGCTTCAACTTCAGATTCTTTTATCCCTTCTTTCACGAAAAGCTTTTCCACAGCCATTCATCTCTCCTCCAATTCTAAGCTTAGGTTAACCGCTTTTATTCTCTGTCTTCTCAAATGCCAAAGGCTTCTTGGCCTATAAAATCTTGATCCTCTATCTGCTTTTATTTGTTTGATGAAAAGCTTTTCAGAATTAAGCCCTTTCTTTGTAGCATTTGCTTCAGCAGCTTTCAACAAATCTAAAAAATTCTTTGCTGCATTTGTGTAATATTTTCCGTCTATGTTTACTTTCTGGGAAATTAAATTTTCCAAAAAGCTTTTTGCTTTACTGAGCTTTTTGCCTTTCAACTCTTTACAAAGAACTAAAGAATGTTTGAAAGAAATCCTTGCATTTGAAATTTTTGCTATAGCTGTTTTCATAGGATCACGTTGGTTTTGCTGCATAGAATTTGCTTCCTCTAGTAGCACCTATTCCTGGGGCAGAATGCTTCACACGCTTGATTGGGATTGAAAATTCTCCTATTCTATGACCAATCATTTCTGGTGTGATGTAAACGCTCACCCATTCTTTTCCATTAAAAACTCCAATTTTTGCGCCAACCATTTGTGGTAAAATTATCATATCTCTTATGTGAGTTTTATGGAACTTATCAGGATTTTTCTTTATTTCTTCCAAAAGCTTTTTTTGATTTTCTTGTAAGCCTCTCTTAAGAGTTCTTCTCTCTTTTGATGTCAATAACCTTGCAAATTCTTCTATACTCATTTGCTTAAGCTCTTCCAAAGTTTTCCCTCTAAACATGAAAACTTTTGCCATTTTTATCTACCCTTCCTTCTTCCCATTCTCCTTGGACTTATAGCACCTACTTTTGCTCCTGGTGGAGCTGAGCGCTTAACTGCTCTTGAAGGCCTTGGTCTCTTGCTCTTTCCTCCATAAGGATGATCTGTAGGAGTCATCGCGACACCTGCACTTCTTGGATAAAGCTTTCCTCTTGCCATCATTGCATGAAGCTTTTTACCGGCTTTTACCCAAGGTTTATCAACTCTTCCACCTGCAGCAGGTACGCCAATAGTTGCCCTGCATTGTCCAGACAACTCCACAACTTTTCCTGAAGGAAATTGAACTTTAACTTTTTTTCCAACTTTACCAACAACCAAAGCAAAACTGCCAGAGCTTCTACAAAGCTTTGGCCCTGATCCAGGATGAGTTTCAATTGAGAAAATTTTCGTTCCTTCTGGAATTTCAGACAAAGGCAAAACATTCCCTACAGAAGGCTCGCCTCCATAGCTTATGATATCACCGGCTTTCAATCCTTCTGGAGCAATGTGAAGGACTTCTTTTCCATCTTCAAATTTCACTATTGCTACAGGAGCACTTCTTCCAGGATCATGAACTATGTCTTTAACTTTGCCCGTTATTCCCATGATCGGTAAATATTCAACTCTACCCAAATATCTGTGACTTGGCGCTCTGTACCTTGGGCCACCTTTACCTCTTGCCCTTGGAATTATCCTTTTTCCCATTTCGACACCGGTATTTAATTTATTGTGATTTGAATAAAATGAATTTTTAATATTTTTAAAGGTTTTCGGTTCACAAAAACCAAACTATAAAAATCAAACAAGCCCTAGCTTTGTTGCAACATCCCTAGCTTTAAATTCTGGCTTGAGCTTTATGTATGCTTTCTTTTCTCCTTTGAAAGTTATCTCCGTGTTTATTTTCTCAACTTTAACCTCAAACAATTTTTCAAAAGCCTCTTTTATTTGCTTCTTGCTAGCTTTCCTGTCAACAACAAAAACTATTTTATTCTCTTTGTCAATCAGAGCAACAGATTTTTCTGTAGTGTAAGGATATTTCAAAATTTTGTAAGGATCCATCTATTTTCCCTCCAATTTTTCTATTGCTGATTTTGACCAGATTGTAAGCCTTCCTGGCACTCCACCTGGTGCCAAAACTTCAGGGTTCAAGTTTTTAACCAAACAAACTTCTAAGCCTAAATTCTTTGCAGCTTTGCTTATCCCTTTGTCTTCACTTACAACTATCAGAGGTCCAACTTTTTTCTTGTATTTCTTTCTTTTAATCTTCTTCTCTTTTATCCTTTCTAACTCTTTCTCAAGACCAATTTTCTTCAAAAATTCAAGCAATTCTTTACCTTTTTTCAACTCTTGAATTTTATCTTCAACAACCAAGGGTAATTCTTTCAAACTTTCAGCTTTATGTCCTCTCTTCAAGACAATTTCTTTAATCGCGGTCGCTGCTATTGCTGACTTGATTGCTTTCTGCTTTTCTTTCTTGTTTATTTTCAATTCCCAAACTTTCTCAACTTTTGGAGGATGTGCTTCTCTTCCTTTAACTGCTTGTGGAACAAACCTTGCTCTAAACATCTGTTGCAAAGGAATTTTTCCATGAGATCGAGGCATCCTTGCCATCTCTCTTGACATCATAGTCCAGCGATGTCTTCTGTATCCATGGTAATGAGCTGAAGTTCTTTTTCCAGCCATAACATCTGTACCATAAGGTTGGCGCTTATTTGCTTGAATTACTAAGAAGGCCCTTCTTATCAAATCTTCTCTTAAAGGCTCTTCAAAAATTTTTGGTAATTCGATTTCTCCTATTTGATTACCTTGTAAATCAAAAACACTAGCTTTCATTCAAATCACTTCACTATCTCCTTGATTTCTGGCACCAAAAATCTAACTTTTGGTGGCCTTATTGCTGTCCTTAATCTTATCAACCTTTTCTTAGGCCCGGGCACAGAACCTTCTAAAATTATGTAACCACTTTTGACAACACCATAATTCTTTAAACCACCTTTTGGTGTAACTTCTTCACCCTTTTCACCAATTTTTAAAATTCTCTTGTTGAATTCTGTTCTTGTTTGAAATCCAAGTTGGCCTGCCATTGGTACAGTATACCTAACTTTTCCTGGTTGCTCTTGACCTAAAGTTCCAACATGTCTACGTTTCTCTTTAGCATGTCTTGATTGAATAAAAATACCAAACCTTTCAACAGGGCCTGCAGTTCCTTTTCCTTTGGTCACAGCTATTGCATCAACATACTCACCTTGTTTAAAAACATCGGAAGCTTTAATTTCTTTTCCTAAAAGTTGTTTGGCAAAATCTAATTTTTCTTTCAAATCTTTTCCTCCAATTTCAACTTCAAAAATTTCTGGTTTTTTCTTTCCTAAACCAGAGAGCTTTGGTTGAGTTGCAACTATTAGCTTAATCTTTGAAATTTTGTCCAAATTCTTCTCTATTTCAGCAATATTTTCTTCACTTGGTTTGACTTTGGTCTTTCTTTCAATTTCTTTTGGTAATTCTTTTGTCCATGCTTCTTTAAACACTTGTAAACCTTTTGTTGTTAGCTTGTAAGCCCTTATTCCAACAACTTTGAGAGGAGGACATTCTAGAATTGTGGCTGGGACTGAAATCTCTTGACCATAAGTAGGCGAGTTTTTAACATTATCGATAAGAATTAAATTTGTCATACCGGCTTTATAACAAGCAAAATCCAAGATTTTTGGCTTTTCTGTTTCTGGGTATGTAGAAAGTGCTGGATAAATCCTTTTTGCTCTCTTTCTAGGGTAAAAAGCTTGACTCCCTTTCTTTGGCCTTTTTGTAGCTGGCATTTTTTCACCTTATGAATTATAATGATTAGAAAGAAAATAAATAAAAAGGTTTTACTTTAACAAATTTATCTTTTTAAACTAAAATAAACTTCATGGAAGAGAAGCCTTGTGTGTTCTGCCAGATCGCAGCAAAGAAAATTCCGGCAAGAATCGTTTATGAAGATGAAAATTTTATGGCTTTTCTTGATATAAACCCTTTAAATCCTGGTCATACTTTGCTCATACCAAAAAAACATTTTCGCTGGGTTTTTGAAGTTCCAAATTTTGAAGAAATGTGGAAGGCTGTTAAAAAAGTCACAATTGCAATTTTATTAGCTTTAAATCCAATTTCCGTTTCTTATGCAACTCTAGGATTTGAAATTGAACATGCTCACATCTGGATCATACCAAGATTTGAAAATGATGGTCATGATGGGGTAATAAATTGGACTGCTGTGAAAAAAATCCCTGATCAACAGATGGATGAAATTGCCAAAAAAATAAGAGAAAAAATCCCTGAAGAACCTAAGAAGGAAGAGAAAAAAGAGGAAGAGCCAAAAGAAGAGGAAAAACCAAGAAGTGAAGAGGAAATTTGGTTGATAAAGAGAGGATTAGAGCTGACTTAAGTTATCTAGTAATGATAAAAGTTCTTTTAGGCTCTTTATTAAAAAACAGTTTTTGTTGTCAACTTTCTTCAGATCACTTTTCCTCTTTGGATTTACAATCACATTTTTCACTTTATTATAAGCATCAACATCATCACCTACATACAAAATTTCATCCTCACGCAATGAAAACTCTTCTTCAATTATCTCAATCATTCTCCTCTTCCTGGAGAAGCGAGAAATCTTTCCACTTATCTTTCCTTCTTTAGTTTCGACTTCATTTGAACAAACAAAATCTACACCAAGTATTTTTGCAGCATATCTGGGTTGAAATTGGATGTTTTCCGAGACTATTCCAACTTTTATTCCCTTATTTCTAATCTCTTTTATAATTTCCTGAACACCTTCAATCAGATAATTTTGAGTGGTTTTTGAAATATAATCATTTAGTTTGTCTGTGTTTAAACCTCTCAAACAATAAAGTGCCAAAACATAACCAGGTTCTAAAAAAACAGTAAGCTTTCCTTCTGTATATTTTTTCAACAAGAAGTTTGGTATGTCACCTAAAAACTTCAAATTATTAAATCTTTTGAATAATTCAGGAGTGTATTCTCTTTTGACTATGACCCCATCGTAATCAAACAATACTAATTTAATTTTTTGTTGTGGCATAGATTTAAAATAAGAAATAAGGTATTTATTTTTATCAGGCGCCGATGGTCCAGCCTGGTCTAAGACGCGAGCCTTCCATGTTGAACGGAGCTAGCTCGCAACGCGGGTTCAAATCCCGCTCGGCGCATCAAAAAGTATTAGTGCTTCTTCTTTTTTGTCATTATAGGTATTTTCTCTTCTCCAGGCAAAGGAATTAGCTCCCTTTCAATCTGTTCTTCTTCAAGAGATGGAAATCTTTCCTTGAATTCCTTTAATTTTTTCTTTATAACCTTTTCAACTGACATACTTTAAATTCTGAAAAGAGTCTTTATAAATTTGAATTTTTTTAGCCTTTTAATGAAGTGTGCCAAGGAATTTCATTCTTTTTGTTGCCGTATCTTCTATCTTTTTTGAAAGGTCTAAAGGGCAGTACATGCTTAAAAATTGATTTTTGAGTTAAATTTTAATCTTTTTAAATCAAACATTCCTTAAACTATTGTATAGGGTGATAGATTGAATAAAGACAATCTTGCAGACGCTTTAACTGCAATAAAAAATGCTGAAAGGGTGGGGAAAAAAGAATGTGTTACTCCTGCCTCTAAACTCATTAAAGCTGTTTTTCAAATATTGCAAAAACAGGATTATATTGGTCAATTTGAATTCATTGATGACGGAAAATCAGGAAAATTCAGAGTAGAACTCAAGGGAAAAATCATAGATTGCAACGCTATTAAGCCTAGGTTTTCTGTTAGAGTGGAAGAGTTTGAAAAATTCGAGAAAAGATTTTTACCTGCAAGAGATATAGGTATACTTATTTTATCAACACCAAAAGGGATAATTGACCATAAAAAAGCAAAAGAACTAAAAACAGGAGGAAAACTTTTAGCATATTGTTATTAGTGGTTGCTATGTATTCAACTGAATTAAAAATTCCTGAAAATGTGAAAGTTGAAATTGAAGGAAATAAAGTAAAAGTTTCTGGAGAAAAAGGTGAGCTAGAGAGAATTTTTGATGAGAAGGAAATAAAAATTAGTTTGTCTGAAGGAAAGATTATTATTTCTTCTGAATCTGAAAGGAAAGAATTCAGGGCTTTGGTTGGGACTATAGCAGCACATATAAAAAACATGATTGAAGGTGTTACCAAAGGGTTCACTTACAGGTTAAGAGTTGTGTATTCCCATTTTCCAGTAACAGTTAAGGTTGAGGGGGATAAGGTTTTAATCCAAAATTTTTTGGGAGAAAGAGTTCCAAGAGTTGCCAAGATTGTTGGAAAAACCCAAGTTAAGGTTGAAGGCTCTGATTTGATTGTCACTGGAATAAATATAGAGGAAGTTGGCCAAACAGCAGCAAACATAGAGCAAGCTTGTAGAATAATAGGCTATGATAGAAGAAAGTTCATGGATGGAATTTATATCGTGAGCAAGGGCGAATGAATTGAAAAGAGAAAGGTTTCCTACAGTTGACATAATCATAGAAAAAGGAAACAAGATAGTTTTGATAAAAAGAAAAAAAGAACCTTTTAAAGGAAAGCTCGCTTTGCCAGGAGGTCATGTGGAGGAAAATGAGACTGTGGAAAAAGCTGCTGTAAGAGAAGCTAAAGAAGAAACTTTTTTGGATGTAAAGTTAAAGGAAATTCTTGGTGTTTATTCGGACCCAAAAAGAGTTCCACGCTACCCAACAATTTCTACAGTTTTTGTTGCAGAGCCAATCAGCAAGAAAATTAAAGCAAGCTCAGATGCCGCTGAAGCCAAATGGTTTGAAGTTGATAAAATAGATTTTAAAAATCTTGGATTTGATCATTTAAAAATTTTGAAAGACTATTTAAGATATAAGAAAAAAGGAGGAACTTATTGGTCTACAAGGTGATTTCATGAATCCAAGAAAAAAACCTGAGTTCAAAAGATGGCTAAGCCAGACCTTGAAAAGAATCAAGCCAAGCTGGAGGAAGCCCAAGGGGATGAGAAGCAAGATTAGGTTAAGGAAGAAGGGCAAGTTCAAGATGCCTTCTATAGGCTATGGTGCTCCTAGGCAACTCAGATTTTTACATCCTTCTGGCTTCAAAGAAGTTCTGGTTTCAAGCTTAAAAGATTTGGAGAAAGTTGACCCAAAAACTGAAGCGATAAAAATTGCTCACACTGTTGGCAAGAAGAAGAGGCAAGAGATTTTGAAAAAAGCAGAAGAGCTTAAGATAAAAGTTTTAAATCCTTAACTGTTTCTCTTTAAATCATGAGCATAAGCATAGAAATTAAAGGAGAAGATAAGGAAAAGATTGCCGAAGAAATTGAAAAATATTTAAAAGAAAAATATGGTGAAAAAATTGGCAGGGTTGCTTATTATTCTTCAGGTTCTCTCGACATTGCTAAACTTGGTCTTTCTATTGTTAAAACTATTTTGATTTTTTTAAATGAAAATGACCCGGAATATCCTTTCTTGAAAGGAATGGAAGCTGGATTGAAAGAATACATAAAACATTCTGAGAAAAGAAGATAAGGTTATGTATGCTGGGAAATGTCGGAAATTTACTTCCGAAAAACCCTTATATTCAAGCAATAATCTTTAAATTGTGAGAACTGGAATTGCTGAATTACCATTGCATTATGGAAGCTGTCCACCTTGGCTTTTCCAAAGAATGAAAAAATTGGGCAGAGCTATAGCTGGAATCATAATTTTTGAATATGGAAAAGATGAATTCGTAAGAAGAATTTCGGATCCTTTTTTCTTCCAATCTTTTGCTTGTGTTGCAGGCTACGATTGGCATTCAAGTGGTACAACCACCACTTTAACAGGTGCTTTGAAAGAAGCGAACTTGAAAGAATTTGGCATAGCTGTTCTTGGAGGTAAAGGAAAAGCTAGCAGGAAAACTCCTCAAGAAATTGAAAACTTAGCTGAAGAATTTTCTTTCAGTGATAGAAAAATTGAAGAGTTGAAAAGAGCAAGCAGGCTTGTGGCAAAAGTTGATAATAACGCTTTGCAAGATGGCTTCCAGCTTTACCACCATTCTTTTATTGTTACTGAAGAAGGGAAGTGGGCTGTGATCCAGCAAGGCATGAATTTGGAAAGCAGATATGCAAGGCGCTACCATTGGCTTTCAGAAAAAGTTGAGTCTTTTGTTAATGAGCCACATTTAGCTGTTTGCTGTGATGTTAAAGGTAAACCTTTGAACATGGTTGCTGAAGAAAGTGAAGAAGCAAGAAAGTGCTCTGTTGATTTGGTTAAAGATAATCCCATCCATTTGAAAAAGTATCTTGTGCCTAGCAAAGAACAAAAAACAATTTTCAAGTATTTGCAAATGCCTGCAAAGCATGAGATTGAGCTGAAGAATTTTGCTCCACTTATGGAGGCTTTTGAACAACAGCCTAAGAATTATGAAGAGCTTTTGCTTGTTAAAGGAATGGGGCCAAAGAGTGTAAGGGCTTTAGCTCTTATAAGCAATTTGGTTTTTGGGGCTGAATTGAGTTGGCGAGACCCTGTAAAATATTCTTTTGCCCATGGCGGCAAAGATGGGCATCCTTATCCAGTTGATAGAAAAATTTATGATAAGTCAATACAAATTCTTCAAGATGCGATTAAGCAAGCAAAGCTTGGAGAAAAAGAAAAAATTGAAGCCATAAAAAGATTAAAAGATTTCTTTCAATTCTAATCTTTTAAGAAGTGAATATAAATATTAAAAATTGTCTATTCAAATTATTAAAAACCGGTGTTTATATGTCAAGCTTACAGAAAAAACTTGCAGCTCAGATATTGAAAGTGGGTGAGAGTAAAGTTTGGCTAGACCCGAGCAAGCAGAAAGATATAGAGGCTGCTATAACAAAAGCCGATGTAAGAAAGCTAATACAAAAAGGTTACATAAAAGCTTTACCTGAAAAGCTTCATAAACCAAAAGAAAGAAAGAGGAAAAGAGGACCTGGAAGCAAGAAAGGTGCTAAAGGGGCAATATTGCCTGAAAAGAGAAAATGGATTCAAACTGTAAGGCCTTTGAGAGAGATGTTGAAAGAATTGAGAGATTCTGGCCAAATTGACAATAAGGTTTACAGAAGGCTTTACAAGCTTGTGAAAGGTGGAATGTTCAGGAGTAGGTCACACTTAAGAATTTATCTTGAGCAGCATGATTTGATAAAGAAGGGAGGAAAATGAAGCTCAACCCAAGGTATAAAATGCCTTTCAAGAGGAGAAGGCTCGGAAAAACAGATTATGAAAAAAGGTTAAAACTTTTGCTATCCAAAAAACCTCGCTTAGTTGTGAGAAAGAGCTTGAAATACATTTTAGCACAAATTGTTGAATTTTCAAAACAAGGAGATAAAACCTTGACTCAAGCAAGCTCAAAAGAATTGAAGAAGCTCGGTTGGGAATTTGCTTGCGATAATTTGCCTGCAGCTTACCTTACTGGCTTGCTCATAGGAAAAAAGGCCTTGGCAAAAGGGATAAAAGAAGCTGTTTTGGATTCTGGCCTTTATGCTTCAACAAAAGGTAACAGAATTTATGCTGTTGTTAAAGGTGCTAGAGATGCTGGCTTAGATGTCCCTGTAGATGAATCAATTTTACCAAGTGAAGAAAGGATTAAAGGTTTACATATTTCAAGCTATATTGAAAAGTTTAAAGCTTTGCCAGAGAAATTTGAAGAAGTTAAGAAAAAAATAGGTGGTTGAATGGCAGAGGAAGAGAAGAAAGAAGTTGCAAAGGAAGAGACAAAGGAAAAAGAGGCGGCTCCAGCTGAAGAAGCTGTAGAAGAAGTTGCAGCTCCAGAAGAGGTGAAAGAAATAGAAAAGGTGCCAACAGAGGAAGAAGTTCCTGCAGAAGAAATAAAAGTTGTTGCCCCAAGCCCACTTGAAAAATGGAAACCAAGAACAAGCTTGGGAAAAGAAGTTTTTGAAGGCAAGATCACAGATATAGAAGAAATTTTCAAATCAGGGAGAATTATAAGAGAGCCTGAAATAGTTGACAAGCTTTTGCCAAATTTAAAGAGTGAGATAATTTTGATTGGAGGAAGGACAGGAAAAGGAGGTGGAGCTCAAAGAATTCCTGTCAGGATAACTGCAACCATGCATAAATCTGGAAGAAGATTCACAACTTCTGCATTTTCTGTTGTTGGAAATGAAGATGGTTTGGTTGGAATCGGAAAGGGGACAGCACCTGAGCCAAGAGATGCAATAGCAAAATCTGTGCAGAAAGCAAAGCTCAACATAATTAAAATAAAGCGTGGATGTGGAAGCTGGGAATGTGGATGTGGTGAGCCTCATTCAATTCCTTTTAAGGTTGAAGGTAAATGTGGTTCAGTTAGGGTCGTGTTGATGCCTGCTCCAAAAGGTGTTGGTATTGTTGCTGATGATGAAGCAAAGAAAATTTTCAGGCTTGCTGGAATAAAAGATGTTTGGGTCAAGACTTTTGGAAATACTTCCATGAGGATAAACTTGATCACAGCTATTTACAATGCTTTGAAGAAATTGTATATTTATGAAAGGTGAGCAAATGTTTGCTGTTGTGAGGATAAGGGGAGAAGCAGGCTTGAATAAAGAGATAAGGGATACTTTGAAAATGCTTAGGCTTAAAGCTCCAAACAATTGTGTTTTAGTTCTTGAAACAGAAAGCTACAAAGGCATGCTTGAAAAATGTAAAGATGTTTGCACATGGGGAGAAATTGAGAGAGAAACTCTAATCAATCTCTTGAAAAAAAGGTTGAGAGCTGAAGGTGAAAAAAGAGTTGATGAAAAATTATTGAAAGAAACCACAGGCTTTAATTCTTTTGAAGAGTTTGCTGATGCTTTGCTTTCAGGTAAATGTAAGCTGAAAGATTTCAAAAGGCTTGAGCCAGTTTTCAGACTTAAACCACCTTCAAAAGGTTTCAAGTCTGTAAAAGAGTCTTATCCAAAGGGAGATTTGGGATATAGAGGAAAAGATATAAATGAACTATTGGAGAGGATGATCTAATGGTTGTAAGAAGAGAGAAAAAAAGAAGAAGAGGAGAAAGAACTTATCATGGAAGTCATAAAAAGGCTAGGGGAGGAGGCTCAAGAGGTGGGAGAGGAAAAGCTGGCTTACACAAGCATAAATGGAGCTATGTGGTGAAATATGAACCTGAACATTTCGGTAAAACAGGTTTTACGCCACCAAGAAGAAAAGAAGTGAAATCGATAAATTTGAAAGAATTGGATGAAATTGCAAAAGAAAAGAATTTGGACAAAATAAATGTCTTAGAGCTTGGTTATGAAAAGGTTTTGGGTGAAGGCAAGCTCTCCAAGCCCTTGACTATAGAAGCAAAATTTTTCTCAAAGAAAGCTGTAAAGAAAATTGAAGAAGCTGGTGGAAAGATTATAAAATCATAGGAGGAAGACATGGTAACTGAATTAGAAAATAATCTTTCTCAAAAACAACTAGAAGACATGATCAAAAAATATAGTTTGGTGAAGAAAGTTATTATCTTTGGTATTAATGACAATGAATTTAAATTTGAATTGGAAGATGTAAAGTAAAATAATGGAAAACTCATTTTAATATATAAGGAAAAAATTTGAAGTGATGCAATGAAAGAAGAAGAAAAGGAAGGTATTGAGAAAAAGATAGCAAGGTATTTGCCAAGCGTGAAGAAGCCAACTTACCAGCTTCCATTCAACACAAAATTAAAATGGACTGGTTTTGCTCTTCTCATGTATCTTGCCCTTTCTTATGTCACAATTTATGGTGTGGAAAAAACTTCTTATGAATATTTCAGGTTTTATGAGATAGTACTTGGTTCTAAATTTGGAAGTGTGATGACTTTAGGAATAGGACCAATTGTTACAGGTGGGATAATCTTACAGCTTTTAGTTGGAGCAAAGATTTTGAACTGGGACACGACAAAAGAAGAAGGAAGGAGAAAATTTCAAACTTGGAGCAAGTTTTTGTCTTTGCTTTTTTGTGTGATTGAAGCTGTTGGTTTGGTGATGGCAGGAGCTTTACCTGTATCTGGAGATTTTACAGTTGCAGTTCTTGTGATGGCTCAGCTTGCTGCAGGTGGTGTTATCGCTCTACTTTTAGATGAGCTTGTGAGCAAATGGGGATTTGGTTCAGGAATAAGCCTTTTCATAGCAGCAGGAGTTGCAAACCAAATTTTGATTAGAATATTTTCACCTTTGTCTGTAGCATGTGTTGCCGGTAATTTTAGCTCTTGCTTCCCCAGTTCTGACCATCCACCAGCCGGCTTGCTTTGGCAATTTTTCATAAATTCTTTCTCAGGAAAATTAACTGAAGCTTTAACTGCTGCTTTGCCAATAATAACAACTACAGCAATTTTCTTGCTCGTAATTTACATTCAAGACATAGGCATAGATATACCACTCTCTTTTTCTGCCATGAGAGGTTTTGGAAGAACTTGGTCTTTAAAACTTCTTTACACAAGCAACATTCCTGTCATCTTGGCAGCAGCTTTGATTGCAAACCTTCAGCTTTTAGGAAGAGTTGGTGTTCATCCTGTGAGTGCTGAAATAAGCTGTAGCGTGCTGGCTTGCTATGATAAGCAAAACCAAATTGTTGGTGGGATAGCTTACTACTTAACTTCGCCCAGCAATATTTTGGCTCATGCCATTCAAGGCAAACTTACAAGCAATGAAATCATAAGAGCTTTTACTTACCTTATCTTTCTGAGCATAACTGCAATGGTTTTTTCAGTCTTTTGGGTTTCAACTTCAGGAATGGATGCAGCTTCTGTTGCAGAACAGCTTGAAAGTATAGGAATGCAAATCCCTGGCTATAGGAGTGATAAGAAATCGATGGAAGCTGTTTTAAATCGTTATATTCCTTATCTTGCAGTTCTTGGTGGTCTTTTGGTTGGTATTCTTGCTGCCACAGCAGATTTTCTAGGTGTCATAGGAAGTGGAACAGGAATGCTTTTAACTGTTATGATACTTTATAATTACTATGAGCAACTCTCAGCAGAAAATCTTGAAGGGGCTCATCCACTGGTGAAAAAAATTTTGGGTGAATGAAATGCTAGAATTTTTGGTTTCAATCTTGAATTTAATCTTTTGGCCTTTCACGATTTTGCCACCTGTTTTATCAATTTTTTTGTTTGCCTCTTTCGTTACCTTGCTAATGATTTTGATAAATAGAATCTTCATAAACAAAAACGCTGTGAATGAGTTGAAAGAGAAGATGAATAGTTTGAGAGAGCAGCTCATTGAACTGCAAAAACAGGGAAATATGGAAAAAGCTAAAGAGATTTTAGATGAAATAACTAAGCACAATTTGGATTACATGAGACAAACTATGAAAGCTTTGCTTATATCAATTGTTGCAATAATCTTGATATTGCCCTGGGTTCAATATACTTACAAAGATTTGCCGGTTGCTAAAATTCCTCTAACCTTGCCTTACATTGGCTCTAACTTGAATTGGCTTATTTGGTATTCCATAGCCTCTTTGACTGTAGGTTGGATTATAAGAAAACTTATGGAGTGAGATTTATGGCAAATGTTGTTAAAGTTAAAGTAAGGGTTCCTTCTGGTAAAGTTTCTGTAAAAAAGAAATGGAAAAAGCCTGCTGTTGCAAAATGTGCTGTTTGTGGTAAACCATTGCAAGGAGTTCCAAAATTAAGAGCTGTTGAAATAAGAAAGTTACCAAAAAGTAAGAGAAAACCTGAAAGACCTTATGGAGGATATCTTTGCTCTAAATGTGCTAGAGAGCTTTTCAGGGAAAAGGCAAGAGAAATAATGCAATCAGAGCAATAGAACTAAAACTCCTAAAAACATTGGTATAGGCAAACCAGGAAGTGGAATTTTCTTTTTCCTGAGAAGGTAAATTGTAATTAAGACTCCAAGATTGGTTGCAAATAATGTCAAAAACATTTTCTGTAAGCCAAAAATCATGAAAGCTGTAGCTGGCAACATAGAGTAAAAAATGACATCACCAAGACCAATTTTTATCAAATCAAAATCAACTATTAGCAAAGGTAAAAAATCGATTTTTACTTTCACTACTTTTTTAGCTTTAGTTGGCTTACCAAGAATTCTTTTAAGCGGACCAACAAAAACAGCATAAATATCATAAATTGAAAGTAACAGAGGAAAAACAAAAACTGTTGGGGGTTGTAATATAGTTGCAAAATAACCTGCAACTTCTGCTCCTATGAAAAGAGAAAGAAATTTGGAAAGGAAATAAAAAGTTTTAGAGTAAGCTACTAAGAAAACAAGAAAAACTAGAAGAATTGAAAAAATCCAAGGCAAAAGAACTGAATCTGGAAAGATTGTTGAAAAAAGGATTAGGTTTACTGAAAAAACTGAACTTATTAAAACTCCTGTTACCAAAGCTTTTATGAAACTGAATTTTTTCCATTTTACTAGAAAAGCCAAGAAAAAACCAAATACTAAAACCGAAGCTATCAATGGCAAAGAATTTGCTATAGCACCTTCAAGAGTATTGCCAAAAGGCTCATAAACCTCTTCTGCTAAAGGTGAAGAATAAAAAATTTTTGTGACATAAATGGCAAAAACCTGAGCTACCAAAGTGAAGACTAGAAGTTTGAGTGATGCAAGTTTGAACTTTTTTTCCATATAGCTCATTTTTCTGATTATTTGCCTTTTACTTTTTTTTCTGCCAGCTCACCAGCAAATGGTAGCTTGAACCACTCACCTTGATAAGCTTTTATCATGCAAACGATCCATGCAATTATTGTTACTAGACCAACTATTCCTGCAAAGAAAACCCCAAAGATTGGGATTAAGCCAAAGAGCATTCCTACTATCTGGAGAGCTAAGAAAGCTATCGTTGACTGAAGGGCATGGAACTTGACAAACTTGCTCTTTTTTTCTAGCAGATAAAAGATTATTCCTGTAAGCCATGTGAGCAAGTAAGCTAGCAAAGCTTCTAGGTTTTCGTCTAAGCCCAAAGATGTTTTCTTCTTACTTTCCTTTTTTCTAGGCATTCCAATCTTCTTTATTTTTTGTTCTTAAAGCTTATAAATCTTGTGAAAAAACAAAGATAAATTTATTAAATATTAAAAAGGTTATATTAGTTTAAAATCGAGGTGAAATCATGGGCTCACTAGAAGTTGGAAGGGTAGTGATGAAAGTTGTTGGAAGGGAAGCAGGAAAGTATGCTGTAGTTATAAAAGCAGCTGGAAAAGAAAAAGCTGATAAAAACTTTGTAATGATAACAGGTCCAAAGCTTTTGACAGGAGTGAAAAGAAGAAAATGTAATGTTAATCATTTAGAACCTTTACCTTATGTTCTTGAGATTAAAGAGGATGCAAGCGATGAAGAAGTTCTGGAAGCTTTCAAAAAGTCGGGACTCGTGAAAAAATTAAACTTAAAATTGCCTTCGGCTGCTGAACTTAAAGCTGAGAAGGCTAAGCCGAAAGAAGAGGCTAAGGTTGAGAAAAAAGCTGAGAAAGAGAAAGAAGAAACAAAGAAAACTAAAAAAGAAAAGAAAGGTAAAGAGAAAAAATGAAAGTCAACTGCAGAGATAATTGGTGAATTAGTTGATTCAATTGGATTTATTAGAAATTCTTAAAAAAGATTCAAATTTTTCAATTAAAGAATTAGATAAAGAGTTAATTGTTAATAAACCTCGTAGACAAGCTTTGAAAATACCAAAAACTGTTAATCTATGTG
>Ga0078972_1002779_pt1 | contig 56052 bp, 47 predicted proteins | sample YelNatPaOPGAMG01_FD_67568 | JGI IMG/M metagenome (GOLD analysis project Ga0078972, IMG submission 67568) | Hot spring thermophilic microbial communities from Obsidian Pool, Yellowstone National Park, USA - OP-RAMG-01 (SPADES assembly) (version 2) | ecosystem: Environmental > Aquatic > Thermal... | reverse complement strand
GCAGCTCATCCTTGGGGACCTTGATGGCGATGCTTGTGGAGCGATCGCTGATATCGACGTGGCCGATGGTGGTGATGGTGTAGCCCAAGCGCGTTTTGGACGGCATTTGGCACTCCTCCCGATGGGTGGCGTTCTGCTACTGCAACGTTCGGCCCTGCTGACAAGTAGGCCTTCCATCCCCGGCGTATGCTGTGCGCGGCCTGGCCGGGGGCTCAGATGGGTAGCGCTATGGTGCGTCAGGCCAACACGCGGCCCGGCGGGCCTCTGAAAGGTGCCATGGGCTGGCACGTCGAACAGAGCATTCGGCCGCATCGTTCGCACGGTAGCTGACCGGGCACGATGGTGGGGATACACGGTGGATACGTCCAGTCCCCGGCTTCCGGCGGGTCCGCCTGCGTTGCGGCGTGTGGGGCTGGTGTCGTACGGGGAGAAACACCATGGGTGACGCGCTGGATCGGGCGCTGGGCCTGGATGACCCACGGAACCTGGAGAGGTTACGGAGGCTGCTCTGGCTTCTGGCTGTTGCGCTGGGTGCAGTTGGCGCGTGGGCCAGCCGGTACGAGATGAACCCAGATGGCCTCAGCTACATCGGCATTGCCGAAGCCTACTGCCGCGGCGATTGGATGCATGCCCTCAGCGCTTACTGGAGCCCTCTCTACTCGTGGTGCATAGGGGCGGCTATGTCGCTGGTGCACCCGTCGCCGTACTGGGAGTATCCCTTGGTACACGCCGTCAACTTTGGCGTATACCTGATTGCCCTCGCCTGCTTCGAGTTCCTGCTCCGCCAGTGCGCGGCTTGGAGCGAGTGCCAAGCCGCAGCCGGGGATGAAGCTGGCAGGAACGGATCGGGGCTTGCGCGGTCGGTGTGGCTGCTCTTGGGGTATGCTCTTTTCCTGCAAAGCTCCTTGCGATGGATCACGTTACGCCTGGTGACCCCCGACCTACTTGTAGAGGCACTGCTGTTTCTGGCCGCAGGCCTGCTGCTTCGGCTCAGGACCAATGCTCCGGCCTACCTGACCTACCTCGCCCTTGGGGCGGTGCTTGGCCTTGGCTACCTCGCAAAGACGGCGGTGTTTCCGCTTGCCCTGGTGTTTCTCGGGGCCAGCCCGTTCGTGGCTCCGGGCAGCGCCGGTAAGCGCTTGTCTGGCGTGCTCCTGGGCATCGCCGCCTTCCTCGTCGTTAGCGTGCCGTTCATCGTCGCCATCTCGGTGGTCAAGGGGAGGCCGACTATCGGCGACACGGGCAGCCTGAACTACGACTGGTGTGTTAACGGAAGGGCGCCCTCCTGGGAACTGCCCGGGCTCGCCCATCCGCCACGCAAGGTGCTTGATCGGCCTGTCGTGGTGTACTACTTCCCCCTCCCACGCTCCCAGCGCGGCTACCCCGACGCGTCGTACTGGTGCGAGGGGGAGAGGCCATATTTCAGTCTGCGGAATCAGGCAGTTACCCTAGTGCACAGCGCTCGGAGGTACTGGACGCTGGTCACAGAGGGCGTGGGTTTCCTCTACTTCTACCTCCTGGCGCTGCTGGCTCTCCCGAGCGGTGCTCGCCTCCGACGAGGAACCATACTTGGCGGTTGGCCCCTGCTGCTGCCCGCGGTCGCGGGTCTAGGTATGTACGCGTTGGTGCTGGTGGATCCGAGGTACGTGGCGCCGTTGCTCGTATTGCTGTGGCTCGGACTGTACCTGGGCGTCAGCACGCGTACGATCGGAGAAGGAGGCGTGCGCTTCCTGGCCAGGGCAGGGGCGGCCCTCATGGCTTGCGTACTTCTGGCAATCTGCCCTGTGGAGGCCAAGAAGGCGGCAAGCATGCTTCGGGCGGCGCTTCTCGGACAGGGGGCAACCGCTCACACCTACTGGACGGCCGCTCAGGCCCTGCGTCGCCTGGGGTGCGGGCCCGGCTCTGCGGTGGCGACGGCCGGCCTAGGCAGCTGGGAAGTCGCCAGGCTTGCGGCGGTCAGGGAAGTGGCCCGCATTGAATCCGATCTCACTGAAGCGGTGACCTGGGAGGGGAAGCTGAGGGCGCCTGTGGCCGACGCACTGCGGAGAGTGGGGGTCACCGCCATACTAGCTAGCGACGTGCTACCTCGCCTTGCGCGGGGCGGTTGGCACAGGTTGGGCAACACGGACTATTACGCCTACATGCTGACGGCTCCCGGACCTGCTTCGGGGCCTGGGGCCCTGCGGGAGCACGGCAGGTGATAGCGTCCACACGGTGATCCTGGGGGCGGGCCCCGCTGGACTATCAGCAGCCTACGAGCTGACGACCCGGGGCCACAGCGTCACAGTAGCGGAGCAGAGCCCCCACGTTGGCGGCTTGGCCCGCACGGTCGTCCGCGGCCAGTTCCGCTTCGATATCGGGCCGCACCGCTGGTTCACCAAGAACCAGGATCTGAATGACCTCATGCGTTCCCTCCTCGGCGACCAACTCATTTTGGTGCCCAGACGCACTCGCATCTACTTCCGCGGCAGGTACTTCGACTACCCGCTAAAGCCCACGCGAGCCCTCTTCGGAATGGGACCCGCGGTTGCGGTGCGCATACTCGCGGACTACGCGGCCGCTCGCCTCTCAGCGGGGCGCGAGGCGCCTGGATCCTTCGAGGAGTGGACCGTCCGCCAGTTCGGCCGCACTCTGTATGAGCTGTACTTCAAGTCGTACACCGAAAAGGTGTGGGGCATCCCCTGCGACAGCATCTCCCCAGACTGGGCCTCGCAGCGCATCAGGGGCCTGTCGCTCGGCTCGGCCGTGCTAAGCGCCGTCCTGAAGCGCAGAATGCGAGGCAAGATCAAGAGCCTGGTGGACCAGTTCATGTACCCAGCCACCGGTGCTGGACTCACGTACGAAACCATGAGGTCGGCCGTTGAGGTGCGCAACCAGGTCCTGACGAACGCTCGTGTCGTGGCTCTAGGGCGCGAGGGGCGGCAGGTTACCCACGCGGTCGTTGAGACGCCCCAAGGCACTAGGAACCTCGAGGGAGACCAGTTCATTTCGAGCATCCCTCTGACGGAGCTGATCTTGAGCATGAAGCCAGAGCCGCCGGAGGATGTGATGGCCGCGGCACGATCGCTCCGGTACCGCGATCACCTAGTGGTCGCTCTGATGATCGCGCGCCCGCGCCTCACGCCTGACACCTGGATCTACATCCAAGAGCCGGGACTGAAGGCCGCCCGCATGTACGAGCCTCGCAACTGCAGTCCGTATATGGTGCCGTCGGAGGAGATGACGAGCCTCGGCGTGGAGTACTACTGCTTCGAGGGGGATGACTTCTGGCGCAAAGGCGACGATGAGCTGATCGACTTCGCCATAGGGGAGGTTGGTGACAGGCTGGGCTTCTTCGAGCGGAGGGAGGTTACCGACGGCTTCGTCGTTCGGTCGAGGATGGCGTACCCGTTGATCGTAAAGGGGTACCAGGAGCCGCTCGGCGTGCTCAAGCGCTGGGTAAGGAGCCTGGACAACCTCCAGATAGTGGGCCGTTGCGGCACCTTCCGCTACAACAACCAGGACCACGCCATCCAGACAGGGCTGCTTGCCGCTCGCAACCTCATGGGCGCAAGCTACGACATCGACCGGGTGAACGCCGATGGGGAGTATCTGGAGGAGGCCAGGGCCTGAGCCCCTCATCCGTGCTCGCTTAGCGCCGCGCCGTCGTGGTCTCACGTGACGCCAAACGGACCGCCAGCCAGCGAACGCGCGGTCACCTCACCGCCTGCGAGGTGCCGAAAACGAACTGAACCAGCAGGAAGTCGGCGGCGTACACCAGCACCACCGAGAGCACCACGGCGGTGGTGGTTGCCCGGCCCACGCCAGCCGCCCCACCCTTGGTCCTTAGCCCCTGGTGGCAGCTTATGATGGCTATGATGGCGCCGAACACCAGCGTCTTGAGAAGGCCCGTGTTCACGGAGTCCGCTGTGAGGTAGCGCCTGATGCTGGCGATGAACAACCCACTGGACACCCCATTGACGGAGGCCACCAGGTAGCCGCCAGCCGTGCCAACCACATCCGCCAGCATGGTTATCACGGGCAGCATCAGCACGCCGGCAATGAGCCGTGGCGTCACCAGGTACTGAATCGGGTTAACCCCCAGGGCCCGCAGCGCATCCACCTGCTCCGTCACCACCATCGAGCCAATCTCCGCCGCAATGGCCGACCCCGCCCTGGCCGCCACCACAATCGCCGCAAGCACCGGAGCCGCCTCCTTCGCCATGGTAACCGCAACCATCCCTCCCACCACGCCGCCAAGGTTGAGCTGGACCAACTGCCTTGCGGTGTAGGCGGCCAGGACCATGCCGGAGAACAGGATGGTGAGGAGAACGACGGGAAGCGAATTGACGCCGATGATTGCCATCTGATCGAGGGCGTCTTTGAGGGCGAAGGAGCCGGTGAGGGCATAGCGCAGCGCGGCGCCAAGCAGGATGGTCACCTCGCCGATGTAGTCCAGCACATCGACGAACACCGATTGAGCCGATCTGGCCCCTCGCAACAGGGGAAGCCACAGGAGCCGGGTACTCGTGCGCATGGCGACGCTTGCGGAGAATCGGCGGGTGATGAGAAGACAGCCTCAGTATAGCCCGCGTGCCTGGTGGCTGTCAAACGATCAAGCGCACCCAAATGCCTCGCCAACGTCCGGAAGCCTGGCGGCGGGTTTGCCGTCCCTCTGCCAACACAACCAGCTGGCAGGGGTCATCCTTTCCCCCAAAGCGTCGGGGCACGCGTTGCCCCAACTCATGAGCTCCCACCGAGGTGCGGTACGGTTCGCCTTCCCCCGAGTGCCGCCTCGACGCCGCTCGGGCCAGCCAGAGGCGTCCCAAGGTAGGCCACTGCGCGGAACGGCGCATCATGTCCCTGTGCGCGAGCCCTCGCAATGTCAGTGGGCTCATCTCAACGCACGTGCGGGCGCGAGGCGGGCCCGAAACGAGTCGTAATCCATCCGCGCGGCAGCAGGAGGCTTTGGCCGCACGGCGAAACAAATGAGTATGGCACGCTCTGCCGGTAGCTGGCCCCAGGGTTTCCCAGGCACGGATGTTGCGCCGGCCCGGTTGGGCGCCTATCGTATCGCACTGTTCCCAGGAGGGGGAGGCTTATGAATAACCGCCGTGGGTTCACCCTCATTGAGCTGCTGGTTGTCATCGCGATCATCGCCATTCTAGCGGCAATCTTGTTCCCAGTCTTTGCGCAAGCGCGTGAAAAGGCACGCCAAAGCACTTGCCTGAACAACCAGAAGCAGATCGGCACCGCGCTCATGCAGTACATGGGCGACTGGGACGAGACCTACCCAGGTTACACGCCAGACCTCTGGCCTGCCGCGCTTCTCAGTTACCTGCCGAGGAGAAGCGCCGTCTACCACTGCCCCAGCGCCCAAAACGGCGTTGCAGACGGCATCAACAACTGGGGCACCGCCAAGAGCGAGTGGCAGTGGAGCGCCAACTACACATCCAACTCCTATACGCACAACGGTTGGATGTACAACTGCTCCCAGTCCGACGTTAAGAACCCCGCTAACACCCTCTTCGACTCGGATGGCATCTGGATCGACGCCTGGCCCGTCCACACCCAGAAGATTCCAACCGACAAGCTTCGCGGCGCCAACGACGGTGGCCTGGGCCGCATTGCCATCGATCGCCACAGCGGAGGCGTCAACGTCACCTGCGTGGACGGCCATGCCAAGTTCTACAAGCGCGAGAAGCTGTACGACCTCAACTTCCGCCCCGACGATAACGCGCCCATCACCAGCGACATGTACGGCTTGGGCAACCAGCGCTGCGACGGAAACATCCCGGGCGACTGGAGAAAGACGTAAGCGTCTCGGTAGGAAAGAGAGCGTCTCTCAGAGGGCCCCTTCGGCGAACCCGATGGGGCCCTTTCCGCGTCCAACCTGGTGAACCCGTTCCACAACGTGCCGCCAACCGAGGAGGGAGATGTCTCGGATTCGCTTGTTCATCAAGCGCCGAAAGCGCGCTCTTCTGATCGTCGTGCTTCTGCTGACAGCAGGTGGCGTTGCGGCGCTCCGCATGCGCCGTGCCAAGGTTGCCATCCCCAGCCCCATCGCCACGGTGACCCGTCGCGACCTGGTGTTGAAGGTCACCGAAACCGGCATCATCCAGCCCACCGTTAAGGTGGACGTCAAGTCGAAGGTAGGCGGCAAGATCCTTCGGCTGGCGGTTCAGGAGGGCGACGAGGTGAAGGCCGGCGACCTCATCGCCGTGTTGGACAGAGACGAGATTCAGGCTCGGTACGACCAGGTGGCCGCGCAACTGCGGGCCGCGCAGGCTCGAGCCGCGGGCGCCGATGTGAGCCAGAGGCTCCAGCGCTCCGAGACGTCCACCGCCGTCCGCGAGGCCCAAGCCAACCTCGCCGCCGCCAAGTCGCGCCTGGAGAGCGCGAGGAAGGCGCTCGCCATGCAGACGCTTCTCTCCACCTCAAGCGTCGAACAGGCCAAGGCCAACCTCCAAGCTGCCGAAGCCCGCCTGGAGGAGCTCAAAGCCGGCCCACGGCCCCAGGAGGTGGCGCAAGCCGAGGAGACCCTCCGCCAAGCCCAGTACGCCGAAGCGGACGCAAAGCGCCAGTACGATCGCAAGAACAACCTGCTCAAGAAGGGGTTCGTGCCCGCCGCCGACGTGGACGCCGCCAGAACCCAGTGGGAGATCGCCCGGTCACGTACACAAAGCGCCCAAAAGCAGCTCGACCTGGTGAAGGCCGGCCCGCGTGCTGAGGAGATACGCGCCGCGGAGGCCCAGGTGTCGCTGCAGAGGGCCGCGGTTGCCGCCGCCGAAGCCGAGGAAGCCCAGGCCGCCATCCGACAGGAGGATGCTAGGCAGGCGGAAGCGGCCGTCAGGCAGTGCGAGGCCGCCCTCGCTGCCGCAAAGGCCGGCAGGCTACAAGAGGATATACGCACCACTGACTACAAGCAAGCCGTGGCCTCCGTCGCCCAGCTCCGCAGCACCCTCAAAGAGCTCGAGACCCAGCTTTCGGATACGGTGGTGCGCTCTCCCGGCTCCGGCACCGTTATACGCCGCTACATCGAGCAGGGCGAGCTCATCACCTCCGGCGTGTCCTCCTTCAGCTCCGGCATGACCATCTGCACCGTGGCGGACCTCTCCCAGATGCTGGTGATTCCGGAGATAAACGAGGTGGACGTGGCTAAGGTAAGGGTGGGCCAGCCGGTGGAGGTTACGGTTGACGCCGCACCCAACCGGCTCTTCCACGGAGTGGTGGCCGCTATAGCCCCTGCTTCCACTCAGGCGCTGGATGCCGCTGCAGGTGCGGGCCAGGGAGGCGTAATCAAGTTCCGCGTCAAGGTAAGGGTGGCCAACCCCGACCGCATCCTGCGCCCCGGCATGAGCGCCAACGTCAGCATAATAACTGCAAGCAAGCGCGGCTGCCTCTGCCTCCCCGTCGATGCCGTCGGCGAGAAGCGCGGGCGCAAGGTAGTGGACCTCCTTGTGGCCTCCACGCCAGCGCGGAAGGCATCGTGGTGGACGCGCCTACTCCGCCGAAAGCCCACACCCGCGCGCCAGACCTTCCGCGAGCGCGTCATCAAAACCGGCCTGGAAACCGAAACCCATGTTGAGGTGTTCGGCCTGAAGCTGAACGACAAGGTCCGCGCAAACAAGCGCACGTTTGTGCCGCGCAAGCAGATCGACCTAACCCCGAGGGAGGGGAGCAGCTAACCCGCCGCCATGAGAACCCTTGGATCCATATCGATCGCATTGTCCGCCCTTTGGGCCAACAAACTGCGCTCCGTGCTTACCATCCTGGGCGTGGTGATAGGCGTGGCCGCCGTCATCATAATGGTTGCCATCGTCGAGGGCTTCAAAGGCAGGGTAATCAAGGAGTTCGAGGGCCTGGGCTCTTCGCTTATCATCGTCTATTTCGATCCCAGCGAGGCAAGCAAGCGCGCTGGCCTCAAGATATCCGGCCTCACCCTAGACGACGCGCGCGCCATAGAGGCGCAGTGCCCACTGGTGAAGCGCGCTTCCCCCGAGATCGGCGTTCCCGGCAAGGCCTCTTACTCCGGCCGCGATATGGATGTGCAGATCCGCGGCGTTGTGCCGGAGTACACAACCACCCGCTCCGTTAGGGTTGCGCGCGGCCGCTTCATCAACAACCGCGATATGGACGAGTGGGCCAAGGTGGTTGTCATCGGAAGCGAGGTGGAACAGAAGCTGTTTAGGGACCGCGGGCTGGACCCAGTGGGCCAAGACATCAAGGTGAACGCCACCTCGTTCACCGTGGTCGGTGTGCTGGAGCGCAAGGGCCGCGCCTTCGATGAGGATTACGACAAAGCCGTGTACCTGCCCCTAACGTCTGCTCACAAGCGGATGCTGGGCGGCAAGTGGGTGGGCGTCATCTTCGCGCAGGCAACCACTCCAGACAAAGCCGAAGAGGCGTGCGACCAGATCTGGCGCGTGCTGATGCGCCGCCACGGCAACCGGCCGGACTTCACAGTGGATACGCAGCTTAGAGTCATGCAGGCGGTCGGCCGTATACTGGGCATACTGGCCCTTGTGCTGGGCGGCATTGCAGGCCTATCGCTGCTGGTGGGCGGCATCGGCATCATGAACATAATGCTGGTGTCCGTCACGGAGCGCACAAGGGAGATAGGCATCCGAATGGCCGTTGGAGCCAAGCGCAAACATATCTTGATGCAGTTTCTGGTGGAATCCGCCACGCTTTCCGGGGTTGGCGGAACCATCGGCATCGCCATTGGCTGCGCGGTGAGCTGGGCGATCACGCAGTTCGTGGGCGATAGGTTGCCCGCGCACGTAACCCTGTGGTCCATGGCGCTCGCCTTTGGGTTCTCCGTGGCGGTTGGGCTGTTCTTCGGCATCTTTCCTGCGGCAAGGGCGGCCCGCCTGGATCCGATCGTTGCGCTGAGGTACGAATGACGCTGGTCTGTTACTGCGAGAGGGAGGTTGCACCGATGTTTCACACCATGCTAGCTTCCAGCGTGCTGGTGTTCGGTCTCGTCTTGGCCCCTGCTGTGGCGCAGCCAGCCAACGGCCTTGCCGCAGGGGCCGCCAAGCTCACTATCACCCCCAAAGGAGACGCCTGGATCGCTGGCTACGAGCCCAATCGCCGCAGCGATGGTACCATCGGCGACCTGTACGCCGCATGCATCGCCGTCCGCGCCTCCGCCAACGACAAGCCGGTGGCCGTAGTGGCGCTGGACCTGATAGGCCTCTCCAATGCCGTGGTGAACCGCATTCGCGCTTTGGTGCCAGAGCTGCCGCCGGAAAACCTGCTGGTGGTCTGCACCCACACCCATTCCGGGCCGGATACCATCGGCCTGTGGGGTCCCACCGGAAAGAGCGGCGTTGACCCCGAGTACATGACGTTCCTCACATCGCGCGTGGCGGACTGCGTGCACCAAGCGCTTTCCGCCATGAAGCCGGCCAGCCTCAAGTTCGCCTCAGGGGTGGAGGTGACCGGCGTCTCGAGGAACGACAGGGTGCCGGCCATCTTGGACACGGAACTGTGCGCCATGCAGGCAATCGATTCGGATGGCAAGCCGATCGGCACGCTCATCAACTTCGCATGTCATCCGGAGATCTTCCACGGCCACAAAATGACGGCGGACTTTCCCATGTGGCTGCGGAACCGCGTTGAGCAGAAGGCCGGCGGGGTGGCTGTGTACGTGAACGGCGCGCTGGGCGGCATGGTCACCGCCGACGTGCACGACGCCGAGGACGAGGCCGCCTGGCGCCGCGAGGCGGAGCGGATCGGCACCACCATTGCCGATGCCGCCCTGGATGCGCTGGAAAAGGCGCGGCCCGTTGCGTCCGCCCCCGTGACCGTGAACCGTGCAGTGGTGAGGATCCCCCTGGGCAACGAGCGCTTCCAGCAGGCCGCCGACGCGGGCGTTCTGCCCAGCGAGACCCTTTCGAAAGAGGGCGTCGTTACCGAGGTCACCCACCTATCCATCGGTCCGGCGGAGTTCGTTGGGATACCGGGCGAGGCGCTGCCGGATGTGGGCTTCCTCATGAAGCGGCTGATGAAGGGAAGCCCCAAGTTCGTGGTGGGGCTGTGCAACGACGAGCTGGGCTACATCCTCAGCGAGGAGAACTACGGCCTCAAGCTGTACCAGTACGAGACCTCCATGTCCGTTGGGCCGCAGGCCGAGCCGCTCATAAAGGAGGCGTTGCGCCCCATGATCGCCGCCTTCAAACCCACGCCCACGCTCGATGGCGCCCCGCCAGACCTCTCCACTTGGGCTCCGGCCGACATCTTCAGGGTTATGCCCGGCAGCTTCAGGCCCGAGAAGGCCAAGGGGCTAACCGCCACCATCCTCTGGCACATAACCGGCCAGGGCGGCGGCTACTGGACCATGCGGATAGCCGACCAGAAGCTCACCATAGCGCCTGGAGAGGACCCAAATCCGGATACCACCATCGAGATGTCGGCAGCGGACTTTGCGGCCATGGCAAGCGGCAAGCTGGATGGCATGCAGGCGGCAATGACCGGAAGACTGAAGGTTTCTGGAGACCTCACACGGGCAATGCTGCTGGGCACGCTGTTTGGTCCCACACCGAAGGAGTAGGCCCGCCTTGCGCCGCTGCATTGGGATCCGAACACAACGAATCCAGGAACGGACTGAGCGTACCATTTCCTGATTGCCGCCTTCTTCCGGCGGTCCGTGCGATGGGGGCGATGGGCGGCTGCCTGGTAGTTGCCCTCACCCCCATCCCAACGCCAACGGTTAGCGCCGCCCTATCCCCCAAGCCAACGCCCTCCGCCGCCGGCCAGGCCATCACCCCAAACGTACAACTAGCGCCGGTGCCTGGCCCGATCAGCCCGGCCTCCGCATATTCATAGCGGGCAGCCGCTTCAATGTGGAAAGAAGTAAGGCGGTGGTGGCGGTTGGGCTCCCTCCGCGGATTGGCGCGGAGGCCGGGCCGCGAACCCCGCAGCCAGGGGCCCGCGAGTCTGGGGACCCCAGGAGGAACAATCTACCGCTAGCTCACGTCTACCATACTGTGGCTGGGCGGCGGGTTGATGGTGATCCGCCATCGGCCCGGTTGGGGGGCAGTTCCTCAGGGCTCGTCCCCGGGCCGGACGCCTCGGGGCGGCTTCGTTTGGCGCGTCATAGCTACCTGGCAATGCGCAGATTGCTTGCTTTTCTGCCGTGCCGAAGACACGGCGTACCCGGCAAGCCCAGGCGCATGCCTGAGCGCCATGTCGATGTGGAGATCTGTGCCGACTGTGGCTTGCTGGGCACGTCGGTGTGCCGGCGGGTGGGCACGGAGAAGTGAGTTTGAAAGGAGATCTTGGTGAAGGGCTTGCGGATTTGGCCGATGGTCATCGCCGCGGCGCTGGCTGGCCTCTTGGCCTTGCCTGCCTCCGCCCAAAGCACGTTCCGCTTTGGCGACGTGAACGGTGACGGCCGTATCAACATCAGAGATGCCATGAAGGCATTGCGCATCATGGTTCAGCTGGATGAGCCCATTTCCATCGATCAATTCCGAGCGGCCGATGTCTCTCCGCGGGTGGGCGCGGACGGCAGCCCCGGTGACGGCACCGTGGGAGTGAGCGACGTGATCGCCCTACTCTCCTACGTGGTTGGGCTCATTCCAGCGTCTGATTTCTTCCCACCCCCAGTCTCCATTGTGGTTGACCCTACGCAGGCAACCGTGAACGCCGGCCTGACTAGGCAGTTCTACGCCATGGTGCCGGGCTCGTACGACACGCGCGTTACCTGGAGCGTGGACGGCGGCAGCGGCAACGGCACCATCACGCCCGCAGGATTGTACACCGCCCCCAAGAGCGGCACCATCCCACGAATCGTCACCATTCGCGCCACAAGCGTGGCAGACCCAAGCAAGGTGGCCGCCGCCACAGTTACCATTGCGCCGCCCGCCACAATAGCCATCGACCCCACAGCCATCACCGTGGAGGCCGCCAGCATTACCCAGTTCACCGCTAGCGTTGCGAACGACCTGGGTGCTGGCGTGCATTGGCAGGTGGTTAGCGGCGGCGGCGTTATCACGTCCTCCGGGCTTTACCAGGCTCCGTTGCAGCCCGGCACCGCCGTGGTGCAGGCCAGCAGCGTTGCCGACCCCACCCAGGTTGCCCAGGCCCAGGTGACCATCGTTCAGCCCGCCCTTCAGCTGAGCGACTTCGGCGATGCGAACCAGGACGGCAAGCGAGACTCCGCCGACGTCACCATAGTCCGCCGCCTGGCCGCCGGCATCATCCCCGCACCTCCCGTCGGCAGCAAGCAGTTCCGCGCGATCGACGTGTGGCCGCCCAACCTGGAGACCGGCCAGATCGGCGATGGGCAGATCACCAACGAGGACGCTCAGTGGATCCTCCGCCGCGTCCTCAACCTGATCACAGACAACGACTTCGTGCCAGTGGTTGTGAAGGTCGACCCGCCGACGACGACGATCAACGCAGGCGCCAACCAAGCGCACGTGCTCTCAACAGGCGAGGGCCGCTTCACAGCCATCACCATCAACGACCGCCGCGATCCCAACGATCCGAACAAGCTGCAGGGCGTCGACTGGTTCGTCAACGGCATCAAAGGTGGCAACAGCACGGTGGGCACCATCCAAGACGGCGTGTACCTGCCGCCAGACGTGCCGCCCAGCGACCCGATAACCATTACCGCCGTCAGCAAGGCGGACCAGCGCAGGTCTGCCACCGCCAAGGTGAACGTCAACAAGGCCATCGTGCTGCACATCCTGCCTCGCGCCGTTCAGGTTGGCCCCGGCGCACAGGTGCCGTTCACGGCCCAGATGGAGCACGCAACCCCCGCCGCGATGGCGGAAGGCGTTACGTGGATCCTGCAGGGGCCCAAGAACAGCGACCCATCCACTTGGGGGACGCTTACGCCCACCGGTCCGCTAACCGCTATGTACGTGGCTCCCGCCAGCGTCACCAAAACGATCAACGTTGATATCAAGGTGGTAGCCAAGGCGGACGGAAAGCAGTCCCAATCCGGAAACGCCCGCGTGATCCTGAACAAGAAGCACGACCAGGGCGGCGGCGGCTCTTACTAACCCGCACACCCAAACTTGGGAGCCGGTTCGGAGCAATCCTGGCCGGCTCCCGCCGCACCATTCCACGGCACGTTCCCTCACCCCGCGGCAGCAGCCCAAGAGCGCCGAAAAGCGTGGTGGCAAACCCCTCGTTTCTCTGCCGTCGTAGCCGGCAGACGCAGTGGCTCCTTCTCCAACGCTTTGTGGAGAGGTTGGGGATACGTGGCGGAGAACAGGCCGCACCGAGAACGCATCACACCCATCGGTGTGCCCCGGCGCCCAGCGGCGCTCCTTGACCGCCCCCACCCACCGAGGTACCATGTTAGCCAGCACGGGCTGGTGCAACTGGCCACATGCCATCCCGGCTCGGTGCAGTTGCCAAGCAGTTCGCCGGTTTATCGCGAAAGGTGGGAGGTTACCTTGGCTAAGGTGTACAGGTTGGGCGTGGCCAGCATGGTTCACGACCACGTGTGGGGCGAGCTGAACCACTGGAAGAAGCTGCCCAACGTGCAGATCGTTGCTGCTGGGGACGAGAACCAGCCGCTTCTGGACAAGATCAAGGCCGAATTCGGAGTCGAGAGGCTTTACCACTCCTGGCAGGAGATGATCGAGAAGGAGGAACTCGACATCATCCAGGCGGCCAGCGAGAACAGCACTGCCGCGGACATCGTGGAGGCCGCTGCCGCCAAGGGCATCCACGTGGTCACCGAGAAGCCGATGTCCGCCCGCCTATCCCAGGCGGACAGGATGGTGGCCGCCAAGAACAAGGCCGGCACACAGCTAATGGTGAACTGGCCAACGGCTTGGAGCCCGCAGGTGAACACAATGATGGACCTGATCAAGGACGGCGCCATTGGCCAGCCGTTCTATTTCAAGTTCAGGTCTGCCCACAACGGCCCCAAAGAGATAGGCTGCTCCGAGTACTTCTGGAAGTGGCTGTACGACGAGGAGAAGAACGGCGCCGGCGCGCTGATGGACTACTGCTGCTACAGCGCCGATATGAACGCCTACCTGTTTGGCTTGCCCAAGAGCGTGGTGGGCATACGCTCCGTGTTGGCCAAGGACTACCCACTGCCAGATGACAACGCCATCATCTTGATGAAGTACGACAAGGTTTTTGGCGTTGCGGAGGCGTCTTGGACGCAGCCAACCTACTACGCTACGCCCAACCCCGTGGCCTACGGCAGCGAAGGGTATGTGTGCATCTACCACAACGAGGTGCGCCTGTGCAAGGTGGGCCAAGAGGAGAAGGTTGTGGATGCCAAGCCGCTGCCCGAAGGGAGAAGGAACGGGCCGGAGTACCTGGTTTGGTGCTTGGAGAACGGCCAGAAAGTGGAGGGGATGTGCAGCGCCGAGGTAAGCCGAGACGCACAGGAGATCCTTGAGGCCGGATACGTGTCGTCCAACACGGGCAAGGCGGTGGAGCTTCCGATGTAGCGGCCCTCACAACGTCGGGCGCAAAGGGACGGGCAAGGCGCCCGTCCCTTTTACCGCAGACGGCCGCATGGGCTCCTGCGGGCTGCCACCGGGGCCATCAGTTTGCTGGCCATGGCGGTGGGGTAACACCCTTATGCTGTTTGGCAGCCCCATGCGAGAAAGAGAACCTGCAATGCTTTGGACGATAGTCGCGATACTGCTGGTGCTTTGGCTCCTGGGCTTCGCCGCTCACATCGGCGGCAACCTCATCCACCTGCTTCTTGTGATTGCCCTGGTGGTGTTCATCGTCAATCTGCTCACCGGCAGATCAACAACTGCATGATCGCCGCCGTCGCACCCTCAGGAGACGCCGCTTGCGCAACGATGGGCCCGGTGACGCCGGGTCCCGCGTTCCTCCTGCCTGCTTCGATCCCGCCTGCACTCCTCGCATGATGCGATCGTTGATCAGCCTGAACATGGGCGAGAGGTCAAGCTCCAACCCGACCTTCTGCCCGTCGATGGTGCACTTGTCTGCCACTCGCAGCAGCCCCTTGGACTGAAGCGAGCTGAGCGCCTGCTGGAGCGATTCCCGGCACATGCCGGTGCGCCTGGCAAGGGCGGCGAGGGGGGGCGAGTGGTCGTTGTCCGTCCACTTGAAGCACAAGAGGTGGATCACCAGCCATCCCTCGGTGGGTTCCAGGCCGATGTCCGCCGCATGGGCGAGGATTGCTGCGGGGAAGGGGCACCATCCCGAGTCCACGAATGCGCCCCAGCCCCACTTGCTTTCGAACGTAGTTTCGTGTTCCGCTAGCTTCAGGCGCTTTCGTACAGCCATGGCCTGCCGCGTTCCTATCCCCCCGCCAGATCGGCATTCGCTTGCGCCGCCGGCAGAAATCGCGAACTCAACGCCAACTCCCGTGGCGCGGCAGTAAGCTCCGCACCGAATGGGGACTGGTTCCACTCACCGCTGGTGTCAAGTTGGAGGCGCGGGCACACAGTGGGCGTAAACTGCCGGGTATGGGGCCATACATCAACCCTCTCGGCGTCCAACGGTAGCGTTCGCCCGGTGTCGTTGATGCGGCACCAGCACCAGTAGCAAGAGCTCAACAACGTAAATGAGCCCGGCGGCGAACTCGCCATTCCTCCGCTCGCACAACTGGCAGACGGGGGTGGGCCCCTTTCCCCAAGAGCGTTGTGGGAGGGGAATTGGGGTCCGGAGAACAGCGCCGTCCCGAAGATGCGTCACCCCCATCCGTAAGCTCTCGCGTTGACGCGGCACCAGTATACCACGCGCCATGGCGGCGGGCAACACAATCCACCACTTCTTGTTGGGGCCGCGCTCCCGTGCTACAATTGGCTGTGCCAGGGCGTGCGGCTTTCCTACTCCTCGTTCTCGCCATCGCTTCGGGGCGCTCCGCCTCGTCGGCCTCGCCATGGCTCACCCTCACCACCAGTCACTTCCTCGTGCGGTACCATCCCGGCGACCTGACTCCCGCCCAGCGAGTGGCGGATAGCGCCGAGGACGCACTGGCGCGTATAGCACCTAAGCTGTGGGGCTCTCCGTCGAATAGGATCCCCATCTTCGTGTACACCAACAGGCCGGAGTTCGCCCGGGATACCCGAACCGCACCTGCAGACCTGGTGGTGGGCGTGGCGTACGGCCAAACGGACACCATCCGGGTGGATGCATCCCAGGCTTTTGAGCGAATCCCGCCCATCGTTGCGCACGAGCTGGTGCACATCCTCATCGCCCAGCGCATGGGCAGCCGCGTGGACCGTGTGCCGCGCTGGCTCAACGAGGGGCTCGCGGAGTCCCTCTCTGGCTCCAGCGGCCTGAGCTCTGCGGAGCTGCTTCGCCAAGCCTCCTACACCGGCGACTTCATCCCCTTCGAGCAGCTGACTTACGCGATGCCCACCGGCGCGCGAGGCGCCCTTGCCTACGCCCAATCTAGGGCGTTTGTGCAGTTCCTGGGGCAGAGCGACCCGTCTGGCAAGCTCATGCGCGCTCTGTTGGATCGGATACGCGCTGGCACAACGGCTGACGCGGCGTTCCGCGCGGTGTATGGAGACTCCCTCAAGGATCTGGAGGCGCGTTGGCAGCGCTCGCTTTCGCCCCGGGGGTGGTCCGTGTTCGATATTCTAAACACTTTCGGCGTGGCGCTGGCGTTTTTGGTGGCGCTGTATCTGGCTTACCGCGGCATAGTTCGGCGGAAGCGGCGCATCATTCTGGAGGACGAGGAGCTGTACGGACCGGATGAGTAGCGTCCAGCGCACGCTTACGCGGCCGCCGACACCCGCAGAGCACGGCACACGCGCGCCGCTATCCCCGACGGCGTGAGGCCCAGCCGCGCCAGCAGCGCCTCTCGCCTGCCATGCTCGACGAAGCCATCCGGAATGCCCAGCCTGATGAGCTTAGCGCCCAGCTTTCCAGCATCTGCAAGCGCCTCTGCCACGGCCGACCCAAAGCCGCCAACCAGCGTGTTCTCCTCAACGGTTACGAGCAGCGGCACGGACTCCGCCAGAGAGAGCAGCGTGTTGAGGTCCAGCGGCTTAACGGAGCGCATATTCGCCACGGCGGCGCCAACGCCATGCCCCGCCAGCACCTCGGCGGCGCCTTCGCATGCCTCAACCATCGATCCCACGGCAAGCAGAGCCACGTCTTGGCCTTGGCGCAGAAGCTGGGCCTCCCCAATGGGCACGGGCACTGGGTTTGGAGCCATCGGGGTGCCGCGGCCAGACGCCCTGGGATAGCGGATGGCCACGGGACCGGGGTGAGCCAGCGCCCGTGCAAGCATGCCTGCCAGCTCTGCCTCGTTGGATGGGGCCAGCACCACCAAGCCGGGGACGCTTCGCAGGTAGGAGAGGTCGAACGCGCCGTGGTGGGTGGGGCCGTCGTCGCCCACCAGGCCCGCGCGGTCTAGGCAGAGCGTAACCGGCAGCTTTTGAAGGGCAACGTCGTGCAGGATCTGGTCGTACGAGCGCTGGAGGAAGGTGGAGTAGATGGCAACCACTGGCCGGAGCCCGGCGGCGGCCATGCCAGCGGCGAAGGTGACCGCGTGCTCCTCGGCCATGCCAACGTCGTAGAACCTCTGCGGGAACCTCCTGGCGAACTCGCTGAGACCCGTTCCCTCCGGCATGGCGGCGGTGATGGCCACGATCCTGTCGTCCTTTTCGGCGAGGCGGATGAGGGCCGTTGCGAACGCCTGGGTGTAGGTGATGACGTCTTTGGGGGCGGCAGGGGCTCCGGATGCCGCGTCAAACGGAGGGCAGCCGTGAAAGCGCACGGCATCTTCCTCGGCGGGGGTGTACCCTTTGCCCTTGGTGGTATGGACGTGCAGCAGCACCGGTCCGTTCAGGCGGCGGGCCTCCTCAAGTGCGCGCCGCAGCTGGGGCAGCGAGTGGCCATCCACTGGGCCGAGGTAGGTGAAGCCAAGCTCCTCAAAGAGCATGCCCGGCAGCCACAGGTGCTTAACGGACGCCTTGAGGCGCTCAACGGCATCCACGATGGAGCGGCCCATCGGCAGGGAGCGGGCTAGGTTCTCGAACTCCTCGCGCGCCTTGAGGTAATGGGGATCCGTGCGAAGCCGCCTGAGGTAAGACGCCATTCCGCCAACGTTGCGTGCGATGGACATCCCGTTGTCGTTGAGGACGACCAGTATGTCGGTTTTGAGGTGGCCGGCGGCGTTGAGGGCCTCGAACGCCATGCCGCCGGTGAGCGAGCCATCGCCGATGACGGCTACGATCCGCTCGGTGCCGCCCTGGCGATCGCGCGCGGCGGCTAGGCCGAGGGCGGCGGAGATCGACGTGCTGCCATGGCCGGCGCCGAACGGGTCGTGAGGGCTTTCCTCCCGCCTGCAGTAGCCGGATAGCCCGCCCAGCTGCCGTATGGTGTGGAATCTATCTCTGCGGCCGGTTAGCAGCTTGTGGACATAGCTTTGGTGGCCAACGTCCCAAACTATCTTGTCTTTGGGGCTGTTGAAAACGGTGTGGAGGGCGATGGTGAGCTCCACCACCCCGAGGTTGGAGGCCACGTGACCGCCGTTCCGAGCGAGGACGCCGATCAGCTCGGCGCGGATCTCAGCAGCCAAGCGCTCCTGCTCCTCCGGCGTGAGCGCTTTCAGGTCCTCCGGCCCCTCGATCCTACCCAGCACGTTCACGACGCCTCCGGTTGTGAGTGTATCACCCTCTCAGAAACGGTGTCAAGCTAGCCTGCGGCGGGTGAGGGGCCGCAAGCGTTGAGGGGGCTGCCGACGAATCCGCTGTTGCTGTGACTGCACAACTGGGAGACCGGACTGGACCCGTTCCTCCGAAGCGTTGGGGGAAGGGAGGAGGATGGGCTGGTGGGTTGCCCTCACCTCTGGCCTGCAACTCAGGGCTGGACGTAGCTCCCCTCACCCCGGCGTCGCCACCCTTGTATCATGCTAGAGACGGTTAGGGCAGGGAGTTCCCCTCACCCCAGTTCCCCTGCATGATCGAAGAGGTCGTTAGGCAAGCCTTGTGGTTCCCCTCACCCCGGCTTCGCCACCCCTCTCCCACTTGCGGGGAGAGGGGTGCTGGGAGGAGCGTGTGAGGTGTAGTTGGTTGTGTAAGCTCCTGGCGGCTGTCTGGCAGACGCCCGCCGACTCCGTTGTCGCCCGCAGCTCTCAGAGTGGGGGCGGCGCACCTTGGGGCTTTTGGTATCTGCGCCACCAGTCTTGCGTGTAAGGGCGGCCCGTCACCTGCTCGTACTTGCGCTGCAGGTCCGGCCGTCGCTCAAGGTTCACCCGGATGAGCTGGTTTATCTGCGCCGCCAATGCGTGCATGGCGTCCTCGGGGCGCATAACGTTGTTCTCAACCTTCTCTATGTGCTCTTTGAGCCAACGCATCACCAAACCGTCGTCCACGAAGGGACTCACGTCCAGCGGGTGGGCGTCCCGCATGGCGTCTATGAACGGCTGGTGGAACGCGGGGTCCGGCACGATCTTGTTCGCCAGGTCCTTGCCGGTGCGCGCGAGGGCCGGGTTTGGGGGCAGCGAATCTCCGTCGTCCACGATCACCTTGCTGTACTGCGGGCTTGCGAGGTACTGGAGGAATAGGAGCGCCTCCTTGCGGTAGGGGCTTTTGACGTTGATCCCGGCGGCCCTGGTGTCGGTAACACCGGTAGACGGCCTGCCGTCGATGCGGGGAAGGCGAACGGCGCCGAGCCATCCCTTCAGGTCCGGGTAGCTGGGCAGCTGGATTATGTACCAGCGGCCGATGAAGATCATGGCGGCCCTTCCGGTGGAGAACCAGGTGAGGCCGCTGCTGCCCCAACCGCCCTGGCCGGACATGGTGGCGGTTTCAGCGGCCGTGGGGATGGCGCCGTGCACGTACATAAGGTCGTGGTACAGCTTCATGGCGGCGATCGCCTCTTTGGAGTCGAGGAGGCATGTGAGGCCATCTGGGGTAAAGAAGCGGCCGCCGTAGCCAACCAGCAGGTCATCGTAGAACCACTGGTTGCTGAAGTTGGCCACCACGATATGCTTTTGGCCGCTCTTGGACGGCGTGTTTCGAATTCGGCGGGCGGTCTCGATGAAGTCGCGGTAGGTCCAGTTGGGCTTTGGGTATGGCACGCCGTGGTCGTCGAAGACGCGCTTATTGTAGACCACGCAGTTTGCCCACACGTTGCAGGGGTAGCGATACTGCCTGCCGCCAACCATCAGGCCGTTCTTGATGGCGGGATAGGTTTTGCTCGGGTCGAACCCCATCCTCCTGGCGTACGGGGTTAGGTCCAGTAGCACCCCGGCTTCCACCAGGGCCACCATCTGCTGCTCGTCGTACACGTCCACGATGTCTGGACCGGTGCCGGTGGCGCATTGGACGATCAGCTTGGTCTGGTCGCCTCCCAGGCCGGGATCAACGGTGACCTCTATATTGGGGTGGAGCTTATGGAAGAGGTCGGTTTGCACCTTTCTTGCGGGGTTTGCGTCCGTGGCCCAGCGGAGGCGCACGATGCCGTCGTTCTTGGGGCGCTTGAGGGTGGCCTCGGCGCCCACGTACAGCGCGGCGAAGATGGCCAGAAAGACGAGGAACACGCGCTTCATGGCCTACCCCTTCACCCCACCGAGCTGCAGCCCCTTAACGAGGAAGCGCTGGAACGTGATGAAGATGATGATGAGAGGCACTACGTTCATCACGGTGGCGGCCATAATCAGCTCCGTTTGGCGGCCGTAGGTGCTATCCAGCGCCAGCAGCCCAACGGGCATTGGGTAGTACTGGTCGTCGTTCAGCATTATGAGCGGCCAAAAGAAGGATTGGTAAGCACCGAGGAAGGTGAGGATGGAAAGGGCTATGAGGCCGGGCCTGGCCAGTGGCATAACCACGTCCCAAAACACCTGCCACGGGCCGGCCCCGTCCATGGTGGCGGCCTCATCCAGGGCGGGCGGCACCGACAGCATGAACTGCCTGAGGAGGAATGTGCCGAAGGCGCTGAACGCGGCGGGCAGGATGATCCCGTGGTAAGTGTTGAGGAACCGCAGCCACACCATGATCTGGAAGTTCGGTATCATCGTAACAACGCCGGGAATCATCATGGTGGCCAGGTACAGGAGGAACACGGTATCGCGGCCGCGCCACCTAAGCCGCGAGAATGCAAACGCGGCCATTGCGCTGGTGAGCACCTGCAAAAACGTGATGCCCACTGCCATGAAGAAGCTGTTGTAGTACCACCGGCCAAAGCGGAGGCCCAGCTTCTGCTGGGTTACTGGGTCCGGCGCCATATCCAGCACGATTGGATAGTTGCGGGTGGTGGGATGCCTGGGAACGATGCGGGCCTCCTCAACCTCGGCGCGCGGCTTGAACGAGGCGCTGACCATCCACACGAAGGGCACGGACACCGTGACCCCAAGCACGCACAGCGCGGCGAACCGCAACGCAATTGAGAGCCGCCTTCGCATCAACCCTCCACCTCCAGCTCGCGGCCGAACTTCCAGTTGATGGCAGTGGCGACGAATATGATCGCGAACAGCACCCAAGAGATGGCCGCGGCGTAGCCGAGGTCCAGGTCCTGAAATGCCTTGTTGTAAATGTAGTAACTGAGGGTTGTTGTTGAGCCTGCGGGGCCGCCGGCGGTCATCACCCTCGCCTGCTCAAAGCCGCCTTGCATGCCGCCGATGGTTGCCATAATGGTGATGAAGAAGGTTGTGGGGGCCAGCTGCGGCCAGGTAACGTGGCGGAACCGCTTCCACCCGCTTGCGCCGTCCACCTCCGCGGCATCCAGCAGCTCCCTGGGCACGTTAGAGAGGCCCGCCAGGTACAGCAGCATGTTGGTGCCGCCGATGCCGATCCACACGCCCATTATGATGAGCGCCGGCTTGGCCCACTCGACGCTGGCCAGCCATTCTGGCGGGGTGATGTGAAGGCCAAGCGCCGCGAAGATGGCCGTCAATCCGGCGTTTATGGGACCCGTCTCCGGGTTATACAGGGCCTTCCACAGGATCATAAGGGCGACGCCGGCAGTGAAAGTGGGCAGGTAGAACAGGGTGCGGAACGCGATGACATTGACGGCGCACCCGAGCGCCGCAACGCCCCACAAGATGCCGCCCATAAGGCCGATGTTGGGGTATCCCAAGCCCCACCCCACGGCGGTGGTTATGAGCCCCAGCACCACGCAGATGAGCGCCTCCACGGCACGCAGGCGGGCGCGCCCCAGTGGTATGTCATCGTTCAGCAGCAACGCGAGGGCCAGCGAACCAGCGATGGAGAACGGCAGGCCCAACATGAGGTAGGCGGTGTTGTACAGATACTGCCAGAAACGCGGGTCTTTGGGCTCGTAGCGGGCCCACATGGCGTGGTGCAGCAGCCCAAGCCCGGCGCACCCCACGGCCATCAGCAGTGCCGGAGCGGTGCCAGGACCCACTTCCCATCCGCCGTCCTCGCGGTACGTGGCCGCCACACCACACACTCCGATGAGGAGGCCCGCAATCACAACGCCCTGCCCCGCCCCGGTCGATACGCCCAACGCCGCCACCGCCACGCCCAGCAGCGCCATCAGCGCGCCGCCAAGCCTCACGCCGCGCCACGGGGCAACCACCGCCCACAGCGCCCCCACAATGCCGAGCCACAGCGCCGCGGCGGAGGCCAGGTATGCCCATTTGAGCGCCGAGTACTCCCTGTCCAGTGCGCGCACGCCCAGCAGGTCGCTGAAATTGCGCAGGCCCAGAAACTCGAGGTGCACAGCGGGCTTCAGGGTCCAGTTGGTGAACGCCATCCAGAAGGAGAGGAGCACCGGCATGAGGGTGAACACCAAGAAGCCGAGCAGGTTTGGCAGCAGAAACCCGATGTGAGCCATCTGCCGCGGCCTGGCCTTGGTTACCAGGCGCGAGTGCTTGTTCTTATTCTGCATGAGGCGCTCTCGGGGTTGCAGTTTTGGGTCATTGCTGGTTGGCAGGTCAAGCGGGCGTGAGCGGCTTGCTCAATCAAAGCTATGCAGACGCGCCCTGCACACGGCGAGCGAATCGCCCATGCGCACGCCCAGCTCGTCGCCGTTCAGTCGCCGCCCGGGCACCCACTGGTTTGCGCGGAACGTCCCCTCGTCCACCGCGAGGAACTCCACATTGCGTGGCATGCCTGGCAACGCGCTGAAATGCACGGAGAAGCCCGCTCCGGCCACCAAGTACTCGCCGTCCGCGGGGGAGATGATGAGCCCCCGCGCTGGCAGGGCATCTGCTGGCTCCGCGCGGTTGTACCGGACCTCCAACCTATAGCCGCCCAGCTCGAGCACCGCTGGCCCGCGATCCTCCTGCAGCACGCCAACCATCCTCCCGGTGCCTTGGTACTGGGCGATGGTGGGCAGCATGCCACCCAGGAGGGCGTAGGTGGCTGCCAGGTCGTCGGTCTCGCGGCGTCCGTCTATGCCAAACGGCGAGAAGCAGATGGCATCGTGCTGGGCGATGGCGTAGAAGGCGTTGGCGGCGCCCATTCGCACGTGGGCCTCTGGGATCAGCAGCGGGTTGCCTGCAGTGTGGTACTCCCGGCACACCGCGGCAAACGTGGGCAAGTAGATGTCGGGCGCAAGCAGATCGATGTGCGGCGCCGCGGCGCGCCATATGTCCATCACCTTGGCCACGGGACCGCCGCTGGGATACGCGCCGGCGGGTTGGCCGGGGTACTGCACCAGCCACGCATTGGCGAACATCGGGAGGGGGTACTCGGCTTTGCCGGCGGCGGCAACCGCGTCCACGTAGCTGGCCACGTGCCAGGCCATAAACGCCTCCGCGGCGCCAATGCCGAACACCTCCGTCCAGCTTCCGCCGGAGCGGCGGCCGGTGGAATCCCACCAGGCGCGGACATCCGGCAACAGGCTGTCGGCATGCTGGCTCAGGTACTCCGTTAGCATTGCGGGCACCTGCCCGTGGAACGCCGCCTCGGCCTCCGGGGATAGGTCGCGCTCCGCACCAAGCAGGCCGGTCTCGTTCTCCACCTGCACCATGATAACCGTTCGTTCGGCGGAATCCACCTCGCGCAGGTGGCGCATGAAGGCAGCGAACGCGCGTGAATCGGCCTGGCACGCTTGGCGGCTCATGCAGGAGATGGCGCCTGAGCGGTGGCCGGGGGCGGTATGGGCGCGTGGGAACCGCTCGAGATCGGTCTTCACCCACTCCGGCACGTAAGTGGACATGGCGTTCTTCCAGGTGCCGAACCAGAGGAACACCAGGCGGAGGTTGCGGCTCCTGGCGCCGGCCAACAGGCCATCCACGAGGCCGAAGTCGAAGACGCCCTCCTGGGGCTCAATCAGCTCCCAAGAGACGGGGAGGAGCACCGTGTTGCAGCCGACGGCGGCGGCGCGGTTGTACGAGGCCTCCATGTACTCCAAGCTGGATGAGCTGGAGTTGTGGACCTCGCCGCCCAGCATGATGAACGGCTGGCCGTCCACGATGAGCTGGGTGCAGGGGCCACTGGTTGCGAGACGCGGCATGCTTGCGTCCGGGCGGTTACTGGGCGTCATGAGCAGAGCTCCTTGGCGGTGGGAGGCGGTGGTGCAGGTGGCGAAGATCCACCCCGGCATCTTCTTCGGCGCCGGGGGGCAGGCTCCTCGCTCACAGGCGGCGGAAGGGAAAGCCAGGGACCGAGCCAGTGTGCACCCCCAACCAAAGCAGCGCTACGGGAATCAACGGATGGCACGGCCGGCATCTTTCTGCCTTCCATCGTTTCCACGCTGCCGCTGGCGGCCGCCACATGCGCGCCTTAACGAGACCTCGCGAAAGTCGTTGACTCGTTAAGCGAAGGGTGCTATACTGCTAAATGAATGATTGTGAAGAACCTCACGTTCTCCACAATGAACAGCGGAGACTGGCCACCGCCCCTTGGTGAAGCCATGCCACGCAGGGAGGTACCGCCGATGCCACGGGCTGCCACAGACACGCTAGCCGGCCTTATGCCAACCACAAGACTCGGACGCTTGGTAACCATTCTGGCGGACCACTACCGTGTCATCGGTCCGGTCTCCACCGGCGCCGAGGTCCGCTTCACCACCATCGCGTCCGGAGAGGACCTCCAGACGCAGTATACCAACACCGTCCTATCGCCAGTCAGGCTGTTCCGAAGGCCAATAGAGGCGTACCTCGGCGTCAGCTGGCCACCGCCCCAAACGGGATCCGTCTCGCGCCCTCCCGAGCGGCTGGCAGTCATCGGCATGCGCCCGTGCGACTTGGCCGCCCTGAACATCCTGGATCGGACCGTTGGCCGCGCCTCCGGGGGCCAGCCGTCCGCCGGCGTTCCTGCTTACGTCGCCAGGCGCCAAGGCTCCTTCATCGCCGTCTTCAACTGCCCCATCCCCTGCGAGGCCGGCTTCTGCGCCTCCATGGGCACCGGCCCCGGTGCCACCGAGGGGTACGACCTAGCCCTAACCGAAACCGAGGACGGCTACGTTGTTCAGGCCGGCACCCCCGCAGGTCGCGATGTGATGCACCAGCTGCAGATCGAACCGGCCACCGCGGACGACCTGACGGCCCGCGAGTATGTTCTGGAGAGAACCGCATTCCAGCTGCGAGAGCGCCTGGACCTCGCCGACCTCCCATCCATTCTAGAGTCCGAATCCAATCATCCCTTCTGGCAACAGCTGGAAAGCCGATGCATAGATTGCGGCACCTGCACCATGGCCTGCCCCACCTACTTGGGCGACTCCGCCCAGACCGAGGGCCTGGAGCCTCCGGCCAGGAACCACGTCTCACGAATCAAACAGCGCCTCTACGAAAAGCTAGACCGGTTTGCCCAGGCGCACGGCCTTCCGGCCTGCGTTGGCTGCGGTAGGTGCGTGCGTTGGTGCCCCGCAGGCATCGATCTGACGGAGGTGGTTGCCGCGCTGCGAATGGAGCACGATATCTAGACCTTCGGTTCGCTCCGAGCCTCGGACGAGCCGTTCCACTTAGCCCAACATCTGGAGCCATACCGAAAATGCATGAGAGCGGTCCCGCAATGCAGTTGCTTAACTACGTATTGGCCGAGGCGAAGGAGCGTGGGGCCTCCCGCGTAGTCGCCATCCGCCTGAACCTCGGCGCAGGCACGGGTCTGTCCCCGGAGAGCCTTGACCTGCACTTCCAGCACGTGGCCGAAGGAACCATAGCCGAGGGCGCGCGCTTGGATACCCAAGAGGTACCCCTCGTCTACAAATGTGCCGAGTGCGGCCAAACAACAGAGTCCGAAGATCGCCTGGTGTACTGTCCAGAATGCGGGCAGGCCAAGCTTGCCGTTCAGAGCGGAGAAGACCTGCAGGTGGAGGCGGTGGAGTTCGCCTAAGGAGGGCTCATGGTCGCCCGCAGCCGCATAGAGGTGGAAGGCGTGGTGCAGGGGGTGGGCTTCCGCCCATTCGTTTACCAGCTGGCCGCGCACTTGGGCCTGGCGGGGTGGGTGGCCAACACATCTCGTGGCGTAACCATCGAGGTGGAGGGCGAGCCGAAGCGCCTGGACGAGTTCGCGCTTCGCCTAAGGCGCGAGGCACCTCCGCTTTCGGTGGTGAGGCGCGTGAGCCGCCAACAGATGCTTCCCGCGGGCCACGTGGGCTTCTCCATCGTCGAGAGCCGCTCCGCCGAGACCCCCGCGTCCGTGCTTCCAGCAGACGTGGCCATCTGCCCGGCCTGCGCCAGGGAGATGGACGACCCATCCGACCGCAGGCACGGCTACCCCTTCATCAACTGCACCAACTGCGGGCCCCGCTTCACAATAGTGCAGGGGATACCGTACGACCGCGAGCGCACAACCATGAGCGCCTTCACAATGTGCCCACAGTGCGCCCGCGAGTACGCCGATCCCACCACCCGCCGCTTCCACGCCGAGCCCAACGCCTGCCCGGCGTGCGGTCCCCATGTGTGGGCCGGCAACGATCCCGACACCCCCACGGTGGACGGCGGCGCCGCCATCGAGTGGGCCGCGCAACAGCTTCGGCGCGGGGCGGTGCTGGCAATCAAGGGTCTAGGCGGATTCCACCTGGCGTGCGATGCCCGCAACCACGCCGCCGTCTCGAAGCTCAGGCGGCGGAAGCACAGGTGGGCCAAGCCGCTGGCCGTGATGTGCGCCAGCCTGGAGGAGGCTCGGCGGATCGCCACCATCGACCCTGCCGAGGAGCCGCACCTGCAGAGCCCACAAAGCCCCATCCTGCTCCTGCGCAAGTCGCAAGGCTACAACCTGGATCCGGCCGTGGCGCCGGATAATCTCTACGTGGGCGTGATGCTGCCGTATACCCCCCTCCACCGCCTTCTGTTCCGCCAAGCGCCTCCAACCCTGGTGATGACCAGCGGCAACCTGAGCGAGGAGCCGATCGCCCACGAGAACCGCGAGGCCCACCAGCGCCTAGCTCCCCTCGCAGACGGCTTCCTCTGGCATAACCGCCCCATCCATACCCCTTGCGACGATTCGGTTGCCCGCGTCTTCCAGGGGGAGCTGTGCCTGGTGAGGCGCTCTCGCGGCTTCGTGCCGGTCTCCCTGTCGCTGCCACTGCCCGGCCCAGACCTACTTGCCTGCGGCGCCGAGCAGAAGAACACCTTCTGCCTGGCTCGCGGTGACGCCGCCATATTAAGCCAGCACATCGGCGACATGGATAACGTCCAAACCGCCGACTACTTCCAGCGCGCCGTTCAGCACTTCCTCAGCTTGTTCCGCGCCCAGCCACGCGTCCTCGCCCACGACCTACATCCCGGCTACGAGGCAACCAGGTACGCGCTTAGGGAGGCGAATCGGTTCGGCGCCAGAACGATCGGCGTGCAGCACCACCACGCCCACGTTGCCGCTTGCATGGCCGAGCATCAGCTTGACGGCCAGGTAGTTGGCGTGGCGTTCGATGGCACCGGCTACGGAACCGACGGCGCGCTGTGGGGCGGCGAGGTTCTGTTGGCGGGCTACGAGCAGTTCCGCCGGGCTGGAATGCTCAGATACGTCCGCCTGCCCGGTGGAGAGGCCGCCATCAGGCGACCCTACCGGATGGCGTACGCCTATCTGCTGGATGCCTTGGGGCCGCAGGAAGCGGCGCGTGTTGCCCACGCATTGCTGCCGGACCTCTCCGAAGAGGAGGCCGCCGCCGTCCAAGCGCAATGCGCCACCGGCTTCAATTCGCCGCTCACGTCCAGCATGGGCCGGCTGTTCGACGCCGCCTCCGCGCTGCTGGGCTTCCGCGGCGTCGCGGATTACGAGGGCCACGCCGCCGTTCACCTCGAGATGATCTGCGCGGAACCGAGCGCCGCGCCCGCCCAGCCGCTGCCGTATCGGCTGACCATGGACGAGGGCACGTGGGTGCTGGATGCGCGCCCGGCAATCCGCGCCCTTGTGGCGCTTGCAACGGATGGCGTGCCCGCCGCCGCGCTCGCCGACCTGTTCCACGCCATGGTGGCCGAGGCCACCGCCGACATCTGCGCACGCGTGGCCGACCAGGTGGGCGAGGATCGGGTGTGCCTGGGCGGCGGCTGCTTCCAGAACGTGAACTTGCTTGCCAAGGTCGTCGCCCGCCTCCGCGACGCAGGCCTAACCCCATATTGGCCAAGGGGGGTGCCGGCCAACGACGGCGGGCTATCGCTCGGACAGGCCGCGGTGGCTAGGGCGATGGTGCTCGCCGAAAGAAGCGCCTGCTAGGAGGTTGTATGTGCCTTGCGGTTCCACTCCAGGTAACAAGCATCGATGGAACGAGCGCCGTTGTCCAGCAGGACGGCGCCACGTTGAGGGTTCGAACGGATCTGTTGGACCAGGTGTCGGTGGGCGACTACGTGCTGGTGCACGCTGGGTTTGCCATCGAGAGGCTCCAGGAGGACGAGGCGCTTGCCACACTGGCCCTCCTGGCGGAGCTAGCGGATGCGCCTGATTGACGAATTCCGAGACGCCGCACTCATAGCTGGCCTGCGCGCCCGCCTGGCCGGCAGCAGCATCCCTCCCGCGCGCCTAATGGAGGTGTGTGGCACGCACACCATGGCCATCGCGCACTACGGCATCCGGTCGCTGCTGCCGCCACAGGTCAAACTGGTGTCCGGCCCCGGCTGCCCGGTGTGCGTTACCCACCAGCGGGATATCGATGCCTTCATCTCGCTGGCGGACCTGCCCAACATCGTGCTAACCACGTTCGGCGACATGCTGCGCGTACCTGGCTCCAACGGCAGCCTGGAGGCGCGCCGGGCGCAAGGTGCAGACGTGCGCGTGGTGTACTCCCCCATGGACGCCGTGCGCATCGCCCAGGCAGAGCCGCACCGGCAGGTGGTCTTTCTCGGCATCGGCTTTGAGACCACCGCACCAACCGTGGCCGCCTCGCTGCTTGAGGCGTGGGCGCTTGGCCTGCGGAACTTCACAGTGCTGAGCGCGCATAAGCTCATCCCGCCAGCGCTGCGGATGCTGGCCACCGCCCCGGACTTGCGCATAGACGGCTTCATCCTCCCTGGACACGTAAGCGCCATAACTGGCCTCGAGCCGTACAGGTTTCTGGTTGACGAGTGCCGCAAGCCGTGCGTGGTTACCGGCTTCGAGCCGCTGGACCTCGCTCAGGGGATCTCAATGCTCCTAGCGCACTTGGGCGACGGTGAGCCCGCATTGGACATCCAGTATTCCCGCGTGGTGCGCCCAGAAGGCAACGCAAAGGCAAGAGAGGTGGTTGACCGAGTGTTTGAGCCCACCGACGCCGCTTGGCGCGGTATGGGCGTGCTTCCAGACAGCGGGCTGGCAATCCGCCCGCGGTTCGCTGAGCTGGACGCCGCCAAGCGCTTTGCCGGCCAGCTCCAGCACGTGGACGCGCACGAGCCGCCCGGGTGCCTCTGCGGCTGCATCCTGAAGGGTGCCGCCGAGCCCAGCGATTGCCAGCTGTTTGGCACGAGGTGCACTCCGGCATCGCCAGTGGGGCCCTGCATGGTCTCAAGCGAGGGCACCTGCGCCGCGCACTATAGGTACCTACGCTGATGGAAAGCACAGTTCTACTGGCACATGGCGGCGGCGGTAGCCTCATGGGAGAGCTGATTCGCCAGGTCTTCACCAGCCGATTCGGCGACCCACTGCTGCTGGCCGCGGACGACGCCGCCGATCTCGGTCCGGTTGGTGGCCGCCTGGCTTTCACCACGGACGCCTTTGTGGTGCACCCCATTTTCTTCCCGGGGGGCGATATCGGGAAGCTATCCGTTTGTGGGACGGTGAACGACCTGGCCGCGCAAGGCGCCGTGCCGCTTTTCCTAAGCGTGGCATTTGTGCTGGAAGAGGGACTGCCCATGGCGGACCTCGAACGCGTCGCCCGGTCCATCGCGGAGGCCGCTTCGGCGGCGGGCGTTCGCATCGTGGCGGGCGATACCAAGGTGGTGCCCCGCGGGAAAGCCGACCGGCTCTTCATCACCACCTCGGGCGTTGGCCGAATCGCGGATGGCGTCTCGGTATCCGGCTCCGGCGTGAAGCCCGGAGACGCCATCCTGATAAACGGAACGGTTGGAGACCACGGCACGGCGGTGATGCTCGCCAGGGATAGCCTCGGCATCAGCGTGGACGTTGAGAGCGACTGCGCGCCGTTGGCTGCGCTGGGCCGGGCGGTGCACCACATTGGCCCCGCCCTGCACGCCATGAGAGACCCAACTAGGGGCGGCGTGGCGGCCGCGGTAAACGAGCTGGCATCCCAGTCCGCCGTTGCCATCGAGCTTGAGGAAGAGGCCGTGCCGGTGCACCCCCAGGTGAAAGTGGCCTGCGAGCTTCTCGGCCTCGATCCGCTGTACGTGGCCAACGAGGGCAAGATGCTGCTCGCGGTCTCCCCCGAAGCGGCGGACGACGCCCTGGCGGCCCTCAAACGCCACCCGCTGGGGTCCAACGCCGCAATCATCGGAAGGGCGCTGGATGGGCCGCCTGGCCGCGTCTCCGTACGAACGCCGCTCGGCACAACGCGGAGGCTGGACCTGCCGCCCGGCGAGCAGCTTCCCAGAATATGCTAACCGCCTCGGGGCCGCCGTGTGGTTGTTTGCGTCTCCTAAGGAGGTCGTATGCCTCAGAAAGTGCTTGTGGTTGAGGACGAAGAGACGATAGCCGCCGCCGTGGCGTACGCGCTCGGCCAGGCCGGCTTTGAGGCCGACACCGCCCCAGACGGCGAGACCGGACTGCACAAGGCGCGGGAGCATCGGCCAGATCTGATAATCCTTGACCTTATGCTGCCAGGCATCAGCGGCCTTGACGTGTGCAGGGAGCTTAGGTCCGAAAGCTCCGTGCCCGTCATCATGCTCACGGCCCGGCAAGAGGAGGTCGACCGCGTGGTTGGCCTTGAGGTTGGTGCCGACGACTACGTAACCAAGCCGTTCAGCATCAAAGAGCTGGTGGCGCGCGTCAAGGCCGTGCTGCGCCGAGCCGAGGGGGGCATCTACGGCGCACCGGGCGGTATCCTCCGCTGCGGCGACCTGGTGATGAACCTCGCTGAGCACACGGTTACCGTCGGCAACCGGCCTGTACACCTGGCCCCCAAGGAGTACGAGCTCCTCAAGCTGCTCGTTATGCACAAAGGCCGCGTGCTCTCAAGGTCCGTTTTGCTGGACCGCGTATGGGGCGCCGATGCGTTCCCGGAAACGCGCACCGTGGACGTGCACATCCGCTGGCTCAGGGAGAAGCTCGAGGAGAACCCAGCAGAGCCCAAGTACATCATCACCGTGCGGTCGGTTGGCTACAAGTGCCAGGGGTGATCCGTGGCCGGAAGCCTCCGCCTGAAGCTTACCATCACCTACCTGCTGGTGGTGACCATATCCATGGCCACCTTGGGGGTGAACTTGCCCTTCTTGGTGGAGAGGAGGTACGCCTCGGCCCTGGAGGCGGAGCTTAGGGCGCACGCGGAGCCCACCCGCCGAATCCTTTCGCATGCCATGCTTGCCGGCGCCAACCAGCAGGCGCTGTTGGAGCTGTGCCGCCAGGTGAAGGCCCGCACCGGCGCGGACGTGGTGCTCCTGGCGCCGGACGGCCGCACGCTGGCACGAACCACACCAAAGCCGCACCCCACCGATGCCGACCTAACCCGTACGACATCCCGGTCCCCCTGTAAGCTGTGCCATTACCCCAGCAGCAGGCTCGGCCCCCCAAGGCTGGATGTGCCCCTAACGCACGGAGGGCGCGTGCTGGGAACCCTGCGCCTCCTCCCGCCAGAAGGCCCGATGCGCCAGGTGGAGGCCGCCGTGCGCGGAACTACCCTCCTTGTTAGCATTGGCGCCGCCCTGCTGGCCGCCCTGGTTAGCCTCGGCCTCGCCGCCACCATCGCCAGGCCCATCGCCGAGATGAACCGCATGGCCGGCCGCATGGCCCAGGGCGACCTCAACGCGCGCGTGCCAGTCCTCTCCCACGACGAGGTTGGCGCCCTCGCCGCCAGCCTGAACAGAATGGCCGAGAGCCTCAAGCTGATGGTGGAGGCCAGACGCCGCTTCCTCGCCGACGTCAGCCACGAGCTCAGAACCCCCGTAGCCGCAATCCGCAGCGCCGCGGAGGTGCTCACCAGCGGCGCCGCTGACGACCCCGAATCCAGAGAACGCTTCCTAAAGGCCCTGTGCCAAGAGGCAGATAGGTTGTCTTCCCTCGTAGACGACCTCCTCGACCTCGAGCGCATAGACGCCGGACGCCTCAACCTCCAGTGCGAGCCGTTCCCACTTGCCTTCCTCGTGGAGAAGGTTACCACCATGCTGGCTCCACTCGCCAAATCTCACGGCGTAACCCTCTCGGCCACCACCGACCCCGACCTGTGGCTGACCGCCGATGCTCTCAGGGTGGAGCAGGTGTTGGTTAACCTCCTGGAGAATGCTATAAAGTACACCCAGGCCGGAGGTTCCGTTTGCGTTGCTGCGCGGCGCCAGGACGACAAGGTGCTGATCTCCGTTGCCGACACCGGCATCGGCATACCCGAGGAGGACCTGCCCAAGGTGTTTGAGCGGTTCTACCGGGTCGATCGCGGCCGTTCCAGGCGGTTGGGAGGAACGGGCCTGGGGCTGGCCATCGTGCGCGAGATCGTGGAGGCCCACGGCGGATGCGTGCGTGTGGAAAGCACCCTGGGCAAGGGCAGCACCTTCAGCGTGGAGCTCCCCAGCGGCCACAACTCCGTCCCTGACGCAAGCATCACCTAGCCTCTCACGCGGAACCCAAAACCGAGGAAGAAAAGAACGGTACGGCCAGCCTGGCTGGCGACCGAACTAGCATTTCACGTGAGCGATTTACTGCTGTTACCTTGTGGTACGTACGGGAGCAAGGAACAATGCTGAGCCGCCTGAGGGCTGCGGTGGTTGGTGCGGCTGGCGTTGGCAAGTACCACGCCCAGTGGTACGCTGCCGAAGGGGTGGACGTCGTCGCCTTTGTGGGGGCTCGCCCTGAGGCCATACCCGAGACCGCCACCTCGCTCCGCAGGCTCCTGAAACTAGAGGTCCCAGGCTACGCCAGTTTGGACGAGATGCTGGCCCGCGAGCAGCCCGACTGCGTGAGCGTCTGCACCCCTCCCACCGCCCACCTGAACCCCGCCCTCGCTTGCCTGCAGGCCGGCGTCCACGTGCTGTGCGAGAAACCGCTGGTTTGGGGAGACCACCACAACCCATCCGCCATCCTTGCCGCGGGCCAGCAGATGGTGACGGCCGCGCACAAGGCCGGCCGCCTTCTGGCCGTCAACACGCAGTACGTCGCCGCCGTGGAGCCCATCACGCTGCTGTACGAGCGGGCGATAGGCCCTCTAGACGCCATCACCTCGCTCTTCTTCGAAATGGGCTCCAAAGGCAACCGCCGCGGCTTCAACGAGTACGAAACCATTTGGGTGGAGTTGGGTCCCCACGCCATCAGCGTGCTTTTGGCGCTTCTGCCGAGCGGCGAAACCGCTCCGGGTTCCCTCCACGCCAGCATGGAGCGCGACCGCGTCTCCGTGCGCTTCGTATGGGAGTCTTCCGACGCGCCGCCGTGCGACGTTCAGTTCCTGCTCACGTGCGCCCGTGAGGGGCAGCCCGTACGGCGCTTGGCCGTGAACGGCTTTGAGGTTGAGCTGGGCGCCACGCGCGAGAACGACGTGTTCAGGGCCACACTGCGTCACGGGGATCAGCTGCTGGTGTGGGACGACTTCATGCGCGTATCGCTGCGGCGTTTCGCGCAGGCCATACGCGGCATGGGCGAGCCGCTTGCATCCGCCGATGCTGGCCTAAGGAACCTGCAGCTCCAGCTTGAGGTGCTGCGCAGCTTGCTGGGCGAACCGCCCGCCACCCACGAGCCGCCACGGCCGTCGTGAAGGTCAGGGCCGCCCGGCAGCTGGTCACCAGACGGCCTCCAAAACCGATCTCGCTCCGCCCCGGCTCGGCGCCGCAAACAGGCGATTGGGCTGTCACAGGGCAGGGCAAACCGTGCGCCGCGGCACGTGTGGTTGCGCCCCTCGCATGCAACCAGCTCGGCGCCAACGGCTGGTCTCAGGCACCAATGCGGGTGAGCTTGGTGCCACAGGTGGGGCAGGTCCCCTGTGTGGCGGGCTTCCCATTCTTCATGGTGATCCGCACCGGATCCTTGATCTCCCTCTTGCTTTTGCACCTAACGCAGTAGGCCTCCATGGTTTCCACCTCCAAGATGGATTGTCGGGATGTAGGCGGGCTTTCCCCAGGTCCATCTGACGGATTAGCGAACGCAAGTACGCGGCACGCGCCGGGTGGACAGGCCTAAACTTTCTGCTCTAGGTGCCGATCTAGCCATGTAGAAGCCTATGCAACCGAATGGTCCTGCCGGCTAGCTAGGAAGGTTCCGCAGCATGTCCGACGCTCTGGCTCTGCCGCCCGATCCGCGGCGTTTTCCGGAGGTGGCCAACACAACTGCGCTTCGGAGCTTGGAGCAGAAGGTTAGCCTCGTGCGCTCCGCGGCGCTTCTGGTGGTGGTTCTCACCCTCCCCGAGAAGGCGCTTCAGCCTCAATACGCCCACGTGTTTCCATACCTGGTGCTGCTGGGATGTGCGTACATACTGCTCGGGGGGCTGCTGCCGTTCACCACGCCGGAGCCCAGGCAGATGGCGTCGCTCATGGTGGTCTGCGACCTCATGTTTTGCAGCATGCTCGTCCAGGCCACGGGTGGAATCGATAGCGGCTACCTGGCCCTCTACTACCTGCCAGTGCTCCGAGCCGCGGTGACGATGCAGCTTAGGGATGCGCTGGCAACAGCGGGGCTGGCCGTGGCCCTCACGGGGTACCTGGCGGTGCTTCACACGCATCCAGCGGGTGCCGGTCCCGATCCGTACTGGCGGCTTGTTTCCCTAGACCTCTCGCTGCTGGCGATGGCGCTCGTGTTCGCCCTTGTAGCCCAGGAGGGCCGCAGCTATCACAGCGCCGTGGCCAAGCTCAGCCACGCCACCATTCGGCTGCACGAGCAGTCCTCCCAGCTAAGAGAGATGGCGCAACACGACATCGTTACGGGCGTCTACAACCGCCGATACATCGATGAGCGCATAAACTCCGAGATCGTCCGGGCGCACGAAGGCGGCTCCAGGTTCGCGCTCGTCCTGCTGGAGGTGAAGGGTCTGCGCCGCCTCAACGATGCAAGGGGCTCTGCGGCCGGAGATGCCGCCCTCAAACGCCTGGCGGAACTCCTCTGCAGGCTAACTCGCAGAATCGATACCGTCGGCCGCTACAGCGGAGACGGCTTCGCCATACTGCTCTCAGACACCAACGCCGCGGGCGCCGAGGCTCTGGCCGCCCGCCTGATGGTCGCCATGGAGCACGACCCAGACGGCCTAACGCTTCTCATCGGCTATGCGGCCTTCCCCGGAACCGCCGGAAACGGCGTTGAGCTTGTGAAGGAGGCCGCTGCCATGCTCTCCAGCAACCGCAGCGCGCGCCTCCGCCAGTCCAGCTCCGGCACCGAGCGCTCAGCCTGATTCCTTCACACGCCCACTACCCAAGCAGGCGCTACCGGGAAAACAGGAATCCAGGAACGGTACGCTCAGTCCTTTCCTGGCTTTGCCAGTACGGTGTTTGGCGTTTAGCCGCTCCTGGGGATACTAGCTGGGAGCCAGGTTTCACTTGGCCCTTCACACCATCACCACGGAGAAGCCTCAGGGGAGGGAGGTCCCCTGTTCTTCCGTGCCCACTTACCACAGTTGGGGGGTACACAATGGCTATCGAGCCAAGACGCCGGATGGTGCTGTCGCCCCTGTGGCTCCAAGGCGCCATCCTCACCTTCGTCGTAGGTTTCGCGGTGCTGCTGGTTCTGGCCTTCATGATCTACCGGGACCAGGCCCCCATCCCCGGTAAGGTGGTAGATCCTTCCGGGAACGTGCTTTTCACCGGCCAGGACATAAGGGCTGGCCAAGGCGTTTTCCAAAAGTACGGCCTGATGGAGTACGGCACCATATTTGGGCACGGTGCCTACCTCGGACCCGATTTCACCGCGGACTACTTGCACCGCGAGGCCGAGATCATGCTAAAGATGTACCAGGGCCGCCCGGGCCCGCTCTCGGCCAACGAGCGGGTGCGCAAAGAGCTCCGCGATAACCGATACAATCCCACCACGGGTACGCTCGTCTTCACGGAGGGCCAAGCAAAGGCGTTCCGCGATCTCCAACCCGTTTACGCCCACTCCCTCCGCAACCCCCATGCAGAGGGCCTGTTGCCCACCGTCTACATCCATAGCGTAGAGGAGATGCGGCAACTGGGTGCCTTTCTCGCTTGGGCTGCGTGGACCACCACTGCCCAGCGCCCGGGCCAATCGTACTCCTACACCAGCAACTGGCCCCCGGAACCCCTCGCCGGCAACTTTCCAACCGCCGCCGCGCTGGTGTGGAGCGTCCTTAGCATCGCCGCCCTCCTCGGAGGCACCGGCATCGTCCTGTTCCTCTTCGGACGATATGACTGGCTTGGTTGGCAGCGCGTTACGGAGCGAGAGGTGGTCTTCTTAGACCCAGCGAACGTGCCAATCACTCCTGGCCAACGCGCCACCCGTTGGTACTTCCTTGTGGCGGGCGCGCTCTTCCTTGTCCAAACGCTTGTTGGCGGCCTTAACGCGCATTACCGCGCCGAGCCAACCAACTTCTACGGGCTCAACCTGGCGGGTTATATCCCATACATGCTTAGCCGCACCTGGCACGTGCAGCTCGCCATCTTCTTCGTTGCTGCCGCCTACCTGGCAACGGGCATCTTCGTGGCCCCGCTCATCGCCAGGCGCGAACCCAGAGGGCAGTCCACGCTGGCGTACATCCTCTTGGTTGCGGTTGCCGTGGTTGTGGTGGGCAGCCTGCTTGGCGAGGCCGCTGGCATGCGCGATATGCTCAAAGGCGGCCTGTGGTACTGGCTGGGCGCACAGGGATGGGAGTACCTGGACCTCGGACGCTTCTGGCAGATACTGCTTGTGGTGGGCCTGTTCATCTGGGTGGCCATCGTGTTCCGCGGGATGCGCTCCAGCCTGCGCGGAGAGGCCATCGGCAACATGCCGTACCTCTTCCTGTACGCATCCCTGGCCATCCCCGTCTTCTACGCCACCGGCCTTCTTGCCACCCGCGGATCCACCTACGTGGTTACCGACTTTTGGCGCTTCTGGGTGGTGCACCTGTGGGTTGAGGACTTCCTGGAGCTGTTCACCACGGCCACCGTGGCTTACATCTTCATGCTGCTTGGCGTGATAACCGAGAGGACCGCCACCAGGGTCATCTACCTGAGCGTGTTGCTGTACTCCGTTGGCGGCGTCATCGGCACCATGCACCACCTGTACTTCAGCGGGGCCCCTGTGGCGCACATGGCACTTGGCGCCTTCTTCTCCGCCATGGAGGTTATCCCGCTTACCTTGCTCAGCTTGGAGGCGTACAGCTTCCTCAGGCTTGGCGGATTGGAGGGACCCACCGGCGCCTTCCCCCATCGATGGGCAGCGTGGTCATTGGCGGCCGTTGGTCTGTGGAACTTCCTGGGGGCAGGCATCTTCGGGTTCCTGATCAACCTGCCCATCGTCAGCTACTATGAGATAGGCACCACCCTAACGGCCAACCATGGGCACACAGCCATGTTCGGCGTGTACGGCATGTTGGCGGTGGGGCTGATGCTTTTCTGCTTGCGTTACATCGTTCCGCCCGAACGGTGGAGCAACAAACTCGCCGGCACCTCCGTGGTCTCGCTCAACGTTGGGCTGGCCTGGATGTCGTTCGTCAACCTGTTCCCCATCGGCCTCGTCCAGCTCTACGATAGCTACCAGGTGGGATACTGGCATGCGCGAGAGCTGGCCTTTGTGCTTAGGCCCACAATCCACTTTCTGGAGTGGGCGCGCCTGCCCGGCGATGCGCTGTTTATAGTGGGCGGCGTGCTGCCCCTGCTGTGGCTGGCGTTCCAGGGCGCCATACACGGGCGTCCAGCTACGCAGGAGGCCCAGGGCGAGGCCCTGGCGCTCTACAAGGAGGCGTAGTAGGCTTCCCCTTCGAGCAACCAGACAAAGCTAGGGCGGGGCGAGAGCGGCCACTTTCGCCCCGCCTTCGTGCTTCCCTCCTCAGGCGCGGGAGGCGGCTCCCATCGCAGAGGCGTTTGTGGCGCCCGCTGCAAGCGCCGCCCTCAGCTCCTCAACCGCCGCGCGCAGCTCCTGCAAGGCGTGCGTGTTCTCGGCCAGCGTCACCGCCACCAGCCGATACATCATCAAGAAGGCGGCTATGGGAAAGCCAACGTTGCCTATCAGCCTAACAACCACCTCATCCATTGCCAACTCCCTCCCACGCACCAGCTCAGTCCCTGTTGATCGGAACCGGGCTCAGCACCTTGGCGTAACACTCAATGTGTGCAAGCGGATCGTCGTACACCGCGGGCGCGAACTCCACAAGCCAGCTCATCTGCCATTGGCTGACCACCTGCGGCCGCTTCCAGATGAGCCACCGCCTGACAAGGGCGCTGTCCGATAGCCCGGCCCCCGCCAGCACTCCCCTGTCCAGGAACAGCCGCCAGAACTCACCTTCCCGGTCCCCAAATACGAAGTCGCGCAGCGATGCAGAAAGCCTCTCCACGTAACACGCCACCTCCGCTGCTCGGCGCGACCACCAGTTCTGATACGGATAGAAGGGGTCGTCTGTAGGCAGCGGGTTCCCGTTCAGGTCCGTGTACTGATACAGGTCAACGGTGGCGTTTGCTCTCACCGTCATGGCAGCACCGGTCGCCGGAAGGGGGCCAGCTCGCGTTGGGCGTCCATGGTGAGCCGCCCGACCGCCGCCGCGTAGGCACCTCCGTCGTACCGCTCCGAGAGGGCGCCCTGCGACGTTGCGGAGCTGCCTCTGTCTCTGCTTATGGCCACCCGCCCCAACAGCTCGGCTGCAGCAAGCCTGGCGGTGGCCCTCGCCACCAGAATGGGCACGCTTTGGCCGTAGCCCCACGTGCCGGAAAGCTCCACGTTCTCGCTTCCAACGGTGAACACGCCGGACGTCAGCCTGAGCCATATCTTGGGGGTGGAATCGGGGCACAGCAGCAGCTCAGACGTGCTCCTAGCCACTCCATCCATGCTCCAAGAGGTTAGGCTGAGCAGATCTGGAACGAACAGCAGCGGGGAGCCGGAGCCGTCCAGCAGCTTGGTAGCCACCTCCGTTGAAAACGTGCGCCGCGTGAACGCGTCCACCGCCGCGGTGGCGATCTCCGCCGCCTCCTGAACCGCGGCATCCTGGGCAGCCTGGTCGCCCAACGCAGACAGATCGACTCCCGCAACGTACTCCAGCACGGCAGCGGCGTTGGCATACATAGCGCTTCACCTCCTGCGCACAGAGCGGGCTGGGGCGGCTCACCTGCACACCCCAGCCCAACCACCTACCAGGTCAGATCTGGCAATAAACCACGGCAACCAGGTCCGCCGTCGTTGGAGCCCAAGCGGAGTCCGTGCTGGCCTTCACGGTGATTCTGTCGCCCGCCGCGAACGGTTTGGCACCCTTGGCTGCGGTGGCGTAGGCGTACTGCGGGTTCGTGGCGTTGATGGTGACCGTCATCCCCTGTGCCGAGCCGTTTCTGCACACGTCAAACGTGGCAGTGCCACCGGTGCGCGGCGCGTTGGACGCCACCGCAATGCCGATGATCGAGCCTGCGCGCGGCATCAGCGTTTCTCCGTTGGTGTTTTGCCCAATGCTGAGGAAGACCGCGCCCTGATTGGCGGGCAGATCGGCAACGAAGTAGGTAAGCGCAAACAGGTTGCCATCCGCTAGACCCGCCGACGGCACCGGCTTCCCCTTATCGGTGGTTGAGTGATCGTGGCCGCTAGATGCATCGAACAGCGCCTGCAGCTCCTGCAAGATCCCCTTCAGGTCGTACTCCAAGTGGGCGCCGCCCACGCCCAGGTCGGGCTTGATCGTCTTCATTCGTGGCCCTCCCAGGCGTTATGCGGTGCTTAGCCCCGTTACCTTCACGATGGCGTCCGCCGTCTCCACCTGCACGTCGGCCGCGAGGTCGATCTGATAGTAGCGCACGCCTCTGGAGATCACGTCTTTGCTGGACGCATCTCTGCGCACCGCGATCTCCAGCGCCAGCCCCAAGATGAGGTTGCGCGGGTCGGTGAGGACGATGACGTCTTTCGGCATGGTAGCGTCTTGGACGATGGGGTAACCGAACGGCCCCGGCCTCTGCGGGTCGCCGATGAGGGCGGCGTCGCCGGCGGCGGTTGCCCTGGCGGCCAGGTGATCCAGCCACTTGGCGTACTGCAGCGGATGTAGCATCCAGCGGTACCGGGCGCCGGAGCCGCCGTCCAGGTACTTGGGCGGCATGGCCTTGAGGGCGGCCAGGAAGTGGTCTTTGCAGATCTCGCCGGTGGAGATGGCGGCGCCGTCCAGGGTTCGGCCGGCAACGCTGGCCTTCTTAAGCCACCCGTCGGATGCGGTAAGCAGGCCGTCGGCCGCAAGGTCTACCGCCACGTTGTCCGCGTGTGGGGCTGGAGCAGAACCGTCTGCGCCGCGCTCAACCATGGTGAAGCTGGTCGACGTTATGCCATCGTACTTGATGCGCTCGGATTCCACCACCAGCGTTCCGGCCTTTGGATAGCCGGATGTGCTATCCACCACCAGCGGGCCCAGCTCGGAGGCGGTGATGCCGTTCGCGTCGTTGATGGCGGTGGCGGGTGGGTTGGATGTGTCGCCGTTCCACGCCAGGTCGCTCAGGTCAACGCCCACCTGTGCCGTCATCATGGCGATGAGCGTCTCCTCAAACCCCTCCCGCTCGATGTTGTAGCGGAACGTTTCCTCGGTCACCTCCCAAGGCAGCTGGAGGTCCACGGCCACGAGCTGCACCGTCTCCGTTGTGGGCTTGGTGTAGCCGGAGAGGGCCACTCCCTCCGTTCGCTTGCGCAGCAGCCTCTGGCCGATGTTGAGCCTGTCGATGTTAAGCTTTCGCGTCCTCATCGGCACCGTCCGGCACGCCCTAAGGGTGGGGGTGGCGGAGAACACCTGCCTCACAAACTCGTTGGCCTGCTCGTCGTTGAGCAGGCCGGAACCCATGTCGCCCGTCTGAAGGGCTTTCACCACAATCGCTTCGCCGTTCGTCATGCTCATCGCCTCCATTCGGGGATGCCCGGTTACAGCACTCCCCTCCACATGCCGCCGCGCCCCCCAAGCTGCGGCTCCACAACCGCGCTCTGGCGCACGGGCGCCGCGCTTTCCAGCTGTTCTATGCGCGCAACCGCATTCTCAACCGTGGCGGCAATGGATTGCAGGGCCTCGCGCACGTCCGCCAACCCGTCCGCCTTCGATCCCCCCAACGCGCGCCTAATGGCGGCCATCAGTCCGCCCTCCTCCTCTGCCTTGTAGATCCTGAAACGCCTGCCCGTTGCCGGCCTGTCCACAAGGCTGATCTCGCGCACATCCAGATCCACCAGCTCAGCCATCGCTTGCCCCTCCGCGATCCACGTTGCGCCTGCGGGCAAAGCCGCCAATGGAGAAGCCATTCAGCTCACCGGCCCGCACCTTCGCCCAGGTCTCCTCGCTGCACCGCACGGCCAGCACCCAGGCGCCCGGCGCGAAGTGCGGATCGCCCTCCCTGGCCACAAAGCTTTCCACAACGGTGCCCACGCCGCCAAACTGTCGGTGCATCAGCCCAACCGCTCCACCGCGCTCCAGAAACGCGTGTGCCGCCTTCTCTATGGTTGCGGCGCTCACCACGTCTCCGTGCGCGTCTGTAACGTCTGGCACCAGCACCTCGCCCATCACTATGCGCTGCTGGCCGTCCACCATTCGCAGCGCGCTCACCCCGCTCACCTCAAACCGATCCATCTCGCTCTCCCGTGCGCGCCGGCGCAACCAGGCCATCTCCCCCGTCCACGGGCGGAAGGCCGATCATCGCCCGCGCCTCGTTCACCGTAAGCACCGGCGCCCCGCCTACCAGCACCGATGCCGTCCTCGCCCGCTGGTTCTGGTCCTCCAGGTCCATCTCCAGGAACCGAAACTCCGCGCCGCGGTAGCCCAGATCCAGCGCCACCATCTTGGTTAGCGCGTGCTCAATGCTGGTCTGCTGCGGCTCCACCACCTGGAACTTGAACGTGTGGTCCTCCCCAACCGAAGAGCCCTCGCCGAGCCTGCCGTACTGGTTGATGCCCGCCTTGCTCATGGGCACCCTGAACGCCCGGATCTTGGCCTCGATGCTGCTTTGCCGGTACTTGGCGAACTGCATGTCCGCGGCCCTCTGGATCGGCACCAGCTCGATCTCCACCTTCTCGCCCCCCGGCCCAGTGGTGGATTCCAGCAGCAGAAAGCCGTGATGCTTGGATGGCCCCGTATGCGCGTCCCTCAAGTACTCGCGCAACAGGGCGATCGTCTCCTCCGTCAGCGTGCCGCCCTTCACCAACACCGCGAAGTCGGGGCACAAGCCGTTTTGCAGAAACGCGATGTTGGAATCCTTGCACGCCGAATCGGCCAACACATCCTTGGCAACGGTGTACGCGGGTGGGAGGCCGTAGTAGCGGCTGTTGGGGTTGGGCAATCGGAAGTGCAGCACCTCGTTCACGCCGCGCCGCAACCTCCCGGCCCTGCGCGCCGCCTCTCGCACCGCTGGATCCGGCGTGTATACCCCGAACTCCACCGTCTTGCCGCCCGCAGACTGCACGTATCCGCTCATATCCCGCTTGCGGAGCATCTGCGTTGCGGGAACCCAGAAGAGCCAGGCGGGCCTGTCCGCGGCATCGCGGGCCACCTCCAGATAGCCGTTGCCCAGCAGATTCAGGTCGATCACCACCTGCTTGAGGGTCTCCATGAAGGTGCCCTCACCGGCCATCGCTTCCAGACGGCCCTTCGCCTCGAGGAGTCGCCCTTGGGGCAGCGCGCCTACCACCTCAAAGCCGCGGCCGCACACGCCGGAGGCGATGGCGTTGACGGCGATGAACACATCGGGATCCTCCTGGTAGTACCGTGCCACGGCGCTGGCATCGAACGGCAGCGGCTGAGCGCCATCCGGTGGGCCAACCGTGGGCGCAACCTGAGCGGATGCGGTGGCCGGCGGCCGCACGCGCTTTGAAATGAGGGGCATGTGGCACTCCTTCCTGGGCGGGCTGCGTAAGCCCTCCTCAATCACAGCACGCCGCCGAGCGCCTTCTGCCCAACGCTTCCCCCGCGCCTGCCCCAAAGAAGCCCCCAACCTCGCCGAGGGAGGGCCTCCGCGTTTGGCATCGCCTTCGTGCGCGCCAGCGCGATTTCAGTGAGCGGCTGGCATAGGCGGCACGCTTGGGCCACATCCCATCACCCGCAAAGGCCGGGAACGCGGGCCTCAGCCTGGGAAACAACGGTGGAGCCCACACTCGTTTGAGCGACTGGTAAGCTGGGAACCTTAGCCTTAGATGGCAGGCAGATGCCGGCCACCCATCCGTGTGGAATAATATACCGGCGGGATGCGACTCGCTTTCCGTGCCGCCCTAACCCGATAGAGGCGACTTCCTCCCATGAGGACGAACATGCTGCTGCTAGCCGGGCTAACCAACCGGCGGACTGGCTTCACCCTGGTTGAGGTCCTGATGGGAATCGCGCTCATCATGGTGAGCTTGGTCGCCATCTTGTACCTCACCGCTTTGCCCAGCGTCCTCAACCGCCAGTCCATGGAGGATCTGCGCGCCAGCAGGGCCATCCGCGACGAGATCGAACGCATCAGGAAGATCGACTTCAACGCCCTGTCGTCCGGCTCGTTCACTAACCCTAACCTTGCCAAGCTCTCCGGTGCCACGGGTAACAGAACCGTCACCAACTACGGGGGCTCAACCAAGATGAAACAGGTTACGCTAACCGTTACCTGGGTGGATCCAAAAGGCCAGCGCACGGTTAGCTCCACCGTACTGCTGTCTCGCATGTGATGGACCGGCTTGCGGTGCCGCACCCATGTATCCAACTGCGCGTCCACGGAGGACCAGCCCGGGCTTCTCCCTCATCGAAGTCGTGATCGCCATGGCGGTTACAACCGTCCTGCTGGGTGCCGCCGTCAGCGTGTACGTCCGCAGCTTCGGCTTGCTCCAGGCCGGCCAGCAGGACGCGGGCACCATAGCCTCCAGCCGCAACGCGCTGGACCAAATGCTTGAGATAATGCGGGACGCCGGCGGAGTGGTGGCATCCCAAACCATCAGCGGCACCACCTACACAAGCGGCGCCAACTCCGTGGTCCTTAAGCTCCCCAGCCCGCGCACCGCCCCTGGCCCGCCGCCCTACACCGATATGCGCATGAATTGCTACGACTACGTCGCGTTCTGGGTGAGCAACGGTGCGCTTTGCCAGCGGGCCCTCCCCTACGACGCCAGCGATCTGCGCGGCTTCCCGCCGGACGACCCGCCGGGGTCCGGCAACTACCCCATCACCACCGTGATCCCAAAGGGCGTCTCCTCGCTGGCCATTGCGTACTACGATTCCAAAGACGCCGTCACCACTAGCTGGGCGGGCGTCGCCCGTATTCGCGTCACTATCACCATGTCGCGCGGGAGCGGCGCGGGCCCCCTCGCGGATGGCGAGTACATCACCTTCAGAAACTACGGACTGCTCACGGGGGGATAGCCGAAACATGAGGGCACAGCACGAAGCCGGCCAGGTCCTTCTGGTGGGCCTGCTCTTTGGCTGCGTGATGATCGCCATGGGCCTGGCCGTGATACAATACGTGGACACAGAGGTGCGCACCTCGTATCGCTCAATCGACGAGATGCGCGCCCTCACAACCGCCGAGTCCGGCGTCTCGTACGCAATCGCCCAGCTCAGCACCCCGCCCAACGGAGATGCCTACACCGGCACCGGCGGCGCTTGGGTCAGCTTCGGCGACGGCGAGTTCAACGTGCGCGTGCTGCCGGACCCCAACGGCGACCCCGAAGCGAGGTGGGTGGAGGTTGTGGGCCGCGTGCGCGGTAAGATCAGGCAGGTTGTCGCCAGCGTTAAGAAGGGCTACTACACGTTCCCCGATGCCGCCATGGTTGTGAACGGCAACATCGATTTCAACCATTACAACCAGGGCACACGCAGCGTGATGAACGACCCACCCACCTACACCGTGGCACCAACCAATGCCAACTGGGCCAGCATCATGGCCAACGGCTGGATCTACAACGGCACCATCGATGGAGCCGCCCTATCCTATTCTGGAATGCCCCTCGGCACCAACTCTGACCTGCCAGCGGGCATCCTCCCAGAGCCGATACCATTTCCCACCACCGATGAGACGAACGAATGGGCGTCGGCCTGGTACCAGCAGGCTTGGAACAGTCCACGCCACTACACCTCGGCCGCGCTGCCCAAGACGCCCCAGCCGCAGTACGATAACAACGGCAACCTGCTGTTGGACAAGAACGGCAACGTGATCACCGCCATGACCGACACCGTGCAGGCGCCCTGCTACATCAACGGCACCATTACCGACGATCTGGTGGTATACGGCCCCGGAGTGTGCTACATAGACGGGCAGGTGAACCTAACCGGTGGCGGCGAACGGTTGACAAACCACGGAGCGCTCATCGTGGTGACGGGAACGGCCCAGATAGGCACGGACAGCGTGGAGTTCGGGGGGAATGCTGGCTACGCGGTTACCGGTCCACCCGACGGCACGGGAAGCTTCACCACCGATATCACACAGACCGCCCTCATCGCAGTGTCGGGCGACGTTATCCTGCACGGCTGCCCGCAAATGAAGCAGTCTCTCGTGTACGCCATGAACGGCAGCATAGAGCTGTGCGGCACCTCGGATGTGTGGGGAGCGCTGGTGGCCGGCGGTACTCCTCCTGCTGGTGGAGGCATCAGTGGAAACGGTGACATCAAGCTCAACTATCCGCAGAGCTTCATGCAAACGCTTAGGGTACTGCCGGGGGGCTACAAGCTGAAGGCCTGGCACGAACTGCCGGTTGGACAGCCGCTGCCCTCTTGGGCAAGCAGCAAATAGCGGCCCAAAAGGCGCCGCCACTCACTCCTTGCCGCCTAAGCACGCCCGGCGCGCCTGGGCCGCGTGCGCCAGCAGGGCCGTTATGCTCTCACCGTCGCCCGCCTCCACGGCCTCCCGCAGGTGTTCAAACCACTCCGAGTACCGCCCAAGCGCTGCCAGCAAGGCGTCACGGTTGGCTAGGAGGATGTCTCGCCACATCTCCGCGGGGCCGGCGGCCACCCGGGTAGTGTCGCGGTAGCCAGTGGAGCACAGCCTCTCCACAAACGGGTTTCCAGCCGATGCCGCCGCCACGGCCAATGCCAAAGCCGCCGCCGCAACGTGGGGCAGATGGCTTGCGGACGCCACCGCCGAGTCGTGCAACTCCGGCGGGAGGACCAGCGGCTTGGCGCCAACCGCCATTGCCAGCTCCGCCAGCCGATCCACCGCATGGGACGCGGTGTTGGCGCTGGGGGTAATGGCCCACACGGCGCCCTCGTACAGGTCGGGCCGGGCGGCGCGTGGTCCGCTCTCCTCCGAGCCGCACATCGGATGCCCCCCCACAAAGCTGGCGCACGGCGGCACGCACTCCTCCGCCTCCGCAACCACGGGGGCCTTCACGCTTCCCATGTCCGTAACCAGACATCCAGCTGGAATGTACGGTGCAGCGCGCCTCAGCGAAGGAACGATGGCGGAGACCGGCGTAGCTACCACAATCAGATCCGCGCCAGCAACGGCGGCGCGCAGGTCCACCGTGGCCCTATCCACGGCGCCAACCGTGGCGGCGGCCTCCAGCGTTTCCGCCCTGCGAGCCACCCCAAGCACCTCCCGGGCGAGCTTGCGGTGCCTAAGGGCCATGCCCAAAGAGCCGCCCATAAGGCCGGGCCCGATGATGGTAACGCAGTTGAACAGCATACGCGAAGACTGCTTCGCCACGCGAGCGGGGTACACCTTGCGTTCACCGCAGAAGTGGGGAGAGGGGGGAACCTCCCGCGCCTCATGGGCCTACACCACGCAGCCACGCCTCACACGCTCCTCCCAGCTCCCCTTCCCCCGAAAGCGTGAGAGGGGTGGCAAAGCCGGGGTGAGGGTAACTACCTGCCCGTCAGTTGCAGCCCAGGGCTGAGGGCAGCTAAGCCTTGCCCAACCGCCTCTTCCGTCATATAACGCCCAAGGGCAGAGGGCGAGGCGTAGAGGCCCCCTAGAAGTAGGCGGCGAAGCGTATGGCCCGCGCGGTCCGGCGCAGCCCTCGCGCAGGACGGACGCAACGCGGCAGGAGGCAGTACAGCAAGGGGAAGCCAGGAACTAAGCTGGCGTACTGCTCCTTGCTTCCTCTCTTCTTCATGGGCCCCAGCCAGAGGGGAGCGTCACAGCTGTGCGTATGCCCACCACCCACACAGCGCCTACCCTCCCGCAAGCCGCGCCTGCCGTAGGCCCCTAACCGCAGCTGGCAGCCCGGGGCGCGCTGCCAGTGCACGCCTGAACGCCGTCATCGCATCCTTGGGCCGATGCAACGCCAGGTCTGCCATGCCCAGATCGCACAGGAGCTCGGCGTCAGCGGGCCGCACCGTCAGGGCGTCCAGCAGCGCGTCTCGAGCCACCGCCGGCTGAGCCTTCAGCGCCTCCAACCCGATCCGCACGAGCACGGAGACTGGCATCTCCAGGTTCCGCGCCAGCCGAGACGCGTGTTCCGCGCACGTAACAGCCCCGCGCAGGTTCCCCTCCGCCTCCGCCAGGAGGGCAAGCAGCAGCCACCTGCCCGCGTCCACATCTTCTCTCGCCACCGCCGCCGATGGGGCCTCCGCCACCCCCTCCGGCAACTCGGGCGGGCCCGGTGCCCAGCTCAGCTGCATCAGTGCCGCCAGGCATTGCAGCTTCTCGGCGTCTTCGTTCTCCGCATAAAGGGCCAGCGGCGCCTCAAACTCCACGCTGGGCTTGTCCAACGTGTTCAGCGGCCCAGCCCCAGCAAACCTGGCCAGCTCTTGGCGGCCCGCAACGTACTCGGCGGCGATCTCCCCGGGCTTGTCCATCCCCGCGCTCGCAAGGCTCGCCCTGAGCACCGGGTCCCTCATGCACGCCGCCCACCGAGACCAGTGCAGACGTATCGGCGCATCCGAGCCAAACAGCGCTAGAACGGGCGTATCCGTGTCCAAGCTGCCCAACCATGCCACCGCGTTGGGAAACGCCGCCAGAAACGTGCGCGTAACCACCCGCAGCTCCCCCCGCGATAGCTGATGCAGCGGCAGCCACTGGCAGAACACCCCGTTGGGAGCAAGCGCCTCCCTCACCGCCCTGAACTGCTCCAGTGAGTAAAGCGAACCGACGCCAGCCTGCCACGGATGAAATAGATCCGCCACTATCACGTCGTAACGCCTGCCGGGGTGCCTCACAACCCTGAGGGCATCCGCGCAGATGGCGTGCGTCCTTCCGTCGCTGAGCACGTGGTAGTTCGTTTGGGCAAAGTAGCGGCGCGCCAAATCCAACACGCCGGGCACCAGCTCCACCGCGGTTAGCTCCTTCGGGTGGTGCAGCGAGATGGCGCCAAGCGTGTTGGCCGCCCCCACCCCCAGCACCAGCACCCTCTGCGGAGAGGGATGCATCAGCATCGGGAGGTGGCCCTGCCGCCGCTCTAGCACCGGAAGATGGCCTCCACCTAGAACGTAGGTGCTGTTAACAAGCAACCGCCTATCATGCAGGGGACCCGGTTCCTCAACCACCGCAGAGGTCGCCGCCGCGTCCTCCCGCATCCCGATCAGCCGCTCTCCGTCCTCCGTCGGTACAAGCACCGCCCGCGGGCTCACGCCGATCAGCACCCCCGCAACCGCAACGGCCGCCAGCGCAACCAACCTGCGCCTGCCCCAAGAGCTCCGCATCCAAGCCACCAACGCAACGCCCAGCGTAACACAGCCAACAAGCACCAACGCCAGCCGAAGGCCCAGCACCGGAAGCAGCACCAGCCCGGCCACCAACGGACCAACCGTCGACCCAACGGTGTTCGCCGCCACCAGCATGCCCTCTTTGGCAACCGCCAGGTCCAGCAGCAGCGGAAACAGAACGCCCATGCACAGGGCTGGAACCAGCAGCACGAGGGCGCACAGCAGGCTTTCTAGCCCGATCGCCTCTTGCACGAACCCGTATCCAATGGCGTCGCGGGTCCGGTCCAGCACGCTTGGCATCACCCGAAGCACGAACAGGCTCGCCAAAACCCAGTATCCCAGCAGCCCTTCCACAACGGCGAACAAAGCGAGGCCGGCCCTGCGCCGCAGCCACCTGCCGTACACCCAGCCGCCAACCGCGATGCCCAGAAGAAACACGCTTAGCACCGTGGCAAAGCTGTACACCGTGCCCGCAAGCACCTGTTCCAGGGCGCGGGTCCATAGAACCTCCAAGCTCACGGCCACGAAGCCGCTTGCGAACAGCAGGGCAACCGCGAATAGCGGGGAAACGCCGCCTGCCTTCAGCGGCTCCACCCCCCCCGCCAGCCGGGCCTCCGTGGAACCGTTCGCCAGCGGCAGAACCAGCACGAGGCTCGCCAAGTTACATGCCGCAGCAGCCAGCAGAGCATGGCTTACGCCCAGATAGCGCAACAGGACAAACGCGCACACCCACGCGCCCAGCGCCCCGCCGATCGTGTTCGCCGCGTACAACGCCCCCGCCGACCGCGCGCCGACCTGCCCCGCCTGCCACCGCAGCGCGAGCGGAAGCGTGGCGCCCATCAGAAGGGTGGGCGCCGCCAATACCGCCGCAGATACGCCCAGCCGGGCAATGGTGGCACCCAGCCCCTCAAACCCCATCGGCGCCAGGCGGTCGTAGATCGGCGACACTACCCGGATGGCCGACGGCAGCAGCAGGCCCATGGCCGCGAGCCCGCCCTCCACAGCTGCGTACGCAGGAATGAGCTGGGAGAACCGCCGCACCAACCGATCCGAAAGCGCGCTGCCCCCCGCCACCCCCAAGAAGAACGTGGCCAGCACGGCGAGGATGGCGTAGGCCGTGTGGCCGAACAGGTCTCCCAGCAGCCGCACCCACACCACCTCGTACACAAGCGCGGCAACGCCGGAGAACACCAGCGCCGCCAACAGCCGTGGCGGCGGGCCCGTGTTCGCCCTGCTAGAGGAGACTCTGTGGGTGCTTGACCGGTGCTTGCTCATCAAACGAGACCACCAACGCCCAGAGGTTGTGTGTGAGCCTTGCGGCTGCCTTTACCACTTATGACAGCAGAAGTCCCCCCGAGGAGCCCGGGGGGCCCAACGGCCGGTACCAGGGTCTCCGCCATCCCTACCGTTGCTGAAGGTGGGGGGCCAAATACGCCATCTGAGGCCGGTCCACGCCGTCCTTGGGCTCCAGGGTGAACATGTACTCGCCCCACCGTGGGCCGGCCGCCCACCACGTCCACCCAAGCCACACGTCCCGATCCCGCTCCATCGAGGCGAGCATGCCCTCCAATGCGGCGCGCTGTGTCTCGCCCGGGGCCACGGCGAACTCGCCCAGGAACGCCCGCTTGTGGTTCTCGCGGCACCAAGCCACAAACGCCTTCAGCCGCTCGCTGCCGACGGTTGGGCTCACCACATCCCGGTGCGTCCCAGAGCTGTCCGAATCCAGATACTGATGCACCTCAAACACGTAGTTGTTGGCCGGATCCACAACACTGCGCATCCATTTCGAGTTGGGACCGTTGTACCACGTGGCAGTCCAAGAATGCGCTCCGGTGTACTGGTTGCCCGGCACCAGGATCAGGTTCCTGGCGCCCGCCTTGCGGATCGCAGCGATGGCAGCGTTGGCGGCGTTCAGCCACTGCTCGGTGGGCATGCCATACGGCTCGTTCACCAGGCCGAACCACACAAGCCGCTCGCCCTTGAACTCCTTCGCCAGTCTGCCCCAGAAGTCCGCGAAAGCATCGATGCCGACCTCCGGCCCGCCAACCACCTTCCCATAGTAGCGAGCGCTGTTATGCGGGTCCAGAATCACCACTAGCTTGCGTTTGGTGGCGCCCTTGACAACCTCTTTCAGCCTCATGGTGGGACCGGCGAGAAGCTCGGTCTTCGGCTGTGGCTGAAGCGTCTCCCACAGAAACTGGAGCCGAACGACGTTCATCCCCTTCGACGCGAAGTAGTCGTACTCGGCTTCCGTTGGATAGGCGTAGTCGCGCCCCTCAACCGGCGTGACGCCCGGCTTGGGTCGGTAGAACTCCCCGCCTGCCAGGTTGACGCCGGTGTACGGCAGCGGCTTCGCATCCACCGGCCCGCACAAGGCAACCACAACCGCGCCCAAAGCCGCCATCCACCATCCAACCCCGCTCATTGCTCGCCTCCCAAGAAGCATGGCGCTTGCCGGGCCACCCAAGCTTCACCCCGCGGCACCCGGCAAGCCGGTTCGGCCTGGCATACTTGTGGCATCGGCCAGCTCGGTTGGTTCCGATGCAGAACAGTCCCTGGCACCTCCATCACTTGGTCAAGAGCCGTGATGTGCGTTGGCGAGCTCGCGTCTGCCCGCGACCTCGACCGCGGGCGATCACCTTTCAGCTAGTAGCTCCACCCCGGCTCCTGGCTCACAATCGGGTCCAGGTACTCCCAAATCCAGCCCCGCACGCCGGGCGAGAGGTAGAACTGAGGCCGCAGCATATCCGCGTCTCGCGGAAGTGCGCCCTCCTCCCTGGCGATTCGCTCAAGCTCGCAGCCTGGGTAGATGCGAATGCCAACGGTGACGTACACGAGATCCGGCCTGTGCCTCAGCATCAGATCCACGCTCTCCCGTACGCTCTCTTTGTCTTCGCCGGGGCCGCCCACGAGGAGGAAGCTGTGATAGCGCACACCCTCGCGGCGGCAGGCGGCAAACGCGCGCTCCACCGCGGTGGCATCGAACCCCTTGCGCAGGGCTTTGAGGATCCGACCGGAGCCGCTTTCGTTGCCCACCATCACAAGCGAGCAGCCAGCCCGCCGCATGAGGCCGACAAGGTCCGCGGACGTGGTTGCGGGATTCACCGTGCAACTCCACTGCACGTCCAGCCGGCGCCGAATCAGCTCCTCGCAGATGGCCCGTGCGTGATGCGGTGGGTTGGTGAACACGGCATCCACGAAGTGAACGCACCGGAAGCCCCGCTCAGCCAGCCTCTCGATCTCATCCACCACCCTGCGTGGCGAGCGCATGCGAATCTTGGGGCCTTCTATGGCGGATGTGGCGCAGTAGATGCACTTCATGGGGCAACCGCGCTTGCTCTGCAACGTAGCTGGGTTCGGGGCGTTTGCCGGGCCGGGGGCGTTGTAATAGCCAACCGAATCCAGGTGATCTCGACTGGCCAGCGGCATGTCATCCATCGGCTCGTGCCACTGCGGAGGGGCACCGCGCAACCGCCCATCCTCCAGCCACACCGCGCCCGGCAGGCCCTGCACTGGACTGTGGGATTGCAGCCGGTCCAACAACATCGGGAAGGCGCGCTCGCCCTCGCCCACAACGGCGTACTCCGCGCCGGTATAGGCTAGCATCTCCTGCGGGAACATGCTGGCGGCGGCGCCGCCAAGTACCAACGTTGCGTTGGTCTCCTCGCGGCACAGCTCCGCCATCTGGCGGGCGTCATCTGCCAGGAACGTGGGGTTGCGGATCTCCTGATCGTCTACGTTTCGCACGGACAGGCCGACCACGTCCGGCTGGAGGTCGCGCAAGCAGGCGCGGAGTGATGCCCGCCAATCCGCCTGAAACATGGCGTCCCACACTCGAACGTGATGCCCGGCGGCCTCAGCGGCGGGGGCAAGGAGCGCAACGCCCAGCGGATACGGCGGCCCGCCAGCGCGCAACCGGTTGGTGGCGGCCAATAGCACTCTCATAGGTGAACCCACCTATCCCCGGGTTCCGCGTCCGTCAGGAGCACTCCTGGTGCCACCTCGCCGGCCGGCGCAGCTCCCCACGGATCCGAGCCTTCACACAGAAACAAACAACGGCGCGCCCGGCTCGTCCGCGGCTTTGCTATGCCGCCCCTTCCTGTCTCCCTTTGCTTTCTTTTTGGCAGCAGCTGGGATTGCCGCGTTATCGCTTTTCTTCTCCGCCGGGGCCAAAGGTCCACTGGTACGCCACGTAGCTGTGGAAGGTGGCCAGCCCCGGGTGGGCGGGGGCGTGCCCGTGCACGGTGTTTCCGGCGGACAGCAACAGGTGGTGCCCTGCATCGAAGTCGTACATTGCGCCTACGTTGAAGCCGGTGTGGCTGTCCGACGTCTGTGACGTGTCCGGGGTGCTGTGGAACAGCTCCGCGCCCAGAGCGAGGCGGTCCGTTATGCTATACTGCGCCTCCCAACCAACCAGCCAGTAGTCCTGGTTGCCGGCCCCCGGGTTGATCCAGTAGCCGCCCCCGCCGTACGTGGTGAGCTTACCCCAGCTCTTCTGCAGCCAAATCGGCAGGAATATCTGTGGAACCCCGTTGCCCAGCCCCCGCGCCCGGTTGCCGGTTGGCACCTCGACCAGAGGGAAGATGCCGATCTGAGGGCGTCGCGCCGTCTCGCGCAGGAAGCGGTACTTCGCCCCCACCTCGATGTCACCCAAACCATACTGCGTGGTGCCGCCAGCGTGCGCGTAGGACATTGGCACGATCAGGTGCAGCTGCAGCTCGGGGGCGGCGCCGTAGTTCACCTCCACGTGGGGTGCGGTGCCCACGTTGCCGTCGTGGACGGCCACGTACTGAGATGCCGCGTACACCTCCCAATGGTGAAGCGGCACAGGCTCGGGGTCGTCCGTCACGAAGGGCGGGCCGGCCCAAGCCGCGGCCATCGTTAGCAGCAGGGCGGCGGCCACCAACGCCTCTCGCCGGAAACGCCACAACCGTACAGGCGGGCTGACATGCCTCTTTCCACGCACCCTCTCCGGTTCGCGGCGGAGACCACCACGGTCGGCAAGCATGTTGCTCATACTCAGTCTTCGCAAAGCAGATCGCCCATCCGCATGCCGAAGGGCGCACGCACCATGCCACTTCCCCTACGCCGAGGGTGAACTGCGCACTAGCGGCCGCCCACGGGACATATACGCCGATTGCGCTAGCTCTCAATCCGCGAGCGCACCATATCCACCCACTTGCGCAGCCGCCCGCGCTCCCCGCCGATGCGATACACGTCCCTGAAGATGATCTCCAGGTTGCACCCCCGCGCTGCCGCGAGGGTTTCGTCCACGTCTTTCTCCAAGGCATCCCAGTCTGCGGAGTTGCCGCTTATGGGCGCCGGCCTTGGCTTCCGGGAGAACACGCAGTCACGGCCAAGCTGCTCCGCCATCGCCCGCATGTCGCACCAGGGAGAGATGGAGACCGCCCTGATGTGGGGAATGGCGCGCCGCAGCCTGTCCCACCTGTCGTGCACGGGCTCGCAGCATCCGTAGTAGACAAGCCCGAAGAGACCGGCCACCTCCGCCATATACGGCAGGAAAAACTCGTCGAACATGGCGGGCGAGATGCACGTGGTCTCTTGGGACTCCATCCACACCCACAGATCGCGCAGGCGCGCTCTGCCGTCGTATCCGGGGCTGGGGAGGGCGGTGGTGTAACCTGGGCTGCCGGAGCCCACGAAGGTCCAATGGTTATTCAGCCCAAGCAAGCCCTCTCGCTCCAGGAAGCGGAAGTAAGCCAACCGGTCGTCCCGCAGGTAAGCCATCAAGCGGTGTAGGGCCTCGGGGGCGTCGTACGGCCAGGTGAGGAGGTTGTCGTTGCCGATGAGCCTGAAGGCGTCTCCGGTGAGGCCGGCGTGCAGGCTGCTTGTGCCGTGCAGCACCGTTGGCAGGATGTCTCCAAACGCCTCGGATAGGCGCTCCACCACCCGATGCGTGGCCTCCCTATCCACCTGCCACGTCTGGGGCCGCAGGCGATCCAGGTCCTCCGGCGTCTTGATGGGATGGTCGTACGCATAGCCCACAGCGCCGCCTTCGGAGTCCTGCGCGTGGTGCGCCCTGATCTCCACGCCGTAGCCGCTGCCGCGTACGCTCCAGCCCACCCGCCAGCAGGGCTCAAGCACGATGTCGTCGCCCACCTCCTCGGCTTGGCGGATGCTCCACCGCATGTTCAGCTCCACTCCTCGGAACAGCGGATCGGTGCACACCAGCTCGTCCTCGGCAACGTAGCTCTCCAGCGTCCAGGTCTCGAACAGGACCATGGGCCGCTCGGCGTGCAGGTCCTTGAGGGCGGTCCACAGCCGCTTGCGCTCGGCCATAACGGGCTGGTTGGCCAACTCCATCCATCGGGTGGCCAGGCGGCGCAGGCAATCGACATCTTTGCTGGGCATGAAACACCTCCGGGGCGGCAATCGGCGTTCGGCCGCTCTGTGGGCTTGTTCGATGGGCGAGTCGGCAACACCTACCTGGCAGAGCCGCCGCTGGCGCGCCCGAACGCCGCGGTTGCGCCAAAGCAAGGCGAAGCCTCCCGCACTCCACGCCGTTGCCCGCCAAGGTCATCCCAGCGCAGCCACACGTCACACACTCCTCCCAGCTCCCCTCTCCCCGCAAGTGGGAGAGGGGCGGCGAAGCCGGGGTGAGGGCAAGCTGCAGGCAAGTGGTGAAGGCAACGCCCAGTTCGCTTCCCCTCACCCCCCAGCCCCCTCTCCCACGTCGCAAGCTTGGGGAGAGGGGGAGCCTCCGGCGTCCCAATAGCTTACACAGCCAACCAGAACCTCACCCATTCCTCCCAGCTCCCCTCTCCCCGCAAGTGGGAGAGGGGCGGCGAAGCCGGGGTGAGGGCAACTCCCTGCGCTCAGTTGCAGGCGAGTGCACGAGGACAACCGCTATCTCACTTCCCCTCACCCCCCAGCCCCCTCTCCCACGTCGCAAGCTTGGGAAGAGGGGCGCCTCCGGCGTCCCAGTAGCTTACACAACCAGCCACAACCTCACCCATTCCTCCCAGCTCCCCTCTCCCCGTAAGTGGGAGAGGGGTGGCGCAGCCGGGGTGAGGGCAATTCCTAGCGCCCACTTGTAGGCTAGTG
>Ga0078972_1002778_pt1 | contig 56061 bp, 40 predicted proteins | sample YelNatPaOPGAMG01_FD_67568 | JGI IMG/M metagenome (GOLD analysis project Ga0078972, IMG submission 67568) | Hot spring thermophilic microbial communities from Obsidian Pool, Yellowstone National Park, USA - OP-RAMG-01 (SPADES assembly) (version 2) | ecosystem: Environmental > Aquatic > Thermal... | reverse complement strand
CTGCCCCCGGGGGCTCCCGCCAAGACACGTGCAGGTTCGGTAACACCAGCCATCCTGCCAACACGGCAGCGACGATCCAACCGAGTCTGTGTTTCATCCGTAGGACCTCCTCCTTGCGCCCCGGGCGGCAATGCCTGGATCCACTCGCATCATCCCGAAACCATAGGTAGTATATTCCTAATTACGGCTCCGGCATGGTATTAGGACGCCTTCACAAGTGCAGCGGCATCGTTGCGTCGCCCCTTCGCGCCGCAATGTACCGGGCGGGCAAAAACCGCTATGCGGAACAACCTCGTGTGCGCCTACTGGACACGCACCTAGGGCCGTTGTATAATGGCCCAACAGGGAGGTTGCACCGGAGATGGCCACTGCGTATCTCGGCCTGGGATCCAATTTGGGCGATCGCCAGTCGCACATCATCGCAGCAATCCGCCGGCTGACTGCGCCCACGCTCAACATTGTGGACGTGTCCAGCATCTATGAGACGGAACCCGTAGGGCGCACGCCTGAGCCCGTCCCCATGTACCTAAATTGCGTGATCCGCGTGCGCACGAAGATGAGCCCTCAGGAACTGTTGAGCTATGCCCAATCGGTGGAACGAGCGGGGGGCAGATTGCCGACCTTCCGATGGGGCCCTCGCACCATTGATGTGGATGTGCTCTTGTATGACGATCTTATGATCAGTACGGACACACTCACCATCCCACATCCGCGGCTAAAGGAACGTGCGTTCGTTCTTGTGCCCTTGGCCGAGCTGGACGCGGATCTCGTTCTTCCCGATGGATCTTCCGTTAGCGCGTTGCTTGAGGCTCCCCATGTGCGAAGTCAGGCGATCCGGCGCCTTGGGCCCGTAGATCTCGCGCTCGATTCGGTGCTCGCCGGTGGCGAGTGAGGGGTCGCTCACGCAGCGATTGTGCATCCATGGCGTTTTTCAGGTACACGGCCTTGGATAAATCGGGTCAGACGGTGATGGGCGCCATGCAGGCGTCCACAGAGGCAGAGGTTGCGGCTCGCCTGACACAGATGGGCTATCAGCCGCAATCGGTATTCCCAGCACCTGGCTCTGCACCGGCCCGGACGGCCCAAGCAACACCTCGGCAGCCGAAAGGGCGGAATGTGGGCGCCCAATCCATGGCCGTCTTCTTTCGGGAGTTTGCCGCGCTGCAAAGGGCCGGGATTGCGCCTTTCCAAGCGCTTACGGAACTTGCAAGCCGCACGCACGAGCCCGTATTGGCCGAAACGGCCCGTTCTATGGCCGAGGCGGTTCACGCTGGAGGGCGCCTCTCCGATGCCATGGAGGGCTTCCCACACGTTTTTCCTGTCCATGTGGTGGGCGCCGTTCGAGCAGGAGAACTGGGTGGCTTTCTGCCTATCGTTTTGGACGAGATTGCGCTGGAATACGAGCAGGAGCTGGCCTTCTACAAGGGGCTAGGCATCGCCAAAGCCTTCGTGTGGCAGGGCATCATCGCTCTCGCCATCGCACAACCCGTATTCCCTGCGCTCTTTCCCGAACCCCACTGGGGGCTTTACCTCAGACTGGTGTTTCTGAGGAACCTGCCTATCCTCGCGGCGATCGTGCTGCTGGCGCGGTTCATGTACGCGCGATGGAAGCAGCCACAAAATGCCGACGTGCGCGACCGTTGGGCGCTCCGGTACCCCGTCTTTGGAGACCTCGTGCGCCAGCGGTCGTTGGCGGCATTCGTGCGCATGCTGTATAAACTCTATACGGCGGGCGTGTCCCCGGTTGCCGCATGGGAAGGTGCGGTGAACGCAACTCCCAACGGTGAAATCCGCGCGCTGCTGGGTCAAGCCGATGCACTTATCAAGAGCGGCACGCCGCTGCATGAGGCCTTCCGCACAACAGGCCTTTTCGCCAACGAGGTGGAGAGTTTGCTCGCAACGGGTGTAATGAGCGGCCAAGTTGTGGAGATGTTGGGGCGTGTGGCCGAGTATTACCAGAATAACGTGGATCGGGCCTTACAGAGTGCCCGCTTCTGGATGTTCCGGCTCTTTATCATCGCGGCACTTGTGGTGACGGGGGCGGTCATCATCGTTTTAATGAAGACCTATTTTGACGCAGTGTTTGGGTTTACCCGCACTTTCTTCCCGGAGCTTAACCAATAGGATGCCGGAGTTTACCTACATAGCACGAGATGCTGCCGGTCATGTGGTGGAAGGGACGGTGAGTGCGCCCAATTCGGCTTTGGCTGCCGGAAAGGTGCGTGCCTTAGGGTACATCCCCGAGCGTTTGCGCCCCGTAGAGGCGCCTTCCGCTGCGGCCGTTGGAGAAGCCGTGGCCAGGAACGTAATCTACCCGGTGGCCTCAGGGGTGTCCCTGAAAGAGCTGGTGGCCTTCTATCGCCAGTTCGCCACAATGATCAACGCCGGCATCCCCTTGTACCAATCCCTGGTGAGTTTGGAAGGGCAGAGTAAGAATGCTCGCCTTGCCGCAATTTTGCGGGAGTGTCAGGTGCATGTACAGGGAGGAGGCCGGTTGAGCGAGGTGCTCGAGCGGTATCCGTGGGTCTTCAGCGAACTTCAGCTTCAGATGATCCGTGCCGGCGAGCAGGGCGGCATGCTTGAGCAGATGCTTTCGCGCATCGCCGATTACGTGGAGCGGGAACTGGCCTTGCGGCGCCTGATTAGCGGCCTAACACTCTATCCCAAGATCGTACTCTTCAGCGCCCTGTTCATCTTAGGAAGGTCTTTTTTCCAGGATTTCACGCCTGCCCTTTCCAAGCTCATCATCGGCCAGATTGGCAAGGGTAGCTATTCACCCTTGGATTACCTGAATGACACGGTCTTCTTCTTGGCGGAGATTGCAATCGTGATATTTGCGATTACTGCGATATGCCGCACTGTTTTCTTCCGATATCCCTCGGCACGTGAGGCATACGAGCGTATTAAGATGGCCCTTCCCGGCATCGGCGGCATCGTGTTAGGCTTTGCCCTTGCCCGTTTTGGCCGTGCGTTCGCAGCCATGTATTCGGCAGGGCTTCCCTTCAACAATGCCGTTCGCATTGCAGGAGACGCCAGCGGCAGCTACCTTGTGGCTTCGGCCACGCGTCAGGCCGTATTGCTCGCCGAAAAGGGAACGCCCCTAAGCCAGGCATTCGCGCAAACGGGCATCTTTCCTCATCTAGTGTTGGACATGCTCCGTACAGGAGAACAGAGCGGGAACGTAGATGCCATGATGAATAAGGCGGCGGATTATCTTGAGGGCGAGGCCGAGGGCAAGGCGCGACTAGCCGCACATTTGTTCGCAACGGGAGTGTATCTGTTGGTGGCTGGATTGGTGGCCTTCGCCGTGATCCGCTTCTACATGGCATATGCCGGCGGAGCCATGGCCGGCGCAGGGGATTGACACGGGTTTTCCCATGAACCTGCCAGATCATTACCGCACATTGGGTGTCTCTCCGGATGCCACGCTTGCCGAGATCAAGAAGCGGTATCGGGCGTTGGCGCGCGAGTGTCACCCAGATGTTGCCCAGACCAAGGAGGCAGAGGAGCGCTTTAGGGAAATCAACGAGGCGTACCGTGTACTCTCGGATGCAGAGCGCCGGAAGCTCTACGACGCCGAATTGAAACTGGCCGAGATGCGGCGGCGTGCCTCGTCCAGGTCCGCGCCGCCGCCCCCGAGGTCTGCCACTTCATACGGCGCCTCGGAAGCTCCCAGGCCGCAACCCGAGCGTCGGGTTCCCCCTGTAGAAGCGCTTCTGATGCAGGCTACCCACGCCTTCCGCCGAATGCGCTATCGTGAGGCGGAGATGCTTTGTCGTCAAGTGATGCGCTTGGATCGGCGGAACTCGGCTGCCTATGAGCTTCTGGGCGACATCCTTCGGGCGCGCGGCCGTGCCGATGAGGCGGTGGCGATCTACAGCTATGCCCTTCAGTTGGATCCTTACAACCGCACAATCCAGGCGAAGTTCGACCGGCTTGTAGGGCGTCCATCGGGGCCAAGGATGAGTGGAACGGCGGCGCGGGCGGCTCGCAGCACTGCAGCGAGGCTCTGGGAGCCGCGCGGGTACTCGGTGCGGCCCGCGAATGCACTCGTCACGGGGATGTCCCTGGCCGCCATCGCATTCCTCATCATTACCACGTTTTTGGACAAGACGCCGCCTGCTCCTAGTGGATGGATCTTGGAGTGGAGCCCGGGCATTCTCTTCGCTCTCTCGGCATCTGGAGCGCTTGCCGGCCTTACTCTCGCCATCAACGGGTTCCTGGCCCGATGCCGTGAGGAGCTTTCCACACATCGGGCGGTGCGGGGCCGGCAGGCGCCGGTACCCTTAGGGGCTGTGCTGCTTGGCTTCGACGCGTTGTTCTTCTATGCCGCATTCTTAGCATATGTTTTTGTGGGCTACCTCAGGGAGAGCCTCTCACCTTCTATCCTGGCGGCATTCGGCGTGAGTTTCACCATAACAGCACTCTTTGCGCTGGTATCCCACGCTGCTGCCCTGTACGTATTGCTCTTTGGCGGAAACATCGTGTTTATGGCCTTCATCATAGGGTGGTTCGTGGGCGATGTTTTTAGGGCGGCAACATAAAAAAGACCGGCTTCGGATATCTGCGCCGAAGCCGGCCGCACATTCCGCCATTGGTGCCGGCATCCGTCCCGGGATGGCGAAAAACAGGAGGAAACGAAGAATAGCTCGTCGGGGAATTACCGCGGGATCGTAGAATGCGGAGTTACGTTGTTTGGTTCGTGGCGATGACGTTCGCGGCCTGCGGACCTTTCGCTCCTTCAACGATCTCAAATTGGACCACCTGGCCCTCGCTCAGGGTCTTAAAGCCCTCCTTTTGGATCGCGGAGTAATGGACGAAGATGTCCTTCCCCTCGGCGGTTTCAATGAAGCCGTATCCTTTGGCGTCATTGAACCATTTCACTCTCCCCGTCTGCATGGTACCTTAAACCCTCCTTACCGTGGATACCACTGGCCGGTAATGCGACCAGGGCAAGTATAACACTGGGGTGTTCGGTTGTCAACGATTGCCACCGGGGAGGGTTTTTTGGTGTACATGATGCCCGGCGCCACGCCGGTCCTGGGGGAGTCGCAGGTTCAACACGACGGATAATTCTCCAGGCTCCTCACAGAAGAGGTCAGGATTTTGGGACAAAAGAGCCTCCCGCCCTGCGGCTCCCCAGGCTACTCCGCAAAACAGGACGCCTGCCGCGCGGGCGGCTTGGGCGTCATGTACGGTGTCCCCAATGTAGAGGGCGTGCGTGGCCGGAACGCACAGGGCTTTCAGCGCTGCCAGGATGGGGTCGGGGAAGGGCTTGGGATGTTCCACATCCTCGGCGGATACTACCACGTCCACCCATGCTTCGATGCCCAGTCTGGGTAGGGTGTTGGCAATCTCCGCGCGGTTCTTGCTCGTTACCACTGCCGTGGGATGCCCGGCCCGCTTCCCTTCTTTCAGAGCCTGGATTGCCTCGGGGATGATCCGCTCCTGGTCCGCATGGGCTTCGTACCAACGGATGAATTCCCGTTCCATGGCGGCTGGGTCCGCTCCATAGAGTGCAGGGTCGCCCAGGATGCGGATTTGTTCGGCGAGAGGAATGCCGATGATGCCGCGAATGGTGTCGAACGGCAGGCTGCGCTTAAGAAACGTTTGATATACGTGCTGCAGACCCTGCACGATGAGGGCGGTTGTGTCTATGAGGGTGCCGTCTATGTCCCACAGGAACGCCCACGAAGGTTCCACCTGCAACACGTTGCCCGCCGAAGGCGCCCGAGCCTTCATTGCGCCATGTCCGAGGGAGGCGTCGCTGTGGGATGTGCGGTCTGCCGGGCCACGCTACAGGATATCCACTTCATGGGGACCGCGGTATACCTCTCCGATTAGATACGCTGTTTCGCCCAGCTCATGGAGGCGCTCGATTGCCTTCAACCCCTGGTCCCGCTCCACAATGATCACGAAGCCGATGCCCATGTTGAACACGCGGAACATTTCGGGGTCGGGTACGTTGCCCAACTCCTGGATGAGGGTAAAGATCGGCGGGATCGTCCAGTTCCTGCGGTCCACGGTAACGCTGCAATCGGCGGGAAGGACGCGGGGAACGTTGTCATAGAACCCCCCGCCGGTAATATGGGCCATGCCCTTGATCTGGATCTCGTCCATAAGGGCTAGGATAGGGCGCGTGTAGCACCGGTGGGGGGAGAGGAGCACGTCTCCCAAGGAGGCGCCACTCAACATGACAGGCGTGTCGTGGACGCTTAGCCCATTGAGGTCGAACAGCACGTGTCGGGCGAGGGAGTAGCCGTTGGTATGCAATCCATTCGAGGCGAGGCCCACCACTGCGTCTCCCGGCATCACCTGGGATCCGTCCACAATGCGGGAGCGCTCCACCACCCCCACGATGCACCCTGCCAGGTCGTATTCGCCTTCGGGGTAGAGCCCGGGCAATTCTGCGGTTTCGCCTCCTAAAAGCGCACAGCCCACGTTGCGGCAGCCCTCGGCTACGCCTCGCACCACGTCTACCACAACGTCGGGCGAGAGCTTGCCGGTGGCAAAGTAGTCCAGAAAGAAGAGCGGACGCGCACCCTGCACCAAGATGTCGTTGGCGCAATGGGCAACCAAATCCGTCCCTACGGTGTCATGCCTGCCCGCGAGGTTGGCCACGATCAGCTTGGTGCCTACGCCATCTATGCTGGACACCAGCACCGGCTCGCGCATTTGGGCAAAATCTGCGGCGAACATGCCGCCGAAGGAGCCTATGTCGGTGAGAACGCCGGGAGTATACGTGGCGCGTGCCAGATCGCGCATCTGCAGGACGGCGGCGTTCATGGCGTCTATGTCTACGCCGGCGTCGCGGTAGGTAGTAGGTTCGTCAGCCATCGGCCCTTTGCCCCTGGGGCCGGCAGAGAAGCCTTTGCGTGTGTGCGGCCCCGTTACATTCTACCGTGCGAGATACTGTCGAAACGACAGTCCCTCGGCTAAAGTGCCTTCGAAGCGCCCCACAATCTCCGGTCCGCGTGTCACCGTGCCCGACACTTGGCCCGAGGGCTCGATGCGGAGTCGCCCAACGTTGCCCCGATTGTCCGAGAGCGCGGCCGTGCCTGCGAGGGACGTACTTCGGCCGGGCAACGCTACCAGGCTGTTGGTGAATTCCAGATCCGACTCCAAGTTGGCAGCATACCCGTTCTCTAGGCGAACAGAAAGGGTGTCCGGACTACGCATGCGGTTGTGCAATCCGGTGAACCGGGACGAGAGGAGCCTTCGGCTGCCGGTAACCCGCCCTACACCTAAGATCTCTAGTTCGAACTGCCAACGCATCTCGGGCTCATGGGCCGTAGTAGTTACCCGAACGGTAGCGCGTCCCCGCGGGGATGTGGCAGTCCTTTGGAAGCCTACCGGGTCTGCCGTGGGGATTGCGGTGATGCCATCTGCGGCAAGGTAGGTTGTGTTCAAGAGATAGGCAGCGCAGGCAGCCAGTGCGGCCTCAGGCTCAGCTTCCGAATACTTGAGGGCCTCTTCTAAACGGGCCGTGTCCAAGAGGGCCTCGGCAAGGCGCTGGGATGCATTCGTGCGGCGGCCCGAGGCATATCGCACGCCCGCCGAGGCTACAGCCGCACCTCCTGCCAAAACGGCCGCGCCAATCAACCTCTTTATAATGGATCCCACCATATGCCACCCCCTTGCAAACAGCGGTATGTGTGCACACGGGATAGACGCGTCACCAACCGGCCGGGTTTCCCTAGATTTCAGATTAGCGCCGGCTCATTTGTGCGTCGCGTACGTTCACCCGGGCCCGCGCACGGAGGCTGCCGCTCAAGAGAAGGCTCACATATACAACGCGAGCTGGCCAGGTTCACCGCCATCTACCCCTCAAGAATGCGTTGCACTTCCGTGATGCGGTGGTCAAATTCCCGATCATCCAAAACAGGCTCTGCCCCGCCGGTAGGGAGCGGACGTTCCAGCGTAACCCAGGATTTGCATCCTCCATACCGATTGAGCATGGGAAGGGTAATCGGTTCCGGGAGCCGGTACACGCGGAGGAGGATCACGTAGAGAGGGTCATACGGGTTGTAATCTAGGCGCATGCGAATGTAGCGGTCGTTCCAGATGTGGTAGGGTGCAAGCTTCTGGAGCGCTTCGTCCGATGCGGCTGCCGTCACATAGTGCACCAAAGCGTAGTTGTTTAAGGTGACGAAGCTGGGGGAATACTCCGCAGCTCGCACGCGCTCCAATTCCGGTATGGCTTCGGGTTTAAGGAGGTCCTTGTCCTGATGCTCGAAGGTCGGCATTAAAAAGAATTCCGGATCGTCCACACGGAACGCTCCGTTCTCCTCGTGGATGCCACCCTTGCGCAGCAGCATGATCTGCCGCCCGGTCTGGAGGGCGTGGCACACTACCGCCCACTCTTTTAGGGCGCGGTCATTCTCCTGAAGCATTGATGCGCTCCATGAGGGCGTCAATTCCGGCTTGTGCCACATCGCGATCCTGGTCCGGCGATCCACTGCTGCATCCTACGCCGCCCACGCACATGCCGTGCACGAAAATAGGAAGGCCACCGCCAAAGATTGTGAACCTCCCTCCGTGGCTGGTGTGGATGCCAAAGGCCGGGCCTCCAGGCCCGCCTACCTCGGCATATTGATGGGTACCCATCCGAGTTGATGCGGCGGTAAACGCCTTATTGATGGCAATCTCCACACTCGTGAGCTTGGCCCCGTCCATACGGTAGAAGGCGAGGAGGACGCCGGCCTCATCTACCACGGCGATATCCATGTCTACGCCGATTTGCTGAGCGCGCTTCACGGCTCCATCCAGGATGACGCGAGCGGCGTCCAGTGTGAGCTTCACGAGCCCCTTCCTTAGAAGCGGCATACGTTACCTCCTTGGGATATGCCCCCAAACTAAGCCGTTCGGGGACACTTTACGCCACACGGTGCTTGGACGTACCCCTGGCAATGCCCAGGATGTGTATATTGTGCACGCGCTCCCAGCCGATGGTGGTGTCCTGGCCGTGGCCTGGGTACACGCGGGTGTCGTCCCCCAGAACCAGCAGGCGCTCCTGGATGGAGGCGAGCAGGTCCTCCGCACAACCTCCAGGCAAATCCGTACGCCCGATGGACCCGGCGAAGAGCACGTCACCGGTAAGCACGAATCCGTCTCCTAGGAAGCATACCCCACCTGGCGTATGGCCGGGAGTGTGTATGACGGTAAGATGGTGACGGCCCACACGGATGCGCTCACCGTGCTTGAGGTAGTGGCGCGGTTGTACGGGTTCCGGCGGCTCAAGGCCCATCCACTCCGCCTGCTCGGCAAGCGTGTCTAGCAGAGGCACGTCGCTAGGATGGAGGGCCACCGGAACGCCAAACCGGCGCACGAAGTGGGCATCGGCTGCCACATGGTCTGCGTGGGCGTGGGTGTTGAGCACCTCGCGGAGCCGCCATCCATTGCGCTCGATCTCCGCTGCCACACATTCGCTGCCGGCCGTGGGATCTACTACCACGGCATCACCTGTCCCGGGATCCACGATTACATACGTGTTGTTGTCCATGTACCCTAAGTTGAACCGAAAGACCTTCATGCTGCGTTCCCTCCGGAGGAAGCCATATCCTGGCCTACGGCCATTCTACGGGGGCACGCGGGCAGTTTCTGTGACCTCCATCACACTCTTTTCGTGATGTTCATCACACTCGGTTCCCTAGGTACGATCTGCGTCGGTGTAACTTCCCCGCCGTATGATAGGTCGAATGATTGCGGCGAGCACCGCCAGAAGGTTCGCGTGTCGGGTAGGTAAAGCATGCACATTGTGGGTTGGTTAGCCCTCGGGGCGGGCTTGGTGTCCATCGTCAGGGCGACGGCAGATATCCCGCAGCAGCCTCCTCCCCTGTTGGGGTCCATTTCGGACGCCTTGGTGGGTGTAGAGGTAATCAATCGTTCCAAAGACGACGCCGTTCGCCAAATCCGGCGGGGAAATGGCGTGATCCTGCGTCCGGATGGGTTCGTACTGGCTCCCGCAGCGCTCTTTTCCACGAATATGCAGGTCGCCGGATCCGAGGAGGAGGCTGCCGGCCAATCCATCCGGGTGATTGTGCATCCCGGCATGCCGAATGCTGTAAAGCTTGACGCCCATGCGCCGCGATACATGCCCAAACAGGTAGGGTACTGCGTTATTAAGGTGGATGATGCGCAAGTGACCGCTGTGCGTACGCTCCTCCCAAGTGGTTTGCGGCGGGAAGGCGGGACGGTTGAGGTGTGGTGGAGCAAGTGGACCGCAGGCGGAGAATTCCAACCTGTGCAACATCGAGAGGTGCCGTACCCCGGTTCCGATCATCTGGGCGCGGCGGAGCGGATCCGCCTTGGGCACCCGTTGGATGATATCCCACTCGGGGCGGCGGTGACAGGCCCTGATGGCATGGTTGTAGGCATCGTCGAAGCGATGCAGAACAACCGTGCAGACGACTTTGCCACGATGAGCGCCCTGCATCGCGTAACAAATTGCGTGTCGCCGGTGCCGGTGCCCGATGAAGCGTTCCAGGCACTCAGCCGGCAGCAGGCGCCCCCGCCTCCGCCCATGGTAGAAATTCCTGGAGGCCGCTTTTTGCTGAGCGCAGCGCTTTCCGCACAGCAGCCGGATATGGAGGGCGCTGCCACAGCTACCGTGGCGCCATTTCGGCTGGACCGCTTCCAGGTGACCAACCAGGAATATTACGCTTACTGGCGTACCCTCCCCGAGGAGAAGCGCCGGGAGCTGGGCTTCCGCAGCAACTACTATCCACGCACCTGGGCACCTTGGCCAACAGACCCGCCTTTCCCGGCGGAGCTTGCCAGGCTCCCTGTATTGGGCGTGCCGCTGGAGGGAGCCCAAGGGTATGCGGCTTGGCGGGGAAAACGCCTGCCCACGCCCTACGAATGGAGCTTCGCGGCACTGGGTACCCTTGGGGAAACGGGTGGGCCTACCTGGATCCAAAGGTATCTGGCCGATCGCGATATGGCATGGCGGCGCATCTGCCGCCTTCACTGGGAATATCTACATCAGCATCCCGAATTGGGCCAACGCGGAGCGCTCCTGGGCGGGTGGAACCAGTTACCATGGATCGCCATCCCGGCCTTCCTGCGAGATGCTTCCGTGTGGTCTAAGGAGACGATAGACACCTACCTAGATCCAATCTGGGCCATGTGGAAGGATCCTTTGTACGTGCTGCCTGTAGGATCTCGGGAGTATGACGTGAGCGAGTATGGGGTGGCGGATATGTTGATGAACGGCATGGAGCAGGTGGTTCCTTACCCAGGACCCCCCGTGCGCGGGCAACCCAGGTACATGGGGATCGAGTGGCTTCCACGCGCTCCCACTCCCGCAGATCCGTGGACACCGATCCACATCGAGGCCCTCACCAACGGCCTCCCTCTACAACCGCTCTCGCGCCTCTACCGGCGGAAAATTCTGGGCCCCACTACGCAAGATCTGCTCCTTTGGTCCAATCTGCACGAGACGGCGCAGATGCTTGCTCCGCTTGCGGGATGGCGCGTATTTATGACCGGCGCGTCCGAGGTAGACGCTGTCCTTTGGCCCCGTGGCGCGGTGCCCACCACCCTGTTAGGGCCGCCGGCCGGGCTGGAGGTGTGGCAGGGGATGCCGCGCCATTTTCGGCGGGAAATGGGGCGCGAGATCCCGCTCGCGGCCCCCGAACCCCATCCGTCTCCCGGCCCACAGCTCTACTATTATCTGCCTACAGGCTTCCGCTGTGCTCGCTAGGCAGGCAGGTAGGGTTCCTGCGCGAGCCGCAGCTTGATCGTTACGATTTCAAAGGGCTTGACCTGGAAGACCACACGGTTGTCGGCTACAGGTAGCTCTTCTTGGTCGCGCTCCAACAGATCGCAAAGGTGGGCAGAGAGTATCGGAAACGATGTTTGCAAGGTTACCCGACCGCGGGTATTGAAGGCTTCATACAGGCGCACAACAATGGCGTTTTCCACCTCGGCTTTCTTTACCGCCTCCAGGATAACGCCTTTCCGGTCCACGGAGAACCATGTGTCGGCCCGCGGCAAAGTGCCCACGTGATTAGGCGCAAGAACTAGCGCTCGCGGCGGTGCGTTGAGCCCGTACGCAGATGCCGGTACGTTCCCGTGGCGGAAATCGCCTTCATGAGGCAGGAGGGCGTACGTAAACCGGTGGTGCCCCATGTCGGCGGTGGGGTCCGGTGCTTTTGGGGATCGCAAAAGGGTGAGGCTTAGGGTATTGCCCCATACGCTGTGGCCATACTTGCAATCGTTAAGGAGCGCCACGCCGTAGTCGCCTTCACTTAGGTCCACCCACTTCTGCGCAGCAACCTCAAAACGCGCCAAATCCCAACTGGTATTGGAATGCGTAGGCCGTTCCACATTTCCGTATTGGATCTCAAAGGTTGCCCGATCGCTGTTGATGGCCACCGGGAAGGCGGCGCGAAGCATCCGATGAGCCTCGTGCCAATCCACCTCTGTTTGGAACTCGATGCGGCGGCTATTCCGCGCCAAACGTATCGTCTGGATGATGCGGGAGGCTCCGAAGGACCGAGTAACGCGGATGGCTCCGCGCACAGGACCGCGCTCCACCACTTCGATGGTATCCAGTTCCGTGATGATGCGCCCCTTCTCTCGGTAGTAGATGTCTATGTCCCAGGCGTCCCAATTGAGGGGTTTGTCTTCATACAACTCCAGGCGATTGCCGCGCTGCTGCGGGGCTATGATTTCGCGTTGGGCGATGCAATCCCAGATGCTCGTGATGAGGCCTTGCTCGTCTAATTCCACACGAAGCACGCCGTTGTCTAGTACCCGCTCGGTCACGCGGATGGGGTTCGGCTCGGGGAAGTCGGCCGCCGAAAGATCATACACGCAATAGCCATAGGCACCCGCCGGCGGCACATCCTGGAAAAGCAGCCAGGTTTGGCCATCTTCTGTGACGGTTTGCACGGGTCCGCATGCCTGGCCGCATTGCGCGGAATGGATCTGTTGCGCAGGTGCGGGTATCCGAACCACCTCCGATGTGTCCCCAGGCGCGGTGCGCACCACGAGAACGGGGTGGTGCATGCCTTGTGTGTCTATACCGGCGCCGAGGGCCTGTAAACGCTCTTCGGCAATGCGTTCGCCGATGGAGGCGATCGCCTTGTAATCTCGAGCGGAATCGACGTAAACCTCTCGCACCGAGGAGCCGGGGATGATGTCGTGAAATTGGTTGAGTAACAGGAGCTTCCACGCCCGCTCGAGATCGGCCGAGGGATACTCCTGGAGGCTGCCTGGCCCCACACATGCAAGGAGTTCTGCCTCGCGCAAGAGCAATTCGCTCTTTCGATTGGCACGCTTGTTGCGGGCCTGCGTTGTATATGTGCCTCGGTGCAGCTCAAGATAGAGCTCACCCACCCAAACGGGCAAATCGCGTGCCTCCGCTTCGGCCTTGCGGAAGAACTCACGCGCGAATTCCAATTGCACGCGAGGCATGCCTTCTACGTTGCCCAGGCGCAGTGCATTCTCAATCATCTCGACGGTGGGGCCGCCTCCACCGTCGCCAAACCCAAATACATAGAGGGAACGGGTGGCGCGGTCATGGTCCTTGAAGTTGCGCACGTTGTAGGCCAGTTCCCTTGGCGTCATCATGCCGTTGTAGGTGTCCGCAGGGGGAAAGTGTGTGAAGATGCGCGTTCCATCTATCCCCTGCCACAAGAACGTATGGTGGGGGAAGCGATTGATTTGGTTCCAACTGATCTTCTGCGTTAGGAAGTACCGAACGCCGGCTTTCTTGAGGATCTGAGGTAGGGCGGCGGAATAGCCGAACACGTCTGGAAGCCAAAGATCCTCTGTTTCGATACCAAACTCGTCCATCCAGAAGCGCTTCCCATAGAGGATCTGACGTACCAGCGCCTCGCCACCGGAAATGTTGCAATCGGCCTCCACCCACATGGACCCTGCCACTTCCCATTGGCCGGCTTTCACTTTGTTGCGGATGCGTTCGTAGAGCTTTGGGGCCAACTCCTTAACCCACGCGTACTGTTGGGCTTGAGAGCAGATGAAGCGATACTGAGGGTAGAGGTCCATGTACCGGGTGGCAGTGGCAAAGGTATGGAGGCACTTTTGCTGAGTGCGTTCGAGCGGCCACAGCCATGCGGTGTCAATATGCGCGTGGCCGATGGCGCTGATCCGATGTGCCGAGGGACACGCAGGTCGGTTGAGTGCCTCTTGGATGATGCGACGGCATTGAGGAACCGAGGCGGCATTGGCCTCATCGTAAACGTTGACGGCCTCGTTCAGGGCAGCGAGAAGCTGCCCGTAGCGCGGACTATCTGGGGATTGCTCCTTCATCACGCCAAGGGCGACGTTTGCGTCTAGGTATAACCCTATAAGATCCCGGTCCAGAACGGCCAGGCTGCTTGTGCGGAACGTGAAAGGGAGTGCAGGAGGCTCCGGTGGTTCTCGATCGAAGCTCACTGCCGGGTTCATGCCGTTGGCCCGCACGTATAACTCTATGGCTTCCCCGCCCTCGGCAGCTTGGCTGAGGAAAAACTCACGATGATTGCCATCTATTCCCTGGAGGGGATCATCGCCATCCCATACAATGGCCTCGGCTCCCACATCCAGCAGAGCCACCACGGGTAGGCCACGCCAATCCGTAGGGATGGTGCCTCTGAAGCGGAACCACATGTCGCTCCAGATGGGGCCCCATCGCCATCCCGGTGCCACATCCTGCCACGGAATAGCTCCAGCCTGAGACTGCATTAACACGTCGCCTGGGGTGAGGGGCGACACGACCTCGCCGTGGAACGTTGGCACGTGGATATTGGGGAACGGAGGCTGAAACGCCTGAGCCTGCATAGGGATCTGCCGGTCCCAAAGCCGTCCGGCCAAATCTCTCTCCACAAAGCGTTCGATACGGGCCACGGTAATATGGGGATGTTTGAGCATGCTCCACTCCTTGGACGGCGATAGACACATCGCCGGTTCGATCGTAGGAAGGTTCCCCCAGTACCGCTGCGGTTCCTGCGTGCGCCACACGGAAGGCGTCGCCACCATGGGAATGAAGCTACAATCTGGAAGGCACATCGCCGCCAGGAGGACACCGTGGGACACCTTGTTGCACTTGCCGCGGTTCTCGCTACCGCGCCATTCGCGAACGCCCAAAGTTTGCGAACCCAGCACTTTCTTCGGGACCTGCGCCATTCGTGGTGCCCGTATGCATTGCCTGCGGAGACTTCCCTTCAGGAGATTTTGGGTGTGGCACGCTTCGGGTTTGACACCGTGGGCATTTCGTTTGTGGGGCCCTACAACGGCGGACACATGGATTTCAGCGCGTTGGATCGGGCGGTGGATGCTGTAGCCAGGCGCGGCCAGCGGGTGGTGCTTCACCTATCGCCGCGCTTCTTAGCCGACGAAGGCGTAGGGGATCGCCTCAGCGATGGCACAGTCCTGCCCAATATCTGGAACCGCAATCCCAACTATGCCCTGGCGGACATCTTCGATCCGGTTCAGAGGAGCAAGGTATGCGATTGGTTTCGGTGCGTGGCTCGGCGGTATGGCAAGGATCCTCGTGTGGTGGCGTTCGTGCTGGGATGGGGCAATCTGGGGGAGACAGGCTTCTTCCACGGCGATTTCATCACAAACCCTGCCTCCCTGGGTTCTGTATGCGCGGGCTACTCAACATTCGCTCAGGCGGAATTCAACCGGTGGCTTAAACGGCACCATCATGCTCCTGTGGCAGCCCTTCCGCTTCCATCCACCGAGCGCCAATCCGATGCGTACATCCTGTTCCACCGGTTTCGGTCGGAATTTGTTCGGAACGTATTCCACAAGGAGATCATTCAAGCCATCAAAGAGTACAGCCACGATCCGGTGGGCATCTTTGCGTACCTTCCCGCCAGTCCCGATAGTTACGCGCGAGATTGGACGGACGCACCCAACGCCGATTTCTTTAGAACTGCCGGAGTTGCCGCCACGTACGATATGCACCGTACGCTCATTGATTCGGGCATCGGCTGGGAGGATTCCGGCCTTCACGATGGGACCTGGAACTTCACTGCCGCGTGCATGGAACGCGACGAAGCCCGCCAAATGGCCCGGGGCGGCGTGTACCATTTCATGTGGGTGCGGGAGTATCAAACCGATCCGCGATGGGAGAAAGGGATCCTGCAGAAAATCGCCCACTTTCTAAAGACGCAGCGTCTTTCCCTGTACTTTCGGCCGGAGCAGCCGATCCTGGCTCTCTATCAGCCCACCTGGGGCGCTGCAGCGATCCCTGCTCGGAGTGCCCAGCAGCCCTTCCTCCCCCAGGCCGGCATATCCACCTACGTCACCAAAATGGTGGGCCTTGTGGAGAGTTTCGGAGTGCCCTATCAATTGGTTACCGAGCGCGATCTAGAGAATCCCAAGCGCCTTGCTGCCTACCACACCATCATCGTTCCTCTTTGGGATCTGATTCCTCGCATCCTGGGTGCGACGGTAGCCGGTCGGCTGGCACGGGATCCCCGAGTGATCGGCATTCCAACGCGCGATCATCCCCTTACACGCAGCGAGATGCGCTCCCTGCTCCTGAGCCGGCACGTGCCCATCCGGCTGGACTTCGGCTCCCAGCAGATCTTGGCCGGGCGCACAGGGAACCTAGTGTACAACTGGGATGACCGCCCCTTAGAAGTGCGCGTACCCGAGCTGCATGCTCCTTTATTGCTAGGGCCTTGCGCGTACCGTTTTGTAGGTAACGGAGGAGCGGCGAAGTGATGGAACTCAGCCACCGCCCCACCAAACGGCGTTGGAACTCTATCCGTGGGGATAGGGCTGCTGCTTCACTATGCCGCGATCCTCGACCACATTGAGAATCTGGCCTGCGCGCACGGCTCCTAAGTGCTGAACCGTTCCGGACGGCCAGATGATGGTGAGATCATCCGCCTGAGGTGCGGTGCCCAGGCCAACGGTTATTGGAAGCTCGCTCTGTGAGCAATAGGAGGAGCCACTCCGCACTGTGCGGCGGATTACATCGGCGCCTACTTTCACTTCTACACGCGCTCCTATAGCGCTGCGGTTGGAGCGACTGCCTTCCAGGACCAATCGAATGGAATGGTTGCGATTGCCGCCATCATTGCGCAGCAGCCGCGCAGGCCCCCCGTTCGTGGTCATGAGGACGTCCAAATCTCCATCCAGATCGTAATCAGCATAGGCGAGGCCTCGGGCTACTACGGGCTTGGCGAAGTCCGGCCCACACTGGAGCCCCTCTTCGCGGAAACGGCCATTGCCCAGGTTGCGGAAGAGCAAGGGGCGCTCCTCGTAGGTAACCTCTTGGTTCACGCGATGGATGTCATTGTCTAGATGGCCATTGGCGGTCAGGATATCCAGCCATCCGTCATTATCCAGGTCTACGAAGGTGCATCCGAACGTGAGGAAAAGAAGGCTGGCCTGCCCTACCTCGGAAGCCGGCGCGATATCTATGAACAATCCTCCGCCCCGGTTCTGATAGAGTCCCAGCATCTGGTTGGTGAAGTTGCCAAATAGAAGCGCCTCCTTGCCCGAATGGTCAATATCTCCCGCATCCGTCCCCATGGCGGCTCTAGCCGTGCCTGCTTCCGAGAGGGCAATGCCTGCCTCCTTTCCGATCTCGGTAAAAGTGCCATTGCCGTTATTCTGGAAAAGGTAATTGGGCTCGGTGTCATTGGCCACCACGATATCCGGCCAGCCGTCGTTGTTGAAGTCACAGATGGATACCCCCAGGGATTTCCCCTGGAATCGGCGGTATTGGCCCCCCGGTGTTCGCGCGCCGAGGATGCCGGCCTTGGCGGACACATCCGTGAACTTTCCATTGCCTTCATTGTGATACAGGCGACTCACCTGCCCCACATACGCTTCCGGTGTGGTGTAGGCTTTGTGCGTGCCGTCCACCGAGTTGAAGATATCGGTAGCGGGAGTCCAATCTACGTAGTGGCACACGAACAAATCCAACTTGCCGTCTTTGTCGTAATCTACCCATGCGGCGCTGGTGGACCACCCGCTTCCGGCAACTCCGGCCTCTTTTGCTACCTCTCGGAACTTGCCTCGCCCCTCGTTGTGGAATAGGTAATTGCGACCCACAGCGGTGATGAAGATGTCGGGCCGACCATCGTTATCGTAGTCCCCAACTGCCACGCCCATTCCTTGCATGGGGATTTCCAGCCCGGATCCGGGGGTTACATCGGTGAAGGATCCGTCGCCGTTGTTGTGGTAGAGATGGCAGGTACCCCCTCGCTTACGTGGATGCGCCGGAAGCTCGCCTTTCATAGTTTTGCCGGTGCCGTTTTCGAACGCGGCGATCTCCTCATCTGTCCAATCTCGGCCGTTCACCAGAACAATGTCCTGATACCCGTCGCCGTCATAGTCAATGAAGGCACATCCACTTCCCATGGTCTCGGGAAGGAGTTTAGCGCCGAAAGCGCCATTGTTGTGCACAAAATGAATGCCTGCCTGTTGTGTCACATCTACAAACTGCATGGCTGTTGCGGCTGCGGGCATCGCCTGCACTGGTTGGGAGGGGGTGGAGGGGCGGCGACCGCAACCTGCCGCTACGGCTGCCAACGCCACCACGGCCACCCAACAGAGCGAACGTTGGGTCCATGATGCCGGTAGATTGGATTGACGTACAGAAGCTGTGCTGGTGGAGGAAAGCGTCATCTGCATATGGATTCCTGCATGGAGATTTGGGATACGGGGCCGCGTCACGACGGCCGCCGAGGACTGCCAGGGCCCCGAACCTGGGCGGATGGTGGGATAGGTCCGCTGGTATGTTCGTGCACGGGAATGGCCTCCGTATTGTCGTCGGGATGTTTCCGCTTATAGGGCCCTTCCAGATAGGTTGTAGTTTCATCGGCCTTGAAGCGGTAATAGAGCGTGCGGAAGCGCTCGTAAAGCGCGGAAAACTGGGGTCCCTTCCCGCGATAACAGAGCATCAAGTTGTAGTTTGCAGTAAGATCCTCGGGATCAATGGAAAGAACGTGGTTGAATTCGGCGATGGCTTCGTCGAAGCGTGCCTGGAGGAAGTAGACCCGGCCCATCTGGTCGCGCAATTCGCGGTCGTCGGGGAAGACGTTGCGCACCTGCTCCCACACTTGCAAGGCTCGATCGTACTGGCCTAGCTCCTTGAGGGCAAGGCCGTAGAAGAAGAGGGTCCGGGCCTTCAGATAGGGCGTCATTGGAGTAGGGTGGGTAGCGTAGAGTGCCAAAGCTTTATCCAGGGCAGCCACGGCTTCGTTGATGCTTCCTTCCTGGAGGCGTACGCGGCCGAAATTCACGTAGCCCTCGGGCCAATCCGGGGAGATGGCTTCAACTTGACGGAATGCCCGGGTCGCCCGGTAGAAGTCACCCTGGAGCATTAGGCCGATGCCGTAATCATTCCAACGCTCCCGGTCCCGAACAACGTCCAGCTTCCGAGGAGCCGTTGCCCGTGCAGGATCCTTGTCCACCACATTGAGCGTGACTTCATCGCGGGCTAGGACGGTTACCGGGAGATTGGGGATTTTGCGATCGTTGGCGGCCACTACCGAGAGATCGCCGTCGAAGCGCATGGGCCGGTCATCCCAGGAGGAGGTCACCGCACCGGTGCTGTGGTTCAGCCCGACCGCTACACCCTCGATGAACCCGTGGCGGCTATAATTGGGCCTGCCCGGCATCACAGGCCGTCCGCCGAATGCAAACTGCGTATTGTACCATGTGAACTTGCGGTAGTTGAGTTTGGCTGTAATGGTGATGCGGTTCCCGCAATCTTTGGGAATGTGCAGGCGGTAATGCACAGTGTCTGCCGCGCCTGGCGGAATGGCCCGAGCATAGATGCGAGCGCGGGCGAGCCACGCGTCCCGTTTGTCAATAGGGTTGCTGTGGCCGTCCACAAGAAGGGCCTGGTATTTGTGGGCTGACGGATCTACGGGACCTCCCTGGCCCTGCAGTGCGCCGCTCCAAAAGAGGATGCGACCTCGATCATCCTTAGCCTGCAGTTCCACCCACACATCGAAGGCATCAAACGTCCCTCCCGGAAAGGCATGCCCTACCTTGCGGGTGCGCACCACTACGTCCAAAAGAACGTCTGTACCGCGTTGTACGGCAACCGGTCCCCGATCAATAGGCGCGATGACGGTTTCGGGGCCTACTTTGGTGCGCGCGGCCATCAAGGGGCCGGTGTCTCCGGTGGTGGCCGCTTCGCCGAACAGGCTCGCACCTCGAGGCGCGTTGGCGGTGTTGGGCCGATAACCGGCTTTGGGAGCTTTCGGTGCGGCTCGGCGCGCACCCGGTTGGTCCTCACGCCGGAGGGCGAAGATGTCTATGGAGAGGGCGCCATTCCGCAGGAACTTCTGGGTGATCTCGAGTTGCTTCTGGTCATGATATACGTAAGGCACCGCAGTATTGGCCCCTGGGAACCTGTGGGAGTGGACGAAGCCTCCGATATTGCCTGCGTCTTTAGAGGGAACCAGCGGCATGTGGCAATCGGCGCACTTCTTGAAGTCCGGCCGGCCGTTGTTCTGCGGGTAGTAGAACGAGCGCGCTCCATATCCCGACACTCCGGACGCCTGCCACGCGTCGTATTCGTCAAATCCCCGGAACCAGCGATAATGGTTCACCGGAATGTCCAGATGCACCTTGTGACATGCCGAACAGAATTTCGCCGTGTCCATCGTATGGAAGGGCTTCAGGAACGTTTTGCGGTGAGGATCCGGCGCGATACGCGTTAAGAACTTGTACGTCCAGCGTAGCACGGGATTGCGGGTGAGCACGAACTGGTGCATGGGCGGGTAGTCGGCCACGTAATCGTTGTTCCCCATGGTGCTCTTTACGTGAACCGTGGAATGGCAGGCGGCACACCCGATGCCCGCCCAAGCTTCGGGATGCTTCTCCCTGGGCCAAATCTGGTCCTTAATCGGAAAGTCCATGCGGCTCTTGCCGGTGCCGGGCATCTCCGTAAGTAGAATTGCCATATCGTGGCAGCCGCCGCACCATTTGGACGACTGTGGGCCGATCACTTCCTGCATGTATTCGATGGCCTTGCGATACCACTGGTTGTTGAAGGAACCACGATGGTGTACAGACGAGCGCCACTGTTCGTAAATATCAGGGTGACAGCCCTTTTCCCCACAGGACGCGTTGTCTGTGAAGTATTCAGGCGGAAAGAAGCGATTGTCCACGGATTGCACCGATGCGGGCCAGAACTTCCCTTTGGGGCCATCGCCCTCCTGGTCCATACTGGCCGGAGCGAAAGGTGGGTTGAGGATGCGGGCTTCTGCGTCTACCTGCCTGGAGGCCATCCACATGAGCCCGAAGGCGGGAAGCACTACGGCCAGTGCGATGAATGCGGCCTGGCGGGATGCAGGAGCCAGAGGTGCAGAAGAGCTGCCGGCGGCGCGGCTGCCCAACAGCCACATGGCGCCGATGAGGGTAGCTGCAGCAGCGGCAACAGCATGGGTGGTGAGAACGGGCGCCATCGGGCGGAGATTACCCCAGATTACGAGAGCGAAACCCGATGCGAAGCACACCGCCAAACCCACCGCTGCCAATATGCCGGCCGGCCGCGCCAACCCCGGTGATGCCATGATCAACCTGCGCCAGGACCGCCCTAAGCGCACAGCAACGACGAACGCTATTACCCCAAGGAGCAGATGGAATAGTACGTTGCCCTCGTACGTGAAGGCTGCAATGATGCTTCTAGGAGGATTCGGCAGCCGGTCCGCAATCGCAAGGTATGCGCTGTTGACCAGCAGGAGCGCAAGAAGCGTAAGCAGTAGTACGTGTGCACGCTTGGCAAGAACCGATCGGAGCATTGCAATCCCTTCTCTGGTGCTGTGAGGCGAGTGAGGCAGCCGATAGAGCTTGCCTAGGTCCAAAGGATAGCATAACAAGGTTAAAGCGTTCTTAATTTAAGATTAGAATATGTTAACCTCTGCTGTCCACTCGGGTTCTCCCGTGCAGGATCGGGTTGACGAGGCAACCCAAAGGAATTGCCACGCGTGGTGGCTACGCCGGTGTTAAAGGCGGGTCAAAAACGGCGCACCACTACCGGGAAACCCACGGAGGCGCCCAAATACCGTGCTGCCGATCCGTTGCGCACGCCGATTTCCAGGCGATCCGTGCTCCCGACGTAGGCGACTAGGGCGCCTGGGGGTACGTCGGAATACGTTCGCGAGATGCATGGAATATGAGCCGAACCGATTTCCACCTGGAGGCAAGCGAAATCGTTTACCTGGGCCAGCACGCTCAGCTCCTCCGCCCGCACATTGGTGATTAAGTTCCCAAACCGGTCCACGTGGATCACCTCACCCTCGATCATGCTTGGGGACCTCCGCACCATAGGCACCGGGAGGGGAACAAGCGCGCTAATGGGCTGCCCGAGTTCCGCCAGATCCACTCCGGCTGCCAAATATCCGGCGACTGGGGCAAAGATATCTCGGCCGTGAAACGTGGCGCTTACGATGCTGCGATGGTAATGGGAGTTCGTGAGCGACACGGCCCGTACCATGGGATCTTTCTGTAGCGCAAGGGTGAGAACGCCGTTATCCGGCCCTACGTAAAGGTGTCGGTTCCCCTGTACAGCAACAGCCCGGCGGTGGGATCCCACACCGGGGTCCACCACCGCCAGATGGATGGTGCCGGCCGGGAAGCATTCCACGGCCGCTTCCAAAGCGAGGGCGCCGGCCAGCACGTTTTGCGGCGAGATCCCGTGGCAAAGATCCACAATCGTTGCACCGGGCGAAATGGAAAGAATTACGCCCTTCATAATTCCGACGTAGGCGTCTTCTAGCCCGAAATCCGTGGTAATGGTAATGATCGTTCCCATAAGTGCCGCGATACGGACCTGCCGCAAGGGGTTTGCCCCCGCTCTGCAGAATTCTATATAAAGATCCCGCCGGATTGGGGACTGCCTCAAAGATACCCCACGGGAATGTTAGGCTTTATGGAGGGAATATGCCGCGCATCGAATTGGATATGCACATCAACGCGCCTATAGAACGCGTGTACGCCATCGCCCGCGATGTGGAGAGGTTCCCCGAGTACATGGAGGATCTTCAGTCCCTACGCGTGCTTGAGCGCAGCCCCGACGGCTCTCGAACGGTGACGGAGTGGGTGGGTCTCATCCGCGAATTCAAGATGACCGTGCGCTGGAAGCAAGAGGATCGCTGGGATGACGCCGCCTTTCGTGACGATTTCCGCCTGATCCAGGGCGATCTGGACCAAATGGCAGGGTACTGGCAATTCAGCCCCGCCGATGGAGGGACGCGGTTTGTGTCGGTGGTGGAGTACGAATACAACGTGCCCCTCATCGGTCCCATGATTAAGGCGCTCATCAAGAAGAAGATGACGGATAATCTGCGCGCTCAGATGGAAGCCATTAAAGCCCGGGCGGAGGAAGCGGGATAAGCGCGCCTCCCCCGGACACCGTGAAGGTGCGTTGACATGGGGGCTATGGCGTGATACACTCCCCTCGCTTCGGCGCTCCATGGGATGGATATTGCCATGCCGCTTCGGTTCAATGCTCCCGCTCCGGTTCTGATTGGGTTGGGGGTGGCTTTACCGGCGATCCTCTTTTTCGTGTGGTGGTGCCATCGGCACTCCCTCACCGATTTACCTGCGTCCCGCAAGCGCGCGGCCCTCATTGTTCGCTGCATCCTTTTGCTCCTTGTGGCCCTCGCTTTGGCACAAACTCGGTGGTTCACGCGACATGAGGGGCTTGTGGCGGTTTTTGCCGTGGATGTGTCCCGCTCCATCCGGCCGGCGGCCGGAGCTCTGGCCCAAAAATTCGTGCGTGAAGCGCTCCGAGCTCGTCAATCGGGTGACACTGCGGCCCTTGTGACGTTTGGCTTACACGCCCACGTGGCGGCCCTTCCCTCTGCGGACATCACATCTGCGGACTTTTCTCCGGAAGGACCCACAGAGGCCACGAACATCGCCGAGGCATTGGACACTGCCGTGTCTGTGGTGCCTCCGGGGCGCGCAGGAAAGATCGTGCTCCTTTCCGACGGCAACGAGAACGTGTCGTCGGCTCTTGCACGCGTGCCTGAGCTTGCGGCCCGCCACATCCCGGTGGACACGGTGATGCTTCCTTCGGATCTGCACCGTGAGGCTCTCATAGATCGTGTCCTCGCACCAACGCGGGTGAAGATCGGGGAACCCTTCACCGTCCAGGTACTCACGCAAGCGCTCAATCCCCAATCGGTGGTGCTGAGCATGCGGTGTATCGGCCAATCTGGCGAACAGGAGCGCAGGGTTCAGCTTACCCCAGGCCGCGGTGTATTCTCCTTCGAAACGAAGTTGGTAAAGCCCGGTTTCTACCGTTTTGAAGTACTGATGCAAACGGATCCCCAGCAGGACACAATCCTCCGCAACAACCGAGGTGAGGCTTTTGTACATGTAAGCGGCACACCGGTGGTTCTTTATGTTGCGCCGGACGCTTCTGCAGTCACGTATTTGAAGCAGGCGCTTGCGTCGTACCATGTTGATGTGGAATATGCGCCCCCCGCTGCTCTCCCCGCCACGCCGGCATCCTTCCAACGCTTCGACAGCATCATCCTGTCCGACGTGGCTCGGGCGTATCTTTCGGATGCTCAAATGGCTGCGCTTCAGGAGGCAACTCGGGATCTGGGCGTGGGTTTTGTAATGATCGGGGGCGAAGAGAGCTTTGGCGCAGGAGGGTACCGCCATACGCCTGTGGAAGAGATGCTCCCCGTAAGCCTGGAGATCAAGCAGCAGAAGCGCATGCCCTCTGTGGCCGTCGCCTTGGTAATCGAGGACCTGGAGATCCCCAGCAGCGTCAACATGTCCAAAGAGGCAGCGAAGGCTATGGTGGATCTTCTGGATCCCATAGACGAAGTAGGAGTGCTGGATTGTGAGGGCTTCGGAATGGGAGGTACCGGTACCGGAGGCCGATGGCGCATTCCGCTCCAGCATGTTACCGATCGCAGCGCCATCCAGCATTCCATTGATCTGCTGGATAACATGGGAGATCCGCCCAATTACGACCCTTTCCTGATGGAAGCGGCTCGCGTGCTTCAGCAGAGTGAGGCCAAGATCAAGCACATCGTTTTCCTAGGCGATGGCGACGCCGTTTGGGAAGCATCCCGTGGAGGTATCTCATCTACTCTGGCCCGTATCCGCAACATGGGCATCACCGTGTCTACCGTAGCCTCCGGTGCCGATAGCCAGGGCATCGCCTTTATGGCCAGTATCGCCCGCGATGGCGGGGGAAGCGCCTATGTTGCCGATCGGCCCGAGGATCTGCCGCGGATCCTGCTTAAAGATCAGCAAACCTATTCGGCGCCACCGATCATCGAAGAGCCCTTCGTGCCGCGCAAGACCGCCGGCGATGAGTTGGTTGCCGGCCTTCCGGCGATGCCACCCCTTCTGGGATACAACGTGGCCACGCCCAAACCTACCGCCGATGTGTCCCTTGTGTCCCATCGGAATGACCCTATCCTTGCAACGTGGCGGTATGGGTTGGGACGCACTGCTGCCTTCACCTCGGATGATCGGAACCGCTGGGCAGCCCGCTGGCTAGGATGGCAGGGTTTTGGGGCTTTCTGGGCGCAAGTGATCCGCTGGACCATGCGGAGTCTGCCGTCACTCGATTATCAGCCTCGCGTAACTCTTGAGGGCACGCGGGGGCACATCACAGTGGATGCGGTAGACCGGCGCGGGCAATTCCTTAACGGCCTGGTGCTCCGTGCGCGGGTGGTAGGGCCGTCCCATGAAGGGGCCGCTCCCCCCGATATTCCCGTGCGGCAGACTGCGCCCGGCAGATACGAAGCTTGGTTCGAGGCCCATGATCCCGGCGTTTACATGGTGAATGTGGTGCGCGAGCGTTCCGGCGCGCCCTCCGAGGGGGCGATTACCGCCATCGCCACGCCCTATCCCCCGGAGTACCGCGACATGGTTCCCAACCGATATTTGCTCTCGCAATTGGCAGCGCTCACCGGGGGTGCGATGCTCACGCAACCGGCCGATGCCTTCCGTGCCAATCGGCCCGCCTCCTATGCTTATGTAGATTTGGCTCCTTGGCTTTTTGGACTGGCGCTCTTTCTGCTCCCCTTCGATGTAGCGGTACGGCGCTTGCACCTTCAGCGTGAGGATTTTGTGCGGGCGCGGGAATGGGTGCAACGAAAGCTCCACCGGCGCACGCACGTGCAGCAGCCCTTGCCCAACCTAGCGCGATTGCACGCGGCAAAGGTCCGAACTCAGATGGCTATACCCACTCAAGAGGAGGTGCAAACCGATCTCTCGGGTGGTGCCGCGCATACCCCTCAGCCGGTTGCACAGCAGAAAGATGATGCTCCGGCTGCGGCGCCTGCAGGCGATGTACCCATAGGGCGCCTGATGGATGCCAAGCGGCGCGCCCGCGAGAAATCCCAGCGGCGCGAACCGTAGCAGCTCTTGCCGGGTGGAACGGTTCTACGGTGCGGATGCTTCCTGTGCCGGTGTAAAGGCCCAGGCGCCATAGCCTACCACTCGATCCCTTCGGTACGTGCCCGTAGTATCCCCGGAGTTCCGTAGGTCCAAACGGTGTACGCACAGTCCCCGCCTTTTCGCGAGGCGCAGGAGACCCCGGATCGGGATACTTCCGCAGGCGCGATCGGGCGCCAACTGGGCGGGTGAGAACTTCTCGATGGCTTCGGCGGTAGCCAGGTCCAGCCTCTTTGCTGTGTCGTAGTCGTGGTAGTGGCTTAGATCGCTGCTCACGATGATGAGCGTTTCGGGCCCGCCCCAAACCGTGTCCAGCGCAAGTTCTACATCCACATCCGTGGTGTCTCCGGCCACCAGCGGTACGATGGCAAAGCGCTCAAGAAGCACCTGCAAGAAGGGAAGGTGCACTTCGATGCTGTGCTCGCTCACGTGCGCGCGATCGAAGAACTGCACGCCGGGCAGTTCCGCCAACCGTTGATTGGCGGCTGCATCCACCGGAATGCGGCCAAGAAGCGTTTCCCATGCATCGGCGGAACTGGCTGCGAGGAAGCGGATGGGCACCGTGTGCGCCGGGCCGATGATCACCACCCGCCGCACCGCCGAGCGTAGGGGCGCGATGCATGCGTAGGCGTTCGCGGCAACGGGGCCAGAATAGATATATCCTGCATGGGGTGCGATAAGGGCTTTGGGGGCAGCACGCACGGAACACTCTGCCTCCTTCAGGAGGGCCCGCACCATGCGTTCCAACTCTTCTTGTGTTCCAGGATAGAACAGGCCGGCAACGGCCGGCGTACGGGTTCCTGCCATTGCTCGTTCCTCCTCTCTTGCGGGCTATCGCACGCCTCACTCCAGAGGCACGGGGCAGCACCTTCCCGTTCCAATTTTGGCCGGCTTCGCCTGGGGCTTGTATGGCACAACGCAAGCGCTAATCTTCTTGCTGGGTAGCAATGGCGCGGGCAATCTGCTCGTCTTCCGTGCCATAGCGCAGGCGAAGGACCTCGGCCACCTCCGCTTCCGTGGCATCGCGTAAGGGCATGTGGAGCCACTCTTGCGTCTTTGCGTCAAAGCGGTCGCAGGCGATGGCGCCGCCCACCGTAACGTAAATGCGGTAGCGCTTTCCCTCGTCGTTAAAGAATCGCAATGTACTTAGATTGGGTCGAACGTCGTCCACCAGCCTCCTCCTTTGCCTGGCTCTGCTGCGGCCGCACCTGGGCTTTGCTCGAATATGTGGACTTCTCCAGACGGCTTGGGAAACACGCCGGTCTATCTAGACAGCCCCTTATTACATTACAGATTTGCGTGCCTCCCTGTTTCACGCGTCGGTGGTACCGCAAGGCCCTACAGCCTTGGCCCGTTCGCGAAGACCAGTTCGGCGGAGGTGGGCTAAAGTTCAGCCACCGCTCTCAGCTTGCGAAGCCCGGTGCGCGCCACCGTGAGGGCGTCTTGCTGCCAATAGCCGGGATTGAAAAGTTCCAGCGAGAGGGCGCCCGAAAAGCCGATGGCGCGAAGGATACCGAAGAGTTCCTTCATGGGAGCTACGCCGTCCCCTGGATACACGCGGTGGCTATCGTCTATGGTTTCGCGCGGGGGCTGAGCCGGGTAATCGTTCATGTGGATCACCTGGATGGCACTCGCGTTGAGGAGGCGCAGCCCCATAAGGTTTGAGCCGCCCTTGTACAGGTGGTACACATCCGCCAGGATGCAGGCTTTGGGATGCCCGCACTCGATGGCGGCTTCTGCTGCTGCTCCCAAGGTATGCAACGTTTTGCTGAAGCCCCAAATCTCGATCTGGGGTACTACACCTACCTTATCTCCCACCTCCAACAGTGCGCGGTACCGTTCGGCGATTGCCTCTGGGGGCAGGTCGGCGCGATCCACGGCCCCTGCCGGAGGCGCAGCAATGCGGGTTCCGCCGATGGCTGCCACCATCTCCATCTCTCGGCGGGCCTGATCGAGCGCTTTGGCGCGGTGTGCCGCATCATCAACAATCCATTCGGCAAATCCGATGGCGCTCTCCACGGTAAGCCCATGGTCTCGAATAAGATGGTTCAGATCCTTCAGTGAGCCACCTGCCTGAACGTGAGCTTCAATTTCGGCGATCCACGGCTCTATGGCATCGTATCCGGCCCGCGCGGCGATTTCAATGATTTCGGTGAGCGGCAACTTCTGGCCCCGGATCGTGCTGGTGTTGAGGCAGTAGCGCCATCTGGACGCGCTCCCTGAAGCCTCCTCGTGGGATGCTGCGTTGAAGCCAAACGTAACCGCGCCATAGGCTGCGCACCTACGTATCATCTCTCGTCTCCCTATGTTCATGTGTCAAAGCACCTTCGGTACCGTGCGAGGGCTGTTGCGGCGATCGTCGCTTGGACATGGCCGGCGGCCCTCTGCCCTCATCCTTCCGCGCGCTCGGCTCGGTTTCCTGCCAAAATCGGGTTGCGTATTATGGGAGCCGCGCCGGGCATAGTATACTTCCGGCTGGTTGACTTCGGCGCTAGCGTGTCCATTATGGTGGGATGGAGGGCATACGATGGTTTACGATGGCTTTGATGTGCACGGGCGCATCGCGTTGGTAACTGGGGGAACGAGCGGGCTAGGACGTGCCATCGCCCTGGCCTTTGCCCGGTGTGGCATGCGCGTGTTTGCCGCTTCCAGGGATAAGGGCCGGGTAGAGGCGATGCGGCAGGAGCTGGACGCGATCGCACCGGAGAATGCCGCACTCGCAATGGATGTGGCGGACGAAGCTTCCGTGCAGGAAGGCATCGCTACGGTTCTCGATCGAGCAGGTCGTCTCGACGTTCTTGTGAATGCTGCCGGCGTATTGCACCGGTGTCCCAGTATGGACTTGGATTTGGCCGATTGGGAGCGCGTGTTGCGGATCAATCTTACAGGTACGTTTCTCTGCTGCCGAGAAGCAGGCCGCGCCATGCGCCATCAATCAGACGGCGGCTGCATCATCAACATTGCCAGCATCAGTAGCTTCGTGGGCCTATCCCATGTGGCCCCGTATGGAGCTTCCAAGGCGGCCGTGGTGCAGCTCACAAAATCCCTGGCGAACGACTGGGCACAATATAACATCCGCGTCAATGCCATTGCCCCGGGCGTCTTTCCCACTCCTCTGAACCGTCGCTTCGTGGAGGGTACGGAGCGAGGACGCTGGTTCCTGCAACACACTCCCATGAAGCGCTTCGGGGAGCCCGATGAACTAGCAGGCGCCGCCCTCTTCTTGGCATCGCCTGCGGCGCGTTTCATCACGGGTGAGACGCTCGTAGTGGATGGAGGGCTATTGGCTTGCGGCGTCCCTGCAGAGTTGCAGTAGGGAGCGAGCAGCCCAATGTGGGGCGCGCCTGGAGAAAAGAGGGATTCGAGGCGGCCAAGTGGAACGGATGATTGTAATAAGAAATGGGCTGAAGTAAAAACGAGGCGAAGCGCATGGTCGCATCTTTGATTGCGGGGCTTGCCGTTTGGACCCTTACCTCGCCGAACGTATGGGTGGGAAAGACGACCGCTGTTTCGCCGGCGAGGACGCGTATGATGTACATCGGCACCTATACGCATGGCGCGAAAGCAGGCATCTATCGGTTTCGCTTGGACGAGCGCACCGGCGGGCTTAGCGCTCTTGGGCTGGATGAGAGCGGCTCCGATCCGTCCTTCTTGGCCCTTCATCCTTCGGGCAGATATTTGTATGCAGTGAACGAGGCTGGAATGCCCGGCCCCGAAGGCATGGTGAGCGCCTTCCGAGTGGATGCTGCAAACGGCGCTCTTTCCCTTCTTAATCGGCAGGGGTCCCGGGGGACGTACCCCTGCCACCTCGTTGTAGACCGTACCGGGCGGTATGTTTTGGCGGCAAACTACGGCTCGGGCAGTTTTGTGGTGCTTCCGATCCTGCCGAGCGGCGAGCTCGCACCGGCCTCATGCGTGGTACAACGACAAGGTTCCGGGCCCAACCGCGCGCGCCAGGAGGGACCGCATGCCCATTCCATCTACTTGGATCCCGCCGAGCACTTCGCTTTGGGATGTGATTTAGGCACCGATCGCGTAGTGGTATACCGCTTCGATGCGGCAGACGGTCGTCTGGTGCCCCACAGTGAAGCAGCAGTGGCGCCGGGCAGCGGACCTCGCCACTTGGCGTTTGCTCGGGATGGGCGCTTTGTTTATGTGCTGAACGAGATGGCGTCCACGATTACCGTGTTCGGATACAATGGCAAGCAGGGCACCCTAACGGAGGTCCAGACGGTATCCACTCTGCCGCCGGGTTTCCAAGGTTCCAGCACAGGAGCAGAGGTGGAAGTGCATCCCGGGGGACGCCTGCTCTATGCCAGCAACCGTGGCCATGACAGTATTGCGGTATTCCGCATAGACACAGCGTCGGGCAAGCTCAACTCCGTGGGCTGGCAAAGTACATTAGGCAAAACGCCGCGGGGCTTTGGCATAGATCCATCCGGCACGTGGCTGGTTGTTGCCAATCAGGACACAGACAATCTGGTGGTCTTTCGCATCCGAGGCGGCGATGGGACGCTGGAACCGGTAGGAACGCCTGTAACGGTCACAAGACCTGTGTGCGTTCTCTTCGCCCACTAGTCCTGCGGTGCTCGTTCCCTATGCGACTGTGCACAGCCGGGATAATTGCGCTCGCTTACGGATGCTTCAGGTACTGATCCACATTCGTGCGATCCACCACTAGCGTGTCGGTCTTGATCACTTGGGGCACGTGCTCTCCAGCCTTAAAGCGAGCGATGGTATCAATCACCTTTTCGCCCATTTGGTATGGGAACACCACTACCGTGGCGGTGAGGTTGCCGTTCTTCACATCCTCTAGGGCGTCCGGGTTGCCATCCAGCCCAATCGTAAAGATCTGCTTACCCGCCTGTTTTGCTGCTTGAGCTGCTCCCTGGGCCATGGCGTCCGAGCAACCGAAGATCAGATCCAGATCGGGATACTTCTCGAGGAACTCGGTCGCCCGATCGGCTCCTTCCTTCCGAAGCCAATTCGCCGATTGCTCGGCCACTACTTGGATTTGCGTGCCTTTCAAAGCATCTTTGAACCCGCCTGCGCGTTCATCAGTATGGCTGCCTGCTGTACCATCCAGAATGGCGACTTTTCCGCGGGGAACGCCATATTTGGCCTTAAGGAGCTCAACGGCCTTCTCGCCTGCCTTGCGCCCGGCCTCGCGCTCATCATAGCCAATATACGCCTCAACCTTGCCCCCGGGCACGGGAGTAATGGAATTGTGCACGAAGATGGGCACGTTGGCGTCGTTGGCCTTCTTAACGGCCTGAACCAGCGCTTCGTCGTTGACGGCGCAGATGGAGATGGCCTTCACTCCGCTTTGGATTGCGTCCTGAACCTGCGCTACCTGCATGGCCGAGTTGGTTTCCTTATCCGGCTCTAGGTGGCTGAACTGCCATCCCCGCGCCTTGGCTGCTGCCTCGGCGCCCTGCACCAGTTGCTGGTGGAATACGCTGGTGAGGGCCGGAGAAATAACCACAACGGCCATACTCCCTCCGCCCGACGGGCGACCGGTCGTAGGTGCCTCGGATGGGTGCTTAGGCCCACATCCGGCCAATAGGATGAGCAATATCCCGCACAGGGATACCGTAGCCTTCCTCATGCTAGGAGCGCCTCCTTCGCTTTTGGAACCGATCAAGGGTAACTGCCAAGAAAATAATAGCCCCGATGGCCACCTTCTGCCAGTTGGAGTTTACCTGCATCAGGTTAAGGCCGTTGCGCACGAGGCCGGTGAGGAGTGCTCCGGCGAATGTACCCGGCAGATTGCCCACCCCTCCGCTCAGGCTGGTTCCACCAATAACTACTGCAGCAATCACATCCAGTTCCATGCCGTCTCCCGCGGTGGGCTCGGCTGCACCTACATAACCCGCAATGAGCATCCCCGACACTGCTGCCAGCGTGGCGCATAGCACGTATGCGTACAGCACCACCGGTCCTGTAGGCACTCCAGAGAGGCGACTGGCTTCTTCATTGCTTCCGACGCTATAGATGTACCGGCCCAGGCGAGTGCGCTGGAGCTGGATATGCCCCGCGAAATAGAGTATCGCCATCAACACGATCACAAAGGGCAGCTTCTCGATAAGGGGGCATGCCTCCCACACATTGCCCGAACCGGCCCAAAGATAGGCATCGGGCAGATTGTAGATGGCGCCTCCTCCACTGATAATGAACGCCAGCCCACGGGCGATCACCATGGTAGCCAGCGTCGCGATGAACGGAGGCAGTCGCACCCACGTAACCGCAAGGCCGTTCACCAAGCCTAAAGCAATGCCAAGGAGCAGGGTCACCAGGATCCCCAGAGCCCCGCTCCAATGATGATCCACCATGAGTGTGCCGCTTACGCATCCGGCTAGAGCCGCTGCCGACCCCACCGAGAGGTCAATGCCGCCGGTAAGGATCACGTAGGTCATCCCCACACCTACTACGGCTACCATGGAGATCTGCGTGAGCACGTTGCGCATGTTCACCCAGCCACGGAAGCTGGGTTCGCGGATGGCAAGGAGTACGTAGAGCGCGATGAGAACGCTCCATACGCCCATGCCTTGCCACATGTTTTTAGAGAGGTCAGATCGTGCGGGCTTCATCGTCGAGGCAGACTTCGCCGCGGCGGGCCGCGTCTCCTCCGTGCCTTGGCGTGACGGGGTGTCCTGGTAGGGCAGGAAACGCTATAGAGCCTCGCGAAGAATACCGGCGCTATAGGAGGCGGGGCTGATGCAATCCCTCACGACACTTCTCGTTGCATTGATCTTGAGCGGCGGCTCGAAGACTGGGCCGCGGATTGGGGAGGTGCGCATGGCGCTGGAACCCTTCGATCAACGCGAGGTACAGCTTCTAAGTGGGCCGTGTAAGACGGCGATGGACACAAACCTTAAGTACCTGCTGCAACTGGATGTGGACCGCCTGCTTTATAACTTTCGCGTAAATGCAGGGCTCCCGGCACCGGGCACGCCATTGGGCGGGTGGGAAGCCCCCGATGTGGAAGTGCGCGGGCATTTTACAGGGCACTACCTTTCCGCCTGCTCCCTGCTATACCGGGCCACGGGTGATCCCCGCCTCAAACAACGTGTAGACACGATGGTGGCGGAGTTGGCCAAGTGCCAAAAGGCCCTGGGTGGGGAATATCTGAGTGCCTTCCCAACCTCCTTTTTTGATCGTCTTGAGAGCGGGCGCCAAATCCCGTGGGCGCCCTATTACACCATCCATAAGATCATGGCGGGTCTCTTCGATGCCTATTCCCTTTGCGGCAACAGGCAAGCGCTGGAAGTGCTTAAGGGGATGGCCGCGTATTTCAAGAAGCGCACAGATCGGCTGGCCATCGCGGATATGGACCGCGTGCTCAACACAGAGTTCGGCGGGATGTCCGAGGTCCTCCATAACCTCTATTCCGTTACCAAGGACCCTGCGCATTTGGAACTGGCCCATCGCTTCGATCAGGCAGCGTTCTTGGGGCCTCTTGCGCTAGATCACGATGATCTCAGCCGCATCCACGCCAACACACAAATCCCCAAGATATGCGGGGCAGCCAGGCGCTATGAGGTTACCGGGGATCCGCGTTATCGGGAGACCGTCACCTACTTCTGGGATAGGGTGGTGAACCACCGCACGTATGCCACAGGAGGCTGTACGAATGGCGAAGCATGGGGGGATCCCGATCGTTTGGCCGATAGCCTCTCGGCTACGAACCAGGAATGTTGCACCACCTACAACATGCTTAAAGTGACCCGGTACTTGCTTCGGTGGACCGGCGCCGTGAAGTATGGAGATTTCTACGAGAGGGCGTTCTTCAACGGAATCCTCGGCACGCAGGAACCTGGCACCGGTATGTTGATGTACTACGTTCCGCTGGCCTCGGGCTTCCGGCGTCCCTTCGGTACACCTTACAATTCCTTCTGGTGCTGCTATGGCACCGGCATCGAGTCCTTCGCCAAGTTAAACGACAGCATCTACTTCCATTCCGGGAATGCCCTCTACGTGAACCTGTTCGTGGCGTCCAAGGTGCGCTGGGCTCAGAAGGGCGTAGTGTTGGAGCAACACACGCGCTTTCCGGAAGAAGCACGCACGGAGTTTGTGGTGCACGTGGAGCATCCGGTACTTTTCGATCTGCGCATCCGCGTTCCGGGATGGAGTGCCGGCCCTGTACACGTTTTGGTGAACGGCGTTAAGGCCGGTCCTAGCGCGGCTCCCGGCACCATCCTCACACTTCGGCGCCGATGGAACGACGGCGATCGTGTGGAGTGCCGATTGCCCATGAAGCTTCATGTGCAGCCCATGCCCGACGATCCCAATCTCGTGGCGGTAATGGAAGGCCCCATCGTTTTGGCAGGGGTGCTACCCACGGCTCAAAGAGGCACGGCGCTGCAATACAATCCGGTGTCCGCACCTGCGGCTCCTGACGCCTTTCCGAAGTACCTAGTTGGGGATCCGGCTAAGGTAACGGATTGGATCGAGTCGGTTCCCGGCCAGCCTCTCACCTATCGGCTAAAAAGCCTTCCCGCCATTGAGCTGAAGCCTTTCTACCGGGTGGTACATGAGCCGTACGCAATCTACTGGCTCGTGCTCCCCCAGAATAGCCCCCGCCTTGCACGCATCCGTGAGCAGGAAGAAGCGCGCAAGAGGATGGAAGCACGCGTTGTGGATCGCGTGCTTCCCAACAACGCTGAAAGCGAGAATGCCCATCATTTGCGGGGCGAACATACGGAGTCGGGACCCTTCGGAAACCGAGCTTGGCGGCATGCCTCATCGGACGGCTGGTTCAGTTGGGACTTGGCCGTACTTCCCGATGTTCCTATGACGCTTTTGTGCACGTACTGGGGCAGTGATGTGGGGCCGCGCACCTTCGATGTGTTGGTGGATGGCCAGCGCATCGCCACACAGAGCCTGGACCGCAATCAGCCCGGCGAGTTCTTCGATGTACTGACACCGATCCCGCCAGAGATTACACGTGGCAAGAGGAAGGTTACCGTGGAATTCCGTCCCCACCCGGGGAACATAGCAGGCGGGGTATTCGAGTGCGCTACTTTGAGGCCGTAAGGGATGGGATGCGCCGCACCGCGCGTCTCTGTAACAGGAGCGCCATTAAGGCCTCCCACGCCGGTTCGCCGCGGACTTGCGCACGGTTTGCGGCCGAGCCTGAGGCCGGCGCGAGGGTGGACGGCAACAGAAGGCAGCACCCGACGTCCTACAGGACTGGACTCTAGGCTCCAAGGGGAGCGTTATCGCGTCTTCGCACGCGTTGCGTCGCCGAGGTAGATCCTTACGTCGAAACCGCGCACTCCATCTCGGAATGCTCGGCCACGAACTTGTAGAGCGCCGCTGCTGTTGGCACCGAGCAATTTCAACTGGCTCCCCTCCAAAGCTTCGGGCAAGCCTCGGATTGTGAATGCCACAGCATAGGGATTCTCATTGACCACACACACCAGGAACCGGCCACCCACGTGCTTGATTGCCACGCGTACTCCCGTGCCGTCGTTAGAGGCATAGTGCTCTTCCACCTGGACCACCGGCGCCGGTTCTACGTTGGGGGATACGAGGAAGTGTTCCAGGGAGCGGATTTCATGGGTTACGCTCAATAGCTCACGCCAGAATTGCTGCGTTTCGGCGCTCTTGGGGTCCTTTAAGTACGCGGTTCCCCAGTAGAGGAGGGCATTTGCTCCGTGGATGATGGCATCCCAGGCCATGAAGCGTTGTTCTTGTTGGGTGGGCCTCCGGCCCACGCCTAACTTGGCAGCAATTTCATCGGGCTGATCCTCGAGGTCCGCCCAGCCGAAGCCCTGAAGCACCATGGCGCATGCTTTGCCCGGAGCTGCTTTGCGCATGCGGTCTGTGTAATCGCCTACACTGCTTGGGCGCATATTCACCAAATCGCTGTGGCCGGTACGGAGGTTGTACGGGATGGGGTAGATGTCGCAACCGGCCATATCCACTGCGCGATTAAACTGGCGCAGGGCTCGGAGGCTGTTGCGGGGGGCGTGGTTAAGCCAAACGTAGTGCTTTGCATCAAGGGATCGCAGATAGCGTATCCCGGCAGATAGGCCGCGCGCTAGACGGCTTGCCGCTGCCGCAGCGAGGTCTATCCTAGCTTCAGGGTGGGGATCCCGTTTGCCGGCTTGGGCCCAGAATTGCAGGCGGAGGGCCTGCCACTCCGGCCACAGCGCACGTTGATAGCGATCCACCGCCTCATCGAATAGCCGGCGGATGCTCGGGTTGCCTTGGGCCTCAGACCGCATGGCTGCAATCTCCAGCTCGCTTTGTTGGATGGCGTTTCCCCAAACATTCCAGCAGGGTTCGTCGGGCCCTTCCCAGATCAGTAGCGCGGGGTGGCTGCCCAATTCGCGCACCGCCTCGGCGATGGAGCGTTTGCGGGCGCCCGCGTCCGTGCTCAAGTCCAACGTATCGCCAAGAGTTACCCAGGCCCAGGCTCCGGCGTCACGCACTTGGTCGAGGGCTTCGCGCTTAGGTGGGCAGTGGATGAGGTTGAAGCCGCCCGCCACCGCATCTCGAAGGCGTGCATCGTCGGATGGGTCTTCGTACAGTCCAATGAGGAAGCGTGCCTCTCCTCGAATTACGGGCATTCCGTTACGGGTGAGGCGAGCTTGAGATTCCTCTGCGGGGTGCTGGTGCGCGAGGCATACTGTTGCCATCAGTGCGATCCCGGCCAGGCAAAGGTACATCGGCGGTGTTCCTTTCGATGATCTACTCCAGGACGCGTTTCCGCACGTGTAAGCCAAACTCCTGCGTTGTTGGTGAACCATCGTGGGCGCTCACTGCCGCTCCCCGTAGCGAGCCTTGGGGAAGGTGGAACGCTTTATCATGCCGAAGGATACACAGGCTGTAAGCTGCTTCGGGTGTAAAAGGAGCGCTTACGGGCAAACAAAGCTCGTACACCTTACCCAGGAGATGATGGCCTTATGCAGACGGCGTTTTACGTCATTGCGGCTGCGCTCCTCTTCGCCGCCGCATCTGCAACCGCTACCGCGGGCGCCGCACCGCGAGTGGAAGCGAACTTCGATGAGGGATGGCGCTTCCATTTGGGCGATGCAGCGGACGCATGGCAGACGTTGTATGACGATCGCACATGGCGTAGGGTGAACCTACCTCACGACTACAGCATCGAAGATCTGCCGCCTGTGGGTGGACCGGCCGAGCCGTCGCTGACCGTGGTTCCAGGCGTGTGGCGCTTTCATCGTGGGGACGACCCGGCATGGAAGAACCCTGCCCTGAATGACGCAGATTGGAAGGAAGTGCATTTGCCGGCCCATTGGAGCGATCATGGCGACCAAGCCACGCATTCGTTCGCGTGGTACCGGCGCCATATCCAGGTGCCGCGCGCCATGGTGGGGAAACCCGTGCTCCTCCTTGTGGGAAAGATAGACGACGCCGATGAGACCTATGTAAACGGCGTGCGCGTGGGTGGCCTCGGGTCCTTTCCGCCTGCATACTCCAGCGCCTGGGAGGTCCCCCGTCGGTATTTGGTGCCGGCGAACATTCTGAGGGGAGATGGGCGGGATGTGATCGCGATTCGGGTCTATAACGGCGACGGGGAAGGGGGCATTTATGAAGCAGCGCATCCTCCCATACGGAGCGGGCCCTTCGACTTGGATGCGGAAGGAGGCACTGCGCAGGGATACACAGTAGGCGGCATCGCCTGGTATCGCAAGTCCTTCACCCTTCCCGCATCCCTTCGCGGCAGGGTGGTGGAGCTCGCCTTCGACGGCGTCTATATGGACGCCCGGATCTGGCTCAATGGGCAGCCCATCGCCCGGCATCCCTACGGGTACAGCCCGTTTCGCGTGAACCTCACTCCCTATCTCCACTTCGGCCGAGAGCGGAATGTCGTTGCCGTACGCGTGGACACGTCTGGGCGCACGAGCCGTTGGTATTCCGGATCGGGCATTTATCGTCACGTCAAGCTGATCGTTACAGATCGCGTGCACGTGGCTCCCGATGGCATCTTCGTTACGACACCTGAGGTGAACCGCAATGCCGCTACCGTGCACGTTCGGGCACGCATTCGGAATACCATGCCCGCCGCTTGCAACGTTACAATCCACGCACAGATACGCTCTGGTGATGGCGCAACGGTAGGGGAGGCAGTTCGAGGTGTGCAGATACCGGCCGACGGGGAACAAGAAACGGAGGAACGCATTATTCTACGGCACCCACATTTGTGGTCGCCCGCCCATCCGGCCCTCTATTCGCTGACGGTCCGGGTGAAGGAAGGCGACACGACCCGCGATGAGGTGTCGTTGCATTTCGGAGTTCGCTCTATTCACGTGGATGCTGTACATGGCTTCGTGTTGAACGGCGAGCCGCTTAAACTGCGAGGCGGCTGCATCCATCACGATAACGGCTGCCTTGGTTCCTGTGCCTATGACCGGGCAGAGGAGCGGCGCATACAACTTCTGAAAGCTGCGGGCTTCAACGCCATCCGCACTAGCCACAATCCCCCCTCCCAGGCATTTCTGGATGCGTGTGACCGCGAGGGCATGCTGGTAATGGATGAAGCCTTCGATTGTTGGGCCCACGGCAAGAACCCCCAGGATTACGGCCGTTTCTTCAATGAGTGGTGGAAGCAAGACCTTAGCGCCATGATACTGCGCGATAGAAACCATCCCTCTGTGGTCCTTTGGTCCATCGGAAACGAGATCCCCGAACAATCATCGGCGGAGGGCGCCGAACGCGCGGGTACCCTGGCTGCATTCGTGCGCGCATTGGATCCCACTCGTCCGGTAACGCAGGCAGCATATCCGGTAGACGACACTTCAAAACTAGATGCACTGTTCCAGCACCTGGACGTGTGCGGATACAATTACATGCCCGGTTTCTATGTGCGCGACCACGAACGTGCCCCCCAGCGCATCATCGTAGGAACCGAGTCTTTCCCCCAAGCATGCTTTGAAGCCGTAACCCAGGCCCAGGACCATCCGTGGGTGATCGGTGATTTTGTTTGGACTGCCATGGACTACCTTGGGGAGGCCGGCATCGGGAAGGTGGTGCCCCAGAATCCTCCCAACGGTTGGGTGGAGAAGCCATACACGGTTTCCAACTGCGGGGACCTAGATTTATGCGGTTTTCGGCGGCCGGCTTCCTATTACCGGGAGATCGTGTGGGGGCTTGGCCACAAAGTTGCCTGCTTTGTGGAGGCGCCCGGTCCGGACGGGAAGCCTCAGAAAGTACAGGGATGGGGCTGGCCGGATGAGCGCCCGTCTTGGACATGGCCGGGAATGGAGGGCAATTCCCTTACCGTGCACGTGTATTCCTCGTGCCCGCGCGTGCGCCTGCTTCTTAACGGAAGGGATCTGGGAAGCAAGCCCACTACGCGCAAGGAACGCTTTACGGCAGAGTGGCAGGTACCGTATGAGCCCGGGCGGCTTACCGCTGTAGGTACTACCGAGGAGGGGCAAGAGCTTTGCCGCTGGGAACTCCGTACCGCCGGCAAGCCCAGCCGCATACGGCTAATCGCGGATCGGTCTCACATCCGAGCCGATGGCCAAGATCTCGCCTATGTAACAGTAGAAGTAACCGACGATGGCGGCGAAGTGGATCCTAACGCTCGGCACCTCATCCACTTTACTGTTGCAGGGCCGGGTGCCATTGCCGGGGTGGGGAACGCCGATCCCCAAAGTATGGAGAGTTTTCAACAACACAAGCGTAGGGTCTTTCGGGGGCGATGCCTAGTGGTTGTGCGCGCCGGCACCCGACCTGGGCAGATCATCCTTAGGGCAAGCGCAGCCGGGCTTAAAGGTGCGGAAATCCTTATTCACACCGATGCCGCACGCTAGCGGTTGCGCGGGAGGCGAACGCGTTTGCGTTGGGTAATATAGGCAGGGAGGGCGAAGGCGCTATCGGCGCCGGGAATATCGCCAACAAGAAGAGAGGGACAAGCCATGCGAACGTTATGGATTGTAGTTGCTTTGACATTGGCCGGAGTGGGCGCTTTAGCGGCGCCGCGGCAGGTTGACGAGGGCAAACTCAATTACGCCGCCATGAACAAGCTGGGCTGGAAACTGAGCTGTCAAGCCTGGACCTTTCGGGAGATGACGCTCTTCGAGACGATAGACACACTGCATCGCTTGGGAATTAAGTACATCGAGATGTTTCCCGGGCAGCGCGTGTCGCCACAAGACTCCACCGGTTTCGACCAGAATGCCTCCCCGGAGCTGATCCAGGCGGTGCTCCAGAAGTGCAAGAGCGCCGGTGTTACACCGGTGTCGTTCGGCGTGGTGGGCATCGGCAATGATGAAGCGGCTGCCCGAAAGTTATTCGAGTTCGCAAAGAAGCTGGGCCTTCTCAACATCACGGCCGAACCTACCGAAGATGCGATCCCTATGTTAGATCGCCTGTGCAACGAATACAAGATTAACATCGCCATTCACAACCATCCCCAGCCTTCCCACTACTGGAATCCCGACACCGTGCTTAAGGTGTGCCAGGGTGCCTCCCACCGCATCGGTGCGTGTGCGGATACCGGCCACTGGTATCGGTCCGGCCTGGTCCCTGTGGAGTGCCTTAAGAAGCTTAGGGGCCGCGTGATCGAGCTCCATTTTAAGGACCTCTCCGCCAACAAGGAAGACGTGCCATGGGGAACGGGCGTATGCGACTTCAAGGGCATGCTTGACGAGCTGAAGCGCCAGGGTTTTCGGGGCGTGTTCTCCATCGAGTACGAGTCCGGATCTGGGCAAGAACTGTACAACAACGTGGCCAAGTGCTGCAAGGCCTTTAGCGATGCTGTTACGGAACTTGCGGCCGGTCATATGCTGTAGCCGGTGAGGCCGGGGCAAAGAGGCACAGCACCCGGCCCCGTTTCCTTACGGCATTTCTCGCATAAAGGTTGTGCATCCCGATGAATTTGATGGCACTAGCACTTGGCGGCTTCGTGGCGGCGTGCACGGTGGCCGCAGCGGATGCCGTCTACGGGCAATCCGCGTTTCGACCTCCCGCAGTACCCCTTGTGGCCTGCGATCCGTATTTCAGCATCTGGTCCCCGGCGGACCACCTATACGATGCCGGGACGGTCCATTGGACGGGGGCACCCCACACCCTTGTGAGCCTCATCCGGGTGGATGGGGACACGTACCGGCTCATGGGAACGGTGCCTTCCGGCTTACCGCCCATGCCCCAGGTAAGCCTCAAGGTACTGCCGACGCGTTCCATCTACGATTTCCGCTCGGGGAAGGTGGCCGTTACACTCACCTTCATGAATGCTGCCCTCCCTAGCGATTTGGACGCCCTATCGCGACCGGTAACGTACCTAACGTGGAAGGTTCGCTCTCTCGATGGATCTGCGCATGACGTGTCCATTCTGATGGCCGCATCTGGAGAACTGGCGGTCCATACTCCAGATGAAGAGGTGGAATGGGCGGTGGAGCATACGGGTCCCCTCGCTGCCTTGCGGATCGGTACCGTAGATCAGCCTATCCTAGAGCGGTCCGGTGACGGTGTGCGCATTGACTGGGGGTACGCATACCTCACCTCTCCTCAGGCCGCTGCATCCACGGTAGCTGCACTTAGCGACTGCGTCCAGGAATTCGTGGCCCACGGACGCCTTCCGGCTCTAGATCGGCGCATGCCGAGGCCGGTGCAGGACGCATTGCCTACTATGGCGGTGGTGATGCATCCGGGGCGCATCAGCAGCCGTGGCAAGAGCGTTCTAGCCGTACTCGCATATGATGACCTCTATTCCATCAACTATTTTGGTGAGTGGCTGCGGGGTTATTGGCGCAGGAACGGCCTAAACGCCACAGGTCTGTTGAAAGCCGCAGTGGCAGACTACCCCCGATTAGCGAGCCTCTGCACGATCTTTGATCGCGATCTGATGGCGGACCTTACGCGTGTGGGCGGTACCAAGTACGCCCAGGTATGTGCCCTTGCGTACCGGCAATGTATTGCAGCGTGCAAGCTGGCAGCGGATAGCCGCGGAATGCCTATGCTCTTCCCCAAGGAGAACACCAGCAACGGATGCATCAGCACGGTAGACGTGATCTATCCCATGGATCCCCTGTTCCTTCTGCTGAGCCCCATGCTGGCTAAGGCCTCCCTAGCGCCGGTCCTCAATTACACCGCATCCCCATTGTGGCACTTTCGGTACGCACCTCATGATTTGGGCACCTACCCCCAGGCCACGCGCCAGGTATATGGCGGCGATGACCCGGCTCACGAGGGCGATCGGATGCCGGTGGAGGAGAGCGGCAACATGATCCTCTTGCTGGCTGCCATTGCCAAGCTCGAGGGGAGCCCTGAGTTCGCTTCGCGCTATTGGCCACAGGTAACCCAATGGGCGCACTATTTGGAGGAGAAAGGTTTCGATCCGGAGAACCAGCTTTGCACGGATGACTTTACCGGTCATCTGGCCCACAACGCCAATCTTTCGGTGAAGGCGATTGAAGCCCTCGGAGCCTATGGCCTGCTCTGTGCCATGCGAGGCGAGCGCGAGGAGGCAGGCCATTACCAGTCCCTGGCGCGCAGGATGGCTGCACAATGGGTGAAGGCCGCCGATGACGGGGATCACTTTCGCCTGGCCTTCGACAAGCCCGGCACCTGGAGCCAGAAGTACAACATGGTGTGGGATGAGATTTTGGGGCTCAACCTCTTCGGCCCCAAAGTGCGGGATAAGGAACTGGCCTTCTATCTTCGCACAAAAGATCGCTACGGGCTTGCCCTCGATAACCGGCAACCCTACGCGAAGACAGATTGGGCCATTTGGACGGCGTCCCTAGCTCCTACACGCGCGCAATTTAAGGCCTTGGCAGACCCAATCTACGATTTCCTGAATGCCACTCCGGACCGCAATCCGATGACGGATCTCTATTGGACGAAGACGGCTCGCGAGGTTGGGATGCACGCGCGGCCTGTGGTAGGCGGGGTGTTCATCCGAATGCTCACAGACGGGAACATCTGGAAGAAATGGGCTTCACGGGCACCCAACGATGCGCATAATCGGTGGGCGCCGCTTCCCAAGCCACCTTCAGGAGAAACGGTCGTCCCCACCGGCGAGCACAGCCCGGTTCCTTGGCGGTATACCACGTCCCAGCCCGGCCCGGATTGGATGAAGCCTGCCTATCCCGATGCAAATTGGGCGGAGGCGCCGGCTCCATTTGGAACATCGGGGACACCGGGCATCGCACCGCGAACGGATTGGCGTACCGGGGACATCTGGCTTAGGCGCCCGTTCGTGCTCCCGGCGAATATACCCACCAAGGATGAGGGGCCGCGGCGAGGCTTGATGTTCCGCGTGTACCATGATGAGGATGTGGAGATCTATGTGGATGGCATATTGGCAGGGCGCGCATCGGGATACGTTACCTCCTACACCTTGATGCCTGTGCGCCCGGCCGCCCGCAAGCTCTTAACACCGGGACCCCACCTGCTGGCCGTGCATTGCCATCAAACGGCAGGCGGCCAAGGCGTGGATGTAGGGATTGTGCGCATCGGGGATTAGTGCCTGCCGGAACGAAGGACACAACGTCATGTTGGGATTGGTTGCAGCAATGGTAATGCTGCCCCATGGCTCTACGCCATCCTTGGAGGTGATTGTGGATCTTCGCCCGAACATGCGCAGGTATCACCTTGTCCCACGCAGTCAACTCTCCCGAGGCACTTGCTCTGTTTTTGCGGTCACCTTTGCCCTGGAGTATGCCCTGGCCCAGGCGCGCGGCAAGGGGATACCGCTGAGCGTGGAGTACCTCAATTGGGCAGCGCACCAGGTTACCGGCCGATCGGCGGACGGCGGCTTCTTCCACGAAATATGGCGTGGCTTTCGTGCCTATGGTGTCTGCCCGGAAGTATTAATGCCCTACCTGCCTACATTCACGCACCCGGAACCGTCCCAACAGGCCAAAGACGCTGCCGCGGACGCCAAGGGCATCCCGCTTGAGATCGAGTGGATCAAAGAATGGGACGTAACCACGGGCCTCACCGGGCGACAACTGGATCTCATAAGGCGTACACTGCGGCAAGGCCTTCCTGTGTTCTGCGGTTTGCGCTGGCCCAAGAATGAGCAATGGAAAGATGGGGTGCTTCAAATCTGCCCTCCATCCGACGTGTTTGACGGGCACAGTGTCCTATTGGTGGGTTTCTGCCGAGATGCGACTTTGCCGGGTGGTGGCGGCTTCTTGATCTGGAATTCTGGGGGTGGCGAACGCGAGGGCATCCTGCCGTACGCTTATGTAGCCCGTTACGCGAATGACGCCGCGTTCATCAAGAATTCCGCGCCAGGCGAAAGCGAGCAGCCATGAACTGGTACGCCGGTGGTTTGGACGCGCTGATGCACCCGCTTCCTGGGCGCTCGTGCCGCATTTCGAGTAACGAACAGCCCAATTGGCACGATGGCAACTTCGACATGACGCGCCTGGAGCCCGGCGAAACCCTCCGGATGCCCGTGTTGGAGGGGCCTGGCTTCATCCACCACATCTGGATGACAAGCCACGCCGGAGGCGTGGATGAACTGAACAGCCTTACACTCCGCATCTGGTGGGACGGTCGGCACCGGCCGGCCGTGGAGGTCCCGCTGGGCCACTTCTTTGCTACAGGCAATCGGCCGGCTGTTGTCGAGAGCATCCCCGTTCAGGTATCCCCCAGTGGGAGCCTCACGTGCTATTGGCGCATGCCGTTCGTTCGCACAGCGCGCATCGAGGTTACGAACGATCATCCATTTCGCTCCACCGGGCTCTATTGGCAAGTGGATTGGGTGCAATTAGAGCACCTCCCGGCAGACACTCCCTATTTCCACGCTGCCTATCGGTGCGAGTTCCCTGCAGTTATGGGCCGGGATTATCTGATCGCGGATATCGAGGGTGCGGGCCACTACGTGGGAACAGTCCTTGAAGTGACACTGGCCCAGGATGGCTGGTTCGGCGAAGGGGATGACTATTTTTACGTAGATGGCGAGGAAGTCCCCAGTCTTCAGGGCACCGGCACGGAAGACTACTTCAATGATGCATGGGGCTTCCGGCCGCGCTCCAGTCTTTGGTTTGGACAGCCGAGGTGGCAGGGCTATCTGGCAGGGGACGAGGGCATCTGCTATCGTTGGCATGTTTTGGACCCGGTTCGGTTCCGCCGATCCTTGCGTGTGGCTATGGAGCACAAGGGCAACCGGGCCAAGCCGGAGGAGGCGTGGTACATCGAGCGGCCCGACTATTTCTCCAGCGTGGCGCTGTGGTATCAAACCGGCGAAGCCAAGCCCTTTGGCAATTTGCCTTCCTGGCCGGAACGCTGCGTGCCTTGGGTGGATGTGGGTGCTGTAGCAGCGTTCGCAAGCATTCGCGCAGGGGCAGAGTCGCGCCTGGCAGTTGTTTGTGAAGGAATGTTTGGCGGTAGGCCCATGCTTCTGTGGTCTTTTGCCCAAGCGAATGCGAGCCTCTCCCTGCCGTTCACGATCCGTACCGAGGGCCGAACAGTCCTTCGCCTTTTCGCCGCTGCCCAACGGGAACCGGCGCCGTTGGACGTGCTCGTGGACGACCGGCCGGTAGCGTCGGTAACTATTCCGCGCGCCACAGAGAGCCCGGTGGCCGATGTGAGGTTGAGCGAGGTGCTGTTACGCGCCGGGGAGCATACGGTGACCCTTCGGAGCTCCGAGCGCACACCACGCGCAGCCGAGATTTTGGTGGAGCGCCTTCGCCTGCTGCATTTGCCTCCCGAGGTGGACCGGGCCGTACGCACCCATAACGAGGCGCACTTTATTCGCCTAGGCATCGGCCGTGCGGTGTACGCGTTTCGCCTTGTTCATCGCCGATTGCCCCAATCCCTTGAGGAACTGGTGGCGAGCGGCATTATGAACGCGCGTTATTTGTTGGATGAGAACCTTAATCCCATGGCCTCGCGGCTTGAGGACGATGCATTGGTCGTTTGGAGTACCGCCCCAGCCGGTTGGGAAGCACGCTTCAGAGGTCTGGACGCCCGGCGTTAATTACTTGAGGCGGCATCAGCATGAGAAGGAGACACACCAGCATGTCGAAAGATATCACACGCAGAGACCTGGGCAAGTCGGCGGCGGGCATCTTAGCCGGCGTTGCCATGGCAATGCTCGGGGAAAAGGTCGAAGCCCAAAGTTGGCGCAAGCCGGGTTGGGAATTGACATTCCACGACGAATTCAACGGGAACCGATTAGACACCACGAAATGGATCGATTCCTACCCCGACGGGGTGCGTACCCATAGCAACAATGAGCAGCAGTACTATGCACCCGACGGGTACGATGTGCGCGGTGGCTTTCTACACCTTCGGGCCGAGAAGCGTTCCATGGGAGGTATGCCGTACACATCGGGCATCGTCACCACGTACGGCAAGTTTGCGCAAGCCTACGGATGGTTCGAGATCCGCGCCCGCTTCCCCAAAGGCAAGGGCTTTTGGCCGGCGTTTTGGCTGCTTCCCGCAGACAAGCGTTGGCCACCCGAAATTGACGTACTGGAGATCCTGGGGCATGAAACGAACAAAGTGTACATGACGAATCATTGGCAGGACGCGCAGGGCCGTCATCTTAGCAACGGCGGGGCCTGGGTAGGCCCGGATTTCTCTGCAGGCTTCCACACGTTTGCCGTGGATTGGCAGCCGGACGTCATCGTTTGGTACGTAGACGGCGTCGAGCGTTTCCGTTCCTCCAAAGGCATACCCTCCATGCCGATGTACGTGCTCGTAAATCTCGCCGTAGGAGGTGATTGGCCCGGCAATCCGGATGCGTCCACGCCCTTCCCGGCTACGATGGATGTGGATTACGTTCGCGTATACCGCCGCCGAGGCTGAAGGGAGACGGGGGCGTTGCGCACACGTGTACTTGGAAAAACCGGCATCAAAGTGAGTGAGCTAGGGCTGGGCGGCCTCTTTGTGTCTTCAGTCGGTGGGGATTTCCAACAGAGCCGCGCTGCGATCCTTCGCGCGCTGGAGTTAGGCGTCAACTACATAGACACGGCTCCCACATACGCCAACAGCGAGGAGGTGATCGGGAGAGCCTTGGAAGGGTACTCCGGTCCGCTCATCCTCTCAACTAAATTGGGAGGGCGCCCCCAGCCTTTTGACGCGCGCAATCGGGACCACCTGTATGCTTCCATCGAGGAGAGCCTTCGGCTGCTCAAGAGAGATTACGTGGACATCCTTTTCATTCATGAGCCCGACCGTCCTGGCCAATACGACTGGTGGACGGATGCCCAAAGTTTCACCGGGCCCGTGTGTGACGTATTGGATGAGCTGAAGGACCGCAAGGTGATCCGCTTTACGGGGCTTGGCGGCACTACGGCGTATTTGATGGCACGGATCGTGCGCACCGGGCGCTTCGACGTGGTGCTTACGGCGTTCAATTACAGCCTCCTTTGGCGCGAAGCGGAGATCGAAGTATTGCCCGCAGCCATAGAACAGGGGATGGGCATTATCATCGGCTCCCCTCTGCAACAGGGGGCCCTGGCCCGCCGCTACGATGCCGAGGTATCGCAAGGCGCCCCATGGTTGAGTTTGCCGCGGCGCAAACAACTTTTGGAGCTGTATGCTCTGCTGGATGACACCGGGCTTTCTATCACCGAGATGGCGCTGCGCTTCGTGCTTTCCAACCCTGCAGTGTCCTGCACGCTCATGGGCGCTCGGAGTGCCGAGGAAGTGGAACGCAATGTGGCAGCAGTGGAAAAAGGCCCGTTACCTAACGAGATCCTTGCTCGATTAGATGAAATCGCCGCCAAGGTGCCGTTTCGGCCATTCGACGAGCCGGCCGGGTTGCCCTTAGGACGCCCCTATTCCGGCCCAGGCATCATGCATTAATGTGGGCACCGTGGCAACTTGCCGGCGCTCCTTGGCGTCTTATATAAGGGGCGGGGCCCCGGGTATGGCGGTACAATCTTTAGACGGGGCCCGGCAGCGGCGGATTCTCAGGCTGCCAACCCACCATTCCAGGTTTTAGAGGAGACAGAATTGGACGTACGCTTCACAACGGGCGCGCGCCAGAGGCGGTTCCTTCTGGCGAGTGCCGTGCTTCTGGGAAGCGCACTCTTATTGGCGGGCGGAAGCCGAAAGTGCGCAGCCCAGGCGCCTTCCCAGGATCTGGAGCCCATCCCGCTCAAACTGCCCAAACCCGTGTTCGCAGGCACCCCTAAGGATATTCCGTTGGGTAGCAACGTAGAGCGGGGAACGGGCAAGCCCAGACCTATACCCTTGGCGCCCAAAGGCACCATCAATCTGGCCTTGCACAAGAAAGTCACGAGCAGCTCACCGCCTTTCAACGGTTCTTTGGACCTCGTGACGGACGGGAATAAGGAAGCTCGTGAAGACACCTGTGTAGAGCTCAAGCCCCGGCTTCAGTGGATCCAAATAGACCTTGGGGCACCGCATCCGCTTTATTACATCGTGGTGTGGCATTGTCACCTGGAACCGATGATCTATCACGATGTGATTGTGCAGGTGTCCAATGATCCCAACTTCGTGGAGGGCGTAACCACCCTCTTCAACAACGATCAGGACAATTCTGCGGGCCTGGGCATCGGCAAGGACCGCGAGTACTTCGAGACGTACGAAGGCAAACTTATAGACGCCAAAGGCATCAAGGCAAGGTACGTTCGCCTCTACAGTAGGGGGAGCACCTACAGAGATCCGCTCAACCGGTATACCGAAGTGGAGGTCTACGGCCTGCCCACACAATGATGCCCAAACGCTTCTTTGCCGCGCTCATCCTCCTTGTGACGGCAGGCGCCCTCTTCCTCCGCCTGCCGTCACTGGATATTCGACCGGTGCACGCAGATGAGTCCGTGCATATGGTCAAAGTCCATGAGCTGTGGAAGCACGGCACGTATACGTACGATCCCAACGAATTCCACGGCCCGACCCTCTATTACGCTACCCTCCCCGTGCTATGGGCCAGGGGAAGGGCCCACTTCGCCGACACTACTGAGGCCGACTACCGCCTGGTTCCCGTGCTTTTCGGCGCGGGCATGATCCTACTGTTGCCGCTTCTCGCCGACGGGCTGGGGCGGCGAAGTGTGGTGCTGGCGGCATTGTTCCTGGCGGTGTCCCCTGCTTTTGTTTTCTACAGCCGCTACTATATCCAGGAGGTGTTGCTGGCGTTCTTTACGCTTGCGTGGATTGCCTGTGCATGGAGATACGTTCGATCGGGCCGAGGGATTTGGGCGGGGGCCGCCGCTGTAAGCGCCGGCCTGGCGGCTGCCACCAAGGAGACCGCAGTTCTTTCGTTCGGTGCGGCCGGGGTTGCGGTGATTGCCGCGAAGTTGATGGCGCTGCGCGAACCACGGCCCCAGGGCAGCGAAGGACCTCGCAACCACACACTCTCCTGGCGAGGATGGATTGCCGTGGGCGTAGGAGCGTTGGCAGTGGCGGAGCTCTTCCTCACCGGCTTCGGGCGGAACCCCCGGGGTGTGGTGGATAGCTTCCGTGCCTATATTCCCTGGGTCACCCGTGCAGGAGAGACGGGTCTTCACCGCCATCCCTTTCTATACTATCTGTCCTTGCTGGCGTATGAACACTATCCGCGGGCCCCTATTTTCAGCGAGGGTGTCATCCTTCTGTTGGCCTTGGTGGGAAGCGTCGCAGCCTTCCGGTTGAGGGGCACGGTTCGGCAGTTTGCCGTCTTCTTAGTGCTGTATACTGCAACGATCACGCTGCTTTACAGCGCCATCCCCTACAAGACGCCGTGGTGTGTGCTTCAGTTGCTCATCGGGATGTCTTTGTTGGCCGGCCTCGGGGCAGAGCACCTCTTAAGGAACGTCCGCGGCATCGTAGGCTCCGCCGTCGTGTGGGCGGCGCTTGGGGCAGGTGTGGTGTGGCTGGGTCGGCAGGCGTATCTTGCGTCTATCGTCTATCCCACGGCAGCCGGCAATCCCTACGCGTACGCTCAAACGGTACCCGATGCCGTGAAGCTGGGCAGGCGAATCGTCGAGCTGGCCTCCGCTGGTCCCTTGCGGATGCATACGCCGGTATATGTAATCTCCACAGATGCCTATTATTGGCCTCTCCCCTGGTACCTCCGGGCCCTCGACCGCGTGGGATATTGGACACAGGTGCCCACCGGGCCCATGCCTCCCGTCGTGGTTGCATCGGCAGATCTGGATGAGGTGCTTACCCCCAAGTTGAACGATGCGTACCTGATGACCGGCTATTACGGGCTGCGACCGGGTGCCCTCTATGAAGTATGGGTACGGATGGATCTGTGGAAGGCGTATCTTGAAATGCGCAAACGCCTGGGGCACCTGCCCGGCGAGGATTAAAAAATCGCATTGCCAGGAGGATGCCAACTGCGTTTTGGCGAAACACGAGATTGCCGGGGTCCTTGGTGCTCCGGTTGTCGCACGGAGGATGCAGGAGGATTCAAGATGCCTGATACCGCGAGAATGAGCAGGCGTGCCTTCATCAGAAGCGCTGTGAGCGCAGGAGCCGGCATCGCGATGGCTCAGGTTGTACCCGCTTCAGCGCTTGGCTTGGGGAGGCGGCCGGCACCCAGTAATCGCATCGTAATGGGATGCATTGGTGTAGGTGGCCAGGGCACGGGAAACATGCAGGTGTTCTTGGGCCAACCGGATGTGCAGGTGGTGGCTGTGTGCGATGTGGATCGCAACCACCTGAACAATGCCAAGAGCATCGTGGACCGGCATTACGGCAATGGGGATTGCGCCGCGTACACGGATTTTAGGGAATTGCTGGCGCGCAAGGATCTGGATGCTATTTCTTTGGCTACCCCGGACCATTGGCACGCCATCCCGGCCATCATGGCCATGAATGCTGGCTTGGACGTTTATGGGGAAAAGCCAATCTCCCATTGCCTTATGGAAGGCCGAGCCATGGCCAACGCCCAAAAGGAAAATGGACGGATTTGGCAAACGGGTAGCTGGCAGCGGTCTCAGGCGCACTTCCGATTTGCATGCGAGCTTGTGCGCAACGGCCGCATCGGGAAGGTCGTCAAGATCGAGGTAGGCTTACCCACCGGGTCCCCTTGTGGTCCGGTGCAATTCAAAGACCCGCCCCCGGAGCTAGACTACGATTTTTGGATTGGCCCTTCGCGCTGGGCGCCCTATTGTGATCTGCGCACGCATTGGAATTGGCGATGGCAGCTCGATTATGGTGGAGGCCAGCTTATGGACTGGATTGGCCACCACGCGGATATCGCCAATTGGGGCATGGGTTGGGACAACACGGGCCCTGTACAGGTGGAAGGAAGCGGTAACTACCCGGAACAGGGCATTTGGGACGCGGCGACCACCTACTATTTCGTGGCTACGTATCGCGGCGGTGTGGAGATGCACGTGGCCAACGGTGGCAACCGGGGTATCCGCGGCGGCACGCGGTGGATCGGCGAGAATGGAGACTGGGTGTGGGTGGACCGCGGCGGAATAGACGCTTCGCCCAAGAAGCTTCTCCAAGAGCACATCGGCCCGGATGAGATACAACTGTTCCGTAGCCCCGGCCATCACCGAGAATTTCTGGACTGCGTTAAGACACGCCGCCCCACCATCACCCCGGCCGAGACGGCGCATCGGGCAGCTTCCATCGGGCATTTGGGGCAGATCGCCATGATCCTTGGACGGCGGATCCGTTGGAACCCCGACACGGAACAGATCATCGGCGATCCCACGGCATCTCGAATGCTCTCCACCCCCATGCGTTCGCCCTGGCATCTGTAACCGGCGGTGGTTCCCGTGTACAGGCTCCTATGGATGAAAGGATAGGTTGTAATGAAGACCCTTCGCCTATTACTATGCCTCTGCGGTGCCCCGGCATTGCTTGGCGTCGCCGCCGCAGCCCAGGATAACCCGTTTGACGGCTTGAAGCACTACGATTTTCAGGATCGCCGGCCGTTCGCGGCAATCTACCGCATGGTTCAGGAAGCGCGCGGAAACAAAGCCGTAGCCCTTCGCCTGGAAAACGGTCTCATCGCCGTGCTGAAGGACCCTGCATCAACATATGCCGGGAGGCGTGAAGCGTGTCGCTTCCTGTGGATGGTGGGCACGGCGAGGTCTGTGCCGGTTCTTGAGCGGATGCTTGGGGATCCGAAACTGGCGGATATGGCCCGATACGGTTTGGAGCGCAATCCCGATCCTTCTGCAGGGGCAGCCCTTAGACGCGCCTTGAGCCATGCCACCGGCGAGGGACGGGTAGGTTTCATTAACTCCCTGGGTGACCGGCGAGACGCCCTGTCGGTCCCGATGCTGGGCCGGCTCAGCCATGATCGGGACAAGTTGGTGGCGGAGGCCGCCATCACAGCCCTCGGAAAAATCGCCACTCCGGCAGCGCTTGCACTTCTGGAGCGCCTTCCCCAAAATAGCCTAAGCGTGGATGACGCCGAACTGCAATGTGTGCGTACAATGGCCGCGTCCCAACACCGGGGCCAAGCCATTGCGGCTTTGGAGCGCCTCGGCGGACCGAACCATCCGTGGGTCGTTCGCCTTGCCGTTGCTGAGGAACTCGTTAAGGTACGCGCACCCCGGGCGCCGCAAGTGGTATTTGCTTTGGCGAAGGCGCCGGAGCCGCGGCTGCAAGTTGCTGCCGCACATCTGTGCGGGCTTCTTCCCGATGCTGCTTCCACCAACCGCGCCATCCGCCTGGCACACTCCCTAGGTCCCTCCGCCCAAGCGGCGCTGATTACCGCGCTAGGTGATCGGCGCATTCCCGCCGCACTGCCCCTCGCATTAGAGTTCACACGGAGCGACGACCCTGTGCTCCGTGTAGCCGCTGTACAGGCTGTGGGGCATATCGGCGGGCGCGCTGCGGTGGATCGCTTGGCCGAGATGATCGTTGCAGGCGTGGAACGGGACGCCGCCAGGGAGGCTCTGGCCATGATGCGTGGCGCCCCGGCGGAAGCGGAGTTGCTTCACCTGGCGGGAGCGGCCGCACCTAACGTACGTGCGGCGCTCATGCCGGTTCTGGCAGAGCGGCCCTCGCGAGGCGCCATGGAGGTGATGGCGCAGGCGGCATCGTCTGGCCAGGCGCCTGTAGCGGTGGAAGCTCTGCACGCCCTAGGCCGGGTAGCCGGCGCCTCGCAGTATCCCGAGCTCGTAAAGATCCTGGCTAATGCCACCGAAGACGACGTGCGCGACGCAGCCCAAGGCGCCGTCGTCGCCACGGCCCAGCGCATGGGGAACCAGGAACTCGCCATGGAACCCCTCGCGCGTGCGTATGGCTCGGCATCGCCGCAGGTGCAGGCTGCACTCCTAGGTGTCATGGCCCAGATTGGCGGCGACACCGCCCTGCAGCAGATTACGCAAGCTACAACCTCTACGAACGATGAGGTGCGGAGGGCTGCAGTTTCGGCTTTAGCGGACACATGGCAGGATACCCGCGCCTTGCCTACACTCCTCCAGATCGCCCGGACGGACTCGCAGAAGTCCCTGAGGGTTCAGGCTCTGCGGGGTTATCTGCGTTTGGTAGGCGAAGATCAGCGGGCGCCTGCTCGTGAGCGGGTAAGCCGCATCAAAGAGGCCCTAGCCGTCGCCGAGCGCCCGGAGGAGAAGACGCAGGCCCTAAGCATCCTGCGAGATTGCCGCGTTCCGGAAGCTGCTGAGGTGGCATCGGAGCTTTTGAAAGATCAGGCAGTGGCCGCCGAGGCTGCCGACACAATCTTAGATCTCGCTGCCGGCCAAAGGCGCAATAATCGTACACTTCCCGCTGTTACGGGGGAGCAGATGCGCGCAGCACTTACCGCCGTTGCAGAGCAAGCGCCTGATCCTAGCCAAAAAGACGCGGCTCGTAAACTTCTGAATCCATAACACCAGCATATTGTTGCGCGGTCCGGGGTGGTGGTCCCGGTGGGACGCCCTCCGGACCGCAATTGCGTCTACGAACATCCAAATCAAATGGGGATGGCGTGGTCGTAGGCGCCGGTCGGTACGGCGCGTGCAAGGAGGCAGGGATGGATGCAACAGCCTGGATCTGTTCGCGCAGAAGTTTTCTGGCAGGGCTCATTACCGGGGGGATTATTGCGATGACGGATGAGAATGCAAGCGCCGGCGCTTCCGTTGCGGATGTGCTGCAACCGGTACACCCCTCCGATGTTCGTTTGGGCGGGCATTTGGGGCGAATGATGGATTTGGACATCCGGAACCGAGTGATGGCGCAGGATATCGAAAAGGTCATTCAGCCCTTCCGCGATCAAACGGAGATAGGCGATGGCGATTGGCGCTGCGAGTATTGGGGCAAGTGGTTCACAAGCGCTGTGCTGGCGGCTGAGTATCGCCCTACCATCCACAATCGGCAAATAGTGGATAGGGCAGTTCACGAGTTGCTGGCTACCCAGAACCCAGATGGCTACATAGGCACCCGCAAGAAGGAGTACCGCCTTCTGGGATGGGATGTATGGGGGCGCAAGTATGTGCTTTTGGGACTCCTGGCCTACTATGACCTTACGAAGGATGCGCGTGTGCTTGCTGCGGCTCGGCGTCACGCAGATACCCTTCTGGCCGAGTGTGGCCCCGGGAAGGCGAATATTGCCGAGGTAGGCTACGCAGGGTGGAAGGGCCTGCCCCCTAGCTCCGTTCTGGAACCTATGGTGCTACTGTATCGCCGAACGCGTGATCCGCGGTATCTGGCGTTCTCCCGTTACATTGTAGGGCAATGGTCCAAACCCAGCAAGTTGAGCCCCAATGGCCTCCGGCTCGTAGAACAGGCCCTGGCTCACGTTCCGGTCCGCGAGATTGATGCGCCCAAGGCCTACGAGATGATGTCGTGCTATGAGGGGCTTTGCGAGCTCTACCGTGTTACAGGAGACCCTTCATACCTTAAGGCGGTGAAGAATGTTGCCGCCAACATCATCCAGGACGAACTTTTTGTGGTGGGATCCGGCTCCAGCCGGGAGATTTGGTTTGGCGGGCGCACAAAGCAGCTAGAGGATAATCCGGACCCCATGGAGACGTGCGTTACCGTCACATGGATGAAGCTCTGCTATCAATTGTTGCGCCTTACAGGAGATCCGCGCTACGCAGATCAGATGGAGACGAGCTTGTACAATGCCCTCCTGGGCGCGCTTAAGCCAGACGGTTCGTGGTGGTGTTACTACACGCCGTTGCAGGGAACCAAGCGCCCCAGCCACGTGCAGCACGCCGACGTTGGGCTAAGCTGTTGCGTTACCAATGGACCACGCGCCCTGTTGCTAACACCAAAATGGGCTGTGATGACCTCCAGGGATGCACTCGTGGTGAACCTGTTCGGACCCATGACTGCCACCGTAACCCTTCCCTCGGGCAACCGTGTAACCCTCGCGCTGAAAACGCGCTACCCGGAAGATGGTCGTGTGCGGATCACGGTGGCGCCGGATCGGCCCGAGGCATTTACGCTTAGGCTGCGCATCCCGGCTTGGAGCGAGCGGACCACTCTACGCGTAAATGGGGGGAAGCCTAGAGCCGAGGTGCCGCCCGGTGCATACGCCCCCATTACACGTACTTGGACCAAGGGTGACACCGTGCTTTTGGAGCTGGATATGCGAGGCAGGGTTCTAAAAGATCCGGCCGGCAGCTCGGCTGTTGCAGTGATGCGTGGGCCCATTGTTTTGGCCTGGGACGCAAGGCTAGGCCTCCCAAGCGGCGAAGGCCTTACATTGCGGGAGGAGGCCGGCAATCACATATCGCTGCAAGCTCTTAAACCACCGGCGGGCGAGGATATCTGGATGGCCTTTGCCGCTCCCTGCACTACAAAGGATGGGCAATCCGCCGAATTGCCGCTCTGCGATTACGCTTCTGCGGGCGACACGTGGGACGCGCGATCGCGCTTTAAGGTGGGGCG
>Ga0078972_1000135_pt2 | contig 56081 bp, 44 predicted proteins | sample YelNatPaOPGAMG01_FD_67568 | JGI IMG/M metagenome (GOLD analysis project Ga0078972, IMG submission 67568) | Hot spring thermophilic microbial communities from Obsidian Pool, Yellowstone National Park, USA - OP-RAMG-01 (SPADES assembly) (version 2) | ecosystem: Environmental > Aquatic > Thermal... | reverse complement strand
CTTGATAAATATGCGCAGGCAATTCGCAGACATGGCGGCGATTTTGCAACTTATATTGAACATCGTAATAAAATAACGAACGAACTGCCCCGGCACATGGTTGTAGTCCGGGAAGGCAATGAAGAATCTGTCCATTATTTTCTTACAGAAGAAGAATTAAGCAAATTTGACGAGGAGAACTCTGACCTTGGGTTGTTTGGAGATGATGAAGAAAATGAAACTGAAAGTAATGGAAAGCAAAAATCCAGAAGGAGAGCCCGGCATGTTGAATTATATGAAAGCAAAGCAATTTCCGAACTTTTTCTGAAACTTGAAAAGAAAGGGTTAAAAATTGAACATTATTCAGTCCAGAACAATCCGATTTACGAGTTAATCGAAGGCGAAGGAGAAAGGGCTACTGTCCGAACGATATATAGTCTTCCCGAAATTTTAACGGCGATAAAAGATGTGGGGCGTCGAGGAATTCAAATAAAACGATACAAGGGCTTGGGCGAAATGAATCCGGAAGAGCTGTATGAAACAACAATGGATCCGGAAAAACGTAAACTTTTAAGAGTTGAAATAAAAGACGCCATAGAAGCGGAAAAAATGTTTACAACATTAATGGGCGAAGAAGTCGAACCAAGGCGCCAGTTTATTGAGGACAACGCTTTGAATGTCAGAAACCTTGATATCTAAAATTCAACTGTAATTCATTTTTCTATTATGCCAGAAAGTAATCAAACCATAAAACCAGAACCTTCTTATAGCGGACGTATTGTCAATGTTAATGTTGCGGAGGAGATTAAGAACTCCTTTCTCGACTATTCAATGTCTGTGATTATATCCCGCGCTTTGCCAGATGTCCGCGATGGGCTTAAACCGTCTCAGCGCAGGATCTTATATGCAATGCATGAGCTCGGCGTTTTGCCAAACCGCAAGCATGTAAAATGCGCCAAGATTGTTGGGGAAACCATGGGTAATTATCATCCCCATGGTGACCAGGCTATTTATCCCACCCTTGTGCACATGGCACAGCCGTGGTCAATGCGGGAACCTTTGGTCGACGGACAAGGGAATTTTGGCTCAATAGATGGCGACCCGCCTGCATCCATGCGATATACGGAAGCGCGGCTGAAACCTCTTGGCGCGCTGTTAATGAAGGACATGGATAAGGACACGGTAGATTTTGTGCCAAACTACGATGAAACAAGACTGGAACCAACTGTTTTCCCTGCCGCATTTCCTAATCTTCTTGTAAATGGCGGAACAGGAATTGCCGTAGGAATGGCGACGAATATACCCCCTCACAATCTCGGGGAGGTTATTGATGCAATTTGCGCTCAGATTGATAATCCGGATATTACCATTCCGGAATTAATGAAGTATATAAAAGGTCCTGATTTCCCTACAGGTTGTATTGTCTGCGGTATTGAAGGAATTATAAGATATTTTTCCGAAGGACGTGGTACCCTGAAAATAAGAGGCAGAGTTGTCACGGAACAATTGAGTAGTGGCTATGAGCAAATAGTGATTACAGAAATACCATTTGGTGTAAACAGGGCACAATTGGTAGAAAAGATTGCCGAGTTGGTAAACCAGAAAGAACCTGGATTCACAGAAATAACCGATATTCGGGATGAATCCGATGTAAACACACGAATCGTAATTGAAATAAAAAAGGACGCAAATCCAAAAGTAATAATCAATAATCTTTATAAACACACGCGCGGTTTTTCCGTTCTACTTCCAAACGCACAAATCTTGCAACTCTGTTAATACGGGCTCCATCACATTCAGGACAAATTTCACGTTCCCCTTCCATCCATTCGAACCATGATTCTTCAATTTGTTCTGCACGTGGTCCACGGTCAACATCAGGAAGATAGAAAATCTCGCCGAACCCTCTACATCTTGGGCACCAACCTGTAGGGGAATTGTAACTGAACATTTTAGGGTCGGGTTGTTCAAAGGATTTACCGCAAGAAGGACAGGTATTCGCTATTGAGAAAGTAAAAATCTTCCCCCTTCTATCCATCGCATAGAAGACACCATTACCGATATCCAGATTCATCCGTATAAAATCCAACCGGGAACCAACTGGGATCGAACCGAATTTGTGATATCCGTCCTTATCTAAGGTTCCCGTAACAATTTCTATGGAATGTTCTTGATGACGGGAGATTATAATTTCCTGGTTAATGTCTTTGATTTTACCGTCGAGTCTGATTTTGGGAAAATCATTTTCTGACGCCCACTTTATTATACCCCAATGGTATCCTTTTCTTCCTTTAACTTTTGGCGCTAACAAAGTTAATTGTCCACGATTGTTAATGAGTTTCATCAAATTTGAATCGATGTTTTCTATGGTCTGAGAACCTACGCGCAGATTGCAATCCGGGCAATATTGGACACCCACTTTAGAAAATAATAGCCGAAGAAAATGATAAATTTCGGTTACAGTTGCTACCGTGCTTTTTCCACCACCACGGGACGTTCGTTGCTCTATGCTAACAGTAGGTGGAAGACCATCTATGTAGTCAACGTCAGGTTTTGGTAACTGCTCAACAAACTGCCTTGCATAAGCATTAATTGAATCGAGAAATCTTCGTTGCCCCTCAGAAAAAAGTATATCAAATGCTAGTGTACTTTTACCCGAGCCACTTATTCCAGTGATAACCACTAATTTTCCTCGCGGGATGGATACGCTAATATTTTTTAAATTATGTTCCCGCGCTCCGATAATATTTATCACATCATTTAATGGTTCTTTAAAAAATTTAAACACAATAAATTTATATCACAAAATTAGTTTATTTCCGCTAACAAGATTCCCTCTTGTAAAAATTAAGAAAAAATAATTAGAATCAATTGTACAAGCCGTGTTCGCTTTAACAAATCAAACATAGAGCAGGGTATAACTATAGTTTAGTAAAACTATTTCCACTCTGGGATTTGTTCTAACTCCCAGATTTTTTCAACAGGTTGTCTCTGACGAATTATTGCATATTTCGTGTTGTCAACAAGTATTTCAGGAGGAAACGGACGCGAATTGTAATTTGATCCCATAACTGATCCATATGCACCAGCGCTCATTATTGCCAGAAACTCGCCGGGTTTGATACGTGGAATTTCCCTGTCCTTGCAAAAATAATCTCCAGATTCACATATTGGACCGACCACATCGGCTTTAATGAAAGATTTAGATGATTTTATCAATGGCACAATTTCATGGTATGCATCGTAAAATGCAGGACGAATAAGGTCGTTCATCGCTGCATCAACAATAACAAAATTCTTTTTTCCTGTAGATTTGATATATTCAACCCTGGTTATCAAAATACCGGCGTTTCCCACTATAAAGCGTCCTGGTTCAATAAGAATTTTCAGACCTGTTTTCTTCAAGATGGGGACAAGTCTTTCAGCGTAAGATTGTGGGGTTAAAATGCCTTTACTTTCTGGCGATTTCCACCAATCTGGAGTTCCGCTTGCAAGCGCCGGTTTATAAACAATGCCTATGCCACCTCCAATGCTAAAGAATTCAATATTGTATTTTTCCTTCAGATCTATCGCCAATGGGCTAACTTTTTTAACCGCTTGTTCGAAGGGCTCTACTGATGTCAGTTGGGAACCAATATGCATTTGAATACCACGTAACCAGATATTTTTTAATCGACTCGCCTTTTTATATATCGCTGGGATTTTTTCAAATCCGATGCCGAATTTGTTTTCATAAGTTCCTGTTGTAATTTTTGCATGAGTGTGAGCATCAACATTGGGATTGACGCGAATTGCGACAGGTGCGCGTGTTCCCAACCTTTTTGCAACCGCATTAATTCTTTCGAGTTCAGGCTCGCTTTCTACGTTGAACGAGTAAATCTGGTTTTTAATGGCAAATTCAATTTCTGATTCAGTTTTACCTACGCCAGCGAACACACATTTTTGAGGATCACCACTTGCGGCAATAATGCGGCGTAATTCTCCCTCACTTACAATGTCAAATCCACTGCCAAGTCCAGCAAGAGTATTTATTATGCCAATATTGGAATTTGCTTTAACCGCATAACAAATCAGGTGGTCAAGTTCCGAGAGGGCATTTTTCAGAGTATTGAAATGGTTTATAATTGTATTTCGACTATAAACATAAAGGGGTGTTCCGAATTTATTTACCAATTCGGACAATCTTACTCCCTCACAGTATAATTCTTTATTTTTATAATAAAATTGATGCATAGGGTTAATATTATAATTAAATTTTGCTTATATGCAAAATTCAGAATTTAATCACCTTCGAACAATCAGAGTTTAATAATTTATTAAGAATTATGGTTCAGATAAGATTTTAGCCCTTTCCCGATGATACTGGCTTGGAGTTATTTTATCTTCTTTATAAAGCTTGAGGAGTTCAGCCAGTCTTTCCTCTTTTGATTTAGGTTTTACCTGAGTTGTTGCCTCAGTAGGGGCTTTTTGTTCTGCTGGTGTAGTTTTGACAGTTTTACTTCCTTGTGTTTTCAATGCAGCTTTTTCCTGGGCTTCTAATTCTTTACGAGCCTTTTCTTCGGCTTTGGATTTTAAAAGAAGTTCTCTTTTAGCCTGAGCTTCTGCGGCTTCTTTGGCTTTCTGTTCGTCTCTTAACCTTTTTTGTTCTTGTATATAAAGCTCCCTCTGAGCCTTTAACTCAGCTTCTGCTTTTTTCCGGGCTTCGATTTCAGCTTTTGTCTGAGTTGGCTCTTTTTCAGGCTTTGTCTGAGTTGCAGGTGTTGGCTGCGAAACAGATTTTGTTTCCGGTTGTTTTGGAGCAGATTTAGTTTCTGGTTTTGGAGACTCTTGTTTTTGAGGCGCAGGTTTTACTTCTGTCGTTCTTGGTTGGGTTGTTTGAACTGCTTTAGTTTTCTTTTCTTCCGCCTCACGTTGTTTAGCCATTTCCTTAGCTTTGCGTTCTAATTCTGCTTTTGCCTTCTTCTCTGCTTCGAGTCTGTCACGTTCTAATTTTTCTGCCTGTTTTCTTGCCTTTTCCTCTGCTATTGCTTTTTCCTTAGCTGCCTTCTCCGCTAATTCCTTTGCTTTGGCTTCTTCCTTTAACTTCTTTGCATATTCTTCCTTGGCTTTTTTCTCGGCTTCCGCACGCGCTTTTGCCTCTTCGTCTTCCTTAACAATAGCGGGTTTAACTTCTACCGGTTTAGGAGCAGGTTTAGTTTCGGCTGGCTTTGATTCTGGCTTAGGCTCTGATGGTTTTGCAACTGGCTTGGTTTCTGTCGGTTTTGCCGGAGGTTGGGTTGTTGGAGGGGGTTGAACAGCAGGTTTTGCTGGCTCAGGTTTTGGCTGCGTCACAGGTTTGGGGGTAACAACAGGTTGGGCTGGTTTGGGCTGTTCAACTGGTTTAACTGCAATTGGCTGTTGCTGAGGTTTCTGTTCAGGAGCCTGTACTGGCGCTTTTTCTATTTCCATTCCCCGAACTCTTGCCAGTATTTCAGCCTTTGCAGCAGCCTCTTGTTTAATAATATTCGGGTCATTTATTTTAGTTAATTCCCGCAGTTTTGCCGATGCTTCCTCCATAGCAAGCAGGTTTTTTCTGGCTGCTGCTGTTTCTCCAGCACGCGCTGCAGCAATTGCAGCAAGCCTTCGACTGTCAAATTCTCTTCTCAATCTCAATTCCTCATTTGCCTGCTGCGGGGTCATTACATTAGCTTTTGCCTGAGCGCTCTTTTCAGGAACAGTCTTAACAACTGTAGGCTGATGGACGGTTTTAACCTCTGTTACGAAAGGTTTGGTTTTTAAAGTAGTTTGTTGGGCTTTTTTAGCAGCTGCCAATTCGGCCTTTGCTTGCTCTTCAGCCTTTTTTCGCTCTTGTTCCTCTTTTTTCGCTTTGGCTTCGGCTTCTTTTTTAGCCTTTTCCTCAGCCTTTTTTCTTTGTTTTTCGAGTTCAGCTCTGGCTTTTTGTTCTGCCTTGATTCTGTCAGTTTCAACGGTATTCGCTGACTGAATTGCTACAGTCGTCGTAACAAAAATACCAGCCGCCAGAATTATTGAAATTAACGACAGTTGTTTCATATTTTTAAAAAATACCAAAATTCTCAATTTTTGACAATAATTTAATTTGTCAAATTCGAGTTTTAAAGCAAGCCACTCCTTTTAATTATTGAAATGAGGATTATTTGGGTTATAATTTTTTGTCATGTTAGTTCATGTTTTGAAATCCAAAATACACCGGGCAAGTGTTACCGGGGCAAGCCTGAATTACGAAGGCAGCCTGACAATTGCCAAAGATTTAATGGACAAAGTGGGCTTATTGCCCTATGAACGGGTTTTGTGTGGCAATATGGCTAACGGCGAGCGTTTCGAAACATACGTGATACCCGGCAAGCCCGGCTCTGGGGAAATCATTTTAAACGGAGCAACGGCAAGGCTTGGACAGGTTGGAGATCTTTTAACAATAATGAGTTACGCATATGTAGACGAGAATCAGGCAAAAACATGGAAACCGCAGGTTATTGTCCTTGGTGCCGGCAACAGAATTATCGAAGAAAGGGGAATTTGATAGGGAGGAAAAATGCCATTTAAAGCTTCTGAAATTGCGACATTCTTAGGCGGAGAAGTAATCGGAGACAAAGAAGTTGTGTTAACCGGATTTTCCTCTGCTGAATCAGCGAAACCAGGGGATTTAACTTTTGCAGAAAAAGAAAAATATTTTGAGCAGGCGGAGAAAAGCGGGGCATCAGCAGTACTTGTAGATAAAGATTTTAAAACCGATAAAAAAACTCTGATAAAAGTAAAAAACGTTCGTGTTGCCTTTGCAAAAGCCCTCACACTTTTCTATCCTGAAAAGCGTCCGTCTCCAGGAATTCATCCTAGCGCTGTAATTTCCAAAACCGCTCAAATTGCCACCAGCGCTTATATTGGTCCAAATTGTGTAATTGGCGAAAATGTGAAGATTGGGGCTAATGCGATTTTACAAGGATTGGTTTATATAGGTGACGATACGATTCTCGGTGATGATGTATGGATATTTCCAAATGTGACAATATATCACAATTGCAAAATTGGTAATCGTGTGAGGATTCATTCCGGCACCGTAATTGGCTCTGACGGTTTCGGTTATGTACAGGAAGATGGGAGACATATTAAAGTGTTGCAGATTGGGGATGTAGTAATAGAGGACGATGTCGAACTTGGAGCAAACGTTACTGTAGATCGCGGCGCGCTTGGTTCAACGATAATCAGAAGAGGTACTAAAATTGATAATCTTGTCCAGATTGCTCATAATGTTGAAGTTGGCGAACATTGTATCCTTGTAGCCCAAGTAGGAATTGCGGGCAGCACACGGCTTGGGAATTATGTAACACTTGCTGGACAGGTGGGGGTTGCCGGGCATTTAACAATCGGGGATGGAGCTATTCTGGCTGCGAAATCGGGTTTGATGCATAATGTGCCTCCGGGAGAAAAATGGATGGGGATACCCGCTGCCCCTGACCATCAGATGAAACGAATATTTATCGCTATGCAGCGGCTTCCAGAACTTCTTAAACGTGTTGACGAGCTTGAGAAAAAGGTTAATGAACTTCAGAACACATCAAAACATGAATAAACTCTCCAGATTTCTATTGCCATTGATAATTTTATTTCTGCCTGCGATTGTAAAAGCGCAGGTAAAGGTTGAATTGTCGTTTCCGCAGGAACAATATCTTGCGTATGAACCAATAATCGCGGTTCTTAAAATCAGTAATCAGTCCGGACAATTGATTAAATTCAAGAAGGATGATGATTGGTTAGATTTTTCTCTGCAAACAAAGTCTGGCAGAATAATACCTAAAGTTTCAGAATTCCGTGAACTTGAGGATTTTGACCTTCAAAGCGGCGAGATGGCTACTGTGAGAGTTAATATCCAACCTCTTTTTAAGCCGACTGATCCTGGGAAATACTCAGCCATTGCTACTGTTAGCATCAGGACATGGAATAAAAATTTTGCAAGCGAAGAAACAACATTCGATCTCGTAACTGGTATTAAAATATGGGAAAAGGAATTTGGTGTTCCGGTAAGTGATGGTGAAAATAAAACGCCCGAGGTCAGGAAGTATGCGCTTTTAGTTGCCAATTTTAAACAGAATTTACGACTCTATTTCCGTTTAAGTTCACCAGACGAGGGAACTGTTTATAAAATGGCTTTCATTGGCAATTTGACTTCTATAAGCCGGCCGGAATGTAATCTGGATAAATTCAACAATCTACATGTCTTGCATCAATTCGGTGCAAAATTATTTAAATATACGGTTATAAGTCCGGATGGAAAAATATTTGTGCGGGAAACTCATGAATACACTAATTCAAGACCTCGCTTATGGATGGATAAGGATGGCAGGATTTTTGTTCGTGGAGGCGCAAGAAAATTATCTAACGATGATTTGCCCGGAGCGACAAAATCTCAATAGTCTTAAGGGGCAAGTATCTTCTCAAAAAATCTCAAATATTCGGTATTTCATTTCCATCTTTACAGGGGCAATCTTTTTTTTCATTTTTTAAGTCAGAAAAAATGATGTAAAGAATGTCGTGATATTTAATTTTTTCAAATGGAAAATAATTGATTTAACTTAGATTCATTCAATCCATCAATTGACTTCAATGATGAAGCCTTTTGGCAAAAATTTAAAAATTAAATTATTTCTATTTTTTTGTTGAAATTATTTGGAGATTATATATAAATTCACTAAACCCAAATGCAAAAGAAACTCCATGGAAACGGAGAACATTGCCTTTTTGAGTTTCAGGCGAAACTCAAGGGAAAAGGAGGATGCATTTTAATTTGCATTTTGGGAGGTAAAATCGGAGGTATTATGAAAACCGCTAAATTGTTTCTAACATTGATCCTTGTAATCCTGACATCATTCGTCGGGTACGCCCAGACCAATCTGGTTATAACTGAGTTTATGGCGAGCAATCAGCGAACCCTATTTGATGAAAAGGGAAATTCATCAGATTGGGTGGAAATTTATAATCCCAATCCTTTTCCGGTGGATATAGGGGGATGGTATCTGACCGATAATGCTAATAACCCCACAAAATGGCAATTCCCTTCCACGAATATCCAGCCATACGGATTTTTGATTGTTTTTTGTTCCGGGGATGACAAACGTGTGCCCGGATTACCACTACATACAAGTTTTAATTTAAATGCAGATGGAGAATATCTGGGCTTGATTGCTCCAAATGGAGAGCCAGTTTCTCAAATTTCACCTGTTTATCCAAAACAGTACACTGACATTTCTTATGGGAAAGGCAAGACAATATTTCACGTTGCAGAAAACGCAGTCTCAAAAATTGCAATACCAATGAATGACTCTCTTGATTTTGATTGGATGAAAACGGATTTCGATGATTCAGGATGGATGCAGGCAACGAATGGGGTCGGGTTTCAAATAATTACAAATGGTTTTTATGTGAGGACTATTAAAGCCAATATAACAGTTGATTCACTGGATAGGGCGTTTGCGGTAATCACAAATTTAAGTTACCAAAGTTACTCTTATGACGGCTATTATCCTTACGTAAACTTTTTCAATACAGGTTCAGAAGGACATTATGCAAATAACCTTTCATTCCCTGGATTAACAATGGGAATTGATGTTGATGATTATGTAGTGGAAGTGCGGGGAATTGTTAACATACCTACTGCCGGTAGTTATTCTTTCGGGGTTAACAGTGATGATGGATTTGGGATGCAGATTGGGCCGTTCCAAATGTCGTATCCCGCACCACGAAGCCCAAGTGATACAATTTCAACCTTTTTCTTCCCTGAACCGGGACAATATCAATTATATCTTGTATTTTATGAAAGGGGCGGCGGCTCTGGACTCGAAATATTTGCTGCTCCCGGGACTTATTCAACATGGAACAACAACTTTAAGTTAATTGGAGACACTGCAAACGGTGGTCTTCAGGTGGTGGCAGTTCCACCGCAGAATGACAATAACGATTCGTATCTGATTTATATAAAATCCAATATCCAGAATCAAATGTACAACAAAGCCTCCTCTGTCTATATGAGGATTCCTTTTATGATTACAAATAAAAATGAAATTGAATCATTATTTCTCAAAGTCAGATACGACGACGGATTTGTTGCTTATTTGAACGGGCAAGAAATTGCAAGACGGAATGCACCGGAGTTCCCCGCATGGAATTCCACTGCTACAGCAATTAATAATGGTTCTATAGAGGAATTAATTCCAATTCCCAATGCAATACCCTTGTTAAGAGAAGGTAATAATATTCTTGCAGTGCATGGAATGAATATAAATGCTACCAATAACGATTTCATAATACAGGCAGCCCTTGAAGAATTTAGAATTGGTGGAACAACTTATGGTTATATTTCTCCACCGACACCGAATAAAATAAATGTTTACAGCTATCCCGAAGTTGCTCCTAAAGTTCAATTTTCTGTTCCGGGCGGTGTTTACATGGATCCTGTTGTATATCTTGATTTGTCATGTCCTGTGCCGGGCGCAATAATAAGGTTCACTCTTAATGGGACAAACCCGACCGATTCATCGCCCATTTATACAAACGGTGTTTCTATAAAGTTAACAAATTCTGCATTGGTTGTAACAAAGGCAGAGATCCCAGGTTATTTCCCAAGCCCGTATAAGTCCGAAGGTTATACACTGGTTGATCCCTCAATGACAAATTTCACATCCAATCTTCCACTCCTTATATTAAGCACTTATGGATATACTATTACCCAGGACATGGCTGAGCGTGCTCCGGCAATGATAACAACGTTTGATGTCTCGAGGGTAACAGGCAGATCAAGTGTTTTATTGCGACCGCAATTCCACGGCAGAGCAGGGGTTGAGGGACGTGGACAAACCTCCTGGGGATTCCCTAAAAAGCCTTATAACGTTGAAACCAGAGACGACGATGGAAACGACAAAAAGATTTCGCTTTTAGGACTTCCGGAAGAATCTGATTGGGTGTTATTAAATGTTTATAATGACAAAAGCTTCATGAATGATTTCCTTGCTCACGATTTGTTCGAATGGATGGGACATTATGCAGTCAGGCATAAATATGTCGAGGTCTTTATTAATGGCACAGACCGTGGCGACGGATACGATTCGGACTGGAGAGTTGGAACAAACGATTATGTAGGGATTTACGTATTACTCGAAAAAATAAAGATCAGTCCCAATCGAGTAAATATACAGAAACCGGAAACCGGCTTACCCGGCGATCCAATAACAGGCGGTTACATATTTAAGAAGGATAAGGCGAGTCCGGGTGACGTCCTTTTCTATACTATGAGCGGACAAGATATCAGGTTCCATGATCCCAAACCAGATCAGCTCTCGGATATACAGAAAAAATGGTTACAGGACTATTTAAATGAATTCGAAAGCGTGTTATATGGAAGTAACTGGAGGGATCCAGTTAACGGCTATGTAAAATATATTGATGTTGACTCGTTTGTGGACTACCACTGGATTGTTGAATTCACCAAAAATATTGATGGTTATAGGTTAAGTAATTTCATGCAGAAGGATCGGGGTGGAAAAATCAAAATGGAACCAATCTGGGACTGGAACCTGAGTTTCGGCAACGCAAATTATCTTGAAGGTGAATATACTAACGGATGGTATTGGCCATTAATAAGCGCTAACGAGCATATTTGGTTAAGACGTTTAATTGCTGAACCCGGCGACCCCGATTTCAAACAAAGATTAATTGACCGGTGGGATGAATTAAGGAGGGGTCCTTTTGCTACCGAGAAAGTTCACGCAAGAATTAATGAACTTGCACAATACCTAACTGAAGCTGTAACGAGGGACACTAATCGCTGGCCAAGAATGCACACATACATTTGGCCTAATCCGAATCCAATTACAAATATCACATTTGTCGGGATGGTTGATTGGATGAAAAAATGGATTGCCGGAAGAGGCGATTGGATTGATAAACAATTTTTACCAGCGCCTATACTCAGCCGTTATTCTGGACCTTACAATGCACCTCTTGCCATGAAATCTGCTGTGGGGACGATTTATTACACACTTGACGGTAGCGATCCCCGATTACCGGGTGGGGTAATATCACCAAACGCTATTCCTTATACAGGTGAATTTGTACCACCTCCAAATTCAAAGATTGTGGCACGGGTGTTCCATACGAACCAATGGAGTGCTCCAAGAACAGCAGTCTTCGGTTACACTCCACCAAAACTTGCAGTTACGGAAATAATGTATCATCCTTCGCCATTCAATTATGCAAACTTCGATAAGGAAGAATATGAATATATAGAAATTACAAATACCGGGACGAATGCCGTTGATTTGTCTCTGATGAGAATTGCTGGTGGAATCGACTTTATATTCCCAAGCGGACCACCCCAGCAAATTGGTCAGCCAACAACCAACAATTTTGATGATATCGGGACAACTTATACTGCAAGGAATCTTGGTTCGGGACCAGGCGCACAAATTCTCTCAGGCGGACCATCAGGCAATTTTATACGTCTTGTTCATGAAAACACTGGAACAAACAGGAATAGGATAGCATTTGACCAGACTGCAGAAGGATTTTATGACAAGTTTACATTGGAATTCGACTTCCGCGGGCATAATATATCGCCACCACCTGTGGCCGGTACACCTACTTTGCAGGATTTTGACACGACCCCAATTAATTATTATCTTACTACCGGGGCAACACCACCGCAGGTTACAGGACCAGATAGCGGTTCTCAGGGAAAGTTTTTACGTCTAACCCCGCAAGTAGGAAGTTTAAACAATGGTATATACTTTGATAGAACTGCAATAGGAGTCTATTCAACGGTTACAATTACATTCGACTTCAGAATGACGGCAAGTGGCACTCCTGCTGATGGAATAGGCGTTGTATTTATGCCAACATCAATTTACGGTGTAAGTGGAGAATCCGGTGGCGCATTTTCTGAAGAGCCTAATCTGGCTAATGCTATCGGCATTGGTTTCGATAATTATAACAATGGTTCGCCCACAGATCCGAATGCTAATCACGTCTCCATTCACTGGAATGGCGCTTTGCTTTCAACAGCTACACCATCGTTCCAAATGGTAGCCGGCAAATTCCATAGAGCCCAGATCGTAATCAACTTTGAATCAACCCGCGCATTAATAACCGTGAGGATGTCACCAGATGTTTATGGTGCCGGCGGAGCAACGGAAACTCTGTTTACTAATTATGTAATTAATGGTGTAACGGCTTATGAAGGTAGAGTTGCTTTTAGAGCTCGCACAGGCGGCGCTATGGCAGCTCAGGATATTGATAATGTTAATGTTCAGTATGGAACAGGATCGTTTCCGCCTTCTGGTGGACTTTCCGTAGCTTTGTTGCCGGTTTCAAAATATGGTTCTACTGGTGCGGGCAGTACACTTTCAGATTATTTAGATACCCCGGATGGGACAAATATCTTTGGAATTAACTTCAACATGCACAGTGCTGATTATGTAAACGATGTTACAGTACACTGGAATGGAAATGCAGTGGGTTCAAAGTTTATCCCTGTCTCCACATTAGATCTTGATAACGGCGAGTTCCACAGGGCAAAAATAACAGTTGAACCAGCACTCGATGGGGCAAAAGTTAATGTCGTTATTATCCCCAACTATTATAATAATCCGGGTGAACCTGTCGTCGCATTTACAAACTTAATTGTCAGCGGATTTGCGCCAAGTAATTCAAGGATTGAATTTGCTGGGCGTTCAGGTGGAATGAATATTTCGGTTGACCTTGATAATATTAAAGGTGTATTCGAAAAATTTTCACCCGTATGGTTAAACCCTGGACAAAGCGTATTAGTTGTTAAGAATCTTGAAGCGTTTACTTTACGCTATGGAACAAATTATTTCATTGCAGGTGAATATGTCGGCAATCTTGATAACAATGGCGAACGAATTGCTCTATATGGACGATTTGGTGAACCAATACTTGATTTCAGATACAATGACAAATGGTATGATATTACTGATGGACTTGGTTTTTCGCTTGTAGCAAAAGACCCGACAATACCAGCAAATCTTTGGAGTGAACCCGAAAGTTGGCGTCCAAGTGCAAAGGAGGGTGGTTCGCCAGGAACAGCGGATGAATTACCGTCTCAAATTCGTCCTGTATATATCAGTGAAGTGTTAAGCAATCCGGGTTCAAATAGCTCTCCTGCTATGGATGCTGTGGAAATTTATAATCCTAATAATGTGGATGTGGATATTGGTAATTGGTTCTTAAGCGATGATTTCAGGACGCCTAAGAAATATAGATTCCCTAAGCCAACAATCATCCCGGCTGGCGGTTATCTTGTCTTATATGAAACTAATTTTAACGCTAATCCGGGCTCACCAAACTCATTTGCATTTGGTAATGACGGTGATGATGTCTATATATTTTCTGCTGATGAGAACGGAAACCTGACCGGGTATTTCCATGGATTCGACTTTGGTGCAGCAGAAGACGGAGTCACATTTGGCAGATATGTTAAGAGTGATGGTGACGACGTGTTTGTTGCTCAGGCGTCTAATACCCTCGGATATCCGAATTCAGGACCTAAAATTGGTCCTATAGTCATAAATGAAATCATGTATCATCCACAGGATTGGCCGGATGGAACCGACAATGTTGAAATGGAGTATATCGAATTACACAATATTTCTGATGAGCCAGTCCCGCTTTACGATGTTAACGCTCCTACTAACACATGGAAAATAACTGGCGGTGTTGATTACCAGTTCCCGATGGGTGTAGTAATACCACCGCGCGGCTATCTTCTGGTTGTGCCATTCGATCCTATTTTGGATATAGAAATGTTCAGTTTATTTAAGGCCTATTACAAATTATCGGGAAACGTCCTGATATACGGCCCATGGGATGGTAAGCTTAATAATGCTGAAGAAGTGGTAGAGCTCAAAAAGCCTGGCAAACCGAGTTTCGAACCCGGAGCATTGAATTATATTCTTGTTGAAAGAATTAGCTACACAGATAATGCACCATGGCCACAGTCTGCCGACGGGATGGGACACTCATTGCAACGCAACAATGCCGCTGCTTTTGGAAATGATAGCATCAATTGGAGTGGTTTACCACCGACACCAGGCAAACCAAATGGCAGTGCAAATCCGCCCGTCATTATAACGCATCCAACTAACCTTACACTCTATGCTGGAATGAGTGCAACTTTAAGCGTGGAGGCAACCGGAAATCAGCCAATTTATTATCAATGGAGATTTAATGGTAATAATTTAGCTGGGGCTACAAATTCTTCGCTAATTATACCATATACAAAGGCTGAACACGCAGGTGTTTATCAGGCTGTTGTGTATAACGATTATGGTTCAGCAAGTAGTTTGAAGGCAACCGTAACCGTACATCAGGCTGCAACAATTTTAAGTCATCCACAGACTGTTGCTGTTTATATAAAAACGAATGCAGTAACAAACGCCACATTTACAGTTTCTGCATTCGGTAACGGACCTATTTCATACCAATGGACCAAAAATGGGATACCAATTCCTGGAGCAACAAATTCAAGTTTGACTATCACAAATGTGCAGATTAACGATGAAGGAGATTATGCTGCTCTTGTAACAGATAGTGTTGCCACAGTGCCAACGCTGCCTGCTAAACTTATTCCTTTAGTCTCTTTGAGTATAGTACAACCAATGAAATCAGTAACTAATTATGCAGGTACCGACGCTTCATTCTCTATCGGTATTTCCGGTTATCCACCGCCATTTGCCTATCAATTCAGAAAAGGATCGGTTCCTTTAACACCTTGGATACTTTCATATTCAAGCAATTATACATTTACAATCACTAATGTTCAGGCTACCGATGCCGGAAATTACAGAATTGTTGTTACTAATATGGCCACCCCGGGTGGAGTTGCGGGTTCAGCAACATTAACCGTACTTTCGCCACCTGTCATAACATCGCAGCCTGTCAGTAGAACAGTTGACCCTGGCAGCACCGTGAACTTTGCTGTAACTGCGGTTGGAACTTCACCTTTATACTACCAATGGTATAGAAATGGAGAACAAATCAGTGGCGCAACATCATCAACACTAACGGTGTCAAACGCCCGGGTCGGGGTGAATGATGGCGCGTATTATGTGGTGGTTACAAACATTTATGGCGCCACTACAAGTCAGATTGCAATGCTTATCGTTCGTCAACCGGTATTTATTGTTGAACATCCAACTAATCTTACAGTGGGAGTTGGGCAGGTTGCGGTGTTTAATGTAGTGCCCGGCGGTGGCGAACCGTATGTATTTAGATGGTACTTTAACTACACAAATCTGATTGCAGGTGCAACAAATCAGAGCCTTGTTATAACAAATGTCCAGACAACCAACGCGGGTTTCTATCATGTGGTTGTATCAAATCCGATGGGGTCAGCGACAAGTCAGGTTGCGGAACTTGTTGTCGGACTGCCGCCGATAATCATTACTCAGCCATCCGGTCAAAACGTTTCTCCAGGTGCTGATGTTGAATTTACTGTGGTTGCTACAAGCGATGTTCCTATGCAATATCAATGGTATTTTGCGGGAATAATGCTACCTGATATGACGAATAACACATTGCGACTCCAACATGTAACTGCCGAACAAGCCGGGGATTATTATGTTGTTGTAAGAAATGTTTATGGTGCTGTAACGAGTGCAGTGGCAAGATTGACTATTTCAACTGCTGACTCTGATAATGATGGCATGCCTGATGATTGGGAACAGTTGTATGGTCTTAACCCCAATGATCCGTCTGATGCAAATGAAGACGCTGATCGGGATGGCATGTCTAATCTGAAAGAGTATATTGCAGGAACAAATCCAAAAGATCCCGCAAGTGTACTTAAACTAAACACAGAATACAGACCCGACGGAACGTTGATTCTGATTTTCCAGGCTCAACAAAATAAGAGCTATTCTGTTGTTTATACCTCAAACATCATAAACGGTGAATGGAACATACTCACCAATATTAATTCACAATTGCAGCAGGACATACAGATTAGAATAAATAATATCCGAACAGGAATGCGGTACTATCGCGTTGTAACACCTCAAATAACGCCACGATAATAAAATAAAAACCCATCGAATTTAAAAATAGCACCTAAGTTTGGTTTCCTGCCAAACGAGTAAAGGGGTTAGTTTTGTGTCATTTGAATTTGGTAGAATTTACCTTCAAATATAAAATTATTTCTATTCAAAATTTACCAAAAGAAGGCTATTATAAAAAGAATGGTGAAATTAAAAGAAAAAGTTTTAAAGGCAGAGCAACTCATCCTGTGTCTAATCACAGGAACATTAATGGTTGGAATCAATGAGTCCTATGCTGCTAAAGGGATACAATTTGTAAATTATAACGGATGGCAAAATTCAATTATTATCGAGGCTAACGAAGCAGAGGTTGAAGTTGTAATAGTACCAGCAATCGGAGGCAGAATCATGCGTTATGAGTTGTATGGAGATAGTATCCTCTATGAAAATAAAAATGCATACGGTATAACCCTTGAAGACGGGGGGAATCCGTTTTTTGCAGGTGGTTATCAATTTGATATTGGACCGGAGAATCGGGAATATCCGGCAAGCGTCCCAATTTGGCTTGGAAAATGGGAAATAGTTAAAACTGGCGATTATTCAGTTCACCTAAAAAGTGTTGTTGACCAAAAAGCCTCGGCTCAGCTTGAAAAAGAAATAGTTGTGGATCCCGAAAACGGAGAAATCGGGATTGTGCAGAGGATTAAGAACATCAGTGATAGGGAGCTCGATTTTTCGCATTGGGATAAAACTGTATGTCGTGGTGGTGGTTTTATAATTATGCCATTATCAAAATCATCAAAATTCCCGGCGGGCTGGACATTAAGGCGTAAAGTGGAAAACATTTTTGTCTATGACGGCATTAAGCCATCTTCGCCGAACGTGCGGGTTTTAGGAAAATTTGTAGTTGGAAAGGGTGATGAAAACGCGATAAAAATTGGGTCGGATTCTGATGCCGGGTGGATCGCATACGTTCTTGGGACAACCATGTTCGTTAAATATTTTCCCGTAGAAAAAAATGGCAATTACGAAAGCGGTAATGTTTGTTTTGCTTTTTTATCAGACCGTATCGTAGAATTTGGTCCGGTTTCTCCAAAAAAAAGTGTTAAACCGGGCGAACCTTATGACTTCCCTGAAAAATGGACTTTGATTCAATTAAAGGAGCCCGTTACAGATTTTAAGCAAGCTAAATCAGCCGCAGAGAAAATCCCACCCTCTCCATTCAATATAAAGTAAGCCGAATTATTTTTGTTTTTATCAAAAATAATTTGCATTATATTTTAATTGTAAAGTAGATGGCAAAAATAGATTTACAATTACAACAGTTAATGCAAAATGACCCCATTGTCATAACGGGAATGGGTTGCATCTCATCTGCAGGCTCATCGGTAGAGGAACTGTGGAAAAGTGTGTATAAATTAGAGACGAATGTTGAGTTTTTTAGGATTGAGAATAAAGGGGTACATTTCGAAATACCGATATGCAGGATAAAGGAAATACCAATTGTCAGTGAAATTGAGAGGAAGATAAATAAATTCGACAGGTCTATAAGATTGGGTATATATGCTGCATATCAAACGATTAGTAGTACCGGGATATCTGATAATCAGGTATACCAAAATATTGGGATTATAGCCGGAACATCACGCGGTGCAATTAACCAGTTAGCAGAATTTTTATCTTATAATGAATACAAAAGAATTCTGCCATCATATTCTTCAAATACCAGCATTGGTGCGTTAAGCGGAGCAATTGCGAAATCGCTTGATTTAAGGGGACCGAGTATGACAATTTCTGCTAACTGCGCCTCGTCAGCGATAGCGATAGCTATTGGTGCCCAGCAAATTTTACTTAATATGTCAGACTCGGTAATCTCCGGAGGTGCAGAGGCGCCATTAAATCCTCATGTACTGACAAGTATGTTAAATGCAAAAATTTTAGAAATGCCTAACGGAACTCCAGCTCGCATTTGTAAGCCATTTGATACTAATCGTAATGGAACAATTTTGGGGGAGGGTGCCGGATTTTTACATCTTGAACGAATGTCCAGCGCTATACAAAGGAAGGCGAAAATCCATGCGGTTCTAAAAGGCTTTGCGTATTCGATAGCACCATGTTCTCCCATGGGCATTGAGCCAAACGGCGAATCGCTCGCTAAAGTAATTGAAAAAGCGTTGAAGGTTTCTGGTGTAACACCTGCTGATATTTCCTTTATCAGTCTTCATGGAACGGGCACAAAAATTAATGATGTGGCAGAAGCCCGGGCGGTAAATCATATATTTGGCAAATCAAATCCCAATGTCCCTGTGTATTCTATAAAACCAGTAACTGGTCATTGTCTTGGAGCAAGTGCGGCGCTGGAAGCAATTATATGCATCAAGGCATTAAATGAATCAATTGTGCCAGCTACAGCAAATTGTGAGGAGATTGACCCCGAATGCAACGTTAATGTAATCATTAACAAGCCAATTAAAATAAATAAATCTGAAAATGCACTCCTTATTACATCGGGTTTCTGGGGATATAAAGCCGCACTTGTATTTGGCAAAATTTAAACAAAAAGATTATGACAATTAATATAAACTATTTAATTTTTAACGTCTTTTTAGTTTGGAATAAGTGGTTACCAATCAGCCAGAACAATGTAGCGCCGGATACATTAGCGATTATATCACCAACCTCAAAACTTCGCCCCAACCATGCAAAAACCAATTGTAAAACCTCCATAAGCACCCCATAACATACAGGCACAATCAATATGAGGAAATTTTTGGGACGTGAAATCTCCCTTAAATTCATAGCCCATTGGAGAATTATCACAAAGAATCCATACATGAAGAAATGGACTATCTTATCGCGATAAGGGATATTGAACATGTTGGTTCTGAAAGTGTCAGATGGTGCGAGTGATAAATAAGTGACAAGGATAAGATATATACCGACCACTATCCATTTGTGAATGGGCTTCAAATTTACATTGTTATTAGCTAATTCCTTCATCAATTTTCCCCCAATAACCATTGTTTTAACTCATTTCTTCCACATTCCGAGATAAACACGATAGAACTGAACATAACACTAAAAACAGAGCGAGAACTGAGTGTATCTGAAATGGGAAATCAAACCTTGAATGGATTATACATCCAGCAAGCGCAAACCATATTAATATTACAAAATTTTTTTCTCCGTAAATTCCGCCGGCGAAAAACCACCGTAGAATAACAATTGCCAAAGCCAGTAAAATTAATGAAGTTCCAATCCAGCCAAATGTAATCAATGTTTCAAGCCAATCATTATGTAGTTGGGCAGGCCAGTATTCATTAAAACTTCGTCTGTAAAACTGAAATACCGTAGCGAAAGTCCCCGGTCCAGTACCAAATATAGGATTATCTGCCGCTATTTGTCTACCGGCATTGAACATAAATTCTCGCTGTTCATAACTCTGTTCAATCATTTCGAGACGTGGCGCCAATTCTTCCCATCCTATCATAATGCCACTCCAAATCGCCCCGGCGACAACTAAAACTGCTGAGAGTTTTGCCCACCAGTAAATACGCCAACGGGCAAGGAGCAGAATAATAATTGATAAGATACTCAATGACACCATAATAACCGCTCCGCCGCGACTCAAAGATATTAACGGGCAAATAGCCATCAAAAGGACACACGGTAACAGAATATTATGTGTCTTGGATGGAGGCAGACCTATTAATCTTTTATGATGCCTGGTTGCCCGGGTGCAAGCCCACCAAAAACCGAGTATAGATGGCCAAAGAAGGTTGAAATATTGAGCAGCATTTGATCTATAAGCATACGGTCCGAATTGTGAATCTGCGGTCTTATTGATTACCGGTTCAACAAGCCATAGTAGTTTTCCGCCCCCTTCAAGTCTCTGAATTATTCCCTGAACCGCAAGAAGAGCACCGTTTACTGCAAGCACATAAAATAACCTTCTGAGTCTCTGAGGCGGCATAGCGTGTTTTGCTATTTCATTTGAACCAAGTTCATAAACAAGGCTCTCTTCACCAGGGGGTACTGTTATAAGCCAGTCTCTGAGTCCCCAAAATAAACCAGCAAGCCCAAGATACATCCAGAAATAGAACCAACTCGTAGTGGCATCATAACTGTGAGGTAGCCACATGATTGCATCCCTGTAATCAAAACTCCATGACTCCGGACGATATACTGCCCGCGCATTGAAAGCAGCGATAAAGCAATAGCCAAGGATTAAGACCGTTAAAATTGCAAGGGAATAGTCAAGGATTTTCCCTATGGATAATGAACTTCTTTTCCTTGAATATTCTGCAACACAGGACCACCTCAGAGGAACATAAGCGCCAATTTTTCTTATAAAAATCTTTAAAAATAGAATTATGCCAAGGGTATAACCGACCCAGTTCATCACGAGAATTGACCACTTCTGTGTAGTTCCAAAAGCCCAAGGTCCAAACACTATTGCAAAATAGATTAAAAATTCCGTGACAGTATCAAGAAAATGATAAATCCTTGACGCGTCTGCGACTGATTTCCGAGTCGGCATTGTACCGGACCTTGGCTTAATTTGTTCCATACAATATGTCTCCTTTCATGGAGATTTTTTTCGAATAAAACATTAGAATTTTGTTTGTTTTTCATAATAATATCAAGTATATAAATTAACAATAATGATTTTTTTATTAGAATCTAAATGTATAGTGTGAAAAAGTTGAAAAAGGCTGAATTATGACGGTTTGGATAATTGCCATTTTTTTACTCATATTACTCGTGATTTTTGGATACACCCACGGTGTTATTAAGATGCTTGTTACCGGAATTGGCCTGATATTTGGCTGTTTAGTTGCTATGCCGTTATCAGGCTTATTTAAGCCGTTTTTTGTCGCAGCAAAAATTTATAATCCGTTGATGGTTTGGACAATACCCCCTCTAATAATAGTTCTTTTAGCCTCTATTGTTTCGGCAACAATCGGAACGATCATTAGTAATAAAGTGGAGGCGTATTTCCGTTATCACGCTCCGGAATTCAGAAAAACACTGTGGGACAGAGTTAATGAGCGGCTTGGTGTTTGCGCTTCAATGATAAATGCGTTGATTTATTTAATTATTATATGTGTGGTTGGTTTTGTTCTTGGATATCCAGCACATCAACTCTCATCCGGAGATAGTGACAGCGGCATGTTTAAAATGCTGGTAACCTTCTACAAAGATCTTGATAAAACTAAAATGAACCGTGTCGCGGCAGCATTTGATCCTGCGCCACCTAAATTCTATGCATGGTCCGATATGATTGCTATTTTATATCACAATCCTCATGTGTGGGAACGGGCAGGAAAATATCCACCGATAATGGCGCTCCTTGAGCGACCTGAATTCGAAGATATTTTAAAAGACGAAAATCTTGTAAAAAAATTTAAAGACCGTGAACCAGTTCAATCATTGTTTGCCGAACCTAAAATTCAATCAATTGTTACGAACTCAACCCTAATGGCTGAAATTTTCAAAATCGACCTTAAAGACTTCACTAATTATTTGCATACAGGACAAACTGACAAGTATCCGGAAATGATCCTTGGGAACTGGGTGTTTGACCTTAAAGCAACCATGTTGCAACTTCGTCGGGCTAAACCTAAAATGTCACGGATCGAGGCAATCCTATTAGAACGTTCATATTCAACAAATATACAAAGCGCAAGGTTGACTGCTCTTGTGGATAACCGAATCATATTAAGGATTAAAGATACTAAAAATAATCTACAAACTTTCAGGGGAAAATGGGAAAAACGAGGAGCAGGCTCATACCGGGCAACATGGGAAGGGGGTAACATTAGTAGTGATATAGAAGTTGATTTAGACCGGTTGATTATCCGGAAGGATAACAAATTAATGGTATTTGAAGCCGAATATTAATTCTCGGTATTAATTTTATGATAAATAATTGTGACAGGAGTGCGTGGATTCACGGCGGCGAATGCAATTGTCCAAATAGATTAGAACCGCGTAAGAAGGCATTCAGGTTCGTACTTCTTGGAGCGCCGGGGGTAGGGAAGGGGACACTGGCTGCTCTTCTATCTGAGAAACTAAAAATTTGTCAACTTGCTACAGGAGATATTTTCAGGAACCTTAAGCAACTGCCGGAAGAAGAACTTACGCCTGCATTAAAAACATCACTCGAACATATGTTAAGGGGGGAACTTGTTCCGGATGATATCGTAATAGAAGTGGTTCGCGATCGCATGAAATGTTTGAATTGTCCTGCTGGGTTTATTCTCGATGGTTTTCCAAGAACATTAAAACAGGCAGAAGCGCTCGATGAGATGTTAGCCGAGTTAAATATTGAACTTGACGCTGTGATTAATCTCGAAATGCCGATTGACAAAATTATTGAAAGGTTGGGGGCAAGAAGGATATGCAAAATATGCGGTGCTGTATATAATTTGGTAAACAGGAGACCTAAAATAGATGGAAAATGTGACCATTGCGGAGGGGAACTCTATCAGCGTGAGGATGATAAACCAGAATCAATCCGTGTTCGCATGGACATTTACAACAAGCTTACGACTCCATTAATTGAGTATTATTCAAAAAAAGGTAAATTGCTGACTATTGATGCTACAATAGAGGTTTATGGTGTATATAATGAAATTAAACGAATATTGGATTCAGATGGCTATATGCCGCCCCTCTAAAAAATGAGGCTCCGTAAATATGATAAATCCGATATCCGGAAGCACCATATTCAATAATTGGCAGATGTTTATTTACTCTATTCAAGCATAGCCCCAACTTCAAGCTTATGACCCGATAGGTATTCTTTAGCTGTCATAATTCTACTATTTTCAGGCTGAACGGAAGTAACAAGAATTGCACCTTTTCCACAAGCCACTTTGAAGCCTTCTTTTGTGACTTCAATTATGGAACCCGGTGCTGATGTTGTGGGAAGAGGGATTTCAATAGCCGACCAAATTTTCAACATTGTCTTTTTGCCGCCCGTTCCAATAAACGTGTAAGCTACTGGCCAGGGATTAAATGCACGTATCCTATTAATAATATCTCTTGACGGTAATGACCAGTCTATCTTTGCATGTTCTTTTTGGATTTTTGGCGCATATGTAGCCTGTGAATCGTCCTGAGGCTGTGGAGTAATTTTCCCATTTATATATGGTGGTATTGTTTCTATTAACAGTTCGCTTCCGGCTTGAGCGAGCTTATCATGAAGTGTCTGTGCTGTGTCATCCGGTTGAATTTCAACCACCCTTTTTGTGAGAATTGGTCCTGAATCCAATCCGGCATCAATTTTCATTATAGTAACGCCGGTTTCTGTTTCCCCATTAATAATAGCCCACTGAATAGGTGCAGCACCTCTATATTTTGGTAGTAGAGACGCATGCACATTTAAACATCCAAACGGCGGAATATCCAGTATTGATTGCGGAAGTATTTGCCCGTAAGCAGCAACAACAATTAAATGAGGTGAAAATTCCTTTAGTTGTTCTATAAATTCAGGATCTCTGGCTTTCTCAGGTTGTAAAACTGGAATATCGAAATTAATTGCAATTTGTTTGGTTGGTGGTGGCTGCAATCTTAAATTTCTGCCCGCCGGCTTATCGGGTTGTGTAATAACCGCCAAAAGTTCTACAAAATTGCAATTGACTAAAGCTTCAAGAATCGGCACTGCAAATGCCGATGTCCCCATAAATATTGTTCTAATTGCCATTGAACGGAACGTCTTTATGTTTAATATGCACTTCCTTTATCTCAACGAATGGTATCATTACTTCTTCGGAAGCATCCCCCTTTTTAACGAGCAAATAAATTTCATTCTGGGTAACTTTTGTTAACTTTTGCCCTATAAATGTTCCACGGAGAGTGACAAAGACAAGTTCACGATCTTTATCTTCCTCGGGCGGAACTGGTTTGAAAAATCCGGCAAACTTGGTTTCAAAGAATCGACGGTTAAATGTATATTGCCCGCGGAGGTAGCTGATAGTCTGTGGAACTGATGGCTGTTGCTGTTCGGGTTGCTGCGTTGCTGGTTGCGCTTGGGGCAAGGGCACGGTCTCGGCTTGTTCAGCAGCACTCTCCGATTGTTGTTCTTCTGCATAAAGTTCTTCAACTGGTTTTACAGGCGCTGGCGGTAATGACATAAAAAGCGCCAGACCAATAATAGGTAATACTGCAGCAACAGCACAAACGAGAATGGCTTGCCTGTTTTTAAATATTGCAACTTCATATCCCGCATAAATATTTGCCAGATAAATAATAATGAGCATTGTCAATGTCACGGGCGATTGGAAAAGGGAACCAATTGCTGAAGTTGGTTTCGGTCGTTCTATCCGTGGAGGCATTTTAATTTCGAGTTTTTGGGGAACAGGTCGTTCTTTGGGTTTTTCTTCTGCAATCCATTCGATTAAAGGTTCAACATACTTTTGAGCATCTGGATATTCTGCCAGTTTTTTTAAACTCTCTTGAGATAATTTGTTCCATGGAATTCTTTTGCCATAGGCTCCGTTTTGCATTAGTACGACACCCTCCTGATTAAACGAAGACTTTCCAACCTCACCGCTAATTTGTGTGCCGTCGGTGAGGCTTAATGTAATTTGCCCTGCAGCAATGCATATTGTTGTCGTTGCAATTATGCAAATAGTTGTTAACAAAATCCTAAACATATTCATTTATTAACAAAATATCATAATTTTAAAAAGATTTTTTATGTGAAATTTATAATATTTAAAAGTCTCATCTAATGACTTTCAGAATTTAATATAGCTTCGTTTTTAAGAATTTAATAATCATTATAATTTTACTTTTATGCCAAATGTATGGACAAGGAAAGCCAATTTGTCTGTAGATTCTTCTATGAGCAGCGAAGTTGGTTTTCCGGCGCCATGACCAGCACGGGTTTCAATCCTTATAAGAATCGGAGCATCGCCTTGCTGTGCAGCCTGAAGTGCTGCGGCATATTTAAAACTATGCGACGGTACAACTCGATCATCATGGTCTGCTGTAGTTATTAGAACTGCCGGATATTTGGTTCCCTTTTTAATATTATGATAAGGACTATACGCATACAATGCCCTGAATTCTTCCGGATTATCTGGCGAACCATAGTCTGAAACCCATGCCCAGCCAATCGTGAATTTATGGAAACGAAGCATATCCATTACGCCAACAGCAGGCAACGCTGCACCAAATAATTCCGGACGTTGATTTAAAACAGCACCAACGAGAAGTCCACCATTACTACCACCAGCAATAGCAAGCCTTTTAGGATTAGTATATTTGTTTGTAATAAGGTATTCTGCTGCCGCAATGAAATCGTCAAATACATTCTGTTTTTTTAATTTAATCCCTGCCTGATGCCATTCTTCCCCATATTCTCCACCTCCGCGTATATTTGCTACCGCATATATTCCGCCCATCTCAAGCCAGACAAGGTTTGGAACTGAAAAAGCCGGTGTTATGGAAATGTTGAATCCGCCATATCCGTAAAGCAGAGTCGGGTTTTTGCCATTCTGTTTCAAGCCCTTCTTATGTGTGATAAACATTGGAATCCGGGTACCATCCTTGCTTCTGTAAAAGACTTGATGTGTTTCATAATCTTCAGGATTAAACAGAACTTTTGGCTTCTTAAATAACGTAAGTTCCCGCGTGAGAACATTAAATTTATAAATTGTCCCAGGAATTGTGAAACTGGTGAACATAAAGAATGTCTCCGGATCATCTTTTTTTCCTGAAAAACCTGAGACGGTTCCAATCCCTGGCAATTCCAATTCATACTCAAATCTCCCATTAAGAGAAAAAACTTTAACCTGACTGTGGGCATCTTTGAGATATGTAATTATGAAACGTCTACCAACAACGCTTGCGTTGACCATTGTCTCGTTTGCCTGCGGAATAATTTCCTTCCAATTCCTGCGTTCCGGTTTTGTGATATCAATGGCAATGATACGTCCGCGTGGTGCATCAAGATCGGTTCTGAACCAAAAAACATTTCCCTCGTTATCAATAAAATCATACGCAGCGTCAAATTCGGTAATGAGTGGTTGCACTTGCGAATCCGGATTCATCAAATCGAGATAAAAAATTCGTCTCTTAGGGCTTGTACCTTGTGAAGACGATATAATCAGAAACTTTCCATCATCGGTTGTTTGCGGATAAAAATTCCACTCTTTCTGATCTGGTCTGTGATAAATCAATTTATCTTCATTCTGGGAAGTACCTATTCTGTGATAATAAAGTTTATGATAATAATTTACCTGCGTGAGTTTAGCATCAGGTTTGTCGAATCTGCTGTAGAAGAAACCCTTGCCATCTGCGGTCCATGCTGCTGATGAAAACTTTACCCATTCGATTTTGTCTGGCAAATCTTCTCCTGAATCTATATTCCGGACACGCCACTCCTGCCAGTCCGAACCCGCTACTGCAATACCATATGCCGCCAGTTTTCCATTCTCAGTAATTGAAAGTCCACTTAAGGCAACGCGTCCATCTTTCGAGAATAAATTCGGGTCAATCAGAACCCCTGGTTGCCCATCGAGTTTTTCGACAGTGTAAATAACATTCTGGTTTTGCAAACCATCATTTCTCGAGTAAAAATATCTTCCCCCTTTTTTGAACGGAACACCAAAACGTTCATAATTCCAAAGCTGGGTCATTCTTTGTTTAATTTTTTCGCGTTCAGGAATATTGGAAAGAAAACTAAATGTAATTTTATTTTGTTCTTCAATCCATTTTTTAACCTGTGGCGATTCAATATCCTCAAGCCATCTATATGGATCGCTTACAGCAACTCCATGGTAATAATCCACATGATTTGTTTGTGGCGTTTGAGGATATTTAATTGCATATCTTGTACGAGCACAGGAAGTAATTATTGCGGATACCCCCATCAGAACTATTATGATTAATCCAATGTGTTTTCCGAAAAACATTTTTTGCATATTGTTGAATAAATTACAAATTACTGTTAATCAAGTAAAGCAATAGATTATTTAAGGGGTAGAATTAAATTAGTTGAAACAGGGTTAAAAGAAGTATTTAATTAATAATTATTTTAAAAATATCGAATATATCAAAATGAGTGTGAGAGTTAGATTTGCACCAAGTCCTACAGGCTACCTCCATATCGGAGGAGCCCGAACGGCATTATTTAATTGGCTTTTTGCAAAACATCACGGTGGTGTTTTCATCTTAAGAATTGAAGACACTGACACAGCCAGAAATACCAATGAGGCTGTAAAGGTGATTCTGGATGGGCTTAAGTGGCTTGGCATGGATTGGGATGAAGGTCCATTGACTCCAGATCCTGATGGTCCTTATAAAGGCAACTACGGACCTTATTTCCAATCCAGACGTAAAAAGATATACGAAGCGCGTGTCCAGGAACTTCTTTCAAAAGGATTGGCTTATGAGGATAATGGCGCAATTAAATTCAGGATGACACGTGAACCTGTGGTAATTGATGATATCGTTGTTGGGAGGGTTGTTAGAACACTTACGGACCGTGAAGCAGAAGATCCCGACTTTGTCATTGTGCGCTCAGACGGACATCCAGTTTTTCATTTGGTAAATGTTGTGGACGATATCGAAATGCAAATTACTCATGTAATACGGGGTGAGGATCACTTATCTAATACATCTAAGCATATTGCGCTTTTTAAAGCATTTGGTGTTGAGCCGCCAAAATACGCCCATATACCACTGATTCTTAATCCGGACGGCACAAAAATGAGTAAGCGGGATATAGGGGCTTCGATGACAACTTACATAGAAGAAGGATATGTTCCGGAGGCTGTTGTTAACTATCTTTGTCTTTTGGGATGGTCGCCGAAAAACAATCGTGAAATTATGTCAATAGAAGAAATTATAAAGATTTTTGATTTACCTCAAATTCTCAGACATAACGCGCGGTTCGATATGGATAAATTAAAGTGGATTAACTATGAATATACGCGAATGATTAGTCAGGAAAGATTTTATGATCTTGCAATTCAAGCACTTAAAAAGGCGGGGTTCAATCTGGAAAGATATCCGGACAAATACATCAAAGCAGCCTTAGATACATGCAGGGGAAAAATTAAACTTTTTAACGAACTAGCTGGATATGGCGGTTTTTATTTTAAAGAAGAGGTGGTTTACGATCCAGAGGCAGCAAAACAACATTTTGTTGCCGAAAATAAACCGATGGTTTCAAAATTAAGAGAGGTTTTGTCGTCGTTGACAGAATTCACAGCAGATAAGATTGAGGCGGCAATGAAAGCCGTAGCAGCAGAATTCGGGGTTAAGGTTGGCAAAATTGTTCATCCCGTCAGATTGGCTTGCACTGGCGCAACTGCAGGTCCGAGCCTTTACCACCTGATGGAAGTGCTCGGAAAAGAAAAAGTTATCGAAAGACTTGACAAGGCTTTAAATCTGATGAATTAATAAATTAGTGTAAATAGGAGAGTGGTTTAGCATGATTATAAAAAACGGAAGAGTGTTCTCTTCTGTTTTTAAATTTTATTAATAATGAATAATTATATATTTGAATTAAAATTTATATAATGAGAATTAAAAAAGATAAGATATGCTAATACTACTCACAAATTTTTATAATTAATCTTGAAAATCAATTGTTTGGTTGTAAATTATGGTAAATTTTTAAACTGTGTTTATAAAATTTAAAAAATTATAAATGGTTCTCTGTGATTTATCAATAATGTGCCGCAAATGAATTAGCGAAAAACGTTAATCATTTTTAGAAACAAAAATGAAAGAAGATGTAGAAATTTACTATTTATTAGTATTGGCGCTTACAGGAGTAATTTACGTCCTGGGCGCTTTCTTTGTATCACGATTACTTGCCCCAAAACACATCGATTCTGTTAAAGATACTCCTTATGAATGCGGCGAACTTCCTTATGGCTCAGCGTGGAAACAATTCAACATTGGTTATTACATTTTTGCTCTACTTTTCCTTGTTTTTGATGTTGAGGTGATTTTTTTATTTCCGTGGGGCGTTGTTTTTAAACAGGTTGGATTACTGGCATTAGTAGAAGGCGGTATTTTTTTAGTGATTCTTATATTCGGGCTGATATTTGCTTGGCGCAAAGGGTATCTGAAATGGCAATAAAACAAAAATTAGAGTAGCGATGAGCAACGAAACTCCAAAAATAGAATTACCAGAACACCGAGTGCCAAAATCATTCGGTGGATTTATACTAACAAAGTTGGAATCGCTCATAAACTGGGCGCGATCTAACTCGCTCTGGCCATTGACCTTCGGCACAAGTTGTTGCGCTATTGAAATGATGCAAACTGGTGCATCTCGTCATGATTGGGCAAGGTTCGGATTTGAGGTTGCGCGTGCTACTCCACGTCAGGCAGACATGATTGTTGTTGCAGGAACTATTTGCTTTAAAATGGCAGTGAGATTGAGAACTCTTTATCGCCAGATGCCAGAGCCCAAATGGGTTCTTGCCATGGGGGCGTGTACGGTTAGTGGAGGACCATTTTATTATGATAACTATTCCGTAGTAAAAGGAGTAGATAGAGTCATACCAGTTGATGTTTACTTGCCGGGATGTCCGCCAAGACCAGAGGCGTTGTTACATGCTCTAATGCTTTTACAGGAAAAAATTAAAAAAGAACCAGCATTGAGAAGGCAGCCACGTCCGTTGCCTGATTTTCCATTTGATTATCCACCTTTTGATCCGGAAAGAGACTATTTTGATGACGAATGAGCGCAGAAAATAACATACAAAAACCCACATCGCAGCAAACGACGCTACCCGAAGAGGTTGAACAGTTGAAAAATAGGCTGCAATCAATCCTCGGCAGTGAGGCTTCATTTGAAATGAATGGAAAGCTTCCTGCATTTCGGGTACCGTCTGCAGCCATTAAGAAAATCTGCAACATTCTGCGTGATAACGGATTTGACTACTTGCTTTTTGTAACTGCAATTGATTATCCACAGCAGAATAAATTTGAATTAGTTTACATGCTTGGTAGTTATAGCAAACCGGATGAAATAGCAATCGTGACTGATGTTGACAGAAATAATCCTGAAATTGATACCGTATGTGATATCTGGAAAGGAGCAAATTGGCACGAACGGGAGGTTTACGATATGTTTGGTATAAAATTCAAAAATCATCCTTATTTGCGCCGAATACTTCTGGACGACACATGGGAAGGTCATCCGTTGAGAAAAGATTATGTTGATAAAGTCCACGATATGATAAAGAGACCGTATTAATGGAGGGGTTATGGATAATGGAGTGGAAACAATTAAATATAAAGGACAGACGTATCAGGATTATTTCGTTAACATGGGACCTCAGCACCCCTCCACGCATGGTGTTTTGAGGCTTGTAGTAAAACTTGCCGGTGAAACTGTTCTTGGGCTCACGCCTCATATCGGGTATGTTCACAGAGCAATTGAAAAGATGGGTGAAGCCCAGACTGTAATGCAATTTACTTCTTTGACTTCCCGTTTAGATTATCTCTCCGCGCATATAAATAATTGGTGCTGGGCAATGGCTGTTGAAAAAGCGCTTGGTATTCAGGTACCTGAACGCGCTGAGTATATAAGAATTATTCTTAGCGAACTTACAAGGATTGCGTCGCATCAGTTATGGTGGGGCGTATTTGGAATGGACCTTGGTGCTTTTACCCCATTTTTGTATGCATTCAGGGACAGGGAAAAAATTAATGATATTTTTGAAAAGAATTGCGGCGAACGTCTTACGATGAACTATATCTGCCCCGGAGGGGTAATGCAGGATGTTTTGCCTGATTTCGAAAAAGATGTTCGGGCATTTCTTGAATATTTTAAACCACTTATTGATGAATACGACCGTTTGTTGACCAAAAATATTATTGTTCAGGAAAGGTGTAAGGGAATTGGTATTCTTAAACCTGAAGTGGCAATGTCTTATGGCGTTACAGGGCCGACATTGCGTGCAAGCGGGATTGACTACGATGTACGCAAAAACCATCCTTACGGATTTTATCCGAGAATAAAATTTAAGACAGCGGTTGCTACGGAAGGGGATAGTTGGGCACGGTATCTTGTCAGATTGGAAGAAATGCGTCAGAGCATAAGCATAATTGAGCAGGCGCTTGATCAAATGCCAAAATCGGGTCCAGTACGCACAAAGCTACCCGCCGTTATTAGAGTCCCCCCAGGGAAGTATCTTGCACGCGCAGAAGCAGCGAGAGGTGAAATCTCAATTTTTCTGGTTGGAGATGGTAAACCACTGCCATACCGGGTTAAAATTCGTTCCCCGAATTTTTCGAACCTTTCTGCTTTACCAAAAGTAATGAAAGGTTTAAAGGTAGCCGACCTGGTAGCGGTAATGTCAACTTTCGATTTAGTTATACCTGATATTGACAGATAATTTTTAAAAATGGGCAATCTACTTTACAATACTGATAAATTCGTAGAAGAGTTTAATCTCTGGCTTGAGAGATTTCTCTACGAGCCATGGCTCGTAGAGTTAGCCAAAATGGTTATTGCTGCTGCTCTGCTTGCTGGTTTTCTATCTATACTTGCGATGATTCTCGTTTATGTTGAACGCAAGGTGGCAGGGCACATGCAACAACGGCTTGGTCCTATGCGAGTTGGACCACATGGGATACTGCAATCTGTGGCAGACTCGCTTAAACTTCTTACTAAAGAAGAAATTACTCCTAAAGATGCTGATGTAATGGTTTATAATCTTGCGCCATTAATTACATTTGTTGCGTCGTTTATTTGTGCAGGATTTGTCCCGTTTGCTCCCTCTATTCAGGCACTGAAGTTCAATGTTGGACTATTGTTTCTGATCGGAATCTCATCGGTAGGCGTCCTTGGTATCTTATCAGCAGGATGGTCGAGCAACAATAAATGGTCTATGCTTGGCGCAATGCGGGCAGGCGCACAAATTATATCTTATGAACTGTCAGGTGCGTTGGCTTTATTGACTGTGGTATTGTTTGCAGGTACTCTTGATTTCCAGGAAATTGTAAAATCCCAGGAGCAGGGGTGGTGGATATGGCGTGCTCCGGTGGTTGGACTTGTAGGATTTGTAATTTATACAATAGCATCAACAGCAGAATGTAACCGAACACCATTCGACATTGTTGAAGGTGAAAGTGAACTGACAGCAGGTTTTCACACTGAATATTCAGGCATGAAATTTGCTATGTTTTTCCTTGCTGAATTTATTAACGTCTTTATAGTCTGTGCGGTATCGGCAACAGTATTTCTGGGCGGTTGGATGCCGTTCCACATCGGCGGTTTTGAAACTCTCAATCGTATTTTTGACCTTATACCTCCATGGTTTTGGTTTTTTGGAAAAGTATCAGTTTTAATATTTATAGTAATGTGGTTCAGGTGGACATTCCCTCGTCTGCGTGTTGACCAGCTTATTCATTTTGAATGGAAATTCCTTATGCCGATTTCCTTCATCAATCTTGGGATAGCAACCGTGATAGTTTTAACCGGACTATACTTTTTCCCAATAAAGTTATGAACATTATTAAAAAAACATACGAAGGACTCAAGAGCCTGCTTTCAGGTATGGCTCTTACGTTTAAATATTTTATAAGTTTTGACAAAGTTATTACTCAGCAATATCCGGAAAACCGGAATCAATTAAAATTACCTGAAAGGTCTGCAGCGAGAATTGACCTGATTTATGATGAAGAAAAAGGGGATTATCGTTGTACAGCATGTACAATTTGCGTACGGGCTTGTCCAAATGGTTCAATAGAGGTCCATAGGAAAAAAGATCCCCAGACCAACAAGATGGTACTTGATAAATTTGTTTATCACCTTGAACGATGTCTGGTATGTGGATTATGCGTTGATGCTTGTCCATTCGATGCTCTAAAAATGGACAGCAGATTTGAAAATGCAGTTTATGATAAATCACAGTTGACATTGATTTTGAATACTCTTCCAAAACGTGTGCCGAAAATAACAGAAAAGACACATGAAGAGCATGTAATAAAGGAACATTCTGATAATGTTGAAGAAAAAATTTCAAATAAACAGGAAGAAAAACTTCAGGCAGTTTCTACATCAAACTTGCCAACTCCAACTGCGGCAACGAGGTTAGAGAAATGAAAAATTTATTATTTTATATTTTGAGCATTTTAACATTGCTCTGCGCAATATCTGTTGTTACAACCCGTCACTTGTTCCGGGGTGCGCTGGCACTTATAGGTGTATTAATTGGTATCGCCGGAATGTATCTTCTTTTGAATGCCCAGTTTTTAGCAGCTGCCCAAATAACAGTTTATATCGGAGGAATTGTTGTCCTGATAGTATATGTAGTGATGTTGGTTTCGGATGTAACCCACGGAGAGTTGCCTGTCAGCAAAACATGGCGAAAAGCTGTTTCAGGTTTTCTTGTGGCTGTGCTGTTCGTGCTAATGGTAATTGCTGCAGCGCCTCTTGGAGTTACAGATCAGACACAAGAGGCTATAAGAAAATCCGCTTCAATTTATGAGATCGGTAAGGCACTGCTTTCTCCCGAAAAAGGGGGATTTATTCTGGCGTTCGAATTAATTTCACTACTATTAATTGCAGTAATAGTAGGCGCTATTACGATTGCGTATCCTTCGAAGGAAAAAGAAATTGAAAAATCTGAAGAAGGACAATTGATGGAGGAAGTCAAAAAATGAGCTCGCCAACGTTAACACAATTTTTAGTCTTTTCAGCCCTGTTATTTAGTATCGGGGTTTACGGGTTATTAACCAGACGGAATATGATTGCGATGTTGATGTCCGTCGAATTGATTTTAAATTCGGCAGCATTGAATTTTGCTGCATTCCACCATTTCAAATTTGGCGGTGAGGTAGGTGGTATAGTATTCCCAATCTTTATAATCGCCGTCGCGGCTGCTGAAGCTGCAATTGTTCTGGCAATATTAATCGCATTATTTAGGCATAAGAAAGAACTTGATATTCAGCAAATTACAACCTTGAAGAATTAGGATTTTATCGGATATGACTGGAAACTGGTTTATAGACAATCTCTGGTTAGTACCATTGTTCCCGTTTGTCGGGTTTTTAATAATCTCGCTCGGCTTACGTGGATTCAGGCATTCCGTCTCATCAACGGTAGCAATCATCTCGGTAGGTCTTAGCGCTGTTGTAGCATGGGGCGCGGGTATCGGTTACTATACCAATTTTAATGGGAAAACTCTTGTTCCATGGCAATACACATGGCTTAAGTTTACACAACATTTACATGGAAATATTGGGGTCTATGTAGATGACATCTCTATTCTTTTGTGCCTTGTTGTTACCACAATTAGTTTCTTTATCCATGTTTATTCACAAGGCTACATGCACGGTGATAAAGGATACAGAAGATTTTTTGCCTTCCTGAATCTCTTCACATTCTCGATGCTTGGGTTGGTATTGGCATCTTCACTACTCCAAATGTTTGTATTCTGGGAACTGGTGGGACTGAGTTCGTTTCTGTTAATCGGATATTATTGGGAAAAACCATCAGCTGTGGCTGCGTGCAAAAAAGCATTTATTGTAACAAGATTTGCAGATCTTGGGTTTTTGATTGGTATTCTGCTTTTGGCTTATTATGCAAAAGGGCTTGATTTTACATATCTCACAGGCCAATCTACGATTGAACATCTTAATTCAATCAAAGTTCCTTTCCTTGGTCTCAGCTTACTTCCATTGTCTGCAATTCTCGTTTATATGGGAGCGGCTGGGAAAAGCGCGATGTTTCCTCTGCATATTTGGTTGCCTGATGCTATGGAAGGTCCAACACCCGTTAGCGCATTAATTCACGCTGCTACAATGGTTGTGGCTGGCGTGTATCTGGTGGCAAGATTATTCCCTATTTTTGCTGTCGCTAAGGAAGCAGTAGCAGTTGTCCTTGCTGTTGGGACATTCACAGCTTTGTTTGCGGCAATTATTGCAATAACACAGTTCGATATTAAAAGAGTGCTTGCATATTCAACTCTTTCGCAACTTGGTTACATGATGCTTGCGCTGGGGGTTTCATCATGGGAACATCCCCTTGGCTTTACTGCATCCATGTTCCACCTTACAACCCATGCATGTTTTAAAGCATTACTGTTCCTTTGTGCAGGAAGTGTAATCCATGCAGTTCATACTAACGATATGAGAGAAATGGGAGGGCTTCACTCACGCATGCCAATAACACATGCAACATTCCTCATTGCATGTCTTGCAATTGCCGGTATCCCCCCATTATCCGGATTCTTTTCTAAAGATGAAATATTAGCGGCTGCATGGTACAGCGGACATCATCTGGCTTTTCTCGTTGCGCTCTTTGTCGCAGGACTAACCGCATTCTATATGTTCAGACTTTACTTTATGACCTTCTGGAACGAGCCTAAAGACATAGAAAAACACAATCATGCCCATGAATCACCTAAATCAATGACAATTGCATTAATTGCGCTTGCTATACCAACTATTTTTGCTGGTTTTATACCGTTCGGCAATTTTGTGCATCGCGGAGAGATTGAACATCATGGTATTAACTGGGTTATTGCAGGCTCTGCGCTAGCATTTGGCATTATAGGAATAGGTTTAGCTTTTATTTTGTATTTCAGACCAAATGATCTGCCTTCGCGTTTTGCGTATGCATTCGGACCTATATATAAGGTGGTTTATCATAAGTTCTACATTGATGAATTGTATTTATATGTAACTCATAAAATAATATTCCGCTTAATATCAGCACCATTCAACTGGTTCGACAGACACTGTGTTGACGGGGCTATGGATCTAACAGCAAAAGCGACCCTTAAAGCCGGTGAATGGATGAGGAAAACAATAACTGGTAATCTGCATACATACTTTATATGGGCAATTTCGGGAGTAATACTAATCTCGTTATTAATCTGGCAAATGAATGAAGTTGTTATGTGGGGGCTTATAATTTTAGCACTCGGCGCTATTTTAACAGTATTTATATATCAGTTAGTGCTTAACTTGCTTAACAAATCTGAACCTCTTAAACGAATCGATAGAGATTAACTGAAATGGGACCACTGACAACATTAGTACTTATACCATTAACAACAGTAATTGTCCTGATGTTCATGCCGAGGAGGCAGGAACAATGGATAAAGCGAATCTGTCTTTTCTCCACAGGTTTGACACTGGTACTATCAACGTGGCTTGTATTTGATTACATTTCACAGATCGGCGGCATACACGCAACAAGCCTTCCTTCAGGCGTTGATTTGCCTCTCAAATATGTGGAAAAAGTTCCATGGCTCAGCAATCTCGGAATTGAATATTTCATGGGTGCTGACGGGATTTCCATTTTGATGGTATTTCTCACCGCAGTAGTCATTTTCAGCGGTGTATGCGCCTCATGGTATCACAATTATCGCACCAAAGAATTTTTTATATTCTTGATGCTGCTCGTTACTGGTGTTTTTGGTGTATTCGTGGCAAACGATATGTTCCTGTTTTTCCTGTTCTATGAATTGGCAGTTTTGCCGATGTATCTATTAATAGGTATTTGGGGTACGGGACCCAGAGAATATTCAGCCATGAAACTCACTTTGATGTTAATGGGAGGTTCAGCGCTGATAGTTGTTGGTATCCTCGTTCTCTATTATGAAGCAGGGGCTCATAGTTTTGCGTTTTCAGAGATTGCTAAGTCAAAGATACCACTATCCACACAAACATGGCTTTTCCCGGTCATGTTTTTTGGTTTCGGCACTCTCGGCGGATTATGGCCGTTCCATACATGGTCACCTGATGGACATGCATCGGCTCCGACGGCTGTTTCAATGCTTCACGCCGGCGTTTTGATGAAACTCGGTGCATACGGATGTCTTAAAACAATCTATATGATGCCGGAAGGCGCTCACATGTGGGGGACTTTCTTTATGGTTTTAACAACGGTTAATATCTTCTACGGGGCGATGATTGCAATACAGAAGACTGACTTAAAATATATAACTGCTTACAGCTCAGTAAGTCATTGCGGGCTCATTTTGTTTGGTCTGTCTACATTGAATCCGACAGCATTTCAGGGTGCTGCTGTTCAAATGTATGCACATGGTCTGATGACAGCATTGTTTTTCGCTTTGGTAGGTATGATATACGGACGCACACACACAAGGTATATCACAGAAATGGGCGGATTGCTTAAAGTAATTCCATTCCTTGGTGTCTCATATATGATTGGCGGACTATCTGGACTTGGATTACCGGGACTTGCTGGTTTTATCGCCGAGATTCAGGTTTTTGTAGGAGCGTTCACCCTTGAGTCCTTGCCTCATCGGATTATGACTATCCTTGCTGCTTCAAGCGTTGTGGTTTCGGCAGTCTATCTATTAAGGGCTCTGACAAGAATGTTGTATGGGCCTATGCATGATCCGCACCATGAGACAATAAAAGATGCAACATTTATAGAGAAAGTACCGCTTGTATTATTAATATTTTTACTGGCTTTTTCGGGGATGTTCCCCGGCTGGATGATAAGACTTGTTGAATATTCAATTGCGCCTGTTGTTAATCAACTTCAACGCGGTAGTCTAATGTAATTTCGGAGGATATAGAAATGTTTGAACAACTGACATTAATAGGTAACGAAATCGGACTCGTAATATTAGGGATAGTTGTATTTTCAATTGGTTTGATAAACCGGGATAAGTCGGATGGACGCACAGAAACAGCATTGACTGTGGGCGGATTACTTCTGTTGTTCATTGCAAATATAGGAGGTGTTTGGGGCAATGGCGATGCATTCGGCGGAACATACCATAACGGACTTGTCGAACGGGTTTTCAAAACTGTCTTTCTAATATCAGGCGCTGCAACGGCTTTGATTAGTTGGAACAGAAAAACCCCAAATGTTCAGGTTCCTCACAAGTTTTTAGGCGAACACCTCGGACTGTTAATAATGTCAATTCTTGGTATGTGTTTCCTTGTTTCTGCCAAAGAATTGGTACTGCTTTATATTGCAATAGAACTTACAACAATGCCGGTAATTCTTCTTGTTGCCTTCAATAAGCACCAGTTTCGTAGTGTGGAAGCAGCAACAAAATACGTATTGTTTGCGGCACTTTCTTCTGGTTTGCTTCTTTTTGGTCTTTCTTATGTATATGGTGCTACGGGCACAACAATTATTGCAGAAATAGGTCAGAAAATTTCGTTTTCCTTTACAACACTTGTAGCATTGATACTTATTCTTGCGGGGGTCGGGTTCAAAATGTCGGCTGTTCCATTCCACATGTGGACACCAGATACTTATGAGGGAGCACCAACACCTGTAACTGCTTTTTTATCTGTAGCTTCTAAAGCAGCTGGTTTTGCAATGTTCTATAAACTCATAATCGGGCTTTTCCCGAGCATGGAAGATATATCAGTGTACATTGTTTCTATAACCGCAGTTTTAACAATGACAATCGGAAACCTGATTGCCCTTTATCAGAGAAATCTGAAACGTTTTCTTGCATTTTCTTCTATTGCGCAGGCTGGCTACCTCATGATTGGGCTTGTCAACGAGTCTGAACTTGGGATTACATCTGTGCTTTTCTATCTGATAGTTTATCTTGCATCAAACATGGCCGCTTTCGGAGTTGTTACGTTAGTGGCTGCTGAAACCGGTAAGGAAGAGATGCAGGATTACGTTGGATTTTCACAGACAAATCCGTTTCTTGCTTCTGTTATGATGCTTGCTCTTTTCTCGCTTGCGGGTATTCCGCCTCTTGCCGGATTTCTTGGAAAGTTCATATTATTTGCATCAGCAGCGCAAAAAGGTCTTTACTGGCTTGTCCTTGTTGCAACTGTCAACACAATAATCTCGCTTTATTATTACCTTATCGTCATTAAATGGATGTATCTTATTAAACCCGAAGATGTTGCTCCTAAAATCGGAAAGGTTAGTGTCCCATTAAGTGGCAGTATCGCACTTGTTGCGACAAGTGCAGCCATGATTGTGATTGGGGTGCTTCCACAAGTAATTAAGTGGATTGAAGTATCTGCAAAATCTGCATTTTAGGATTGCTCTTAATTTAGAAAGAAATAGCGTTTTTATGAAATAACGCTGTGTACCGCAAGAAAAAAATTTTACAATTTCAAATTTTTTTAACAAATATCTCTTGCAATTGGCGAAGGTGTTAGATTAAATTAAACATGTGCTGGCTGGGTAGCTCAGTTGGTAGAGCAGAGGACTGAAAATCCTTGTGTCGGCGGTTCGATTCCGCCCCCAGCCACCATCAGAAATCTAAAATCCCAATAAACCAGAAGTAGTCTTTAATAATTCACACTTATTTTTATTTTATTCCCATTCAATTGTTCCCGGAGGCTTACTTGTAATATCAAAGACGCAACGATTGACCCCTTTAACTTCGTTAACAATACGATTTGAAAGCTTTTCTAACAACTCGTAAGGTAATTTTACCCAGTCAGCAGTCATACCGTCTTGCGAATCAACAGCTCGTATTGCAATTGTATAATCATAGGTTCTCTCATCTCCCATTACACCAACACTACGGACAGGGATAAGCACAGCAAAGCTTTGCCAGATTTTATAATACCATCCACTTTTCTTCATCTCTTCCACAACAATCCAGTCTGCATTCCGAAGAATCTCAAGGCGTTCCGGCGTGATTTCGCCAACTATTCGAACGCCAAGTCCGGGCCCCGGGAATGGTTGACGGTAAACAATCTCTCTGGGCAAACCAAGTTCTATACCAAGTTGTCTGACTTCATCTTTGAAGAGGCATTTTAATGGCTCTACAAGCTGGAACTTCATCCTCTTTGGCAATCCACCAACATTATGATGGCTTTTAATAAGCGCTGCTGGATTTCCTCCGATTGGGACTGACTCAATAACATCAGGATAGAGCGTGCCCTGTGCAAGAAATTTTACATTTCCTATTTTCTTGGTTGCCGCCTCGAAAACCTCGATAAAGGTCTTACCTATAATTTTCCTCTTTTTCTCCGGATTAGTAACTCCTTTCAGTCTCTTTAAAAACAACTCGGAAGCATCTTCAACTACAAGTTTTATCTTGAAGTTTTTCTCGAATACTTGTTTTACAAGCTCTGCTTCCTTTGCCCTTAAAAGACCGTTATCAACAAATATACAGGTTAACTGATCGCCAACCGCTTTGTGGATTAAAACTGCCGCTACACTAGAATCCACACCGCCGCTTAAACCAAGAATAATTTTCTCATTCCCGACTTGTTTGCGAATTTTTTCTACCGCCTGCTCAATATAATTACGCATTGTCCAGTTTTTGCCACATCCGCAAACAGAATGGACGAAGTTTGAAAGAATTTCTTTTCCAAGGGGTGTATGGGCGACCTCTGGATGAAATTGGAGACCGAAAATCTTTTTACGCGGATGCTCAATTGCTGCAAAGTCTGAATTTTCAGTTGTGGCAACAACCACGAAATCCTTAGGAATAGCAGTTAACTTGTCTCCATGAGAGTTCCAGACAATAATTGTTTGGGGTAAATTTTTAAACAAAGCGCAGGACGAATCAGCAATTGTCAGTGTGCTTTTGCCGTATTCTCGTTTTAATCCTTTTTCGACTTTTCCGCCAAGAAAATGGGCTATAACCTGCATGCCATAACAAATACCAAGGATTGGAATGCCAAGTTCAAAAATCTTTGGATCGGGCAGGGGAGCGTTTGCGTCATAAACGCTTGCCGGACCACCTGAAAGGATTAATCCACTTGGCGATAGTTCCTTAATTTTCTCTGCTGGCGTATCGTATCGAAGGATCGTAGAATAAACGCTGCATTCACGAATCCTTCGGGCAATAACCTGAGTATATTGTGAACCGAAATCTAAAATTGCGATTGTCTCATTCATAGTATGATCTTAATAAAATTTACCGGTGATAAAGCAACTACGGATCACTGTTCCGGCACTATTTTTACATCGCCGGTTTTGGGGTCATACACAATTTTCATCCCCTGCGGCGGTTTTGGAATAGAATTGAGGTATTTTTCTGTAACAAGTTCGCTTAAATCGTTTGGGAACCTTCCTTCGCTCGCCTGAAACTCTTGAATCGCCCGTTTCAGATTAACAATGTCAAGGGACTTTTCCGAGTATTTTTTGGCTTTTCCAACTGCCCCAAGGTAATCTACTGGGGCTGTTATTGGATTACCGCTCGTAGTCTCATCGCTTTTCTTGTTTGGTTCTGATTTTTTACCACAACCAACAATACTCAATATAATTATTGATAAAATTGTTATTAGTATCGGTTTCATAACCTTTTTATAACATTACTCCGAATATCTCAAATCAACAAGTTTTAACTAAATTGATTAAACTCAAATTTCATACGTCTAATACTTTGAACTTTCAGCCAGAAGAGGATAAAATATAAACAATAGAAAAAAATAGAAAAATTGTTATATTATTAGAAAACCAGAACAAATTGTTTATGAATACTAATAATAATTTCAGCAAATTAAATCGTAGGGATTTTTTAGCGGGTGCGGGAGTAATCGCTAGTATTGGAGTTGCCGGATTATCTGCAGTCGATAAAAAAGATGGAACACTTTCCGCTATTTCAGAATCTGGCTACGATATCCAAAAACTTGGAACAGTTGATGCTAAATGGCTTAAATACGAAGAAATTAGAAGTTTTCCTCTTAGCGAAGCACCTTTGCGAATCGAAATTACGCAAGATGAAAAAATACGAATCGCTTCAGAAAAGAAGATAATCGAACTCAATTTAGAGGGTAAAATCGAAAATCAATATACGCTTTCAGAAACCCCGAAATGTTTCCGGACAACAGCAGATGGTAAGTTATATATTGGATATAAAGGATATATTGATGTCCACGACAAAACAGGAAAAAATTTAAACCGCTGGACTTCATTCCCAAAAACAGCGTGGTTTACAGCAATTGATGAAGCCGGGGATTATATATTTGCTGCCGACTGTGGGAATCGTCTTGTTTACAAAATTAATAAAGAGGGGGCAATAGTTTCAAAGTTTGGAGAATCTCTATCAGGTAAGGCAAAAAGTATATTCATTGTCCCGAGTCCATATTTTGATCTGAAATGCGGAAAAGATGGATTACTATGGATAGCCAATCCCGGCAAAAGAATGATTGAAGCTTATACAACTAACGGGGAGTTTGTAAAATCATGGGGAAAATCATCCTTTGGCGTTGACGGTTTCTGCGGTTGTTGCAATCCTTCTTACTTCACAATTTCATCAGATGGGAAGTTTATTACGAGCGAAAAGGGGCTTTTCAGAGTCAAGGTTTATTCCCCTGATGGTGAACTTGAAGCTGTAGTGGGAGGAATGGAAACTTTCCCTGAATATTACAAAAATATCACACCGGATATTGCGCCAATGGATGTGGCTGTAGATAAAAACGGTAAGATTTACGTTGCCGATTTAATCGGAAAAAGAGTAAGAGTATTTAAATTAAAAAAGTGAATAAATAATATGAATTGTAAATATATTGATAGACGCGAATTTTTCCGTGCCGGAGGGAGAACTCTTACGGTCGGAATTTTAGGCGCTGTTTTTGTAAAACTGAGCTTTAATAAAGATGACAACAGATCAGATAATAAATATCCATGTTTAAAAGTTAAATCGTGTCAGGAATGTGAGTTGTCCGGGAGTTGCGCTCTACTAAAAGCAAAGTTAGAGAAAGGCTTATAAAGACGTTTTTAATATTGGGATTAATAATAAAGAAGATTAAGTTATGTTTGAGGAAGTTAATAAAGAAATAAAAACAAGGCGCGAGTTTATCAGGGGTGGAATTCGCGGGATAATAGTGTTCATTTTTGGTGGAATTACCACCCTTCTTGGTCTGCAAAGTCGTAAAGAACGAACTGTCTGGCAGATTGACCCCAATAAATGTATTGCATGCTCTAAATGCGCAACTAATTGTGTATTAACCCCTTCGGCAGTTAAGTGTGTTAATTATTTCCCAATGTGCGGGTATTGCGACCTTTGCACTGGATATTTTGAGCCTCAGCCAAATGCCCTAAATACAGGAGCGGAAAACCAGGTATGCCCAACAGGCGCAATAATCCGGCGGGCACTTGAAGATCCGTACTATGAATATCGCATTGATGAGAATTTATGCATTGGCTGCGGCAAATGCGTGGTTGGCTGTGTATTGTTTGGAAACGGGTCATTTTTCTTACAAGTTCGTCACGATAGGTGTGTGAATTGTAACGAGTGCTCTATTGCAAAGGTTTGTCCTGCTGATGCATTTGTGCGTGTTCCGGCAAGTTCACCTTATCTCTTTAAAAACCGCGAAGAACAATCCAAAGAGAATTCTTCTGTATAAAGGGGGCGATAGGGATGAATTCAAGAAAACATCTTTTAGGAATAGTAATTGGGTTTTTATTAATATTTTGTTCAGCGCTTTTAATATTCGGTGTTGAACGTTTTCCACCACCGGATTTCGACCCTAACATTTATCAGATGCCCCAACCGACAAAGCCACCGGCAAGAGCATTTTATTGGGAAATTGTGGATATATTTGTTTTATTCGGGGCATTATCGTTAGCAAGTTACTTTGTCTACGCAAAACGCTCGCGCAGACATATTTTTTGGTTAACGGTTTTCAGTATAGCCTATTTTGGGTTTTTCCGGAAAGGATGTGTATGCCCGATTGGTTCAATTCAGAATGTTGCTTTGGGGTTGTTTAATAATGGTTACGTTGTTCCGATTTCCGTAATTATATTTTTCCTGCTTCCGCTTATTTTTACTGTAGTGTTTGGCAGGGTATTTTGTTCCTCTGTTTGTCCGCTCGGCGCTATACAGGATGTATTTGTCTGGAAACCTGTTAAAATAAAACCATGGCTCGAACGAGGGTTACGGATAATTCCATTTATTTACCTTGGCGCTGCAGTATTATTCGCAGCAACAGGAAGCGCATTTATTATTTGCGAATACGACCCATTCATCTCTTTTTATCGTCTTGGGGGTAGTCTTAATATGTTGCTTTTCGGAGCCGGTTTTTTGATTCTTGGTATGTTTATCGGAAGACCTTATTGCCGGTTCCTTTGTCCTTATGGCGCAATTTTAAGTCTCATATCAAGGGTTTCAAAATGGAATGTATGGTTAACTGAAGAAGACTGTATAAAATGCCAGATTTGTGATGTGGCATGTCCATACGGTGCAATCGCTACACCTAATGAAATTGAAGAAGGCGTGAAAAGGAAAACAAGTATTGGTTTTCTTGCTGTTCTATGTGGAATGACAATTATTTTGGTGCTTTTGGGTTCATGGGGTGGGAAATATCTAGCGATTCCTTTTTCAAAGATGCATAAAACAGTAAAACTTGCAGAACTTGTAGCAGCTGACGAAGCAGGGAAGTTAAAAAAACAAGTGGACGAAGTTAAAGCATTTAAACAATCAGGTCGTGCTCCGGAGGAGCTATATTATGAGGCATTGAACATTCGATACAAATTTATTAAGGGTGGTACACTTTTTGGGGCATTCATTGGTCTTGTTATCGGATTAAAATTAATTGGGATGAGATATCCCACACAGAGGAGTATCTATGAACCAGACCGAGCAGCATGTGTGGCATGCGGGAGATGTTATGCCTATTGTCCGAAAGAGATAGTTCGGGTTAAAAAGTTGGAAAAGCAGAAAACAGCAAACCTTACCAGTAAAACCTAAGGGGTGTATCGGATATAATGGAAAATAAAGATCAGAATACGCAGAATAAGCAAACGTGTGGAACAGTAACTGTCCAACAACCACTCAGACAGGCAATTGGATTGAGAGTGGCGAAGATAGCTGCATTTTTCTGCATTGCGGTAGCAGTCTCACTTCTGATAAGTCATATTAAATATAAGTCTTTCCATCCATTGGATTCAAAAGAGATTGCAACTCTAAAGCAGAGATTGGTTAACGAACCTAAGAATGAGGATTTAAAAAATAGGATTCGTGAAATTGACCTTCAATTAAGAGAGGAATATGAACGTCATATAAGGTTCGTAGCCATAGGGAAAAAGTTAATCCTTGGGGGTGTTCTTGTGTTTCTTGGATCTCTTCAGATTGCGTTTTGGAAAAAGCGGCTTTGTGTTATAAAAAATAAAAACAAAATTAGTGACAACGAACGGGAATTTTATCAGGGAGCAGGTGTCGTCCTATTGATAACTGCTGCCCTTGCCGCGGGGGGATATGTTCTTGTTAAAAATGAAAAATCTGAAATTCCCGAAAAGGTGCTAACCGGAAAAAAACAGGAGGCAGCGACTTCAGTAGTATCGATTGATGAGTATAATAAAAATTGGCCAAGATTCAGAGGACCTTTTGGGAACGGCATATCTCTTGAAACCAATCTACCTATTAAGTGGAATATTCAGACCGGAGAAAATGTGTTATGGAAAACCGATGTTCCATTTCATGGTTTTAACTCTCCGATTGTATGGAATGATAAGATTTTTTTAAGCGCAGGGACGTCTGAAAAGCGAGAAGTTTATTGCTATAGTGCTGTGGATGGAAAATTGTTGTGGAAGACAGCTATCGCAAATGTACCTAACAGTCCGCCAAAAGCGCCAGAAGTGCCTGACTATACCGGATACGCCGCTGCAACGATGGCAACAGATGGCCAACGAGTCTTCGTGATTTTTGCTAACAACGACCTCGCCGCACTTGATTTCAACGGCAAGATTGTTTGGTCGAAATATCTTGGCGAACCCAAAAACCCGCATGGACATGCTACTTCATTGATTACATGGCAAAACCTTTTAATTCTACAACATGACCAAGGCGAAGCAGAGGATAAGCTTTCAAAGTTATATGCTTTTGATTCTGCAACTGGAAAAGTAGTATGGCAAACGCCACGTCCGGTCAGCAGTTCGTGGTCAACACCATTGGTTTTTGAAGTAAAAGGCGAACATCAGATCATAACCCTTTCTGTTCCCTTTGCTATATCTTACTCAGTTACAAACGGGACAGAACTTTGGCGATATGAGGGTCTAAGTGGAGAGGTAACATCCTCTCCTGTATTTGCAGGAAACAGGTTATTTATCGTAAGCCCTGCTGATAAACTTATCGCAATAGACCCGACAGGAAGGGGAGATATAACTAAAACAAAGGTACTGTGGGTTTCTGAAGAAAATGTCCCGGATGTAACAAGTCCTCTGGCAACAGATAAATATGTTTTTACAATCACGACAATGGGTATTCTTACATGTCATGATGCAACCAGCGGCAAAAAACTCTGGGAGCATGACTTTCAGGCGGATTTTCATGCATCTCCAACCCTTGTAGGGGAAAACTTATATTTAATCGGACAAAAAGGTGAAGTTTTTATTGTGAAGGCTTCGGATAAATATGAAGAGGTTGCAAGCTTTAAAATGGAAGATAAGTTTCATGCAAGTCCTGCCATCGTCAATGGAAAAATGTATTTGAGGGGCGAAAAATATCTGTATTGCATTGGATATAAGCCGGTAGTTTCTCAAAAATAATATTCGTACAAAATTCTTTTAGAATACCAAAATTGATTAAAAAATTTATTTATGGGACAAGGACAATCTTGCCTTTAAGTATTCCTTTTTTGCCGAGAGTGTTTTCTTCTTGAAGTTTATGCGCAAGAGCTGCTTCAGACAGTGGCAATACCCTGTCAATTAGTGGTTTTAATTTATTCTCTGACAACCACTTGTTAATATCTTTTGCGCAAACCGACTGTTCTTCTGGAGTGGCATTGAACATGGCAAAACCATACATCTTGCAATCCTTTACATAGAATGGACCTACAGGGAATTGGGGACGCGCCTCTCTACCTGCCATTATAACAATTCTCCCGCGTTGAGATAAAGAAGGGATAATTTTATCAAAATCTGGTTCTCTCGACGTCTCCCACCAAATATTAACCCCTTTTGGAAATATCTTTTTAACTTCTGATGTTAAATCATTTTTCTTGTAATTAAAGACAAAGTCTGCACCAAGTTTCTTGCATATTTCCATTTTTTCTTCTGACCCTGCGCTTGCAAGGACAGTTGCACCTGCAATTTTTGCCATTTGAATTACCACACTACCAACAGCCCCCGAACCACCGTTTACAAAAATGGTTTCGCCTTGTTTTATTTGTGCATCTCTAAACAGACCAAGATGGGCTGTAATTCCTACAAGCGCAATAGCTGCAGCATCTTCATAAGACACAGAATCGGGGAGGGGATAAAGCCATTCCTCATTCACCGTCGCATACTCGGCGAATGTACCCTGTCTCCCTAATAGACCTTGATTTGAACCCCAAACTCTGTCTCCTTTTTTAAACTTTTTAACCCCTGCGCCAACTTCTTCGACAATTCCGGCAAGGTCGCAACCTATAATATAAGGGAACGGGATATTCATTGGCACTAAACCCGACCGTATATATGTATCTATCGGGTTCACAGACACAGCATAAACTTTCACAAGGACTTGTCCGTCCAAAGGTTTCGTCACAGGTATATCGCCATATTCTATAACCTCCGGAGGTCCTGTTCTTTTTATATACGCGGCTTTCATAGACACAATAAATTTAATTTTCCCTGCGCTTTTTTCAATAAAGAGTTAAAAATTATCGTACTATTGGATTTCGTTTTGATTTTATAACCGGCGTTGTGACAACCGTAGATTGTTTTTTGGGTTTAATAGGTTTTTCGGTTGTTGCCCCTGATTTAAGGTCATTTTTCAGAATGTTCACTTCATTTTCATCAAGTATACCGTCGTGGTTTATATCGTATTTACTGAGAATCGGATCTTCGGATTTAGACTCCGCCTTACCGGGTAAAATTAAGGCTCTGCGAATTGTCTGCTCTTCATTTGTTGACTTCGTGAAAGTTGGTTGTCTTGTTCCAAGAGTTTTTTGCACATTTTCAATCTCATTTTCATCAAGCACACCATCTTTATTAAGATCGAATCTTTTAACCATCTCTTGGTAGGTAAGCGGTTTGCCTGTTTCTTGTACGATTGTTACCTTTTGAGATTCCCCCGTCCTTGAATTTTTAATCGTGCTTGATGATTTGCATGCCGACGTAAAAAATAGTAGAACCATTATAAGAAAAAGAAATAACACACTATAAAGTTTATTGGCACATTCCTGCGCCTTTAAAATTCCGATAATACTTTTCAACTTTTTATCCATTAAAATTAAATTACCCTTTTGTTTATTTTGTTTCAATATTGAAGGGGTAGATTTGTATGCGGATTTTCTTAACCAGTATAATGCAATCTTAATAGATTTAAGTGAAATAATTTTTTATTTGCCAAAAAATTTTTTAGAAGCATTAGCCAATTATGTAATACAGATTTATTTTTTTCTCCTGATATTTGCAAGACAATGTGAATTATGGATAATATAATGAAATTCTAACAGTTGAAAATCTTATGAAAGACAGGGTTAAAATTGGGCTAATCCAAACCTCGTGTTGTGAGGATAAAAAGGCTAATATTGAAAAAACGATTTATTTTGCAGAGCAGGCTGTAAAAGCCAATGCGAATATTATCTGCACTCAGGAATTATTCGCGACACAATATTTTTGTCAAAGTGAAGATCATAAATACTTTGAACTTGCCGAACCCATTGACGGTGAGACCACAAAGGTGTTCCAGAAGTTCTCTTCTCAAAATAATGTGGTTTCTATAATTTCGATTTTTGAAAGACGCGCAAGAGGGGTATTCCACAATACCGCTGTTATTATTGACAGTGATGGTTCAATTCTCGGATTCTACAGAAAAATGCATATTCCTGACGACCCGTTGTATTACGAAAAATTTTATTTCACACCCGGTGATACAGGTTTTATATCATGGAATACAAAGTTTGGAAAATTGGGTGTCCTGATTTGCTGGGATCAGTGGTATCCGGAGGCAGCGCGGCTTACCGCGATGAAAGGCGCAGATATTATTTTTTATCCGACAGCAATCGGCTGGCATCCATCTGAAAAAGCAGAGTTAGGAAATGACCAGTTTACGGCATGGCAGATGATTCAAAGGGCGCATGCTATTGCAAATGGTTGTTATGTTGCTGCCTGTAACAGGATTGGACACGAACGTCCGGCAGGAGGTGATGGAATTGAATTCTGGGGACAAAGTTTTATATGTGATCCATTCGGTCGAATTATTGCTCTGGGAAGTCAGGATAAAGAAGAAGTAATCGTCGGAGAAATCGACTTTAAACTGATAGAAGAAACGCGAACCCATTGGCCCTTCTTCCGTGACCGAAGAATCGATTTTTACAATGACTTAACTAAAAGATGGAGCGACTAAATATCGTCAATAATTAGTAATCAAAAAGTTTTACACATCGCACAATTTAACCGCTTCATTTAGCGATTTCATTTTGTCGCGCAGAGGAATAAATTCGTGTCCAACGAATCCCTGATACTTCGTTTTTGCGATCTCCTTGAATACTGCAAGGTAATTAATTTCCTGATTTTCATCTATTTCGTTTCTACCAGGAACTCCAGCTGTGTGGTAGTGCCCGATATATTGATGATTTTCCCTTATTCTACGAATAATATCTCCGTTCATTATCTGAACGTGGTAGATATCAAACAAAACCTTAACCCGTTCTGAACCGACCTTTTTTACGATATCGAAAGCGACATCAATGTTGTCACACCAGTAATCCGGATGTCCTTTCATTTCCTCTTTTACTTTAGAATTCAGCATTTCAAGGCAAACTGTAACTTTATACTGTTCAGCATAGGGGGCAATTTGCTTTAACCCGTCAACCATGTTTTTAAATGCCTCATCATCAGGGATACCCCGCCGCATTCCTGAAAATGTAATCACTGAAGGAACGCCTGCTGCAGCACACTCCTCAATTCGCTTTTTGAGATTTTCTATACATTCCTTATGTTCTTCTTTGTGGGCAAAACCTTTAAGAAAACCATGGCTATTTGTGATAGCACATGTTAAACCAAACTCCTTCAAAGTCTTCCAATCTTGGGGATCTACAAGTTCAATCGATTTAATTCCCATTTTTGCTGCATTTTTTGCTAATTCAGCAATAGTCATCGGTTTATAACACCAATATGCAACAGATTGATTAATCCGACCGTTTTTTATGCGATAAAATCCAGAATCACTTTCCGCAGGAGTAGCAGATAAAATGCTAAAACCGAACACTCCAGCTGACCAAGCCAACATTTCTCTCCGGGTAATTTTTGTTGTTTTCATACTTTTATTTTTACAGTTAATAATTAAAAATTTAAAGAAAAATTTGTACATTTTTAAAATGCAGATACACAACTTTTAAATATGAAACTAAAATTTGTATTCATATATTTGCTTATAGTTGAACTTATCTATCATGTGGCAGAACCTCAGTTATTTGCTACAAGCCAAAAGAAATTTATAGAATTAGGATGGGATATTCCGGATACACAATATTTGAAGGAGAACATAGAAAATATGGAAAAGACAGCGCCGTTTGATGGCGTAATATTTTATATACGAGCAAATGCTGGCACTAAAATAATTGATACGCAAAATTCATGGGATACAAACCGATGGGAAAGATCATGGTTTTTACAGGCGATAGACGACCTTAAAAAAACAAGGTTTCAAAAATTTAGCGACAATTTTGTACGGTTTAATTCAACACCAGGAAACATTCGTTGGGACGATGATGATGGCTGGAAGAATCTGTGTGAAAAGGCAGAAATCTGCGCTTGGATTATAAGAGAGACAAATCAGAAAGGTCTTGCGATTGATTTTGAGTCTTACGGTAAGCCGCAATTTAAATACGACACTTCAAGCGGGCTTTCATTTCAACAATGTAAGGTTCTTGCAAGAAAAAGAGGGCGTCAGTTTATTCAAGCAATCGCAAAAGAAAAACCAGACATCACTATCCTTACGTTATGGCTTAATAGCATAAACTTTCGCGCCGGTAATTCAGAAGACCCGGATGAAGTCCTTCAAGGAGAGTTTTACGGATTATTGCCATCATTCGCCGATGGAATGTTGGACGGATTACCGCAATCAATGAAAATTGTTGACGGCTGCGAATCCGGATATTATATGGACAGTCTTCAGGATTATCTACTTGCAGCAAACAATATGAGGTCATGGAACGGTCCTGCCATTAGGCTTGTTTCGGAGGAAAACCACAGGAAATATCTTGCCCAGGTTCAGGCTGGATTCGGATTTTATCTTGATATGTATGTGAACGAAAAAGGGAATCGGTATTATTTTGGTCCTCTTGACGGTTCTCGACTTAAGAGATTATACAGAAACCTTTCTGCCGCCTACTGTGCTGCTGATGAATATGTTTGGGTTTATGGCGAACAATGCAGATGGTGGACAAAACCAACACAAAAGAACTGGTATGACAATCTGTCGAAAACGCAGGGGAAAGGAAAAATGTGGGAAGAAGTTATGCCCGGTTTAACAAGAACAATATTATGGATTAAGAATCCCTTGGCATTGGCAAAAAGTGAAATAGAAACCGGTAAGGCTAATAAATCTATAACCAATCTTGTAATTAATAATGATTTTTCTACACCTCCGCGAGATGGCGTCAAACTACCTTATGGTTTCAGTTCATGGCAGGTTGAAAATAACGTTACCGGAGAATTTTTATGGGATAAAGCGGTCGGCAATGGAAGTGCCCTTGCAAGAAAAGTTACATGGGGTTGTTTAATTCAGAAACACAAAGTTTCGTCTGGGGAAATATATTATGTTAGTTCTGAGGGGTTGAAGAATGGTTCAGCTCATATTGATTTAATGATCAGGTGGCAGGATTTGAATGGCAAATGGACTGCAGAATCAAAAGATGCCATTTTTAATTTTAAACCTCACACAAATGGATGGCTAAAAGCAGAAGGGGTAGTTGAGGTTCCAGAAAATGCAGGCTTTCTATTAATTTTATTAAATGTTAAAAACCAAACTGGCAATAAGGACGATTGCTGGTTCGATAACATAGAACTTTATAGACTGCCTCCATTATTTGAACCAAAGAACGGTTTTTAGCATAGACGAATCCTGTGCCAATAAGAAAAACAAATAATCTATTATATGGATGCAAAATTCTGGCATAATGAAGTTATCAGCAGAAGGGATGCTATAAAGAAAATCAGCGCTGGCTTGTTACTAAGCCTTGGTTTATGGCCAGGCGCTCAAAACCTTAAAGCTAATATAGGTGAAGGTAAGCCATTTAAGTTTATCGTGATTAATGATATTCATTGCATGAGCCCTGAATGTGAAAAATGGCTTAAAATGGTGGTTCAACAGATGCGAAAAATTAAAGGCGTCGAGTTTTGTTTAATAGCGGGTGATTTAACAGAGAAAGCCGAAACAAAATATTTAGGCGCTGTAAAAGAGATATTCAGTGGACTTGGCTGTCCGGTTTATGTTCAGATTGGTAATCATGACCACATTACACCAAATAGCAGGAGTACTTACGAGTTTGTTTTCCCGCATAGAATAAATTACTGGTTTGAACATAGAGGTTGGCAATTCATTGGTCTTGATACCACTGAAGGGCAAAAATGGGAAAAGACTTTCATTCAGCCCGAGACATTCAGATGGGTAGATAAGAATCTTAAGAAATTAAATAAATTGAAGCCAACCGTGATTTTCACGCACTTCCCACTCGGAGCAAAAGTTCATTACAGACCATTAAATGCTGACGACCTTCTTGAGAGGTTTAAAGAATTTAATCTTCGGGCGGTGTTTTCAGGACACTGGCATGGTTTTACTGAGACTATTCAGGATAATGTCGTTTTTACAACAAACAAATGCTGTGCTTTACGAAGAGGCAATCATGATAAAACTACAGAGAAAGGTTACTTTGTAGTAACTATCAAAGATGGGAAAATCATTAGGGAATTTGTACAACACGTTGTTCCGGACGAATTCAGGGGAATTGCAAAATTGTGAGATTTAAGGTAGATTGATTACGTCCTATAGTTGGACTTGGGTAGAATTGTGGTTACCCCACCAGTACTGACAATTTTAATTCAATATATAAAATATGAATGACGAAAAAAAGAAAGTGAATTTTGTGAAATACGCCATCATAGGGACTGGCGGTGCTATTGTTTTATTAATAGCGCTGTATTTTTTTATTACCGGAAGTTATTTTTTGAAAGAATTCATTCTTCCGAAGTGTTCAGCTTTCATAAATGGTAAAATAACCGCTGATGAAATTTATTTGAGCCCTTTTAAAAAGGTGAAAATAAAGAACCTTTCTGTCACAGGAACCGATGGTAAAACGGTTGTTAACGCTGGATTGGTAACAGCAGAATACGATTTGTGGAAGATATTAAAAGGGAATATAGAAATTAAATCAGTAACTATAGAATCTCCAGTAGTTAACCTTGAAATTGCAGATGGTAAAAATAATCTTGAAGCTTTAATGAAAGAATCAAAATCTGGAGGAACACAAGGCAAAGAGACATTATCAGCTCCATTGATTCTTAACCTTGGCGAATTCAATGTTTCAAATGGCAAAATTAACCTTATTTTAAAACAGTCTAACGAAGTTGTTCAGGCAGGTATAAAAGATTTAAATTTAAAAACAACTGGAATAAAGAACAGTGGAATTGCTTCGATTACTTTATCAGGCTTGTGGGATATAATTATTGGAACTCTTACAAATAAAAGCGTGATTTCAGGTAATACAAAATTAAATATAGATTTGTCTCTGAATAATGAATTGATGCCTCTCGAAGCTAAGGGGAATCTCGACCTTAATATTGAAAAAACAAGTGGGGATTTTGCTACGTATTCGAATATAGCTGCAAAAATTGAAATGGATGTAAATCAGAATGAAACAAAGAAATTCAATCTTCGTTTTGTTAGGAATAATGAGGATTTAGGTGTAGCGTCAATTACATCAAAACACGATCTTAAAACAAAAAATGCCAATTTGAAGATAAACATAAATAAAATCAGCGGTAGTGTTCTGTCATTAGCTGCAGCAAAGTCGGGGATTGAAATTTTGAGCCCAGGTCTTAACGGTGTTATTGAATTAATAATTGAAAATGGTGGAAACTCATTAACAACAAGAGGCGAACTAAATTGTGATAAGCTGCAAATAAGTAGAGCAGATCTTAAAACGCCTGTTATTGACAGCAGATTGAAATTTGACCTTTCAGCAGATTTATTAAAATCGAATGCCATCATCAGAGCACTTGATCTGAACATTTCTCAAATGGCAAAGCCTTTGATTCTGTTCCAATTATCCCGCGAACTCACTTTCAATTGGGGAACTTCCGGTGAAGCTTTAAAAGAATCAGAGGTTATTTTTAAGATTTCTGATTTTGATGTGGCAAATTGGCGTAGTGTTATTGGAACTAATATCCAGAGCGGTGTTATAAATCTCGACGCAAAAGGAAACATCAAGAATGACGGGAAATATGTTGATTTTCTTGTACAGGGGAATTTACATAACATTAATGCAATAATTGATAGTAACAAGATAAGTAATGCTGATATCTCTATAGATGTATCAGGGAATATCATCGACTTCGAAAAATTAAACCTTAATAAATCGCAATTATTATTATCACTGGATTCTCAAAAAGCTTTAAATATCAGCGCAAACGGAACTGTTAATATTAAAGATATTACATTGAAGATAAATCTCCAGACTGAGGCAGATATTCCTGGATTATTAACACTCTTTCCAAAAATTGAAAACACGTCTATAAAAAGTGGCAAAGTCAGTTTTAAAGGAGATATAAGCAAGTACCTTAAATCCCAACAAGGTATAACAAATAAAATTGAGATTTTCGGGGCAAAAGGGGATTTTATACTGGAAAATCTTTCAGGGATATTATTAAGCAATAAAATCGAAGCGATTTCAGCACTTGCAAAATTTGACATCTTAAAGGAAGGGGCAAATATATCTATAAACAATTCTGCATTAACCTTAAAAAGCAAAAATAAAGATTGCGGGGATATTGTTGCAATTGGGAACGTAAATCTTAATAATTATGCAACCACTCTTTCGTTCAAAATCTCTAATCTTAATCAGGAAATATTAAAACCCTTTGCGGGTCAGTATTTGAATAATCGTGAACTTAAAAATATAGAAATATTTGCAAACTTAAACACCGACTTCCACCCACAAAAGGATTCCAAGATTTCCGGCGACTTCAATGTAAAACAACTTATC
>Ga0078972_1002777_pt1 | contig 56085 bp, 37 predicted proteins | sample YelNatPaOPGAMG01_FD_67568 | JGI IMG/M metagenome (GOLD analysis project Ga0078972, IMG submission 67568) | Hot spring thermophilic microbial communities from Obsidian Pool, Yellowstone National Park, USA - OP-RAMG-01 (SPADES assembly) (version 2) | ecosystem: Environmental > Aquatic > Thermal... | reverse complement strand
TTGTTGTGTAGTAGAATTGAGTATTGTATGTTGGCCATGGTTACTGTACGAGCATAGTTTTTGGCGATGTCCAACGAAGAAAAAGCATTCTGGAGATTTGTTATTTATTTTATTTTATTTTTATTTATTTTTATTTATTTTTATTTATAATATCACTTATCGCTTATCCTAAGTTAACCTTCTCTCCCTCCTGGATAACCTGCGACAAGATTTTGCTCAATTCCTCAATCTCGTACGGCTTGGCCACAACCCCTTGAAATCCGTGCTCCCGATAATCAGACATTATGGGATCGTCGGCATAGCCGCTTGATACGATCGCTTTCACCCCTGGATCGATTTCGTGTAGTCTGCGAACGACCTCTTCGCCTCCCATCCCTCCGGGGATGGTCAAGTCCAGAATAACCGCGGCAAAGGCGCATCCCCTCTCTTTTGCCCTCTTATAAAGCTCTATCGCTTCATCACCCTCTTTGGCCAGTACAACTTCATAACCAAGATTGGTCAACATTCTGCCAACCATATCTCTTACCATTTTCTGATCATCCATGAACAGAATCCGCCCTCCGGCCGCGGCTTTTGTCTCTCTCACGGTCCACACCTCCTTGGCCGAAATCTCTCTCTCCACAGCAGGAAGGTAGATGTGAAAACTGGTTCCAACTCCCAGCCTGGATTCGACTGTTATATGCCCGTTATGTTTTTTGATAATTGAATAAGTAATGGCCAGACCAAGGCCGCTCCCCTTTTTTTTGGTGGTAAAGTAGGGATCGAAGATCTTCGGAAGGTCTTTTGGGCTTATGCCGACCCCATTATCCTTAACTGAGATCTTAACATATCTTCCCGGCTCAAGAGGGAGATGTTTATCCTCTGGCCTGACTACGATATTTTGAGCCTGGATGTCAATTATTCCGCCATTGGGCATAGCCTGGCTGGCATTGATAACCAGGTTGTTGATGACCTGGCTGATTTGTCTAGCATCAACTTCGGCTGGCCAAAGATCATCAGGCAAGGTAAATTCGCAGCGTGCTCTAGAGCCGCTTGAGGCAAAGATGGCCGCCTCCTTGATCAAGGGGGCAAGGTAAAGTGGTTTTTTAACCGGCTCCCCACCACCCTTGCTCAGGGTAAGTAACTGCTGGGTTAAACCCTTGGCCTGCCGGGCTGCCTTTTGAATTTCATCTACTATTCCAGCCAAGGGATATCTTGCTGATCGGCTATACTCTTGGAGTAAGGATGCGTTGCCGGTGATGGCGGTGAGCAAGTTATTGAAGTCATGGGCAAGACCGGCGGCTAAAACCCCAAGAGATTCAATTTTCTGAAGCCTCTCAATCTCATTCTCTCTTCTTTTCTGCTCGGTAATGTCGTGGAGAATAAACATAACCACAGGTTTTCCCTGATAGTGAATGAGACTTGCGGAAACCTCAACATCCTTGATCACACCCTCCTTACTCACGATTTTTGTATCAAAGGTAGAGGGAATTTTTTCACCAGCCAACAGCAATCGGTACAAATGCCTAACCCCTTCCCTCACCTCAGGAGCAAGAAAGCGAAAAAAAGCACTGCCGACCAGCTCTTCGACTGAATAGCCGGTCAACTTGCTGGCTGCCTTGTTGGCGAAGGTAATGATTTCCCCATCAATAATCCCGACCACATCCTTGGCCTGCTCAATCAGGGTCGAATACTTCTCCTCTGATTCTCGAAGCAGCTCATCTGCTCGCTTGCGTTCGGTAATATCTCTGAAATTCTCAATCACTCCGATCAGCTCTCCATCAGGTCGACGCAAGGATTTTGCTGTCAGCTCAAAGAATAATTTCTGGCCACTGCGGCTTTCTATCTCAACACTCCCCTCGTACTGCTCTATCTTACCGCTGCGGATAAGGCCGATCGGGCATTGGGAGGGGTCATGGCAGAAGGGGCAGCAGATCACCTGACAGCATTTTTTTCCCTCTGCCTGGCTACGGCTGATACCAAAAAGACGGCAGAATGTGTCACTTACCTTAAGTATATTTGATTCTTTGTCGGTTACACACATGCCGTCAACTACGCTGTTAAGTATCTGATTGAGCTGCGCATAGGCGGAGCGGGTTTCTTCAAGCAGATACCTAAGGCGCCTTCGGCTGAAGGTGATTTCCTCCTCGGCCTGCTCTTTTTCTCTAATCTGCCGCTTGAGTTGCTCTGTGCGCTCCTGCACAAGCCGCTCAAGATGCTGACGATATTGCCTCAATTCCTCCTCAAGCTTTCGGCACTTCGTAATATCGATGATGATCCCATCTATATAGAGAGGTTTTCCATCCTCAGCGTAAATCGGTGTTCCCCGCTCAGTAACATAGCGTATCTCTCCCCATTTGGTCTTCAAACGGTATTCGACCTCAAAGGGGTGATGGCCGTTTACGGCCTGCCTGATCGCCTCGACCACCCTGGGCCGATCTTCAGGCAGGATAAGGGGGTCGATTCGGCAAACCTCTCCTGCTTCAAGCTCCTCGGCCACAAAGCCGGTTAGCGGCTTGAGCATATTGTTGAAAAACTGCATCCGGTTATTCTCCCTGATGAATACCCGATAGACAATCCCAGGGAGATTTTGGGCTAGTGTCCGATAAGGATCTTTTTCTTCCGGTCTTATCCCTTCTTCTGCCTGTTCAGTCATTGGTTTTAGGTCTTCCTTCAGTTATCTTGGTTATCAATGGCAAGTTACTAAAATATATCATAAATTTGATTATTAATTATAAAAAATATAAATTTAATTTAATACACATTTCTTGTTATAATCATACACCAAAAAGGTGAGCTTGTCATCCTTTTTTTTATTATTTACTTGAAATAATTAATTAAACATGAAGTTCTAAGGGAAGCCGAACATAGCCATGATCTTTGCTATCATAGATTAGGTAGCCATGCTCTAGGATATGGTCAAAAAGGCGGGCAGTAAGCTCAACATCCATCCGGCAGTAGCGCTCGAGCTCATCAATTTTTCCTTCTCGCCACCAGCGGATGGCATCCAGACCGTGACCGCATTTTGATACCCCAAAGGTGGCTGAAACAATAGCCTGAAGGCTGAGTCGAAAACCGTAGCGTTTCTGAATCTCTTCAAGGAGGTCAAGACTTGGCAAGGCCATGAGATTATGATCGGTATAAGCCCGCAGGACTGCGTAGTCAAAGCGCTTGTGGTTAAAACCAACCACCAGATCTGCTTCGCACAGCCGCTTGACCAAGTCCTTCACCCTATCCTCCGGATAGACATAATACCTCATGCCGCGGCGCTCATAGAGAACCCCAAGGGAGATGCGCATCAGGTGAGCATTATGCCAACCCCCTACTTCTTGAGCCGAAAGCTGGGTCTCAAGATCAAAGACCACAATATCACGGCCATCGACCATAGGGAGCCTGCTAAGATAAGGCAGCGGAGAAGGCTCACTTAATTTTAGACCATCTGAGGTCTCAAGAGATTTCTCCCTAGGCTGGCTAATGATCAAGACTGGCCCGGAAGATGCGGACTTGCCCACGGCTTGCGGCTTTGCGGTATCCGGCTTTTCTTTATTTTGCTTTCCTGAAAATTCCCTCCTGCCGGTCAAATGCTGAAGCAGTCGCACACAGCCAGCCTTATCAAGGGGGCTATTCCCATGGCCACATTTAGGCGAGTGGATACAGGATGGACAGCCATCCTGGCAGCTACATCCTTCAACTAAAGCTAACACCTTGCCAAAAAGCTCATCCAGCACCTGGTAAACCCTGGCCGAAAGCCCCACCCCTCCAGGATGTCCATCGTAGAGAAACACGGCGGCACCGCCTGTTTGGGGATGGCTGGTGAAGCTAATTCCCCCGACATCGGTGCGGTCGCAGAGGGCGAAGAGGGGAAATAGGGCTAAGGTTGCATGTTCAATGGCATGGAGTGAGCCCATCAGGTGATATTTTTCCTCAATCAGGCCATCCACAGCCTCAGCCGAGGGCTGAATCCACAGGCCAATGGTTTCAAATACCACAGGCGGAAGGTCCAATGGGTGCTCGCTGATCTTCTCCCGATCGGCTGTTCTTCGCTTCTCATAGCCTATGACCATCTCGGTAACTTTCAGCCGTCCTAGGGTGGATGTACAGCGGCTGTTTTGGCGACGGTTGAAAATTTCAAGGATCTCGGTCTCCTTACGGGTAAGGGCGATGGTGTAGTAGCTCATCTCCCCTACCCTACTCACCCTGATATCGCGGCTGCCAAGATCGAGGTGTTTAACCAGATAACTCTGTCCAGCATGCAGATAGACTGCCCCCGGATGAGCCTCAGTGAGGGCCTGAAGCCCGCTGAGCTGGCCGACGAGCCTGCGGCTTTCCTCCTCCACAATCGAGTAGGTCGAGCCTGCACCCCGAATATCCACCTCCCGCTGGGGATATCGGCGATTGCTGAACCAGACAGCACCATCCGCAGCCTCAACCAGCGCCCTGCTCTCGGTCAGCTCTTGGATAATCTGGCCATAGGCTGGCATCGGATATACCTGATCATCAGACCGAAGCGGGACCTCGTGAGCCGCACAGACCAGGTGACTTTTCACAATCACGGGATTGGCCGCATCGACTACCCCGGTCTCGGCAGTGCGCTGGAAAAATTCCTTTGGATGGCGCATGAAGTACTGGTCCAGGGCATCAGGCTGAGCAATAAGGAAAATGGCTGACTCACGACCTGCCCGCCCCACTCGGCCTGCCCGCTGCCAGGTTGCGGTTATCGTGCCAGGATAGCCAACCAGGATACAGACATCAAGCCCGCCAATATCTATCCCCATCTCCAGGGCGCTGGTGCAAATTACTCCATCAAGGACACCGGATCGAAGTCTCTCCTCGATTTCACGGCGCTCTTCGGGCAGATATCCAGAGCGATAAGCACTAATACGGGTTGACAAATCTGGGTTTGAGGCCAGGGTCCAGCGATGGATCAATTCGGTAATCTTTCTGGCCTTAGTGAACAGAATAGTTTTTTGACCAGCCCGGATTGCCTCAATGAAAAGGTGGGTAGCTACAGTATAGAGGCTTTTGGCTACGGGATTAATCAGAAAAATATGACGCTCGGCTGAAGGAGCACCATTTTCATCCACCAGGGCGAAGGGCAGGCCAGTCAACTGCTCAGCCAGCTCGCGGGGGTTGGCGATTGTGGCTGAGGTGGCCAAAAACTGTGGCCTGGCCTGATGGAATGAGGTTATGCGTCGAAGCCGCCGGATAATCTGAAGCATGTGGCTGCCGAAAACCCCCTTGTAGGAGTGAAGCTCATCAATGACTACAAAGCGAAGATTCCTGAACATGGCCTCCCACTGGGTATGAAAAGGGAGAATGCCCTGGTGCAGCATGTCCGGATTGGTCAGGATAAAATTAGGCGGCATCTGGCGAATTCTTGTGCGAACATGCGAAGCGGTGTCTCCATCATAAATGACAGCCACCTCCCTAGACATCCCAAGCAGGATGGCCATCTTCTGAAGCCGCTTGAGCTGATCCTGGGCCAGCGCCTTGAGGGGAAAGAGCAAAAGAGCGCGACTTTGGCTATCCCGTATGACCTCCTCCAGAATGGGTAGAATATAACTTAGGGTCTTGCCGCTGGCTGTCGGCGTAACCGTAACCACATGGCGGCCTTCGCGGGCAAGACGGAGACCTTCGGCCTGATGCAGATACAGACTCTCTGTGCCTTCAGCAGACAATACCTGCTCCAGTAGTTTGGGCAGGGGAGGATAAGGCTGAGCAAACCGAGCCCCTCTGCCCGGCAGCACCTCGTAGTGGGCAATATCTCCAGCCAGACGAGGGTCACGGGAAATATAAGCCAGAAAACCCTTAAGCTTCAAATCGCAAGCCTCCAAAAAAATAGCTTTCACTTCTTATTCCCATATTATTCTATCCTGGCCGATTTCGTCAACCAGACAATCAAGACTAAACCACTGGTAAGGGGAAAACCCTCCGGTAAGGGGAAAACCCTTTTGAAAAAGGGTTTTCCCCTTAAAAACCCCTTTCCTAAAACTTTTAATAACCTAATTATGATCCTAAACGATAACGTAAGAATTTCTCAATAAAAAGGGTCTTGTATGTAAAAATTGACCCCAGCTTGCTTATAAATCTCGTGTTGTGGAGGTATTCGTTCATGATGAATCTACCAGAAGAAAAAGAGACATCCAAGACACCTGCTGAGACAGTGGTTGGCTGGATACTCATCTTTTTTAGCTCCATGGTCATGACCTTTGGCTACAACAGCGGTCAACTCAACCTCTCTTTCTGGTTAGGAGTAACTATGGTACCAGTTGGCATTATCTGTATCGTGCTGGGAAAACAAAAAGCCCCAAAAGGCCTCAAAAGGTCTGCTCACCTAGGTAAGTAGATAAAGACCTTTCCTATAAATACTTTCCCTATAGTAAACAAGCTCATCTTCTTGTTTTTTTTTCACTACCCCTTTGGTTAAAAGAAGAGTTATAATAGAGTTAGGCCAAAGATAAAAGGAGGTGCATAAACCATGTATTTCATCATGAGCTTTGATGTCCTCCCTGGAAAACTAGGTGAAGTAGACAGCTATCTTGAGCAGGAGCTACTGCCTTACTGGCTTTCTCACAATGAAGTTCATTCCGTTCAGGTGCTTGAAGACAAATTCATCGGCTGGCCAGAGCGAACGATCATGATCGAAATTGATGACCTGTGCGCTCTGCAAAGAATTCTGTCCTCACCTGAAACCAGACATATGAAGGAGCGATTTACCTCCTACGCTGCGGATATTCAGACCCAAATTGTGGATAAGGTTATCCAAAAACCATAACCTGACGGTCTCTCCGATTTCCTCGGAGCATGAAGGAGGTGCATAAATTATGCAATTCATCATTAGATTTGACATCCTTCCTGGGAAAATGCAAGAGCTTGACACTTACCTTGAACAGGAAATGATTCCCTACTGGACATCCCACAAGGAGGTTCGCTCTGTTGAAGTCTTCGAGGACGCATTCATCGGCTGGCCAGAGCGAATGCTGGTGGTAGAGGTTGACGACCTCTCCTGCTTGGAGCGGATCTTGGCCTCACCCCAAACCCGGCAGATGAAAGAGCGGTTCACTTCATATGCCACTGACATCCAAACCCAGATCGTAGAGCGGATTTTTCAAAAGAAATCGGCATAATCCCGATTTCCCCCATAACTGATTAAGAGAAGGGTATTTCTCCAGTAGAAATACCCTTCTCTTTTTTACTGAGTAATCCTGTTAATCTGAATAATATAAATAAGAGTTGCAAGCGCCCTGCTGATTGTGGTAAATTCTCTCTACCAGTTAACTTCTGGTAGATAAAAGCCTTTAGACTTTTAAGATCGGTCATGAACCATGAAAGGCCTATTTTTCATGAAGGCTTATTTTTTTGATATAGCAGGGCGGAAAGAAAATCACTTTATGCAGGCAGGATTTAGGCAGGCAGGATAATGAGGATACGTCAGGTAATAGCTGCACTTTTGCTCTCTCTTTTCCCTCTACTCCTTTACTTTTCGCCTCATGCTGAAGGAGAAATCTACGATCAGATTGTAGCTATTGTCAATCAGGAGATTTTAACCCAAAAAGAGCTTCAGTCGATGATTGACGCCCTACGGGCTGAGGAAGGCAGCCACGCCCTCTTCCCTGATCTTCGATTTTTCGATCCCAATCTTTCCCTTGCACAGCCTAATCTTTTCCTTGAGCAGCCACTTAAGCAGATAGAGGAGAAAGTTTTATGGCTCATGATTGATGAGCGGCTACAGCTTCAGGAGGCTGAGCGAGAGGGCATCTTGGTCAGTTCTGAGGAGATTGAGGAAAATATCAGGCAGATCAAGATAAAAAATGGGCTAGACAGCGATCAAGCCCTGGAGAAGCTCATTGAGAGCCAGAACATGACCCTTGAGTCTCTGAGACAGAGGATCAAGCGGGAAATTTTACTAATGAAACTTCAGGATCGAGCTATCCGCTCAAAGGTTCAAGTGAGTGATGCTGAGATCAATGATTATGTCAACCGGCACAACAAGGAGGGGGGGGCTGAGAGCATTCGCCTCAGCCATATCCTTTTTCCCGTGCCTCAGGAGGCTGATGAGGCAGCCGTTAGCAGGATTCGGGCCGAAGCTGAACGGGTACGGGAAGAGATTAAAAGGGGCAGGGAGTTTTCAGAAGCTGCTAGGCAGTATTCGCAGGATTCTGACTCAGCGGCCCAGGGTGGAGACCTCGGTTATCTGAGACTTGATCAGATGAGTCTTCCCTTTCGGCAGGAGGTAGCTAGGCTAGAGATCGGCCAAATCAGTCAACCGGTACGAACCTCTTTTGGGTTTCACCTGATTCAGGTTACTGATCGAAGAATAGAGCAGGTTATCAAAGGATCGGAGCAGTGGAATGAGGCCAGGACTGAGCTTCTCAGTCAAAAGGCGCAAAAGCTCTTCCAGCAATGGCGGGATGGGCTTCGAGGGCAGGCTTACATCGAGATTAAGATAGGAAAGCCGCACTGAAGAAAAGCAAAGGGACAGGGGAATAATCTTTAGCTGTCGGCCACCCTATAGCGGGCTGCAAGGTCAGATACATTATCAAGCTCAAGATGCATTATAATGCGCTTAGATCTTTTCTTAAAGCTTAGTCGATTAATTAAGCGTCGAACCCTAGCCAAGGAATACTGCGAGCACAGCCTGGTTGAGGTTAACCACCAGCCGGCCAAAGCAGCCAGAGAAGTGCGGATCGGTGATGAGATTACCCTAAAATTTCGGAACCGGACAGTAACGGTCGAGGTCCTCGACCTTCCCCAAAAAGGAATAAGGGCAGGGGAAGCAGCCAAGCTCTATCGGGTGCTTTCTGAGTGCCGGAAGGAGGAACCTGATGATATCTTTTAATATTAAATATGTTAAAGTTAATATTAAATATTTTAAAGTAGGCTACTTTTTATTGATTTTATTATTAACCATTCCTCTGCTTCGAGGAATAGCAGAAGCCAGGGAGGGGAAAAAGATGCTAAAGGGAAAGAAAGCTCTCTTTATCATTGCTCATCAGAATTTCCGAGATGAGGAGTATTCACAGCCAAGGCAGACTCTGGAAAAGGAGGGTATTCAGGTTACAGTGGCCTCCTCTTCTTTGAACAAGGCCAAAGGTATGCTGGGTATGACTGTCCAGCCGGATATCCTTCTCGATCAGGCTAAAGTAGAAGAGTATGATCTAGTGGTTTTTGTGGGAGGCTCAGGGAGTAGTGAATATTGGAAGAGCGCTACTGCTCACCAGATGGCACGGCGTGCTCTGGAGGAGGGCAAGATTGTAGCTGCTATTTGCATCGCTCCAGTAACCTTGGCCGAGGCAGGCATTTTAAAAGGGCGAAAGGCCACGGTTTTTTCATCCCCTAAGGAGATTGAACTTCTTAAGGCCAAGGGAGCCATATATACGGGATCGGCGGTGGAAAGAGATGGCCAAATTATTACTGCCTCCGGGCCGGAGGCGGCTAGCTCATTTGCCAAAGCTCTCATTCAGGCTCTCTCAGGTCAATAATGGCCAAAAAGAGAAGGGATCAAACTCACTAGGGTGGGTTAATTTATCATTATGTGAGTTAACATTCTGGAATATAAAGCTTTTCAGGTGCTTCGCTCTGAATTCAGATTTATAAATAGGGGCGCTCAACTTTATAATCTTTATAATTAAGGTGACCAGGTTGCTAGACGATGCCAAAATAAAGCGTTTAAAAACCGACCCTAGGCGGCGGCCAGGGGCAAGGCAGAATCCATCTGCTGAGAAGGCTTTCTCCAAAACCGCCACTCAGCGGCCAGGAGCAAGCTCTCAGCAGCGGCCAGGGGCGAGGCGCCCCGCCAGTAGGATGAGGAATTCACCATCGAATTCACCATCGCCTGATAGCCAAATCCTTGAGTCGGCTAGGGGGCTTTCGGTCAGGATTCTGGTCCGGGCCGAGGAGGAATCCTCCTACCTTGATGTTTTGCTGACCGAAGCGCTCAAGGATTCTCCTCTCTCTGTTCGGGACAGACACCTGGCGACCGCGATTATCTATGGTGTTGTGCGCTACCGAAACCAACTGGACTGGTGGATCGATCAAGTGGCCAGCCGGCCGGTAGCCAAGATGCATCCTGCGGTCAAAGCTATTTTGCGCTCCGCTGTCTATCAACTCCTTTTCCTAAGCCGAGTGCCTCCTTCGGCTGCAATAGATGAGGCGGTCAAGCTGACCTACCAATTTAGCAGCCACCAAGCGGCTGGCTTTGTGAATGCCATCCTTCGGCAAATTCAGAGGATGCGGCCAGGGCTTCGGCTCCCTGCAGAAAGCGCTGACCCTGTCCGGCACATTGCCCTGGCCTTTGCCCATCCCGAATGGATGGTCAAGCGATGGATAGAGCAACTTGGCCTCAATGAGTGCAAAGCGCTTTGTCAGGCCAATAACCAGCAGCCTCGGCTGACCGCTCGCCTAAACAGCCTGAGGGTGCCCGCAGATACGGCCGCAGTCTTGCTTTTCGAAGAGCTTCAAGGCGTTCAGCCTTCGCAGATTGTGCCCGAGGGGTTTTATCTTGAAGGACCGCGACCGGTAGTAGAAACGCTGGCCTACCAAAGAGGTGAGTTTGAAATTCAGGGCTTGAGCTCTATGCTGGTAAGCCGAGCTCTTTCGCCTCTGCCAGGAGAGCGGATTGTAGATGCCTGCGCTGGACGAGGTGGGAAAACAACGCATCTTGCTCAACTCATGGATAATCGGGGAATGCTGCTGGCTCTTGATCCCTCTTTCCGAAAATTGGGGCTTCTGCGGGAGAATGCCCGCAGACTTGGGGTTGAGATCATCCGACAGCTATGCGCCGATGCCCGCTCGGTCCCCTTGCGCAGCCATCAATTTGACCGCCTGCTCCTCGATGTTCCCTGCTCTTCGCTAGGAATCATCAGGCGGCATCCTGAGATCAAATGGCTCAGGGCCGAATCAGATCTAAGCAGTCTCTCCGCCCTGCAACTTGACATTCTGGAGCAGAGCTCATCCCTGCTAGCCGAAGGCGGCGTCATCGTCTACAGTGCCTGCTCGCTTGAGCCCGAAGAGACCACGGCCGTGGTCAGTAGGTTTTTGGCCCAGCATCCAGAATTTATCCGGGAGGATATGCGGCCCTATCTGCCAAAGGTGCTCCATGAGGCTGTGGGAGAGGATGAGTGTGTGAGGATTTATCCGCATCGGTATCCTCAATATGATTTAGATGGTTTTTTTATCGCCAGGCTGAAAAGGCAGGGCGGGAGTATCCGGTGAACAGAAGGGAATAATTAGGAAGCTTATGTCGGTTAGAGGGTTTTTTCTGGGTTTGGTCAAGCTGCTGATATTTATCAGCGGACTTTTTATCATCGGATTCCTGAGCGCTCTGATTACCATAAACCTGGTAATGCAAAAAGAACAGGTCAAGGTTCCTTCCCTAATCGGCAAGGATGTCGTAGATGCCCTTGAGATGCTCAATTCTTTGGGGCTCAATCTGATTGTGGAAAGCCGTGAATTCCATCAGACCATGCCGGCCAATACGATTATTTCTCAAAGCCCTGCCCCGGGAAAGCTTCTCAGAACCGGCCGCGACATTAAGGTGTCTCTGAGCAAGGGGACAGAGATTGTCATTATCCCTGATATTACGGGTGAGCCGCTGCTGCGTGCTCAGAGCATTTTGCAAGAGCACAGCTTAAAAAGCGGATATATAGCTAGGATTTATCGCCGAAATATTGAAGAGAATATCGTTATTAGCCAAGATCCGCCAGCAGGCGATAAGATTCGCCGAAACGCTACAGTCAATCTTCTGGTAAGCCAGGGGCAGGAGCCTGTCTACTACTGCATGCCGGAGCTTGTCGGAAAAAGCCTAACCGAGGCAGAGCAAATCTTGCAAAACCTTCACCTGACGATTGGAAACATTGACTATGAATTTCATGAGAAACTAGAGCCGGATATAATCATTGCCCAATTTCCCGAATCTGGCTACCGGCTCATGCAGGGCGAAAAGGTCAATCTGCGAGTCAGCAAAAATAAGTCTTTTGATAATGAAATCAGTACCTACAAGGTCCTTCAGTACACGGTTCCACCAGGAGAAGGAGGCCGAAGGAGGGTACGAATTGTGTTGCGGGATGAGCAGGGGGAGAAGGAAATCTTTCATGAAGAGAAAGAGGCTAATGATCAGATCGAGCTTCTGATCAAAGTAACTCCTGGAGCTGTAGCCCTGATCTATCTTGATGGAAATTTAATAAAGGAGGAGCGATTCTGATGACCAAGACTCGACCGATCCGAATTGCACCCTCTCTGCTATCGGCCAATTTTGCCTCTCTGGCTGAGGAAATTCGCAAAGTGGAAGAAGGCGGAGCGGATCTATTGCATATCGACGTTATGGATGGACATTTCGTACCCAATATCACCATTGGCCCACCAGTGGTCCAATCCCTAAGAGCAGTTACGAAAACGCCTCTTGATGTGCATCTCATGATTGAGCATCCTGAGGATTACTTTGAGGAATTCCGCCAGGCAGGAGCTGATATCTTGACTATTCACTGGGAAGTATGTCATCATCTTCATCGGAGTATCCAGGTGATCAAGGAAAAGGGAATGCGGGCCGGGATAGCTATCAATCCCTCGACCCCAGTGCAGGTCTTGGAGTGCATGTTATCTGAAGTTGACCAGATCGTAATCATGTCGGTAAATCCAGGATTTGGCGGCCAGCGGTTTATCCCCTTTGCTCTCTCTAAAATCAGGACCTTGCGCCAGATGATCAGCCAGGCTGGGCTTGATGAGCGGGTTGATATCCTGGTCGATGGTGGGATCAAGTTGGACAATTGTTTAGAAGTAATTCAAGCAGGGGCCAACATCATTGTTTTAGGCTCTGGAATTTTTCACACCTCTGATCCTGCGGCTACGGTAAGAAAGGTCAGAGGGCTGATAGAGATGGGAGTACCATGAAAAGTTCCTCGATGGTGAAATTCATATCTTCAGCAGCTCTTTTTTTGGCCGGACTGATACTCTGTTTTCTCCTCAAAACATCATCTGCCCAGATGGGCTCACCTCCTCAGGACAATAATGACCTGCACCGGCAAGCCCTAGCGGCTAAGCAGGCCGCTGACGCCTACTCAAAAAGCGGAGAGATTCAAAAGGCGATCGAGGCTTACGAGAAGGCCCTGCAACTCTATCCCGATTATGCTGATGTGTACTATCTGCTCGGGCTGATCTATGATCTGCATCAGGGGAGGCTGGAAAAAGCCATTGCCTGTTACCAAAGATTCTTAGAGCTTGCTCCGAATGCTCCAGAGGCCAGGGATGTTCGGCTGTTGATTGAAAGTGCCAGACAGGCTCTATCAGATGCCCAGGAAATCCCGCCAAAGCCAGCAGATGACCAGGAAATATCAACAAAGCCAGCAGAGACCCAGGAAATCCTACCAAAGCAAGCAGAGACCCAGGGGATATCAACAAAGCCAGCCGCCACTTTTTCCGGTACAGAGGGTAAGGATGAGGGAAAAATTCAGCCCCTGGCCGAAGGCGAGCAGAAAAATGCCGATAAGATAAATGATTATGATAAGGCAGAGGAGCAAGTAGCCGTCTCTCAAATAGGGCCAGCAACTTTCTCCAAAGCTATAAAAGATGATAGCCATAGAGAGCTGCATAAGGAGCTAGCTGATAGCCCACAAGAAGTTGACAAAAAAACAAAACAAAAATCATCCTTATCGGGAAAGAGCAGGTCAGCCTCAAAGGCTGGGTCTTCGGAGCAGTTCATTTCCCGCTCGATTGAGGGGAAGGTTTTAAAATATACCATTAAGCTTGCCGTCTGGCAGCGAGAGGGATTCATTGACAAGTTTAATGAGCTGGCACTGGCCAGGGGGTCTTATCTGACTAATAACGTCTCGGAAGCGCGAGCCAAGCTAAGAGAGGAGAGGCAAAAGGTTACAGAATTTATCGATTATGCAAAGGAAGCAGAGCAGATGATGCTGCGACAGCTCCTCAATGAGCTGATTAAAGAGTGGGGTATAGAGCTTCCCCACCTACCACAAAAGGTAGACATAGAGAAGGCGGTATCTTCTATTCAAGTTCAGGATCTTCAGGAAGATAAAAAATATGTTCATCTTTCTCTGGAGGCCGAGGTTAACGCTAAGAACCTGAGAGAGCAGCTCTTGAAGCTAGGGTATCAGTTTACTCCGTGCAGGGTTCATCTGCAGTGCTCTAACCTATATGGAGAATTTAAGGATAAGTTTTTTGAGGCTATTCAGCGAAAGTCAGAGTATATAAAAAGCCAGTCCGAGGGAGTGTATGAGATTTATGCACCGGCTAAACTCTTTGCTTCTGAGCTGAGCAAGATGGTTATTGGTACCTATGGGATTAGGCTTGATAAGGTAGGTGAAGATACTATTACCTTTAGGGCTGAAGCTGTGGAAAATGGATTTTGATGGTTAATTTTCTTGACACTAATTTCTTTTTGAGGTATAATAGAGAATCAACTTTAAAATAAAAATCCTCACAAGAGGATAAAAATACTGAGGAATAATTCCCTCATATAATTTAAGGAATTACTCCAGGGCAAAGTTTCTTTTTTCCCCTGGTAGAGCATTAAGTTGTGGATAGGTTATCTGAAACTTTGGAGGCCTATAGCTTTTCCTGAGCTTTACAGAGATATCCCAACTTAAGAATTATTTTAAGAAAGGAGGGATATTGAGTATGGCTCAAGGACGAGTGAAATGGTTTAACGACCAAAAAGGCTTTGGTTTCATCAAGATCGCGGGTGAAGACAAGGATGTGTTTGTACACTATACCGCCATTGCTGGCTCAGGCTTCAAAAGTCTCCAGGAAAATCAGCTTGTTGAGTTTGAAATTCAACAAGGTCCCAAAGGACCGCAGGCAATTAATGTACGGCCACAACAGTAATTACTTATTCTGATTGCCAATTTCGCAAGAGGGAGGTTCCTTACGGTTCCTCCCTCTTCCTTTTTCTGCTAGTGTGTATCTTTTAAATTATTTTAAATTAAATAATAAGCTCCTTAAAATAATAACCTCCTTATAAAATAAACTTCTTATAAAATCCAATTACTTCGACCGTAAAATCGGAAAGCCAAGTTTTTCAACTATTTGTTTCCTTATACCTTTTCTTTTCTCAAAATTACTCTTTACATCATCGATTGAAGTCGGAAATTCATATTCCTCGATCCACTTGGGAAAACTCTCGATGATAAAATCCGCGGTGGTCTTAATCGAATCCATAGTCTCCTGCAGGAACGCCTTGACCGGCCTTGTATTCTGCTCTCCTTCACCTTCACCGGCATAAGAAGACCCCCCAAAAACAGGGCAGCAAATAAAACCATACGTTAACAAAATAACCAGGAAAAGCTGAAACTTCTTTTTCATCTCTCTATCCTCCTTACTAGACTTGTACTGTTATATGGTTAATAAAAAGTAATGATTAATTTCACCTACTATTTCGGATTAATATAAAAAAAACCATTACTGATTAATAACCTGATCACTATTCTAAAAATCAACAACCATGAAAATCTTATAACCCTTATGAGGATGACATATATTTTATGACGCATCAGATAATTCTTTATAAAAAAAGAGCAAATAGATCGTCAACCTTTTATGCTATCACCATAAACATTGTAAACTCTCCTTAGAGATAAAGAATAGATAAGATGATAGGGAGGATAACTAAAATCATTCTCTATCAAACTCTTATCAAAATATTGACAAGGGCTGGCACTCTATATGCTCGATAAAAAAGGTGAAAATAATGATCAATTCATACTTTTATGATAGCCAGATTATAAAAGGAGGCGAATCTCAAAAAGAGGAATAAATCTTATGAATGTCTGATTAGATATTTTGCTGATCTTCAGCATAAGATATAGTTTATACAGCATACAGCCATGTGAGTCTGAACTTGTTGGATAGGCTTGATTCATATTCAAGTTCTAAAATCTCCTGCTCATGCCGAAGCTGCTTTTCCCGATAATCAAGAATCAATCATAATTTCTACTGCTCGATTTTATCATCAGCTAAAGAACCAAGAAAAGACAAAATATGGTTTTCAAACTCACACAAATAAGATGGTGAAAATAAGATGATGAAAAACCAGCTCTTTGAGTACACCGGAGTAAAGGGGGGGGATAAAAAGCATTCTGAAAATACAAGGGAGGTGAGAGATAGGGAGTAAATTTGGAAGTAAGTTTTTGGGAAGGAAATTTTTTTCGGAAGTGATGAGGTTTTAGGGAAAATTGGGTAGGAATTTTTGGAAATTAATTGGAAAGAAATTAAATTGTATTAACCATTTTTAAGGTCACTATAATCTTTACGATTATAAGTGATGGAGGAAGCATTGGAAATGGTTATTATTAGAAGAATCCCCGGCTATGTCTTTTTAGTCATGATTGGCATTATGGCTCTTATTTTCGTATGTCCAACTGCTCAGGCTCAGAACTGGATGGCTATGCCGCCTTATAATACGCTGTGGCCGTTATGGTCCCCAGCCCTGTCCCCTGTTGATCCCACGACTGGGCTGCCGACCCCGATTGTAACCAGTCTGACCTCGACTACTGTTTTGCCTGTGCAACCTGGGCTAACCTGGAATCCAGCCCTCAAAAATCCCTGGCTGCTCTATAATACCCCTCTTGGCTTGGCCTATTACGATCCTCTCCTTGGGATTAATCTCTGGCCTCCGACTGGATTTTTGACCGGCTCTGGTGTTCCTAAGCCACTTACCTTACCAGCCAATTACGCCACGCTGCCGATTACAAGCTCTACTTGGATTACCACGTACGTACCGCTCGGCAATTCAGCGCTTATAGCTTACCTAAAGACCATTGCTCCTGCTGGCCCACCAGCTGTGCCTGGTCCACCGCCTGTGCCGGTATTTCTCACGCCAACGGCGATAATCTAGTATTTCTTAGCTTTGGCTATAATAGCTGAGAGTTATTGTTAACCATAAGTCTGCTTACCGTATGCAGCTATTTTCTATCACTTCAAAGATGATCTTAGCCCCGGGCCCTTTTCCCCTCTTTTGGGGGAGAAGGGCCCACGGCGTGCAAAGGACACCATAAGAGACAAACCTGAACGGCGCTGCATAACTCGCAAAAGGCCCACACGCAAAGGATACCCTCCCTACTCCTTTGGGATACACGCCCACACGCTTAATAGAGTCGATCGGTCAAATTCTTCCCCCTTGCTTCTTGCAGGCCCTGCCCTACTCCTCAATTAATGGTAAAGTGAAATTTAACTCTCTCCTGCCTACTTTGCGCCGACGACCGCCTTAAGCCCAATGTCCCCCTGGTTTCTCTCCCCTTGATTTTTCAAGAAGCTCTCTTAGGCTCTTGAGCAGAGTGAGCAGGGAAACGGGTTTGTGGAGAAGCCGAAATCCTCGCTCCCGTATGGTGGGCCATTGAGCCTGCTTGTCAGGATAGCCGCTGATCAACAGGATTTGAAGTTCTGGCCGAAGCAAAAGAAGCTGGTCAGCCAACTCAATAGCGCTTTGATCAGGCAGAATGACATCACTCAGGAGAAGGTCGAAATTTCCTCTCTCCTGAGCAAAAATAGACAGAGCCTCACGGGATGAGGCAGCCGTATAAACAAGATAGCCATTTTGCTGAAGCATGGTAGCCGTCAGTTTCCTAACTCCCCCATCATCTTCCACCAACAGAACGCGCTCGCCCTGGCCTTGAAATTTCCTCACTGAAATTGCCTCATCGACCTTCTTTTCCGGTCTCATCAGAGAGGCTGGCAGGCAAATGGCAAAGGTTGCCCCTTGCCCTGGCAGGCTAGAGACGTTGATCCATCCCTCATGCTGCTTGATGATGCCATAGACTACAGACAAGCCAAGCCCGCTGCCCTTGCCAAACTCTTTGGTAGTATAGAAGGGTTCAAAAATCCGGCTCATAACCTCACTGCTCATCCCACAGCCCGTATCCGTAATTGACAGGCGCACAAATTGGCCAGGCCTGGCCTCCGGAAGGCAGGCCGCCTGCTTCTCATCTAGGATCAAATTTTCGGTCCTGATGGTCAGCTCCCCTCCTCGCGGCATGGCATCTCTAGCATTGATCACCAGGTTCATGATCACCTGCTCGATATTTCCCTCATCAGCCAGTGTTGTCCAAAGGTTTGGCTCAAGCTCTAGCCTGATTTTGATGTCCTCGCCGATAACCCGATAGATCATCTTGAGAAGCTCGTCAATCGTCTGGTTGAGATTCAGACAAACGGGTTCGGCTGGCTGCTTGCGGCTAAAGAGAAGAAGCTGACGGGTGAGATTGGCTGCCCGACCTGCGGCCAGGCGAATCTCCTTAAGATCCATAGCCACAGGATCATCCTCGCTGATTTCCAGTAAGGCTAAGGTGGCATGTCCCTGGATCATAGTCAAAAGGTTATTGAAATCGTGAGCCACTCCTCCGGCCAAAAGGCCGATAGCCTCCATCTTCTGAGCATGAAGAAGCTGGGATCGGATTTTTTCTTTTTCCTCTTCAAGCCGCTTGCGACTCGTAACATCCCGCACAATAACCATGATCGCTGGCCGGCCTTCATACTGAATAATGCTGCTTGAGACCTCACCATACTTTATGGTCCCATCCTTGCAAATAAATTTTACCTCAAAGAGAGGAGGAATCTTTGTCCCACAAAGCAGCCGATCAGAGAGCCAACTTGCCATCTGCCTGGCTTCAGAGGTTATAAAATCGAGAAAGGGTTTGCCGAGCATCTCATCGTATGAATAGCCGCCCATACTAAGAGCACTACTGTTGACAAACTTAAAAACCCCATCCTGAACAATAGCTACTCCATCCTGGGCCTGCTCTACTAAGGCTGAGTACTTAGCCTCAGACTCCCGCAGCAGCTCTTCAGCCCTCTTGCGATCACTAATATCTCTAATAAATGAAACAATACCTCGAAGCTCGCCTTGCACTCCCCTAAAAGGGCTAACTGCCATAAGACAGGGGACTCGACTGCCATCCTTGCGCCTTAATTCCTTCTCAATCTCGACAAACTCCTCCCCATTGAGAATTCGAACCAAGGGACAACCCAAGCTGCCGCAGGTGGAAGTGTGAAATATCTCAGAGCAGCGGCAGCCAATGAGCTCATCCTTGCTAAAACCAGTCAGAGTACAAAAGGCCCGATTGACCCGGACAAACTCATAATCAATATCTATAAGGCATATTCCCTCGGCTGCACCATCGAAGATCTGGTTAAGCTCAGCGTAGGCAAGCCGCGACGTATCCTCAGCTCGGTAGCGATCGAGAATTTCAACTTGAAGTTGCTCGTTTGTCTTGATCAGGCGATCGGTGCGTTCTTTAATCAGCTCCTCAAGGTGGCAGCGATATCTGTGTATCTCCTCTTCCGCCTGCTTTCGCTCGGTAATATCAGTGGCTGTTCCGACCACCTTCACCAGCCGGCCATCTTTATCTCGCCTCGGGAAAGCCCGATTGTGAATCCAGCGGATGGATCCATCTGGCCGCATAATGCGGTATTCAAAATCTGTGGCTATTCCTTCTGCATGTTTTTCAACTTCAGCCCAGAACCGCTCACGATCATCAGGATGGATAGTTTCAATCAAAGCCTCAGGAGATCGGTACAAATCCTGCCGACTGCGGCCCCAAATCTTTTCATATCCTGGGCTAAGATAGAAGATCTCATCAAACCCAGGCGAGCTTATCCAAAAGACATCCTCAATGGTCTCGGTCATGAGCTGAAAATTTTCCCACATCTCCTGCTCGGTCTGCTTAAAAGCTCGGCCATCGGCCATATCTTCAACTGAGCCAGCATCTGCGGCCTCATCCTCCTGATTATCCCCCCCTCTCATAAGTTGCTCATTGCTCTTGTCTTGATCTTTCATATACTCCACACTTACACACTTACTCTTTTTAAGGTTTCAAACTAAGATGATTAGCCTGTCATTGTCATTAAGATTATACAATCGGGCTAGCAAATTTTAAAGTTATTTCTCGACTTCTTTTTCTTGTGGACCTTTACTCATCTTCAGGATAAACTTAAGGGAATCTCTGAGCTCCCTTGAGGGAGCTTCAAAAGTCAAAATAAGTAAATCCAAAATATAGCAAGTATAGCAAACATTAGGATCAAAGCTTATGCGAATCTTACACCTTGATACTGGCAAGGGATGGAGAGGTGGCCAGCGGCAGGTATTTTTCCTCCACCAGAGCCTTCTTAGCCTGGGGATTGACAGCCTAGCCGTGGCTCAGGAGCGGGGAGAGCTCTACCGGCGGCTTCCTGATCCCAAAATTCCTCTTACTTGCCGGGGCGAGTGGGACCTTGCGGCTGCTTTCAGACTAGCTCGGATGTTCAGACAATTTTCCCCTGATGTTGCCCATGCCCATGATGCCCATGCCCATACCTTGCTCCTTCTAGCCTCGCTTTTGGTGAGGAGGAGCCGCCCTAAGCTTGTGGTTTCCCGAAGGGTAGATTTTCCCATCGCCGGCTCCCGATGGAGCAGGTGGAAGTATCAGAGCCGTCAGGTTGGCAAAATCATCACTGTTTCCTATGGCATCAGGGAAGTGCTTATTCGAGATGGAATTTCTGAAGAGAGAATCAGGGTGGTTCACAGTGGTGTTCCTATTCAGGAGCGGCCACGGGAGATCAGCCTCAAGGTCAGGCAGCAATTATCAATCCCACCCGAAGCCAAGATCATAGGGTGCGTTGCTCACTTTGCCGATCATAAGGACCACCGAACCCTACTTCGGGTTTTTCAGACACTGGCTGAAAAGGAAGATAATATCTATCTCCTCCTAGTAGGAGATGGCCCTCTTTATGAGAAAATTTTGGCTGAGAGCCGAAAAATGCCGGCTTCGGATAGGATCATTTTTACCGGATACCAGGAAGATGTCTATCCCTACCTAATGAATTTTGATATCTTTGTCCTGACCTCATACCTTGAGGGATTGTGCAGCTCGCTGATTGATTCTCTCTCCTGCGGTGTTCCAATCGTAGCCAGCAGAGTAGGAGGGATTCCTGAGTTGGTCCAAGATGGAGAGAATGGTTTCCTGGTAGAGGTGGGAGATATTGCCGGCTTTGTTAATGCCATACTTAGACTGTTGAAAGATCCTCTGCTGTATCAAACTTTCAAGGGAAATTGCTTAATCCGGGCCAAAAATTTTTCAATAGATTCTATGGTCAGCAAAACATTAGAAATTTATCGCCAGCTTTAAGTTCCTTAATGAAATAGACACGGTAAGTCTTTCCTTAAAATATGCCCGATTTGAACTCTTAAGGAGAGCAGATTAAAGGCTCTTGAGAGCATAATTAATTGACAAATGAAGCGAGAAGAATGAAAAGCAAGAAGCACTACAAGGAGCACTTACCATGGCAAATAACCAAAGAAGCACGCTTTTTATATGGTTATCAGTATATTCACTTATAATTATTATCCTATTTTTGGGCTATCCAGGAGGAGAAACAAAGCATCCTTTAGCAGCGGAGCTATCCAGCAAGGAAAGGCTTGGCAAACTAATCTATTTCGATCAGCAGCTGTCTGAGCCAAAGGGGCAATCTTGTTCTGTGTGTCATTTCCCAGAAAATGGTTTTAACGGAATTGGGGACCCTAATATTGCTGTCTACGAGGGAGCAGTGCCCGGTCGATTTGGTTTTCGCAATCCCCCAAGCTCAGCGTATGCCTCCTTTAGCCCGGCGCTCCACTTCAGCCAGGAGAAGGGTGAGTATATCGGCGGCCAGTTCTGGGATGGTCGGGCAAATAGCCTTACTGAGCAGGCCAAGGGGCCTTTCCTGAATCCAGTAGAGCAAAACAACCCAAGTGGAGAGGAGGTAGCCAGAAAGGTCTGTCAATCCTCGTATGCGGATCTCTTCAAGGAGGTATATGGTCCCTGTGCCTGCGATGATCTAACCAAAGCCTTTGATTTCATTGCTGATGCCATTGCTGCCTATGAGTCATCCAGCGAGTCAAACCGCTTCAGCTCAAAGTATGATTGGTATCTCAAAGATCCAGCCGCCTACCCTTTGAGCGAGCAGGAAGCATGGGGCCTTAGGCTCTTTGAGACCAAAGGCAACTGCAGCTCCTGCCATCCGAATACAGCAGGTCCTTACTGCGACCGGCCACTGTTTACCGACTATACATATGATAATCTTGGTCTGCCAAAGAATCCTGCCAATCCCTGGTATCGTATGCCTCCATCCATTAACCCTGAGGGAGAGAATTTTATCGACCGCGGGCTTGGCGACACAGTCAAGGATCAGGCCCAGATGGGGAAATTCAAGGTGCCAACACTTCGAAATGTCGCTGTCGCACCTCCCTATGGGCATAATGGCTTATTTAAAACTCTCAAGGAGGTGATCCACTTCTACAACACCGCCGGAATCCCCGGTATGTGGCCACCACCAGAAGTGCCTGAAAATGTCAATAGAGTCGAAATCGGCAATCTTGGCTTGAGCGATGAGGAAGAAGATGCCCTGATCGCCTTCCTTAAAACCCTAACTGACGGCTATGAGCCGCCACAGTTAAGGGGAAAACCCTGAAGTTAAGGGGAAAACCCTTTTGAAAAAGGGTTTTCCCCTTAAACCCTTTTCCTAAAACTTTAATATTAATTAAAGTTTTGGGAGGATGGGTTGGAAGGAACCCTTATTGAATAAGGGTTCCTTCCAAAATCAATACTGAAATATGAAAAACAAAAAAAATTCGATGATCAACCTAGCCATAGAGGTTGCGGCTCAGGCCCATCAGGGGCAGGTCCGTAAGGGGACGAATATTCCCTATATTACCCATCCCTATGCGGTGGGTATACTCCTTTTGCAGGCTGGCTGCGCTGAAGAGGTAGTGGTTGCCGGGCTACTCCACGATACCCTAGAGGATACCTCCCTTTCACTAGAAGAAATAAGGCGACAATTTGGCCAAAGGGTTGCAGATATCGTTCTAGGATGCTCTGAGCCAAACCGTGCTCTTCCCTGGGAAGAGCGCAAGCAGCACACCCTGAATTTCCTGCGTCTTGCTCCTCTCGACATCCGCTGGGTAGTCTGCGCCGACAAGCTGCATAACCTGCGGACCCTGGCCTATGACCTTACCCTGCTTGGCGATCAGATATGGTCTCGGTTTAGTCGTGGACGCAGCCAGCAGGAGTGGTACTATCGGGGGATAGTAGACAGTCTGTGGCACAATTTGCATCTTCCCCACCTTTCGGGGTCTTTATTTCATCAGCTCAAGGAAGAAGTGGAAGAGCTTTTCGGCAAGTAGGCGCCTCAAGTAAGATCACATCAGCAAGGTATGATCACATCAGATTGATAGGGTCAACATCAATATCAATCTGAATTCCCTCACCAGTGAATCCGGCCTGAAATTCAGCTAGCCCAGCGCGGATAAGATCATTGAGCAAAAGCGTATGGCTAGATTTTAGCAGAATCTGAAGCCGCCACTGGCCACGGATCTTGAAGATCGGAGCCTGGGCCGGTCCAAGAGCAGTGATTTCATCCGGCTTGAGCGAAACAAGAAGGTTCATCAGCCGCGTCGCGGCTGCCTTGAGCAGATTGATATTCCCACCCCGAACAATGATATTGACCATCCGGCTAAAGGGTGGATAGCCAAGCTCTCGGCGGTATTGGATCTCCTGCTGGTAAAAGGCCAGATAATCCATGCGGCTGGCACATTGGAGGCTGTAGTGCGAAGGGGAGAAGGTCTGCACTATGACCTCACCCTGGATATCTCCCCTACCGGCCCGTCCCGAAACCTGGGTAATCAACTGAAAGGTCCGCTCAGCGGAGCGAAAATCTGGCAGGTTAAGGATAGAGTCAGCAGCTACCACACCAACCAAGGTTACGTGGGGAAAATCAAGCCCCTTGGCGATCATCTGAGTGCCGATCAGAATATCGATTTCACCCCGGCCAAGCCGGCAGAGGATTTTCTGATGTGAGCTCTTACGGCTTACCGTATCCTGATCCATCCGCTCGACCCTGGCTGTGGGGAAAAGGCGGCGGATCTGCTCTTCAACCTTCTGAGTGCCTGATCCGATCCCCTGAAGCTGCCCTCCGCAGGCTGGACAGAGGGAAGGGGCCGGTAGGGCGAAATTGCAATAGTGGCAGCGAAGCCGCCTATCGCACGAGTGATAGGTTAGAGAGACGCTGCAATTTTTGCACTTTGGAACATGGCCGCACTCACAGCAAAGCAGAAAATTAGAAAAACCCCGGCGGTTGATGAACAGAATCGTCTGCTCCCCACGGCTAAGCCGTTGCTCGATGGCCTCAATCAAGGGACGAGAGAAGATGAGCGACTTGCCTCTGCTGGCTCGAATTTCCGCTTTCATATCAATCAGTCGAATCCTGGGGCTGGCCTGGGTTGTGGCCCGACTAGGCAGACTGATCAGGCCAAACCTTCCCTGGCTGGCGTTGAAAAAGGTTTCAAGAGAAGGGGTGGCTGAGCCAAGCACCAAGAGAGCATTGGCCATCTTAGCCCGCATCAGGGCCACATCGCGGGCATGGTAGCGGGGCAAGTTATCCTGCTTGTAAGAGGTCTCATGTTCTTCGTCGAGCACAATCAAGCCAAGTTTTTCCAAAGGAGCAAAAATTGCCGACCGCGCTCCAATGACCACTCTGGCCTCACCGCTTAGGATCCTGCGCCACTCATCCAGCCGCTCTCCGCGGCTTCGCCGGCAGTGGAGCACAGCAATCGTGCGGCCAAACAGGGCAAAAAAGCGGCTAATTAATTGATGAGTCAGTGAAATCTCAGGAACCATGACCAAGGCGGTCTTGCCCAGGCTGAGAGTGTGAGCTACGGCCTGAAGATAGACATAGGTTTTGCCGCTACCGGTAACTCCATGCAACACATAAGAAATAAATTCATTCCGCTCCAGGGCAGCCTTGATCGTCTGAATGGCCCGCTGCTGATCCTGAGTGGGAATGATCTCCCGGGCAGGAGCAGATGGTGCAGCCTCATTCTCTACCATGAGCGAATCAGGCCAAACCTCCTGCTCACAGATTTCGACCAGCCCCTGCCTGATCAGGCAATCGAGAGCGCCACAGCTTGCTCCGGTGAGCTTGAGAAGCTCCTGTCTGCTCATCTCCTTGATACTGCGGAGAGCAGAAAGAATCTTAGCTTGTTTTGGTGCCCTCAATCCTTGAAGCTGAAGAAAACTTTCCACTCTGGCCTCATCTGCCATGAGCCGAACCATTTTTTTCTTTTTGCCGGCAATGATGGGCTTTTCCCTAAAGCCAACTCCGGCAGGCAGGCAGCCTGAAATCACCCTTCCCCAGGGGGCCAGATAGTAGTCAGCGATCCACCTGGTCAAGCGCAGGATCGAAGGAGGAATGAGCGGCCTGTCGTCCAAGACCTCAAGGATTTCCTTGATCTCGATATCCTTGCCATCTCCATCGTGAGCAGCAGGATGAGGCAGGATGAGGTGGTTGGGTACTTCAGCAACTACCTCCACTAGATAGCCGATAACCTGGCGGCTGCGGAAAGGGACCAAGACCCTTGTACCCAAGGTTGCTTTCTCAACCAAGTGTGGGGGAATCCTGTAGGTGAAAACTTTATCCAAGGGGATATTGATCACTACCTGGGCAAACATAGGTTCTCAGGCCATCCCATCCATATTTTGGGTGTAAATTTTGGGCATAAAGTTTTAGGAGGATGGTTTGGAAGGAACCCTTTTTCAAAAGGGTTCCTTCCAAAATACCATTCCTCCTCTATATCCACTATACACGCCTCTCACTACCTAATACACGCCTCTCACTACCTAATACACGCCTCTCACTACCCACCTCTATTCTGACAACTCCTTGCTGATCAATTGCATATCCTGCCAAACAAGCTTTTTTTTCTCTCTTATTTCCCTCTCTTCGGTAGTTTGCAGAATGAAGCCTGGAGAATAGGTGGGGATGACTCTTGTTTGTCTCTCCCCGACCCAGAGGGAGAAGAGCTTTCCTCGAAGGTCGCACACCGATCCCATTGGTCTTCCCAGCACAGTCTGGGTAGCTAAGGCATCAAGGTTATCGAGGGTACAGATGACCCGAGGCCTTTCTAAAAGCTGCAATTCCTGAAGAAGAATCCTTCGACATCTAAAAGATGCCTGAGCTCGAATCGGCCCATCAGCTTTAGGGAGGGGGCATTTTACGGCATAGGTCAGATAGATCCTCTCCCGGCTGAGTTTGAGGGCGCTCAAGAGCCGATCGAACAATTCCCCTTCCTCTCCCTGCAATGGCTTTCGGCAAGCGACTTCAGCCACCCCGGGCGAGCGAGCAACAAAAACTAGAGAAGAGGCTCGATCTCCCTCTCCGGCAACAGCCAAAGACCGATGAAGCGATATCAGACAGCGACGGCATCGGCCAAGATAGCTGTTAAGCTCATCCAAGGAGGCGAAAGAAGATGACGTCGGCTGATCTTCTTCAAAATTCAAGGGTATTCCGATCAGACCGCTATTTTGGTAGTATTGAACCGAGGTCCTCACCAAGTGAATTATCTGACTGTATTCTCTTTTAAACTGAGTAAGGGAGAAGATAGGTAACATATATGTTGTCATGGTCTAGTTAAGGTTACAAATAAAATAAGTGCAATCGCTGGTCAGAAAATTGCAGGGATGCGGTTTTGGTCGCACTGTCAGCGTGATCAAACTTACCATAGTCTTTCGATTTTATCAACTCTGATTACCTGCTCAAAAAGATAAAGAATAGAGCCCTTATGATAAGCTACGGACAAAATATTCAAATAAGGGCCAATAAATTCTTCGATAGTCTCCTTCCTCGACTCTGAATTGGATTTGATTTTTGTGATTTAAATCTATAAAATTTTAAAGATATTGGGTTGGGTTCTAGGTTCTGATTCTGCTATTTTAAAGGATAGTAGCAATGAGAGTAAAAGACAACGCCAGAAAAAAACGCACTATCTTCGGCTACGTTAGCCTGCTGCTGGCAGGGCTAACTTGTTTTAGCCTCTTGGTTATCTTTTCGGCTTCAACCGCGGCCAGCAGGTCATTAGTGATTGACGATTTTGAATATTGGGATTCTCCCTATAACCACGGCTGGGAGAGTTCTGATTATGCTTATCCGGTCATGGGTTATGGAATCGGGTATGGCCAGATATTCACCCAGCTTGATTTTGCCGAAGGGAGTAGGGTTTTAACCGTGCACTATCAGCCCTCTGTCTTTAACCGTATGGAGCCATACTGTCTGGCAAACTATAAGTTAAAAGATCCTGAAACTGGCCAAGCACCAAAAACTGTTGGCTTTAGCTACAAGCTGAAGGCCCCGATAAGCTTTGAAAACTTTACTCACCTTAGATGTTTTCTCCTGATCAAAACCTCAGAGAGTGGCTGGCTCTGGTTAAGCTATCTTCCTGTTGAGGGAAAGAAGGTGCAGGATTTGGGGAATTTTTTACCCGCTACTCCTCCCCCCTCAGAGCTCATACCCCCTGGCTCTAGTCCCATTCGCTGCCTAGGCTATCCTGCAGGACGCGAGCTTCAGGATTCTACCTGGCATTGTCTGGTTCGCAATCTGGCCAAAGACCTGACCCAGGCTGTCGAGGAAGGCCTTTTGCCCGCACCTCAAACCCTTGAGGGAATCTATGGGATTGTCTTTTTAGGGGATGAATATTCTGTGGATGAGATCACCTTGACCGATGATCTTTGGCGTTATGAAAACCGTCATCCTTTTGTCTGGAACCCAGGGCCACAGTTTGCCACCCTGTTTGAGCCTTTTGAGCTGGTTCTCTATGCCTCTGATCCGGAGAATAAAAAGCTCTCCTTTCATATTCAAGTCGATGGCTGGGGTATTCATGGTCTTCCTGCAGATAGAGGATTTTCACTCAGAGAGCTTGGCCCAGCTGACTTTCCAGATGATCCCTATCTGGCCGCTATTCCTTCCATTCAAAGGGCGATGATAAGCTTTACTCCTCAGTATCTTGAGGATTTGATAGTTACGGTAACGGTATCTGATGGATACACTAACGATATCACCATGTTCCCCTTGTCAGTGGTTAACTACCGGGTTCAGAATCATCCCCCTTACATTCAGCGAAGCGGTATAATTTCACGGTTTGTGGCCTGGGTAGGAGAGCCGTTCTCTTATCAGGTCAGGGCATTTGACCCAGACTATGATCAGCTTACCTACTCGGCCATGATTAACGGCCTGCCCAGCTATCAGTACGGCCCCTGGCAAGAGCCTCTCATTGATCCCCACAGTGGTCTGATCAAGTTTACCCCCCAGTTTGAGGGTTTTTTTAAGCTTACGGTAGTGGTCCGGGATGAAAAAGGAGCCATCGGTCAAGCTGTCTGGGATTTGACCATAGCCAACCGCGGCGCTTGGCTAAATCACCCACCAGTTAGGGTGTTGAATATACCCAGCCCGCAGATGGTCCGCGCTGGTGAGCTCTACACCGTAGCCACAGGCTTTGTTGATCCTGATGGCGATGACCTATACTACAGTACCAACATAGGCGCTATGACCCCGGATGGAACCTTCTCCTTTCTAACCTACTTTCCTGGCCAGTACCAAGTAAGTATTATTGCCTATGACTTTTTAGGAGCCCATACCTACCTTAATTTTCTCCTCGATGTCCAGCCTTGGTGGAGCTATTGATCCTTAATTGATTTTACTAAAAGTATTGCTTAAGGATCATTGATCCCTTTTTGCCCTCCTTGCCTGCCCTGGCCTGCTTTTCTTATCCTGCCTACTAGAGAGACCTTCTAAATAGAGATTAAAAAAAATATTAGGTATCAAAAATGCATATCTATTGACTCGATCAGATTTAACTTCAACCGCAGGAAGCAAACCCTGAAATTTTTTAGCCACAAGTGAGGTGATTTTGGGATTGCTGGGAGTTCCTCAATTTAGCAGGAAGGAATAATTTATTGACATTATTTGCATCTGCTATTATATTTAGAAATACTGAAAATAAATTTGGCTTATTGCTTCTTTTTAACCTTCTTTTCAAATGAGAGGCTGCACAATATGAGTAATAAAATGAACAATAACTGCTCAGGGAAAAATCCTCCTGCTTTCTATCTGTATATGTCCAGGATTATTCATGATCCGGTCCCGTTTTTATTCTTCGGCTCTCTAGTTAGTTTGAAGATCTATCACCTTATTGGGAAAATCGACCTTACCACTGATTTTGTCAGCATCATGTATGGAATTGACCAGAGCATGTCGGGCATCAAGGCAATTCTATTTTCACGGCCTGTGCTGGATCTATTCTATACAATCACTGCCATTTTGTTTGATCTGCTGATCATCATCAGCTATCTGATTCGGGTCAAACCGGTCAGCAACCAAGGGAAAGCTCAAGGGTTTTGGGAAATGTGGTATCCGATTATCACTGTCCTCATTCCCATGATTTCATTCACCTATCTTCTGTATCGCCCTATTCCGGTAGAAAAAGATCCGCTATTTCGAACTCTCTACCAGTCTGCCACCTTTGTTCATAGTGTCGGCCTGGCCGGTTTTCTGCTCTCCCTGGTTGGGTGCACGCTGAGCATCATTGTTCTGTGGAAGCTAAAAAATTCCTTCAGCCTAATGGTCGAGGTCAGGGAGCTAGTAACTGATGGTATGTATAAATACATGAGACATCCGCTCTATGCTGCCGAATTGACCCATGCTCTTGGCACAACCCTGCTGCTGCTGAACTCGGCCAGCATTTCAATCTACATTCTTTTCTTTACCCTAGAGGCCATCAGAGCAAAATTTGAGGAAAGAAAACTGCTGGCAGTGATTCCCGAATATGCTGACTATAAAGCCAGAACAGGCTTTTTCTTCCCTAAATTTGGCGGTGCACAACAAAAAGCCAAATTGCACGGGGTAGCGCAAAGATCATTTTAAGATTTTAGATTTTGGCGAATCTTTCAATCCACCTTCACCAGCAGGGGGAGACTACCATTTTCTCCTCTTTGGAGGGTGTCATCCCCCTGAGGTTTTGCGAAAAACGCAAAAGATTAAATATCAACAATTAAAGATGAGGAATGGGAATGGTCGCGTACATTCAGGGCATTTTTCAGACTCTTATAGACAATTGGAGTATGATACTTCCCCTGCTCTTTTTTTCTCTCTTTATCTATTGGATCTCTCCTGAGGAGGGCCGCCAATGGATAAAAAATTATCCTGTTCCAATTATCTTTTTCCTGATCATGTTCCTTCGGGTTCTGATAACTACCCTATTCAGTCTGAAAACACAGCTCAGTTTCCCCTCAATTCTTGGGATAGTCAACAGCCTCTTTGTGGCTATTTTCATGGGAATCGTGGTCTTCAGCTACATTATTCGATCCGCGCCAAAGAGACAAGCTCAAGGGGTGTTGGAAAGATTTTATCCGGTTTTCGTGGTGGTTTTTCACCTGATGGGGACCTCGATTCTATCTACCCATACTAAGAGCAACTACGTGCCCTGGGTGTATATTACCGGTCTCATCCTGTGTGTTAGTGGAATAACCCTAAATATCGCCTCTCTTTGGCAGCTAAAAAACTCCTTTAGCGTCATGGTCGAGGTGAGAAAGCTAGTCAATACCGGCGTCTACCGCCTCATTCGCCACCCTCTCTACACTGGCGAACTCATTCACCTATTAGGGGTCTGCATGCTGTTCAATAATCGCTTTTCCTACCTATTTTTTATTGTAGTTACCATCATGCAGCTTTCACGGGCCAAACTTGAAGAGCGAAAGCTGTCGATGCATCTGCCCGAATACCGTCTATACAAACAGCAGACCGGCTTTATCTTCCCACGGCTTGGAATCCTGTGGACGCAGTGGAGAAGGGGCGGAGGGAATTAGGGAATTAAAGATATAAGGGAATTAAAGTTAGGCGAATCTCTCACTCCTCCACCTTTTCATACACAACGGCCACAGCCGTATCTTTGGTCATCTGCCAAAAGGGACTGATTTGCAGCCAAGGCAACATAAGTTGTGCTTCCCATGAGCGCTTATATAGGATAATAGCCTCGATCTGGTATTTGGCTGCAAGCTCGGCAAAGTATTTCGGATCTGCCAGCCTCTGAATATTATTCAGAAAATCACCGTAGACCTCCCACCTGCCATCCAAGGCTACTTTTCGAGGAGGATACAGCTGCCACAGGAGATAGCCTCCGATATCAGAGCTATTAAAGATGTTTCCAGCTATATTTTTGCTCCTCAGGTAAGAGACGGCCTCGGTTGGATAGGTCGCCGAGAGGCCAAAGCCGAAGCTACGCAAATAACCAAGCCGCCGATAGAGACTGTTATTCACAATAGATACACAAATTAAAAGGCAAAGAACAATACACCCTGCTCCGGCTATGGGCTCAATGGGCGGCTGGCCTGAAACCTGCGGCCTTTTCTCCCGCACGAAGTCAAAAATTCCGTAAATATTCCTGATCGTCATCGGAGTAGCCACAATGGCTAACAAGGGTATATTTCTTATGGCTAGGGTTGACAGATAGAGGAAAGCCCCGTATGGGAAAAGATGAGCCAGGCGGATACGCTTTGCCTGAAAGAGCAAGGCAAGAGCTGAAAGAGGAAGAAATATCCTGTAGATGACTGAAGGATCAGGAAATGGAGCATGTTTGATCGCCAGGGGAGAAACCAGCTCGGCGACCAGGGAAAAGATCGTTGGCTTGACTTTCAGCTCACTGAAGATCTTATAAGGATATAAAATGCCATCAAGTCCATTGGCGTTAAGTAGGAGAGCAAAGCAGGTCAGGCCAAAAAGTAGCCCTTTCTGCTTCCATTCCCTGAAGGTAACTTGAGGGGATGAAAAGATGCTCGGTAAATAGCGAGCAAGCCCAGCCTGAAGCAAATCTCCTAAAAGGTATAGCCCAAGAAAGGCGACCCCCAAAAGATGCAGGCCGTGCATATTAGCCCACAGCACCTGACTGATTGGGATAATTATCAGAGCAAGCCGAGGTGAGCGGGAGAAATTTTCAGCAAAATAAACAAAAACAGCCAAAAAGAGAAAGGTGAAAATCTCAGGTCTTAGGAGAAATCTCTGGAAGGACATAAAGAGGGCCAAAAGACAAATTAATATAGAGGCAGGGTAGTATTCCTTGCGGTAGACAGTAAGAAAGAGCAGGCTGAAGGTCGCAGCCACAACGAACATCCGCAGCATGATGCTACCGCTAACCCCTAAGAGAGCATACGAAAGATACAAGATGACTTGAAACAGCCAGTGAGAGTCAACCCACGGATTCCCCTGAGCGATATAGGAAAAAATATCCTGCCTGGGGATGGATCTGCTCAAAAAGATATGCTCGCCGGCCTTCATATGCCAGCCAACATCAAAATCCACAATTTTAAACCAGCCAAGCAGTATAACCACCAGAAAGAAAGAGAGAATCGCTAAATATCGTAAGGTCCTTTTCATAGATCATACCTCATCATTCAAGCCGCAAGTGGCAAGGTAGCATAAAATTACCGAAAGGTCATAAAATTTATTATTCTTCATAATCCTTATTATTCTTCATAATCCAAGGGAGAACTTCTCTTTAAAAAATTACCCGTCCTAAAAAGCCCGCTTTTCCCCCTCATCTCTCACTATATTTAAGCCGATTAGCCGCTTGAAGGTACGGCTCTAGCCGCTCTTTTTTCACAATAAAGCCCCTGGCATTAACTATGCTTACCCATATGAGGAAGCAAGAAGTAGGGGCTATTCCTAACCGTAGGATAATAGTTTATAACTTCACAGTTGTTCTCAAAAAAATATACAATTTGAGAGAAAAATTAAACATGATCAAAGCTCGTTTGTCAAACAGAAATTGTCTAGTTAGAGGATCGAAACTCGTTTTTTCGCTTCTTTTGGTATGTTCTCTCAGTTTTTATCCAGCAAAGGGTGAGTCGGCTTTTCTGCCGCCTGCCGCGCCGCCAGCTGGGATAGTTGTAGCCAATTTTCCCTCCCTCGATCTTGGCCAGTTTGCTCCCAATGAAGTTATCTTTAGAGTCAGACCAGGAGCCAATCAGGCCCAGGTCAGCAGGCTTTTGTCCAGCTATGGGATCAGAGGGGCTGAGGGAAGTATCCGAGCTGGGTTCCAGCGGGCAGTACTTGCGAGCAATAATGCCCTTGAGGTTGCTGCCCTATTGAGCCGCGATCCGGCGATCGAATATGCAGAGCCCAATTACCTGGCTAGGGCGGAATTGTTGCCAAATGATCCCTACTATAAATATCAATGGCATCTTCGGATGATCAATATGGAATTGGCCTGGGATCTGTCAACTGGGGCAAATGTTATTGTGGCTGTGGTCGATACCGGCGTAGCCTTTGAAAATAATGGAATTTTTGCCCAGGCACCTGATCTTGCCGGCACTCGCTTTGCTCCAGGTTGGGATTTTGTCAATGACGATGCCTATCCAGATGATGATAATGGACACGGCACCCATATGGCCGGAACGATTGCCCAGACCACCAATAATCTCTTGGGAGTGGCTGGAGTAGCTTATGGATGTACCATCATGCCGGTCAAGGTGCTGGACAGTGCCAGCAACGGATTGTTCAGCGATATTGCCGACGGAATTTATTATGCGGTCAATAATGGAGCCAAAATCATCAATATCAGTTTCGGTACCTATACTACTTCGGTAACTCTTGAGAATGCAATCGCCTATGCCTACCAGAACGGAGTGAGTGTCATCGCCTCGGCGGGAAATAATGCCACAAGCATTCCTCACTACCCATCATCATATCCCACCTGCGTGTGTGTCAGTGCGGTTCGATATGACCAGACCCGTCCGTTTTATTCTAACTATGGCCCGGATATTGATGTTTGCGCTCCGGGGGGTGATCTTTCCGTTGATCAAAACCTCGATGGCTACCAAGATGGCATCTGTCAGCAAACCCATAACGGAAAGATCTACTACCAGTTCAATTACGCTCTATACCAGGGAACCTCGTGCGCGGCAGCCCATACTTCGGGCGTGGCTGCTCTGGTTCAATCCGTAGCCGGAAATACCTTAAGTCCTGATGCCCTGAAAACACTGCTGGAGACCACAGCCGTGGACCTTGGCCCTGTGGGCTGGGATCAAGACTTTGGCTGGGGGCTGATCGATGCTCTAGCTGCGGTTCAGGCTGCTCTACCTCCACCTGCGGCAGCAGCAGTAGCAGGCGCTCTTCTGCCCTGGCCACTAGCGGCAGATCCTTTCTTGAATCCAGGGCCAGTAGTTACTCAAAATCCAGCGCTAGTGGCTACTCAGCCATATTCCCCGGCTCCGTTATTAAGCCTTGGGCTGATAGATCTTGCCCTGGGTGAATTAGCTAACTCTCTTATCTGGTCAGAAATTTTAAACCTTTCTTCTCTGGCTGGAGGAGGTTCAAAGACTAGAACAATATCAACTTTGGCCATCTCAGGATCACCTTTGGCCATCTCAGGCAGCAGCCTGCCGCTCGCCATGATGCGGATGAAGGATCCCCTGACGGCGATGCAGGGTTTGGCCTGGCAGCCTGCTGAAAGCCCTCTTCAGCAGCAGATATGGCTTTTTAGGCCGCAGAATCAGGGATTGGCCTGGGAAAATCCCCTGGTCAGTCAACTATCCCTGGTTGTTAATCCTTTATCATTGCTGATAAGTCCACTATCAATTTTAGGAAATCCGGTATCAGCGATCCAGTTTCCCTCGTATTCATATACCGGATCTTAAATAAAAAAGGAGGTGATAATACATCTTACTTAAATTTTTTCAACCGGTGATTATACCTTGGGGCATCTTGCGCCTGCAAGGTAGAAAAATCACCTAACATTCATCGTAAGGTTGGGGGAGAAGATAAGTGGAAGGAGTAAAAATTTATGCGTTTTTCTAGGGTTAGGGTAGTAATTGCAGTTTCTGTCTTGTTATGTGCTCTGATTGGTTCTTCGGCGAATAAAGCAGATGCTTATTATGGTTTGGGCGGCTTGTATGGTTATGGTGGTCTTTACGGCGGACTCTACGGCGGGCTCTATGGTGGACTCTACGGCATGTACGGTGGGCTCTACGGCGGATACGGCCTCTACGGTGGACTCTACGGCGGATACGGCCTCTATGGCGGCCTCTACGGTGGACTCTATGGCATGTACGGCGGACTCTACGGCGGATATGGCCTCTATGGCGGACTCTACGGCGGACTCTACGGCATGTACGGCGGGCTCTATGGCCTTGGCGGCGGACTCTACGGCCTGGGCGGCCTGAGATACGGCCTGGCCGAGCAGACAGGGACCTGGCAAGGGCTTTGGTCTTCAGGGCTTGTCTCTGGGCCGATGACCCTAAACCTGGTTCAGGATCCGCTCCTTGGTACCCTATCCGGTTATGTACAACTTTTGGGTAACCCCACCCTGGGCAGCCTGGTGAGTGTTACTGGATCTGTGCTCAATAACCAGATCATCCTCTCCGGCTCAGGTATCGGCCTCGGTACCATGACCTTCACTATTGATATCGTCGGTACCATGACCTCTACTACCACCATGACCGGAACCTATACCTTGACTAACAGCACTTCGCTGGTAGAAACCGGAAGCTTCAATCTTAGTCTGCTGACTCCGGTTATCTAAGTGATAAGGGAATTCTAGCTGGTGCCTATCAAACAGGCCTGGCTAATTCTGGTTATCTAAGGGGTATCATAAATTGAGCTGATTTTTCAGAATGTTCGAGAGGGTAGCCAGCAGGAATTAATGCTGCTTGGCTACCCCCTCCTCAAATTACCGTGTTATGCGTTTTGTTTATTTATTTTATGTATATATTTAGGGCTATGGGTTTATTGGTATATTTATTGATTGAATAGTCAATTTGTTATGCTCACTGGGGTGGTCCTGGTAGCAAGAATAAATTGTGGATCGTGTGTGTTTTACGGTTCAAAGAAGGGAAAGTGTGTGATGAAAGAAGATCTTGGAAAGTTGTGGTTAATAAAAGCCTGCCTATCGTATCTGTTGATATTCTGCCTGATTATCGCTCTCTCCCGGCCAAGTGAAGGATACTTCAGCACCTCAAGCGGACTGTTAGGCAGTACCATCTACAGTGGCGCCAGCAACTTATACAATAATAGTCTCTATACCGGCAGCAGCTTAAGTGGCTTATCCAGCGGATTGGGCGGTATGTATGGTTTAGGCGGCTTGTATGGCAGTCTTTACGGTAGCAGTCTGTACGGCGGCCTCTACGGCAGCAGCCTATATGGCGGTCTTGGAAGAATGTATGGTTTAGGTGGACTCTATGGCTTGGGCGGACTCTATGGCAGCAGCTTATACGGCAGCAGCCTATATGGAGGACTCTATGGCAGCAGCCTATATGGCGGCATGTTTGGCCTGGGTGGCCTATATGGCGGCATGTTTGGCCTGGGTGGTATGTACGGCGGCCTGCTTGGGCTGAGTGGCTTAGGCGGACTCTATGGCAGCAGCCTCTACGGCGGCACCTATGGTGCTCTGGGTGGCCTGGGCAGTCTGGGAGGACTCGGCGGACTCTACGGCCTTGGTGGCATGTATGGAGGTCTAGGCATGATGGGGATGATGAATCCTCTGCTGGCTGGCCTGGCTGGGCTTACGCCAACGACCAGCACGACCACCACTACTGCCCCAGCTCCGGCAGCTCCTACTGCGGCAATTTCTGCCGAGCAGTTTGCCGGCTCATGGACTGGAACCTGGTATCTTGGTTTCCTGTTTGCTGATATGACCCTGACCTTGGTTGAAGATCCTCTGACTGGATTCCTCAGTGGAACAGCCACGCTCTTTGGAAATGCAGCTATCCCAACTCCGGTTACGGTCTATGGTACCTCAACTCCATACTCGGTTACGCTAAGCGGGATTAATGCTACTGGCGTCTATGCCCTCCAGATCAGCGGAACCTTGACCAGTCCGACCACCATGACCGGAACCTGGAGTATTGTCAGCGTATCCACCGGTCTGCCGGTAAAAACGCTGGGAGTTACTCAGACAGGAACCTTTGATCTCACCCTGACGGTCTTCCCAACGGTCGCTGCTCCTGTTGTCGCTCCGGCACCAGTGGTTACGCCTACCGTGGTCGCCGCGCCGATTGCTCCTACGGTGGTCGCTCCTACTGTGGTTGCGCCTACGGTTGTTGCCCCAGTTGTACCTACGGTTGTGGCTGCTCCTGTTGTTGCTCCAACACCGGTGATTGCGCCTACGGTCGCTGTGCCGATTGCTCCTACGGTGGTCGCTCCTACTGTGGTTGCGCCTACAGCTACCGCGGTGCCGGCTGTCATATCTGGCCTTTTTATTCCTTTTATTCCCTTTATCTGAGCGGAGGTGAGGTTGGATAAAATTTTAATTTCCTTTTCAAATTCATTGTTTGAGTCGAAATGGAAAAACAGCTTGTGGCTGAGGCTGAGTTTGCGTTTCCTTTTAAACATAATGGTAGAAAGTGGGGGGAAGAGAAGGAGTTAAAATTATGCGTTCTTTAAAGATTAAAACCTTAATCGCTCTGTCAGTATTGGTGTTTGCCCTGGTTAATATTTCCGGGAAAAAAGCTGAGGCTTACTATGGCTTGTATGGCGGCCTCTATGGCCTTGGCCTCTATGGTGGGCTCTATGGCTTGGGTATGTATGGTCTTGGCGGGCTCTACGGCCTCTATGGTGGGTTATATGGCCTTGGTCTCTATGGCCTTGGTGGTCTCTACGGCCTCTATGGGGGGTTATACGGCCTTGGTATGTATGGTCTTGGCGGGCTCTACGGCCTTGGCCTCTATGGTGGGTTATATGGCCTTGGTCTCTATGGCCTTGGTGGTCTCTACGGTATGAGCGACCTGAGCACTGTGGCTCTTATGTCTGCCTTAAGCGGTGCACTCCTTGGATCAACTGCTGCCGAGCAGGCTGGGACCTGGGAGGGGCTTTGGTCTTCAGGGCTTGTCTCTGGGCCGATGACCCTAAACCTGGTTCAGGATCCGCTCTTGGGGACTCTCTCCGGTTATGCGCAACTTTTGGGTAATTACTACCTAGGCAGCCTGGTGAGCGTTACCGGATCTGTGCTCAATAACCAGATCATCCTCTCCGGCTCAGGTGTTGGCCTCGGCACTATGACCTTCACTATTGATATCGTCGGTACCATGACCTCTACTACCACCATGACCGGAACCTATACCTTAACTAATAGCACTTCGGTGGTAGAAACCGGCAGTTTCAATCTCAGTCTGCTGACTCCGGTTATCTAAGGACAGCGGTACTATGCACCGGAGCCAGCGGGCCACACTATCCGCTGACTCCGGTTTATCTAAGGCGCTAGACCTTTTGGGCTAACGTTATATCAAGGTGAAAGATATGAGGGTAGCCTTCTTCGAGAAAGCTGAAAAACAGAAGGAGGCTGCCCTCCCGCTGCATAGGCTGGTTTTCACTAAAGGTTTTGGGGGTTCAGATGCCCCACATCCTGAGGGGAGCTCTCATACCTCTACCTTTAGAGGGAAGGTTACAGGCTCCTCTTGTTTTTGGAGAATAGGAGCTTATACCTCTACTACCTTTAGGGGGAAAAGCCTGGTGGGGGGATGTGGGCAAACATCTGTGTTTTAAGGTCAGCTCTTGGAGGCATCCTCATTTCTTTAAGGATGGATGTGGAAGCACTCGATGTTAAGGAAGGGAAGTCATATGATGAAAGACTCTGGAAAATCATGGTTCAAAACCTGCTTCTTGTGCCTTTTGATACTTTGCCTGACAGTTACTCTTTCTAAACCGAGCGAAGGATATTACACTTCTTATAATGGTGGTACACTCTCCAGTCTGTCTGCCCTCCTCGGGGGGAGCTCTTACCCCTATTGGGGGCTAGCCGGATCAATTGGCGGTCTGTATGGTGGTTTATATGGCGGCATGTTTGGCCTTGGTGGCCTCTATGGTTTGTATGGTCTCTATGGCCTAGGGGGGTTGTATGGATTAGGCGGCCTGTATGGTCTATACGGCGGTATGTTTGGCCTAGGTGGCCTCTACGGTGGATTGTACGGCCTCTATGGTGGAATGTTAGGTCTTGGCGGATTATATGGTTTGTATGGCGGACTATACGGCTTGGGTGGACTCGGCGGACTCTACGGCGGTATGCTTGGCTTAGGCGGCCTAGGCGGACTGCTTGGCGGCCTGGGTGGGCTTACGCCAACGACCACCACGACCACCACTACTGCCCCAGCTCCGGCAGCTACCACCGCAGTAATTTCTGCCGAGCAGTTTGCCGGCTCATGGACCGGGACCTGGTATCTTGGTTTCCTGTTTGCTGATATGACCCTGACCCTGGTTGAAGATCCTCTGACTGGATTCCTCAGCGGAACAGCCACGCTCTTTGGAAATGCAGCTATCCCAACTCCGGTTACGGTCTATGGTACCTCAACTCCATACTCGGTTACGCTAAGCGGCATTAATGGTACTGGCACCTATGCCCTCCAGATCAGCGGAACCCTGACCAGTCCGACCACCATGACTGGAACCTGGAGTATTGTCAGCGTATCCACCGGTCTGCCGGTAAAAACGCTGGGAGTTACTCAGACAGGAACCTTTGATCTCACCCTGACGGTCTTCCCAACGGTCGCTGCTCCTGTTGTCGCTCCGGCACCAGTAGTTACACCTACCGTGGTCGCCGCGCCGATTGCTCCTACGGTGGTCGCTCCTACTGTGGTTGCGCCTACAGCTACCGCGGTGCCGGCTGTCGTCTCTGGCTTGCTTCCCTTCGTTCCCTTTATCTAGCTAGGAGCGATAGGAAAATTATTTTGGGAAAAATTTTATCTCTAGATTCAACTGATTGCTTGCTCAAACAAAAGGGCAGCCTGAACATAGGCTGCCCTCCATACTCCCTCACCCCTCTAGCTAATTTTGGCGAATCTAAGCAGCTCCTCAGCGCAACTGTTCAATAACCTACCACCCCTTGAGCGGAAAAGTACACTTTATTTCTCTATTTCTCTCCCCCCGGAGGGAAAAGGCCGCATTTTTTTCTGTCTAAAATACCTTCCTGTCCACCCTTCACCCCGAAGGGATTCCTGCATCAGGGCCGCTGGCGCATCGGTGTCCACCCTTCACCCCGAAGGGATTCCCCTGGTACAGAATATGCTTTGATCTTAAAGAAAAGCTCATAGTCATTGATGTTATCTCATACGAAGGGAAGAGGAGTGGCTCATTATGATTCAATGCTTTCGCCTGTTTGCTTTCCTAACTACCTTGCTGCCTGTATTAATTTTCGCTTGGGGAGTGATTTTGTGGGATAATCCTGCCTATGCTCTATTTCAAACAAGACAACAAGGGGAGCGAAATTTAGCTACTGGCAATTATTCAAGCCGCAAAGAGAATGTTCAAAAAGTGTCTATAAAGGAGCTGCGGAAAGATGCCTCCTGGACATCATTTCTCTCCCGCAATGGAGAAGGATGGAATGTCCTTCAGGATCAAGCGACCCATTATCTGCGGGTCGAAGCCACAGATTCCTCACCGAGAACTCAACGAAAGCTGAGCAGCCAAAGTGGAGCAGTGCAAGCGGATGATCTGGCCGAAGAAGCAAAAAAATTCATTAGGGAGAATGAGGCGATCTTCAAGGTAAGCTGGCAGGATTTTCGGCTGGAGAAAGTTCACCAGCGTGGAGGAATATGGTATGTCAGGTTCAGCCAATATGCTCAGTCAATCCCTGTCTACGGCGGGAATCTGACTTTGCGGTATAGTAGCTCAGGTGATCTTCTCGGCTTTAGGGGAAATATCTATCCGGGGATAACCATTGAGCCCCACTCATCTTTGGATAGTCAAACCGCTATAGAGATTATAGCCAAAAGCCTTGGCCTCTCTCCTGATTCTATAACGTGCAGCAAGTCGCGGCTCGTTATTTATCCTTTTTTCGTAGAGGAGGGTAGTGAGTCAAACTCATACCGATTGTGCTGGGAAATCGAGACCACATCTCCCCAGCAGGTCAAAGGGTGGAAATACTTTATCGATGCTCAGAAGGGGGAAATTATTGAAAGCTACGACCTAGCACGCTATGCGGTTTCAGGAAAAGTTCAAGGGCAGATCTTGCCTAAATATCCTGGTAAGATGATCACGGTTCCATTTCCCAATTTAAAGGTCATGCTCGCTGATAAAACATCTCCCCTTATGTATGAGAATCTCGACCAGGATCCAGGCTGGTACGGAACTTCCCTGTTTCGCTGGGAATACGGTACCCCCCTGGTAAGCTCTCCGGGGACAGAAGAGGCAGACCCTGAAGCAGGCCATAGCGGATCAGCTTTATATGGCTATAATCTTCGCGGCAGCTACTATGAAAACCTCCCCAAGCGGGAATACCTAACCACAAAGCCAATCGCTCTGCCGCAGCAAAGTGATGGCAAACATATAGTGCTAAGATTCTGGCGGTGGCTTGGAGTCGAAGGATCTGGCTCAGATGAGGCTGATATCGAAATCAGCACCCTGCCCGGCAACTGGCAGGTAATCTGGTCAAATCCGAAATATCCGATCTTCGATGGAGACTGGAAATTGATCTTCTACGATCTTTCTCCTTACCTGAGTGCTAATCAAAGTACCCTTTCTATCCGCTGGGGCATGGGGCCTACCAACAGCTTTTATAATTATTGCGGATGGAATCTCGATGATATCGGCATCTTTCGTGCTGTTCAGGGGATAACCAATGAGAGCGGAAATTTCACCTTTTCAAATGAGGCAGAGAATAATATCCTTGACCTCAGCCTTCAGGGAACCTATTTCCAGATCAAGAACCAAAAGGGTGAGGGGCTAGTCTATACCAATGGCCATATCAGCCGAAATAGCACCATAACCATTACCCTAAAAGCCACAGGCGACTACAATCCCTTAACAGATACCGGAACTATCAGTGCCTCTGATGATATTGACGAGCTGAATGCCTACTATCACGCCAACCACCTCATTGAATACCTTAAAACCCTAGATCCTAACTTTCCCGAAAATAAGGCTCTCTTCCCTGTCTCAATTACGGTACATAATACTGCCGAAAGCACCAAATCCTACTGGCTTAATGGTGACGGTATCTCCCTTGGGGAAGGGGATAAGGTTGAATATCAGGATTTTGCTCAATATTCGGATATCATTTACCATGAAGTGACTCATGTCGTAACAGATAGCATCTATGAGAGCAGCCCATCGTCCAATCCCGTTCGTTTTACTCAGTTCGATGCCATGCATGAGGCGTTTTCCGATTACTGGGCCTGCACCATCAATGATGATTCCCAGGTGGCCGATGGCGGCTTCTGGAGTCAAGGAGCTTTGCGAGACTTGGAAAATGACCTACACTACCGGCTCAATTATGGAAAAGAGCTTTATGAAAGCAGCCTCATTCTGTCAGGGGCCATGTGGAACCTTAGGAAAGAGCTTCGCCGCCGCTACGGCGAGCAAGGGATCGTCGTAGCCAATACCCTCTTTCTGTTAGCTACCTATGCAGAGCCAGTCACCTACCTTGATTTTCTCCTTGATGTTCTGGCGGTCGATGAAGTTAAATATAATCGGGCCTATAGAGATCTGATCAAAGATAGCTTTGGCCGCAAAGGCATAGCTGAGCCTCCCGCCAGACCAACCTCAATCGTAGTCTCGGTTGACCGCTCCACTATCAAACTAAGCTGGGAAAAGGTTGCCGAAGCTAGCGGATATAACCTCTATTATGATATTTCCTCAATCAGAGCCTTACAATCTGAAAGCCGCTATACCCCAGGTGGAATTCCCGGCAGCGGCGGCACAGGCGGAGGCGGTGATGGTGGAAGCATGGACAATACTGGCGGCGGATGGGGAGGCAGCGGCAGTGATATGAATAATGGAACCTCGGGCGGAAGTAACGGAGGCAGCAGCTCGGTCAAAAATCTGGCCAACAAGATCAATGTCGGGAATGTAACTTCCTATACCCTAACTAACCTACAGAATAATACCACCTATCGGCTTCTGCTGACCGCATATAATAATTATGAAGTTGAAAGCTCACCCTCGCAGGATATTTACGCTACCATAGTAGATCCAAATAGTAACAAGCCCACATATATTTATGTCCCTACGCCTGTTTCGAGCGGCTCTTCCAGCAAATCAAAAACATGCTTCATAATGACCCTGTGCAGATGGTTTTAAGGGGGGAGTCTCAGGGATAAGAGGGTCTTATGGAGATAACATAATGCCTGACAGGCGATCTACTTCGGTGAGATGTTCCTTTAAGATGGTTCTTTTGCTAGCTGCGTAACATAAAGCGCGCAGCGAATCAATTACGCTATCAATTGTAGGGGCGGACCTTGTGTCCGCCCAGCTTGCGCACTTTTATTAGCGAAAGAACCACTTTAACTTGCGAAGAAAATTGATTTTATCGATGCGGCTCTTTCCGGCAAATCAAAAACATGCTTCATAATGACCCTGTGCAGATGGTTTCAAGGGGGGAGTTTCGAGGAAAAAGAGGGTTTTATTGAGATAACAGAATGCCTGACAGGCGATCTACCTCGGTGAGATGTTCCTTTAACTTGCGAAGAGAATCAATCAGGCTATGAGATTTGTAGGGTAAACCACTCATTTGAGCCAACCCCTTCATCATCTCGGAACGTAACAATTTTCTGAGACCGAGCTTTGGCTCACAGGCATAGGTTGAATAACCTAACTGATGGCACATCAGGTCAGATATGGAAAGTAAGCTAATCCAGCATTGGTTATCTCTTGCCAGCTCAGGGTGGTGGTGATAGAGAACCATATCGATCAACTGATTGGGGAATTTCCATTTTTTCAGCAACCTGCCAGCTAAGAGAGCATGATCAAAACCAAATATTTTCCGCTCTGCGGCCTCCATGCTAATAGATGTCTCTTCAACCAGCTCCAACACCCTGGCAAACTGTTCTGGAAAATAGCGGTCCATCAAAACCTTGCCGATATCGTGGATCAATCCCCCCACAAATAGTTCCGCTATAAGCCCTCGGCTCTTCACTACCCAGCTGCCCAATATCCTAGTTCCCAGACCGCAAAGCAGAGAATGGTTCCAGGACCGCAGCCGATTGTAGTAGACGCCCCCCCTTCGCAGGTACACAGAGTCAAAGACAGACATGGCCATAGCTATGGCCCGAACTTCTTCAAAGCCGAGAACTACGATAGCCCGATCAATACTCTTTACTTGCTGAACAAGCTGATAAAAGGATGAATTAGCCATTTTCAAGATCTTGGTAGCCAGCGACTGGTCGGAATAGATCACCTGGGCCAAATCCTTCACCGAGCTTGTCTCAGAAGAGGTAATCCGCAGAATCTCTCCCAAAACCGTCGGGATAGTAGGAATATCTTCAATCCTGGCCACGGCCTCATCAATCGTCATTTTAATCTCATCCTATGCTTTGGCACTTTTTCTCCGAACCCTTGATTTTACAGGATTGGCTATTAGAGGTAACTTTCAAGGATTTCAAGGCGTTAAGAAATTTCTGCGAAAGTGTAGTCTCATCCTGTGGTTTTATTCTAACCCCGAAGTTTTTCCTAATCCTTGCAATCTGTGCTTTTTAATTTTATAGTTGATCACCCGGCTACTGATCCCAAGCAGCTTGGCTGCATCTTTCTGAACCCCCTTGCTCATCCGCAGGGCCTGTATGATCAGCTCTCGTTCAACAGCCTTCAAGCTCATCCCCTCTGGAGGCAAGATGATATGGAAGCCATTATGACGATCATGACTTTGGCTGCTGCTCCCATAGCTACATCCAGCAGGCTCTTCAACCGCTACTTTTGGAGTATTCGGTATGAGCAAATCTTCCGGCAAAATATATTCGCCGTTGCTAACCAGCACAGCCCGCTCAATAACATTTTCCAGCTCCCGCACATTGCCCGGCCAATTATATTCTTCTAGAATGGCATAGCAGGCCGGATGAAAGCCGATCAGCTCTTTTCCCCCTTTTTTTTTATACTTATTGAAAAAATGGACAGCCAGAGGAGCGATATCCTCTTTTCTCTCCCGTAGAGGAGGAACCGTAATCGGAAGAACACTGAGCCGATAGTAGAGGTCCTGCCGGAACCTTCCCTCTTTGACCTCGGTCTGCAAATCACGATTTGTAGCTGCAATCACTCTAACATTTACCCTGATGGTTTTGCTTCCCCCTACTCTTTCAAATTCCTGCTTCTGCAACACCCGCAGCACCTTGGCCTGAACCGAAAGACTCATTTCCCCAACCTCATCAAGGAACAGGGTGCCGCAATTTGCCTGCTCAAATCGGCCAATCCTCAGGGTATGGGCACCGGTGAAAGCTCCCTTCTCATGGCCAAAGAGCTCACTTTCCAGCAGGTTCTCATTGAGCGTGGCACAGTTTACAGCCACAAAATTCTCCTGGCATCGCAGGCTGTTGTAATGCAAAGCCGCGGCAATCAGTTCCTTCCCGGTGCCTGTCTCGCCCTGAATAAGCACGGTGGAATCACTCTTAGCCACTTTTTTGATAAAGGAGAAAACTTCCTGAATCTTCTGGCTGACTCCAACGATATTATCAAATTTAAAAACATACCCTTGAGTGTGAGTAAGGTAGCGGATTCTGTGATTCAGCTTGATATTTTTAATCGTGTTATTGATGGTGTTGAGAAGAGAGTCGATCGTAAAACCTTTTTCCAAAACACTCCAAGTGTAGGGTTTAATTAGGTCCTTGAAGTCCTCCAGTTTGTACTTAACGAGAAGCAGGTTTACCGGCATGGCCTCATCAATCATCATGGCCAACTCCAGGACCCGAAAGCAGCCCCGGTCAGGAAGATCGTCCCTGATGACGATCAGGTGAAATTGCTCAGCCTGGAGCATCTTGATCGCGGTTTGCCAATCGCTGGCCACAACCAGCTTTTTGTCATCTCCACTGATTCGCTGGGCTAGCTCATCAGCAAACCCATCATTCTGGTCGACCAGTAAAATCTTCCACATGAATACGCCTCATTGGGATAGTCTAAAGCGGATGAAAAATTCTTTGGAAGGAATCAATAAACCAGGATTAATAAACAGATAATATATTTTTTTAAATAATCAGTTTTATTCCCTCTGTCTACAGATATCGGAACAAGCCTCCTTTTTCATCAGAAGAATTCCAAAAAAGGGAAGGATTAGTTTTGTGGTAAATAGCGGACACGGTAGATACAAACGGTAGGATAAAATATTATGCAGGAAAGAATGTAAGGTGAGGTAGGGGCGCGCAACTTGGTGCGCCCCTACACTATATTCTCTCATACTAAAAAGCTGGGCTTAAAGGTTTGGATTTCCTCCCACCCTTCCTCCATACCAAGAAAGGCTAAAACCCGCTAGAAAATGGCGCCGTCAAAAGCTAAGGCTGAATAAGCCAGCTCGTCGCCGGACTGCTCCATCCCAAATTAGCTTGGTTAAAGGAATAGATGGCGGCTGAAAATGGATTGAGGGAGCTACTCAGATTAAACAGGGTATTTGAGCTAAATTGAGGAAATAGCGTAGTAAAGCTCCCTTGCCACAAAGAAGAAGTTAACCAGCTATTCTGAAATTGAGACCCGAACGAGCTAGTGGGCACAGACCAGGTAGAAAACAAGCTAGGCTGGCCACCGAACCACCCGCTGGTATACGACCATCCAGAAGATAAGGCAGGAAATCCAGTCCCTGTCCCGCTCCATCCCCCGGCGCTATAACTTGTTGGGATCCATCCCCCACTGCCGCCAGTGCTGGGAAGCGTCAGACCACCAGTGGCTGGAGGTAGCAGGCTTCCACTAGTAGGAGGTATTAGACCACCGCTAGCCGGTGGTGTTACCACCTTCTTTTCGACCGTAAAACTTACCGAGACAGTATCCTCATCTTCTCCCCCAAGGCCATCCTGATCCCCATCAAGCTTGTTGCCGACCAGATCCTGCATCTTGGAGCCAACCACCAGGGTATAGGTTTCGCCTTCTCTCAATGAAACTGAAGGTGGAAGAGTAAAAATTAGAGTATTCCCGTCAAGATTGAGCTGTCCTGAGACTAGGTTGTGGCGAGAATCATACAGGCTGAAAAAGGCCACAGAATTCGGATCCAAAGCCTCGGAAAAGGTAATAATGATTGGGCTGTTTTTGGCCACCTTCTGAGCTGCGTTTGCGGGTGAAGTGGATACAACCCGGGGCGGATTTTCATCTCTTCTGGCGAGCCGGGCAGTGCCAGCAACCCAGATTTCATAGCGCCTTGAGTCAGGATTAATAGCTATCTTAGTTACAGGCTCGGCTGAGAGAGGATAACCCAGCATCATCTTATTCTCATCAGCAGAATAATCTACCCATCCTGATTGACCATCAAACCTAATCAGCCCCTTGTTAGTTCCAATCCAGATTCCCCCTGATCGGCTATCTAAAGCCACGGTGTTGACAAAGGTATTCGGTATAAAATACGCCCAGCGGGGAGCTTCCCCTTCAGCACCTGGATCGAGCTTCAAAAGGCCAGCGCTGGTGGCTACCCATACCGTGCCCTCAGAATCAACAGCCAGATCATTAACTGTAAAGTCAACCGGCTCTCTAGCATGGATCGAATAAGCATACTGCTTCCATTCCCCATCAGCACCTAGCCGCATTACCCCATAAGGCGCAGTGCCTGCCCAGATACTGCCATCGGGGCCGATGGCTACTGCTCTGACCTGAATATCCTCAAATTCGCTATCTTCAAGCCCTCGGGGCAGGCTGCTATTTTCAACCAACTCGATCAGGCCACTTTTGGTCGTAGCGATCCAAAGATGACCCTGAGCGTCAACAGCTATCTCATTGATTTCCTCATCAGCGGGAACACCAATTTGCCCAGCGCTAAGAGATGACCATCCTTGCCCATCAAATTTCGCCAGCTTCGGAACTGTGTACGGATCATCTACTGAACCTGCGTCATTAAGAGCAACCCATACCTGACCGCGACTGTCAACTGCTATGGCCGTGGCGCTGTCACTGCCTAAACCATCTGCCGAAGTATACTGCCGCCAGCCGCTACCATCAAACATCTTAACGCCCCCACTTCGGCCATCTGAGCCTTTTCGCAAGGCTAACCAAAGATGATCCTGCTGGTCGATCACCATAGCAGCCAAATCAGGCAGATCCTCAGCCTCAATAGACCAGTGTCGGTCCGGCAATCTCATGGTAGTGAATGAGTAAGACTGCTCAAGGCTATTGTGCACGTAATCTTCTACATAAATAGAAACAGTAACTCTTTCGCCATACCCGAAAGGAACAGCCGGAGAGTAGACAACCTCTAACTCCTTCGCCGATATCGGATTAAGCGCAGGGGTTATTTGCTGTCCATTGATTTTCAATATCAAAGAGCTAGGATTAACCCCGGCATTATTATCCTTGATATGAAACTTAAACTCAGATAGACATGAAATTTCTCCTCCTTCTGAGGAAGGTGAAAAATCAGTAATCTCAGGAGCCAGGGTATCGGCCACAGTAACAAAATACCACAGAATATCTCCTTCTCCCTCAGACAGCATATCCTGGATACCCTGTAATTTGCGACCATCAGTATCAGCGGCCTGTCTGCTCACCACTACCTGATAGACCGAGCCCTCGGCTAGAAAAGCTGAGGGAGTAAAGGTAAGGACTCTGCCCTCAACCTTACACGATCCTTCAACCAAAATTCGGGTGCCAGCTCCACTGATCCGATACAAGGCAAAGGCAGAGCAGGTCGCAGCCTGATTCATATCTTTACTGAAGGTGATGCGAATAATTTGAGATATTGGCACCTCCTCCTGTGGAGGATAAATAGCAGGCTCTGCTCCTACAATCACCGGGCCAATCGATGGGGCCAACGACAAAGAAGTAGCCGAAAGCCCACCGCTTGCAGCCTGAGAGGCTGACAGCCTTCCTACCCCAAGCAAACTGAAGGCCAAAAACAAAAAAATAGCAAAACATATAAATTTTAATTCTTTTTTATACTTCATTATCTCTCCTTTCATCATCCTAACTCCTTAGTATGGCAATTACCCATGAGACAACACCTTAATAAGGATAGATTAGCATACTATCTTTCCGATTTATTCCATCCCTCCCTTCTATGGTTTATCAGCTATCAAGATAAGAAATTACCAAAATAACATAAAAAATTATCAATAAATTATCAATATAATAAATAGGCTCGAAATAATACGAGCCAAATAAAAACCACTTCACTTATTGAGATGAGGAGACTTTAACTTAAGGCCTGCTTGACCAGGTAATTGAAGCAATTGTACTACAGGCAATTGAGGCGATTGTACTTTAAAGAACTTGATAAAAATTCAGCCTTAGTTATTATTATTTTATTACTTTTTCAATATTATTGCAATCCTTAATGGAAAAAAATAAGATTATCGAGCAAATACTCGATCGGCAAGGTGTGGAAAAATAAGAATATCCCCCTCTTTAAATCCTGAAAAACATTGCTTCTTCTCCCCGGCGAAGAAGGGAGAAGAAGCAATGAAGATGAAGAAAAATTGGTAGTTATTATACTCGCAAGGTAATAGAAGAAGTTATAACGCAACAGCTGTAGCCACGGTTGTTGCTGGAATAGTGGCTAGCGGTGCGGTTGCTGCCGGAGCTGGGACAGATGGGGTTACTACTGGCGTGGTTGTTGGAGACAAAAGAGAGCCCAGCAGACTACTGTAGAGGCCAGGATATCCCATACCCATCATGCCGCCCATCATGCCACCCATCATGCCACCCATTAGGCCACCCATGCCAAATCCGAAGGGTAAACCTGATAAGCCGCTGGTCGTACTCCCAAAGAGCCCACTATTGCCAAGCAGCCCTGAGTAGAGATATGGGCTTAAGTGGCCAAAGCCTCCCATGCCGCCCATATAGGGGAAGGGATAGCCAAAGCTGCTTGTGGTCGTCGTGCCACTTGTTCCCGTAGTGCCAAGATTACCCAAAAGACTTCCATACAGATATGGGCTTAAGTGACCAAAGCCTCCCATGCCGCCCATAAAGGAGAAGGGATAGCCAAAGCTGCTTGTGGTGCCAGATGTCCCTAAATTGCCCAAAAGACCTGAAAGTAAAAATGGGTTCAGATGCCCAAAGCCTCCTGAAAAGAGAAAAGGATTATATCCAAGGCCAGTAGAGGTCTGAGCCGCAGCCATCCCACCACCAAGATGTGAACTTAAGAGAAAAAATACAAACAAACAAACTACCATAATTGTTCTTTTCATAACTACTACTCCTTCACGAACCATAAACTAATTAACCATAAATTAACCACCAAAAACACATCATCGCCACGATATACCACGCCCCTCGTGGCAATTCTCCCCAAAAACCAAGCACTGGATAGCTATGTTTTTTGAATAGCCATGTTTTTGAGGAGTGCAATATCTATAAAACAACTTAAAGTTAACTACACTTTTGCAGAAATTTCTTAACGCCTTGAAATCTTTAAAAATTACCTCTAATAGAAAATCCAGTAAAATCAAGGGTTCGAAAAAAAAGTGCAAAAGCATAGAATTAAAAATTACTCTCTAATTCTGCCGGTCTGAAACTAATCTCTACCGGTTTATCATTAGAATTTATCCCTCTTAAAATAATATAATATAAATATGCTGTTAATTTCCAGCCTGTTATCGTTTTCCTAATTCCTAGATGATAATAATTCTCCTCCCTTGGTGTGAGACTAAAAAACCAAATCTGTTAAAATATCCGATATTATTCGGGTAAAAAACTATGTACTGCCGACTCACCCCCTTTAGTGCCAGGAAATAACCCGGCTCCTGGCCAGAAAACAAGGCTCACAACCCACCCCTAGGTTATCTCGTTACGATGCTGAAAAAGTGGTTCTTAAGCGAGTTGCTCTGCCTACTTTCGCTTAAGTAAGCTGCTTTACTCCTCCCTGGGTATTTTGGTTATGATCCTTTAACTTAGATTCAGACGCTATATCTTTCTCCACCGTTACGTTTCGTGGCTCTAAGGCTCATAGCTCCATTTAATCTTGAGAATATTATTCCTCTATTTTCCCTCTAAATGTCAAGCTATAAACCTTTATAGTCGGGTATAGTCAGGCACTGATTGATTGAAAATGCTCTCAGGAGAGAGTTCATGCTAACATATTTTATTTTTTATCAAAAATGAATTAGTTTATTAACCTTTACTTGATGTCAAGTGATTTAATATATTGATTAATCATAGGTTATATAAATTAAATAATCTGTCTGAAAATAATATTCAAGATTAAACAATCTGTTATGGTCAATATATTAATCCATCAGATGAGATATATGGATTAATTATTATTAATTACAATATATTATTTATGATTGGTTAATATTAAAACATTGTTTTAATAAAAATAAAACAAAAACCACTCTCTCTCCTGCCACCCACTATAGACCTGCATAACTATAGACATAATCAGGACATATTGCCTAACCTCTACTAGTGACTCTTTCGCTAAGTGCGTAACCCAAGTTGCCCAGCGGATCAATTACGCTATCAATTGTAGGGGCAGACCTTATGCCCGCCCCAGCTTGCGCACTTTATTCCAGCTTGCGCACTTCGTTATTCCAGCTTGTGCACTTCGTTAGCGAAAAGACCATTTAGATAAAAAGAATGGAGTAAAGAGAAGAGGGTAAAAACTCTCCCCAAAAGATAGGAAACATCTGAGGTCAAGATAAGCAAACAATTGATGAGGTTATTTTCTGAAGAAAACTAGCCTTGAATCTTGAAGAGTTAGGGAACAGCTCTGTCTCGGCTGTCCAACAGCCACACAGACTGGCTTGAACCTTGAGGCACACAGACTGGCTTGAACCTTGAAGAGTTTGGGACCGCTACTATGGGTAAAAAAATAGGGAGGGCTTGGCAGCTCTAACCCTGGGATTATAAGTTAACAGTATTAAAATTATGTAAACTTAACCTCTTAGCCTTCCCTCCCCCCCTACCCTTACTCTTTCCCCACCCCCACCCTTCCCTTTAATTCACTGCCCAAATTTTTGAGTCTCCTAATAATTCTAATAATTAGTCTTGATCGATATATAATATAAAGTAAAATTTATATTAATTTTTTTAATTAATTAGAATAGGAGTTAATAACTATGAAAATAAGAAAATATTTACTAATAACCTTGATTATTTTGTCTTCGCTTTTTTGGGGAGTTATTAATACTTTTGCAGAAAATGCACCAGGTGGACCTGGGGATGATCCAATTTGGAACTATGCAGGTAAATCAGGAATAGGTACTTCATATGAGAAGTATAATAAAGGGGAATATAATGATAACGGCCAAACAGGCACAATATCTAAGGTATGGTTTTCTATTGCTAATGGTATTATAACCGAAACAGCGTATTCACGGATAGATAAGGCTCAGATAAAAGACCTACAATTTTTAATCGTTGGGAATGACTTTTTTAACGAAGAGAAAGTCGATACTAATTCAAAAATAGAATACCTCTATACAGATAGTGATGGAAGACCGCTATCCCTTGCTTATAAAGTAGTAAACACGGCTAAGAACAATAAATATAAAATCGAAAAACACATCTTTACAGACCCAGACAGGCAAACTCTATTTATCCGAGTAATATTTACGGCATATGAAAACAATATTACTCCCTACCTTTTTATTAATCCGCACATAAATAATACCGGATTTGGGGACTATGCATCTGTTACCAACGATAGTCTTAATGCTAATGAAGGAAACACTTATCTATGCTTAAAAAGTAGTGCGTATTTTTCTAAAACTTCCGCTGGCTTCTTTCGTAGGTCTGATGGCTGGACTGACTTGCATGAAGATCATGTAATGAATTGGAAATATGATACGGCAAATAATGAAGGTGGTGGTAACGTAGCTATGACAGCGCAATTAGACACGGTAAATAGTCAAACAAAGACTTTCGATATTGTAGTAGGGTTTGGAAACTCTGAATATCAAGCAATACAAGCGGCCGAAGGGTCTTTGAATGAGGGGTATGATTCCCTGTTAAAAAAATACAATGGGGAAGGCAGTGCAATCGGATGGGAAGATTATTTATCGAGTCTTTCCAATCTTCCTTCTATGATACCTTATACAGGAGATAATGGAAAAGAACTCTATGTAAGCGCAATGGTTCTTAAGGCTCAAGAAGATAAGCAGTTTGCTGGTGCTTTGATTGCATCTTTGTCGATTCCCTGGGGTGATACGGTATCAGCGATAAACAGTAAAACAGGATACCGTGCTATTTGGCCAAGGGATCTTTATCAGTGTGCAAGTGCTTTACTTGCCTTAGGAGATAAAGAAACGCCTTTAGTTTCCTTTAAGTATCTTAAAAATATACAGGTTACTTCCAGTACTCCTGATAACACAGGCGCTACAGGCTGGTTCTTGCAAAAAACCCATGTTGACGGAAAACGTGAATGGATCAAGGTTCAGATGGATCAGACCGCAATGCCTATTATGCTTGGATGGAAGTTATGGAAGGCAGAGATTTTATCTAATGAAGAAATAAAAAATGACTGGTACAGTAAGATGTTAAAACCTGCCGCAGAATTTCTGGCAAATGGAGGTTGTGTTAACATTAAAGATGAGTCATCAGGTTGTTGGAACTCATATCAAGTTTATCCGCCCAAGACTCAACTAGAGCGATGGGAAGAACAGGAAGGGTATTCTCCCTCAACAATAGCAGCTATTATTACAGGACTAATTGCAGCATCCGATATTGCTAAGAATGCAGCAGGAGATCCAGGTGCTGCTTCATGGTATGAGAAAAAAGCAGACTCTTTTGCAAGTAAAATCGAAGAGTATACGTTCACCACAAAAGGTGAATATTATAAATATAGAAGTAGTAATGATGGTGAGTATTACCTGAGGATTACAAAAAATGAAAACCCTAATGACCATGAAGAAATTAATCTTGGCAACGGGCGAAAACCAAATCAAGCGGAAGATAAGATATTAGATGCTGGTTTTTTGGAACTAGTCCGTTATGGGGTAAGAGCAGCGAATGATTATTTTATAACTGATTCTTTGCCTGAACTCGATGATATGACCTTAAATGATGACTTCAGAGTTAAGTATGAATTTACTTTTGATGGTAAAAATTATCCAGGATGGAGAAGGTACAGTTATGATGGATATGGTGAGAGAGCTAATGGTTCTAATTGGGTTGACAGCAACCAGCCGGATGATCAAAGAGGACGCGTATGGCCCTTTTTGACAGGTGAACGCGGTCATTACGAATTGGCTCGAATTAAAGCGGATAAGGGCGGAACTATAACCGATGCTGAGATTAGCGGAATCCGTGATACTTATGTCAAGGCTATGGAATATTTTGCCAATGAGGGACTCATGATCCCGGAACAGGTATGGGATGGTGTTGGACACAATAGTCAAAACTTCATAAAAGGCGAAGGAACAAATAGTGCTACTCCCTTGGCCTGGTCTCATGCAGAATATGTAAAATTGGTAAGATCTCTTGCCGATAAAAATATTTGGGATTCTTATCCTCCTGTAATAGAAAGATATATTTATCAAAAGGCGTATCCTCAGGTATATCTTAAGGGAATAATCAATAATTGGGGAACAATAGATCAGGATGAAAAAGACATTCCTAATAATAGAAAGATCTGGCCAATAGAAGGATCTGGTGAAAATACAATCACCTTCAATGACAGCGCCAATGAATATACAAGCTTAAAGGTTACAAGCTTAAAGGTTGCCCCCTCCTCAAGGTTGCAATCTCTAATTTTGCCTTTTGATTTCGCAGGTTACTGTAGAATTAAGGCGGCTAAGCCATAATATATAGAACATGATATATAGAAAAATTTGATATTCTAATAGCAAATGGACAATTATATTGAATTCGATATATTGTCCTTGCTACCGGACACATTTTATCTTCCGGTTTTGTATACACAGTGAAAGTGCAGGCATTTCATGTCATTCTCGCGTGGGCGCAAATCCATAGGGTTGCTGCAATTATACATGGATTATCACTTTCGCTGGCATGACGATAAAAAAGTGTCCGGTAGTGAAATATTGTCCATTTGCTATTGTAGGCCATTATCTATTTCAAAGGGCGCCACTTTGCATCTATCTGCTTTGACTGCCATTATCTTATTTCATCACAGCATGGCCGACACCGCCCCCTCCCCTACCCGCTTTGCTGGAAATAAATTTGACTAGCTTTATTTTGATTTGCCATCCCCTTGTCCCGCTTTGCCCCCCCTCCCCCACCTGTCTTACCGGAAAGCCTTATACCTTACCCCTGCCCGCACTATCTCCCCTAGCCCACATCCTACACTTTCTTTTGCCTGATTCTAATCATTATATCTTGATATCTTGTTAAATAGAGAAAAGTATAGAGGAGGGGTAGAGCAAAGTTTCGTTATTTCAAACAGTTACAAAAAATACAAAATTTGTTAACCTCGATTTTAAATCAAACGAAGCACTGCCCGGGGACGTCAAGAGCTAAAAACATGCTTTTTTCTCGCAAAGCCGCTCATTTTTAAACCGCGTCCGCGGCGCGTAGTATACTTCGATTATTAGAAGTTTATCTCTGAAATTAAAAGCTTGTGTGAGAAAAATGAGATTAAAACAATAAAATTATCTACTAAGTGGTTCTTTCGCTAAGTGCGTAACACAAGTACGCAGCGGATCGATTATCCGCTATCAATTGTAGGGGCGGCCCTAAGGTCCGCTCAGCTTGCGTACTTTATTAGCGAAAAGACCACCAAGCCGCGGCAAAGCAGGCTATGAAGCAAGGCAGGTTATAAAGCAAGGCAGGAGAAAAAGGCAATGTCGATTATAACCATGTATGATTATCTTCCCAATGCGACACCAGATTATACGGGGACGCTTAACGTTGACCCCCAAGAGATAATGGTGATTGGCGGGGAGAAAAGCATTGAAATTCATCGTGGGTATGGGATAGCTGAAGAGCGGGTGATTTTCTCCGTGCAAACACGATTTCAAGTTAAGCTGCAATGGCAGGTTTTATCTGAGACCGACCATAGCACACTTTTTGATTTCTACCACGATTTTGCTAAAGGCTGCGGAACGGGCCGGACATTTTATTGGCAGCCACCAGCACAATATGATAGCCACACTTATGTGGTGAGGTTTGATAGTCCTTGGGAGAGCTTCTTGAGAAATTATAAAATCTATGGAGTAGCAAGTTTAGTGCTGGTTGTATTGGGGAGAAAGGCGGAATGATAACAATAGTGGAGGCATACGGCAATATGCCCGCAGCAGGGGCATATTGCTGTACGGGCGAGGTAGGGGCATATATTGCAATATGCCCCTACAATCTGCTGATGGCACAGACGGGCTGATGGCACAGACGGGCTGGTGGCACAGGCGGCTGGTGGCACAGGCGGCTGGTGGCACAGGCGGCTGGTGGCACAGGCGGCTGGTGGCACAGGCGGCTGGTGGCACAGGCGGCTGGTGGCACAGGCGGCTGGTGGCACAGACGGGCTGGGGGCACAGACGGGCTGGTGGGACAGGC
>Ga0078972_1002776_pt1 | contig 56117 bp, 44 predicted proteins | sample YelNatPaOPGAMG01_FD_67568 | JGI IMG/M metagenome (GOLD analysis project Ga0078972, IMG submission 67568) | Hot spring thermophilic microbial communities from Obsidian Pool, Yellowstone National Park, USA - OP-RAMG-01 (SPADES assembly) (version 2) | ecosystem: Environmental > Aquatic > Thermal... | reverse complement strand
ATCACGGGTCTATTTATACTGAGGCTGAAGTCGAAGCGTAAGCCTCAGAGATAAAATAGGCAACTACATCAAAAATAAGATAAAGCCATGTTCTTATACAAAGGTAGTTTATTTTGTTTCATAAATTGAGTTATTGCCAGTAAACAACCGCCTTTATCCCTCTGAAGCAAGGGGGTTGTTATATAAAAATAAATTTTTTAGCAATATCTGAATTATTTAGTTTCAGTATATTTTTTTAGTCTTTCGAGGCTTTTTAGAACATCCTGCTCGGTGTGTCCTTCGATTGTATAAACAACATTATTCCCTTTAAATTCATAAAAAAGAGTATCGAAATCAAAATTGCCTTCTCCGATGGCAAGATGCGCATCTGAAGTTCTATTATTGTCATGAAGATGAAATTCAAATATATAATCCTTTGTTTGATTAAGCCACTCTTTCAATGAAGTTTTTGAAAATAAATTGAAATGACCTGTATCAAAACATAGTCCAAAAAATTCAGAACCGAGATTCTCCATTAAGAGTCTGAGGTTCCCGGGCTCATCTTCAAATATATTTTCTATAGCAATTTTTGTATTCAGTTCTTCTGCTCTTTTTATAAACTCCTTCCAGGTCTTTAAACTATTTTCAAGCCATACATCAACTTTAAGAGCATATTTCCATTTTTCATAACCCGAGTGAAACACAATGACTTCTGGTTTTATTATTTCAGCAAATGAAAATACCTGATTGAATCTTTCGATTGTTATAGCTCTTATCTTAGAATCAACCGCTCCCGGAGATAAATCCATGAATGGTGCGTGTATTGTAAAAGAAGGATTGTATGTAAGGGTCTCTAAAAGTTTTTCTATTTCTGAATAATCTGTTTCATCAAGTGTATTAGAAGAAAAATATAACTCGAGATTAATTCTATGTTCTATTACAAAAGATAAGTAATGCCCTATCATGTGATAGGGCATATGTATATGCGGAGCTATCATTAACTTTTTGCTACGGTTTCTGCTTTTTTATTTTCTTTCCTTTTGTCACCATTTGAGGGTTTTGAATCTTTTGGCAATGTTCCATCAGATTCCATAGCCTTTTTTCTTTCTGGAGATGCGTAATCAGTTACATACCATCCAGAACCTTTAAGTACAAAAGAAGATTGTGATATAAGTTTGTGCATATGCCCGCCACAATCAGGACATGTCTTCAAAGGTTCGTCATTAAATTTTTGAATGATTTCGCAATATTTTCCGCAATTCATGCACTCGTACTCGTAAATAGGCATTTAAAACACACCTCCGTCATTTTTGTGATTTAAAATCGCAGACCTGAAATTTGTTTTTTATTATAAATCTATAAGGACAGATTATTCAAGATTACCATTGCAGTTTTCTTTGCATTAATTTTTCATACAAACCTTTTGTTATAAAGGCCTGTTGATGAATCTCATCGCTGTAATATTTTGTATTGATTTCATAATTGCGCCTGATTTCTCTTGGGGATGCTCCTTTTGTAGCCACTGCAAATACCCACCAGTTACCAGGATATGTTGCAATAGGCGCTGAATATAAATCAACAAGAGGAAACACTTCCTTTAACGCTTCTTGAAGTTCTATAACCATATCTTTGTGGAAATGCATGGATTCGGTATGTGTAACGAACATGCCTTCGGGTGTAAGACAATTTTTTACTGAAGTAAAAAATTCTTTGGTAAAAAGGCTTCTTGCAAAACCTATAATATCTGTAGAGTCGATAATGATTGCATCAATTTCAGGGGTTTTTATTTTCTTGATAAAATCAGCTCCATCCATAATCTTTATCTCTACTCTTGGGTCATCCATTCCGCATGATACAGTGGGGAAAAACTTTCTCGAGACATTAATTACATCCTCATCAATCTCGACAAAATAAACTTTCTCAACGGATTTATGTTTAAGAACTTCCCTGACAACGCCTCCGTCTCCTCCGCCAATAACAATTACTTTCTTCGGATTGGTCTGAGCGTGCATAACAACATGGGTGAGCATTTCATGGTAAAAAAATTCATCCCTTTCTGTAATCTGAACAACATCATCGAGTATAAGCATCCTGCCGAAATAAGGATTGGTAATTACCATGATTTCCTGGAATTTACTCTTTCCTTTATAAAGAATTTCCTCTACATCATAAAGATATTCAACCGGTGAATATGGTGCTTTTTCAGTAAACTTAATCATTTCTTACCCTCTCTGAATTATATTAAAATAGTTTTTGGAATCGAAAACCCATTGAATTCCGATGCATATGATATTGTATAAGCCCCGCTCGATGGAATCAATACAAGATTTCCGACTTCAGGTTCATTTAAGATAACATTTTTGTCTATCACATCAAAACTGTCGCAACTCGGACCTGCGATAGTCCACTGTTTTCTTGCTTTGATATTTTTTTGCTTTTCGATTATATAACTATATTTTATTCCGCCAACACTCTCCATAAGTCCATTAAAAACTCCAACATCTATATAAAGCCAGTCTTCATCACCCCTCTTTGCCTTTCCAATAACTTTTGTTACGAAAATTCCTGCGTCACCAACAACTGCTCTGCCCGGTTCAATATATATTTCAACATTTTCAGGGAAACGTTCTTTTATAAGAGATTCTATGTTCTTCTCTATTGCTTCTATGCTTACAACATTCTTAGTATATTTAATGGGGTAACCTCCGCCAATATTCAGCATCTTCAGACTTAATCCTTTTTTTACAGCAAGCTCCCATAATGTCCTTGCTTTATCAAGAGCTGAGTTCCAGTTATATATATTTGTGCACTGTGAGCCAACATGAAATGTTATCCCAACAGGGTTTAGTCCGCTTTCTTTAGCATATAGCAGTAGTTTAATTGCCTGATCTATTTCAACCCCAAATTTTTTGCTTAATGGCCATTCACTTCCTTCATTCGGGACTGTTAATCTTACGTAAACATTACATCCGGGTATAAATTCCTTTAATTTATCTACTTCATCATATGAATCAAAAGAAAAATAGTTTACCCCATATTTTGAAGCAAGTCTTAGAAATTTTAGAGTTTTTACAGGATTGCTCGAGATTATTCTTGTTGGTTCAACCTTAATGGATGCAAGTAATTCAAGCTCCCCTTCAGAAGCAATCTCAAAACCTGCTTTAAGTTTATTCAGTAATTTTATAACAGATATATCAGGATTTGCTTTGACAGCGTAAAACACTCTCGAATTTCTTATAAAACTCCCGATTAAAGAAACTTTTTCAGCAATCTTGTTGCTGTCCATCAGTAAAAATGGCGTTTTTATATTTTTTCTGTCAAGATATTTAAGTGTCTTGAATAAAGTTGATTCAGGCACAATACCTGTATGATGTTTTTCGATTTTAAATGAGCGTAACATTTTTTCCCTTACACTATTTACTGGTTTGAAAAATAAATTGATTTTTTATTAAAAGAAATTTTGAAAAAAATTTCAATATATTTATAGAGACTTTCTTGCCTTTAATATCTTCTTTGCATTTGAACGGACTCCTTCAGCAACATTTCTGTTTTTCTCCAATATCTGTAAATCCCTCGTGCGTAATTCAGGCACAAGTTTCATGGCAATTCCAACAGGAGTTTTTGGATTGTTCACAAGAGCGAGAATTATGTTATAACTTTTCATCCATTCTCTTTTTCTCGTTATAATCCTTAAAGCCTCATCTGTTACAGACCTTGATTTAGCAATCATCTCAATTTCTGTTTCAGTAATTCTCGGATTATCAAGAACAGACAATGCAACTTCTTTATTTGAATCCCTTAAAAGAATAGATCTTATTTCCTTTCCGCCTCTTATCGCAAGCTGAATTCTTTCAGATACACTTAATTTCTGTATTCTCTGGAAAATCGTTTGTTCACGTATTTCTGGTGGTTTACGGGGTTTAACAATTTTTTCTTTTGGAATATCAGGGACTTTCATCATGTCAGAAACCATCTTCCTGACAGAATCAGGAGTGTCAGGACATTCGAGTATGAGGCGTAAAACTTCGGGTCTGTTTACATTTGCCTTTGCAATCTCTTCATACAGTGACGGGTCGTATGCGTCTTCAAGAAGCAACTCTATTGCCAGCAAAGATGCTGTAGAATAATCAATACCAATTAAAACTCTCTGCTCTTCCATCTATTCCCCCTTTTTAGGAAGTCCGTATTGTCAAAACTTAACCCAATAATGTAATTGAAATAATTCAGATGTTGTTATATATTTTTACTCATTCACAATTAATTTTAATAATAAAAAATATTCTACATTCCCCTTTTGCCCTTTGATTGGTGATTGATAAATACCAAGTGTTTCCAGTCCAATCTCATTCAATGATTGCGAAACTTTTTTTACAATATTCATTCTTTTTTCTTCATCCCTTATTATGCCACCTCTCCCAACCTCTCCTTTTCCAGCTTCAAATTGAGGTTTTACCAGAGTTATTATGAAACCGTTTTTTTTAACAAATCCCTTAAGCACAGGCAATATTTTTGTAAGAGAAATAAATGAAACATCTATAACAATTATATCAATATTTTTCCCTACAAGTTCTTCTATTCCTTCTTTTCCTTTTTCTGCTACTCTTTTAGAGATAATCTCATCAAGGTAACGTGCATTGGTTCTCTCCATAAGAAAAACTCTCGGGTCATTTCTTAAAGACCAGTCGAGCTGACCATATCCAACATCAATACAAAAAACTTTTTTAGCTCCTTTTTTCAGGACACAATCTGTGAAACCTCCTGTTGAGGAACCAACATCCATTATTACTCTATCTTTAACATCAATTCTAAAATATTCGAGAACTGCTTCAAGTTTAAGACCTCCCCTGCTGACATAAGGCATTTTTTCGGTTTCTACAGAAATAGAAGAATTCTCATCAACAAGTGCACCGGGTTTTAAGATTTTTATGCCATTAACAAAAACCTTACCTTCGATTATAAAAGCGCTCGCAAGGTTTCTGCTTTTCGCAAGTCCCTTTGATACAAGAATCTTATCAAGTCTTTCTTTCAACAGGAATATACAGTCTCTTTTGAAAGAGCAAGAATAGCCTGCAAAATACCATCTTCATCAATGCCATATTTTTTTCTTAATTCAGGCTGTGAACCCTGTTCGATAAAAATATCAGGAATTCCGAGTCTTTTAATTTTCAAATTTCGTATTCCTGCATCATTTAGCAACTCGAGCACCGCACTACCAAACCCTCCTTGCAAAGCATTCTCTTCAACTGTAATGATCTTTGGTATTTTAGAAGCAATGGAGAATATCAAATTACTGTCAAGAGGTTTTATAAACCGTGCATTCACAACCATAGCTGAAACACCTTCTTGCTCTTCAATTTTCTTTGCTGCTTTTAATGAAGGCAGAACTGCACTTCCAATTGCTATTATGGCAACATCACTTCCTTCTTTAATTATCTCGGCTTCACCTATTTTATAAGAAGAAGTTGCCTCTGCAAATAAAGGTTCATTTAAAGATTTTCCTCTCGGATAACGAAGTGCAACAGGTCCGCTATGTGAAATTGCGAGCTCAATCATGCTTTTTAATTCTTTTTCATCTTTTGGCTCCATAACTACTATGTTTGGAATATGTCTGAGATAGGATAAATCAAACACACCATGATGTGTTGGTCCATCCTCTCCAACAAGACCGCTTCTGTCAATAGCAAAAACAACATGAAGATTCTGAAGACATACATCATGAATTATCTGGTCATAGGCTCTCTGGAGAAATGTGGAATATATTGCCACAACCGGTTTGACTCCCTGTATAGCCAATCCTGCTGCAAATGTTACCGCATGCTGTTCCGCAATACCAACATCATAAAAACGTTCTGGAAATTTTCTCGAAAATTCTTGAAGACCTGTGCCTTCTTTCATAGCAGCGGTAATAGCGACAATTCTGTAATCTTTTTCTGCTAACTGGCACATAGTCTCTCCAAAAACTTCACTGTATGTCTTACGATTGCCTTTTATGGGTGAGCCTGTGTCAGGTTCAAATGGTCCTATACCATGAAATAATGAAGGATTTTCTTCAGAAAAAGCATATCCTTTTCCTTTTTTTGTAATTACATGAACAAGAGTCGGAGAAGTACATGTTTTTATACTTTTTAATGTACGGATCAGGAGTTCGATATTATGACCGTCAATTGGACCTATATAATTGAACCCTAACTCCTCAAAAATTATACCGGGTAAAAATAAACCCTTAAACATTTCTTCTGTTTTCTGGGCAATTCTGGCAGCAGTCTCACCAACCTTTGGTATATTTTCGAGAATAGCTTTTGTATCCCTCTTGAACTTTTTATACAATTCACCTGTCATTATTCTGTTAAGATAAGAGTGTAATGCTCCTACATTTGGAGATATTGACATTTCATTGTCATTTAGAATGACTATCAAATCTTTCTTTAAATGTCCTGCATTATTTAAACCTTCAAATGCAAGACCGCCTGATAAAGCACCATCTCCGATTACGGCAATAACTTTATAATCTTCCATACGTTTATCACGTCCTTCGAGAATCCCGAGCGCTGCTGAAATGGATGTTGAGCTATGTCCTGTACCAAATATATCATGTTCACTTTCATCTCTCTTCGGGAAACCAGATATGCCCCTGAATTTTCTTATTGTTGAAAATTTATCAAATCTCCCTGTAATTAATTTATGAGGGTAAGTTTGATGCCCTACATCCCATATAATTTTATCTTCTGGAGATTTAAAAACATAATGCAGAGCCAGTGTAAGTTCTATAACTCCAAGATTAGAAGCAAGATGACCTCCGTTTTTAGATATACATTCAATAATCATATCTCTCATTTCTTCTGCAAGAAGTTTAAGTTCAGAAAATGAAAGTTTTTTTATATCTTCAGGAGATTTAATATGTTCAATAAACATCAAGCCCTCCTTTTAAGTAAATACAAAGCTATTTCCCTTAGCGGGTCTGCTTCAGATGAAAATATTTTCAGAGCACTAATCCCGGAAGAAACAAGTTCTTCTGACTTCTGCTTTGCTTTTTCATTACCATACAATGCAGGATATGTCATTTTTCCTTTTTCAATATCAGTCCCGGCGCTTTTGCCAAGCTCTTCTATACTGCCTTCAATATTAAGAATGTCATCAATAATCTGGAAAGCAAGTCCTATGCATTCGCCGTATTTAGTTAATGCGTTTAATATACTCTTTTTACTTCCAGCAAGTATAGCCCCTGTTCTTACAGAAGCTCTTATAAGAGCGGCTGTTTTGTGTGTATGAATAAATTCAAGGGTATTTTTATCAGGTTCTGATTTTTCAGAAATAATGTCCTGAGCCTGTCCACCTACCATGCCATGCGCGCCAGATGCTGAAGACAGCTCTTTTATAACCTTAAGTAGAGAGGATTTTTTTATTTTTTTAATCTCACATTCTGTCATCATCTTAAATGCTTCGGTAAGCAAAGCATCACCTGCAAGTATAGCCACTGCTTCTCCGAATATTTTATGGTTTGTTGGCTTTCCACGTCTTAAATCATCATTATCCATTGCCGGAAGATCATCATGTATTAAGGAGTAAGTATGTATAAGTTCAATAGCTGATGCCTGCGGCAAAATATGTTCAGGATTACCCCCGCAGACTTCATATGCAGAAAGAGCAAGAATCGGTCTTATTCTTTTACCTCCAGCAAACAAAGAATAAGTCATAGATTCATATAGAATACCGGGCTTAATCGGTGAGCTAAAGTAATTCTTTAAATAATTATCTATAACAAATTGTTTTTTATTAATATATTCTTTAATATCCATTTTACAATAAGAAATAGAATTTATTCCCATTCAATAGTGCTTGGTGGTTTTGAGCTTATATCATAAACTACTCTATTAATTCCTTTCACTTCATTGATTATTCTGTTTGAAATAATTCCAAGCACATTATATGGAAGCTTTGCCCAGTCTGCTGTCATACCATCAAGGCTGTTAACAGCCCTTATAGCAATAACATTTTCATATGTTCTTTCATCCCCCATAACCCCTACACTTTTAACAGGGAGTAAAACCGCAAATGACTGCCAGAGCTTTGTATAAAGTCCTGCTTTTCTAATTTCTTCCCATACAATTGTATCTGCCCTGCGTAATATGTCACATCTTTCTTTTGTAACCTCACCTATAATTCTTATTGCGAGGCCTGGACCAGGAAATGGCTGACGGTTAATTATCTCTTCCGGAATATCAAGGTCCCTGCCAAGCATCCTCACTTCGTCTTTAAACAATTCTCTTAAGGGTTCTATGAGTTTGAGCTTCATTCTCTTTAGCAATCCGCCTACATTGTGATGACTCTTTATAGTTGCTGAAGGTCCTTTGAATGAAACACTTTCTATAACATCAGGGTATAATGTGCCCTGAGCAAGAAATTCAACATCTTTGATTTTTTTTGCTTCTTCCTCAAATACACGTATAAACTCATTTCCAATTATTTTTCTTTTTTTCTCCGGGTCTGTAATCCCCTTTAGCTTGCGTAGAAATCTTTCTGAAGCATCAACAAAATCAATATTCATCTTGAAATGCTTGCGCAGGTTCTCTTCAACTTTCCTGCTCTCACCCTCTCTTAGAACGCCATTATCCACAAAAATGCAGGTCAATTGTTTTCCTATAGCCTTATGTACAAGCACTGCTGTTACAGTAGAATCAACACCTCCGCTTATACCGCATACAACTTTCTTATTCCCAACCTTATTTTTAATCTCTTCGGTTGTGCTTTCAATAAATGACTTCATCGTCCATAGAGGTTTACAGTTACATATTTCAAATAAAAAATTTTTCAATATCTTTGTCCCGAGGGGTGTATGCGCAACTTCAGGATGGAATTGAATCGCATAAAACTTTTTATTTTTATCAAACATTACAGCAACAGGAGAATTATCTGTATGCGCAGCAGGATAAAATTCAGGCGGATATTTTTCTATTTTATCACCATGACTCATCCATACCACTGTTCTTTTTGGAATATTTTTAAAAAGTTCTATTCTTCTGTCGATGATAAGCTCAGCCCTTCCATACTCTCTTTTTTGTGCTTTTGCGACCTTTCCACCAAGCATATGTGCCATAATCTGCATTCCATAACATATGCCAAGGAAAGGAATTCCAAGATTAAAAATTTTAGGGTCTGGCAAGGGAGCTGAAGATTCATAAACACTCGAAGGGCCTCCTGAAAGGATTATACCTTTAGGCTTAAAAGCAATTATTTTTTCTAAAGGAATATTATAGGGATATATTTCAGAATAAACCTTGCTCTCCCTGACTCTCCTTGCAATAAGCTGGGTATATTGAGAACCAAAATCAAGAACTAATATTTTTTCTTCAAGCATGGTATATACCATCCTAAAATTGATTAATTATTCAGTTAAGCAAAATAATGCAGATATTGCTCAAAAATCTACTTTTATCATCTGCATCTATAATATGTATTTTTGAGTTGACTTCAGAAATGATCAGTTAAAACTAATGAATTTTTCTCACCATTCAGGTCTGTAATTCGGGGCTTCCTTAGTAATTATCACATCATGAACATGACTTTCTCTCAGACCCGCACTTGTTATTCTTATGAGACGAGCTTTTTCTCTTAATTCCTTAAGGGTTCTGCAACCACAATAGCCCATACCAGAACGCAATCCTCCTATCAATTGATGGACACTTTCTGAAAGCAATCCTTTATAGGGAACTCTACCCTCAACACCTTCAGGAACCAATTTTGATGATTTAACACCAGCCTGAAAATATCTATCTTTTGAACCCTGCTCCATTGCTCCTATGGAACCCATACCACGATATACTTTATAACTTCTTCCTTGAAACAAAACAATTTCGCCCGGAGATTCATCTGTGCCAGCAAAAAGACTGCCTATCATTACTGAATATGCGCCAACAGCAAGAGCCTTGGTTATATCACCAGAGTATTTAATACCACCATCAGCAATAACAGGTATATTATATTTCTTAGCTATTTGATAGCAGTTATTAATGGCTGTTATTTGCGGCACACCTGCACCTGCAACAATACGTGTAGTACAGATTGAACCTGGTCCGATTCCGACCTTAATTCCGTCAGCTCCTGCTTTTATAAGATCCTCTGCAGCTTCAGAGGTTGCTATATTACCTGCTATTACATCTATATCATATTTTTTCTTTAACATTTTAAGCGTATTTAAAACAGGCTTTGTATGTCCATGCGCAGTATCTATTACTATTACATCCACTCCTGCTTTAACAAGCAATTCTGCCCTGTGTAAAGAATCTTCACCCGTACCTATCGCAGCGCCAACCCTTAATCTTCCGAGAGAATCCTTGCAGGCATTCGGGTATTTCTTTTTCTTTTCAATATCCTTAATTGTTATAAGGCCTTTTAATCTGCCCTTCCTATCTACTATTGGCAATTTTTCTATTCTGTATTTATGCAAAAGTTTCTGTGCCTTTTCTATGCTTGTTCCAACAGGAGCTGTAATGAGATTTTCTTTTGTCATGACAGTTGATACTTTTTTGCTAAAATCTGTTTCAAAACGAAGATCCCTGTTTGTTACAATACCAGTAAGAAATCCATCTACAGTCACAGGCACACCCGAAATTCTATATTTTTCCATTAAAGCCATTGCGTCTGATAAAGGAGCATCGGGAGAAATGGTCACAGGTTCTATAATCATGCCATATTCAGACTTTTTAACCTTTTCTACCTCTGTTCTTTGTCTTTCGGGAGACATAGCCCTGTGAATAATCCCAATACCTCCTTCTCTTGCTATAGAAATAGCGAGAGAAGCTTCAGTTACAGTATCCATAGCAGCACTGACAATTGGAATATTTATTGGAATATTACGAGTAAGATATGTTGATAAATCAACTTCTTTTGGTAAGACTTCAGATTTTGCTGGCAAAAGTAAAACATCGTCAAAAGTTAAACCTATTTGAATATTATTATCAAGCATAAATTACCTCGGGTTTTCTGTTAAGTTTACCATGTTATGACTATCTAACGCAAATCACAAAAAATAGCAGTTTTTTCAAAATAATTTTATGCAGATTCTTAGCCATTGTCTAAACCATTTATTTATGTTAAATAAATTTATTTTTATGCTCTGCATCTTTTGGATTAAATAATATGATACAATATTATTTCTGATTTACATTCTTTTACAAAAAATATTCTATCATTAAAATTCATGACAAAAAATATACGTAATTTTTCTATTATTGCTCATATAGATCACGGGAAGTCCACTCTTGCCGACAGACTTCTTGAATATACCGGTGCGATTAGTGAAAGGGAAATGATGGAACAGGTGCTTGATTCTATGGACCTGGAAAGGGAAAGAGGAATTACAATCAAAGCCCATGCAGTCAGACTTGAATATAAAGCAAATGACGGGAATATCTATATTCTGAATTTGATAGATACACCTGGACATGTTGATTTTTCCTATGAAGTATCAAGAAGTCTTGCTTCATGCGAAGGAGCTTTGCTCGTAGTTGATGCTTCTCAGGGAGTTGAAGCACAAACACTCGCAAATGCATATCTTGCAGTTGAACATAATCTTGAAATCATTCCAGTCATAAACAAAATTGATCTTCCGTCTGCAGATCCGAATAAAACTATAAAGGAAATTGAAGAAGCAATAGGAATAGATTGCTCTGAAGCAATTCTTGCAAGCGCTAAAGAAGGAATAGGCACAAAAGAAATTCTTGAAGCTATCGTAAAAAAAATTAAACCTCCTTCCGGTGATGATAACAATCCACTTAAGGCTCTTATTTTCGATTCATGGTTTGACAATTATCTTGGCGTCATAGTTCTTGTAAGAATTTTTGAAGGCAGGCTAAGACCCGGAATGCGTATAAAAATGATGGCCGAAGGAGGAATTTTTGAAGTCTCGCGCGTAGGAATTTTCTCGCCAAAAATGAAAGATGTTCATGAGCTTTTCTCAGGCGAAGTTGGATATATTATTGCAGGCATAAAACGTGTTACAGACACAAAAATAGGCGATACAATAACTGACGCAGACAACCCTGCTTCTGTGCCCTGTCCAGGTTACAAAGACATTAAACCAATGGTATTTTGCGGTTTCTATCCAACACAGACGCATCAGTACGAAAATTTAAGAGACGCCCTTAATAAACTAAGATTAAACGACTCTTCTTTTATTTATGAACCAGAAACATCTCTTGCCCTTGGATTTGGATTTAGATGCGGTTTTCTCGGTCTTTTACATATGGAAATAATAAAAGAACGTCTTGAACGCGAATTCGATCTTTCAATATTAAGTACTGCTCCTACAGTCGTTTACAGAGTCACAAAAACTGATGGAGAAATTATACATGTTGAAAATCCTTCTCTATTGCCTGAAAATTATCTGAAAATAGAAGAACCATATGTTCTTGCAACTATTTTTGTGCCTTCAGAATTTATAGGTCCTGTACTGGATTTATGTCAGGAAAAAAGAGGCACACAGAAAAATTTTACATATATAGGCAAAGATAGAATAAAAGTTGATTACGAGCTTCCTTTGAACGAAATTCTATGGGATTTTTATGATAGATTGAAATCCATATCAAAGGGTTATGCTTCGATGGATTATGAATTTATTGGTTACAGGGAATCAGATCTCGTAAGATTGAATATTCTTCTTAATGGAGAAATAGTTGATGCCCTATCTTTAATTGTGCATAAAGACAAAGCTTATCAAAAAGGAAGAGAGCTAACAGAAAAACTAAGAGGAATTATTCCCCGACAGATGTACGAGGTTGCAATTCAGGCAGCAATTGGAAATAAGATAATTGCAAGGGAAACTGTCAAAGCATTACGAAAAGACGTTCTTGCAAAATGCTATGGAGGCGATATTACACGTAAGAGAAAACTTCTTGAAAAACAAAAAGAAGGCAAGAAAAGGATGAAAAAATTCGGAAAGCTTGACCTGCCGCAAGAAGCTTTCCTTGCTGTTTTAAAAGTAAAATAACTTCTTGTAAATCTCAATAATTCAATTGTAATTGATATTAATATTTTAAAATGTCACATTTTGGTTATTTTTTTCCCCTTAACCTAAAAATTGTGATTGAAATAATGCAGATGTTGAAAAATTAAAAAAGGCTGAAGGCATAGCTTGGTTAAAGTCCCAGTTTCTCAAAAAGTTTTACAAATATTGTATTTGAAACAGTAATTCCTTTTCTGGTAAGTTTGAGATAGTTTCCCTGAAACTCAAGATATCCTGAATCAATTAATTCACGTGAACATTCAATAAAATTAATGCCTTTATTTTTATTACCCATAATCGCCAAAAAAGAATTATCCAATTTGATTCCTTCTGTTTTTCTGAGGCCTAAAAATATAAACTCTTTTAGTGCTTCTTCCTTAGTTATTTTAAAAATCTCTGTTTCAGGTATGATATCAGATTTTAAGCTATGGATATACTTATTAATATCTGCAACATTTTTCTTTCTTATTCCATCAATAAACGAATGCGCTCCAGCGCCTAACCCGATATATTCGCCCCTATCCCAATAATTTAAATTGTGCAAACACTTAAAACCTATTTTTGCAAAATTTGATATCTCGTATTGATAATAATAATTTGTAGCAAGATAATCTATAGTGTAATTATACATATCAATTATATTGTCCTCATCTGGTAATGATAAGTTACTCTTATTTCTTTTTGCAGAGCTTTTCATAATTTTATAAAGAACAGTATTTTCTTCCAGTGTAAGTTCATATGCTGAAATATGATCTGGTGAAAGATTAATAGCTTTATTCAAAGATTTTTCCCAGGATTCTATTTTTTGTCCGGGTATTCCATAAATAAGGTCTATTGATAAATTATTAACGCCATACTTTCTCAGAGTTTTAATTGTCCTTAGTGCATCTGCAGAATTATGTATTCTGCCAAGAAATTTCAATTCCTCATTGTTAAAAGACTGCACACCAATGCTGAATCTATTGACTCCGAGAATAACTAAGGTCTGTGCTTTTGCTTCATCAATAGTTCCCGGATTTATCTCTGTAGTTATTTCTATATCATGCGCAAAATTAAAAGAATTCTGAAGATACTCTAAAAGTTTTATTAAAGATTTAATATTCAAAACAGATGGCGTACCACCGCCGATATATATTGTCTTTAATAAATTGCAGCAATTTTTTCTAAGGTTTATTTCTTTGCATAAAGAATCAATATAATATTCAGCAAGTGATTCATCGTAAGAAACAGAATAAAAATCACAATATAAACATTTCTTAATACAAAAAGGAATATGAATATAAAGATTATGAATCATTTTAATTTTCAATATTCTATATTTTAGATAATGATGATTTATGTTAGTATAAATATTATGGGTTCACACATAAAGTATTATACTTTTATTTTAGCAATATTAATATTTAATCCTTTTAATTTTGCATATGGTTTTCAGCCAAAAAGTCAGAATTGCATAAAATGTCATACTCTTAATAAAGAAGAGGCGCTTTTACTTATTAAAAACTTCAATCAAAATGTCAATGTAATTAATATAAAAAAAGGGCCTGTCAGTTATCTGTGGGAAATAGAAATTGAAATAAACGGGAAAAAAGGCATTATTTATATGGACCTTTCAAAAAAACATATTTTTGAAGGGTCATTAATGACAATTCAAGACAAAAAAAATATCACACAGGATAGATTAACTGATATTAACAGAATTGATGTATCAAAAATACCTTTAAATGATGCGCTTGTTCTTGGTTCAAAGAATGCAAAGAAAAAAATTATTGTATTTGATGATCCTGACTGACCTTTCTGCGCTAAACTTCATCAGGAGATGAAGAAGGTAGTTAAAGACAGAAAAGACATTGCTTTTTATATTAAGCTTGCTCCCCTTGTAAATATTCATCCTCAGGCTTATGAAAAATCTAAAGCTATAGTTTGTGAAAATTCTTTGAAACTTCTCGAGGATGCTTATGAAAAGAAGCCCTTGCCTGCTGCTAAATGTCTTGCTCCATCAATTGACAAAAATATAGAACTTGTCAAAAAAATAGGAATTACCGGAGCACCTGCAATGGTCTTGCCTGATGGAAGGATAATAAGAGGTTTCAAAGATGCCTCCGCAATAAATGAATTAATTGGCAACAAATAACTTTTTTTAAGGAGTTTATATGCATTGGGATACAATAATTTGGATTATAGCTCTTGCAGTCTGGCTGATTGTTATTTTTTTTATTCTTCCGAAAACAAGCTTTTATAGATGAAAGCCGAATGAAAAAAGGTCGTGCACCCCAAAAAAGCAATTGAAATAACATAGATATTGCGAAAAAATCTATTATTTTATAACAACCCCATTGAAAGCAAAGAGCAAAGAGTAAACAACTAATAACATAATAAAATGGTAATTAAAGTACAGAATCTTGTAAAACGTTACAATCATATCACAGCAGTTAATGACATTTCTTTTCAAGTTGAAGAAAGCACTATTTTTGGTTTCTTAGGTCCTAATGGCGCAGGGAAAACCACTACTATCAGTATATTGTGCACATTGCTTTCTCCAACATCAGGAAATGCATATATTGCAGGTTATGATTGTATGAAATATCCTTCTGAAGTCAGAAAATCAATAGGTATAGTTTTTCAAGATTCCACTCTTGACAAAGATTTAACTGGATATGAAAACCTTGTATTTCATGCTTATTTATATAATGTGCCAAAGTCCAATATAAAAAATAGAGTTAATTCTGTACTGAATTTTGTAGGTTTATATGAAAGAAAAGACGAACTTGTAAAAAAATATTCCGGAGGTATGAAAAGAAGACTCGAAGTTGCAAGAGGACTCATACATAATCCTCGTGTACTTTTTTTAGATGAACCTACTCTGGGACTCGATCCTCAAAGCAGAGCCAATCTCTGGGAATTCATAATCAAATTGCCAGAAGAACAAAATGTTACTATTTTCATGACAACCCACTACATGGAAGAAGCTGAGGTATGTAACAAAATTGCAATAATTGACAATGGTAAAATAATTGCTTCTGGATCACCTGATGAACTCAAAAAAATAATAGGAGGGGATGTAGTTTCTATAATAACAAAAGACAATATTCTTGCAAGGGATCAAATTGAAAGACTGCTTAAGCTTCAGGTATCTGAAAAAGGAAATGAACTTTATATGACCTGCAATCAAGGAGAAACTTGCATCCCTGAGCTGATAAGATCACTTGGAGATAAAGTTCTTTCTGTAAAAATACAGAGACCAACTTTGAATGATGTATTTCTAAAACTTACTGGAAAAACAATAAGAGAAGAAGACTTATCTGAGAGCAATTCATCTAAGGAATCAGTAAGAGTATACAAAAGAAGACATTAAACCAGAAATACAGTTAAATATCTGGAGGTTTTTTGGAATTAAATGCTGTTTATGTAATAGTAGCACGTGAATTTAAAAAATTTATAAGAGAAAAAAGCAGGCTTTTTTCAGCATTAGCTAGGCCTTTGCTCTGGCTTTTTATTGTAGGTGCTGGAATATCAAGACTTGTGCCTGATGAATCAGGAGTTCCCTATACTCAATTTATATTTCCGGGAATTTTAGGCATGACCATTCTATTCAGCTCAATATTTTCTTCTATTTCAATTATATGGGATAAAGAATTTGGATTTATGAAAGAAATACTTGTTGCACCTGTTTCAAGATTTTCAATAGTAATAGGAAAAGCGCTGAGTGGCACTATAGTATCAACAATACAGGCTGTTATTATTCTTGCTCTTTTCCCTTTTCTTGGTCTGAAGCTTGGCATTATACAATTAATTGAAGCCATCATTATTTGTGCAACGCTTTCTTTTTGCATTTCAGCATTCGGGATAGTAATCGCTACTTTTTATGAAAGCTATGAGAGTTTCAGTGTTATAATGAACTTTATTATTATGCCTATGTTTTTTTTATCAGGAGCAATGTATCCTGTTAAAATGCTTCCACCTGTACTTCAGTTTATATCAAAACTCAATCCGCTAACATATGGAATTGATGCAATTAAACATGTTATTTTACCCTCAATTGGTGGTAGAATGACTCCTGATTTTTCTTTTAAAACAAGTCTCGCAGTAATCATATTTACATCAATAATTTTTGTATTCTTTGGAGCAAAAGCATTTGAACGAAAAGATTAATTTAAAAATATACAGATAACTAAAATTTAGGTTTATCCGCCTATGGCGGATTTACCCTGATGATTTTATTGTAAAAAAGGAGAAAGTTATGCATCTTTATTGCCTTAACGCAAAAACAATTTCAGACGCATGGTTTCAGCTTATTTATAATTTATTTGACAGAGCTTATTCACAAAACATACAGAGAGGCTCTTTTGAAAATGAACAATACAGGCTCCAGTATCCCGGAATAGCAGTTTTTATTGAGCATCCTTATTATGATATGATTCCGGTAATACCTCCCGGACTTGGAATTCCAGCTCCTACAACAATGGAATATATTGAGGATTATTTTACAAATTACTTAATGAATCCTGAGCTTGCAGAAAATGAAACATATACATACGCAAGCAGAATCCAGCACAAAATGCCCAAAGGTGGGACACAGCTTGAACGCGTCATTGATATACTTAAAGAAACCCCATTAACCAATCAAGCTGCAATTGAAATAGGTACTCCTGAAGACCTTGATATATGTTATGGTAAAGATGGCAAAATTGATCCGCCATGTCTGAGACTTCTTGATTTCAAAACAATTCCATCAAAAAATGACCTTATTCTTACTGTAACAGCATATTTCAGGTCATGGGATATTTGGGCAGGGTTTCCAACAAATCTTGGAGGCATTGAATTATTAAAGCAATATGTAGCAAGTGAGGCAAATCTTAAAAACGGGCCAATGTATGCTTATAGTGCTGGAGCTCATATTTATGGTTATCAGGAAGAGATAGCACGAATTAGAACTTTAAAAACTAAATAATTTTATTTTGTAGGAAAGCTTATTATAAATGTTGTTCCATGTCCAACTTCGCTTTCAACCTTAATGGAACCTTGATGATCCTGAATTATTTTTGTTGCAAAAGTCAAGCCCAAACCAGGTCCATAAACTTTCGAAGTTACCAATGGATCAAAAATATTTTTTATCTTTTCCTTTTCAATACCTTTTCCTGTATCTGTTATTTCTATATTAAGATTACTATCAACTAATTTTGTGACAACTTTTAATATTCTGGGCTCGTGCTCCATAGCCTCAATTGCATTTTTGATAATATTACAAAAAGCTCTTTTAAGTAGTTTTTTGTCAGCTATAACTGCTGGTGGATTTTCCATTAAATCCAAATTCAAATGTACACCTTTATTAATAAAATCCTGCTCAAACACACTTAAAGCTTCTTTGAGAATTTCATTAATATCAGAAGGTTCTTTATTAGAAATAGAAAGACTTTTAAGCTCTATCAGTTGTTTTATCATACTTTCAAGCACTGTAACATCTTCAATTATATATTGCATATATTTTCTGTTAGGATCATCTTCAGGTAGCTTGCTAAATACTTTTCTTGCAAAACCTCCAATTGATGTTAACGGATTTCTTATTTCATGAGCTACCTGATCCATCATCTGTTCAAGAGCACTTGACTTAACTTCAACAACCTTTTTCTCATGAGCTGTTTTTAGAGATAACAAAGAGCGGATACGGGCTGATAGTTCTTTGTAGTCAAAAGGCTTGGACATATAATCGTCAGCTCCGATATCAAGCCCTTTGACTTTGTGTTCAACCTCCCCTTTTGCAGTAAGCATAAGAATCGGAATATAACGGGTTTTTTCATCTGATTTAAGTCTCTGACAGACTTCGTAGCCGTCGATTTTAGGCATCATAACATCAAGCACAATTAAATCAGGATTGTATTCACTTACTTTTTGAAGTGCCTCTTCCCCATTATAAGCTTCATCAGTATCATAACCTTCTGCTCTAAAACGTTTTCTTAAAAGCTCAACTGTATCAACTGCATCATCAACAATTAGAATCTTATTCTTGTTCTCCACCCAGAACGCTCTCCCATTTTCCTCTTAGATATGATTTGATTTGATTTGGAAGTTCTCTAACATTTACTGGTTTTGAAATATATCCTTCAAATCCTGCAATTAAAACTTTTTCTCTGTCTCCTTTCATAGCATGGGCTGTAAAAGCAATGATGGGTATGTCTTTAAACTCATCCATTTCCTTGAGTTTTTTTGCAACCTCATAACCGCTCAATTTCGGCAATGAAATATCCAGTAAAATAAGATTTGGAGATTCAGCTATAGCTTTTTCAATAGCCTGTTCTCCATCTTCAGCCTCAATCATTTGATAACCTTTGTTTTTTAAAACTTTAACTACTAATTCACGGCTATCCTGATTGTCTTCAACAACAAGAATCTTTCTTAAAGGTAATTTTTTCTCTTCTTCCATTATTTATTCCTGATTTGAAACTAATATAATATAACGCATTTATTCCTATTTTAGTAATTCTTTTTTTAACGGCAAAGTAAAGCAAAATCAAGCCTTCCTGAATAACAGAGAAATGTTTTATAGCTAAATTTTTCAAAAAAATATTAATTAATTCCTTCTATTCCGATTACCTTCTTGAGCTCATTGATAAGATCTTCTTTTTCCATAACAACCTTATTCAAGACACCCTTTATTCTTCCATTAAGCTCCTCAATTTCTTTTTCTGAAAGATCTTTCTGAGTTAATACAATTACAGGGATATTTTTTGCATCTTTATCAGTTTTTATATACTCAATAACATCAAACCCCGTAACCGGCATAGTTAGATTAACAACAATGAGATCCGGTTTATAATTTCTTATAGATGATATTGCATCTTCACTATTATAAGCAGTCTTAACCTGATATGATTCCTCCTCGAGCATACTACCAATTGATTTAACTGTTTCAATATCATTATCAACTATTAATACTCTCTTAATTTTCGATTTTCTATCAAATGCTTTGAGTTTCTTGAGAAGAACATTTTTATCCACTGGTTTCAAAAGATATTCAGCAGCTCCCAGACTGAATCCGAGCCTTTGATCATCCACAATAGATAATACTATTACAGGTATATCCTGCGTTTGAGCATCTTTTTTAAGCTCTCTTAGAACCTGCCAGCCGTCTTTTTTAGGCATCATTATATCAAGAGTTATTGCCATAGGCTTAATTTCTTTTGCCTTCTCAACAGCATTTTCACCACTTAAAAGTCCTATAACAATATAATCATCTCCAAGATACTTTTTAATAATATCAATTGCATCCGGATTATCATCAATTGCAAGAATAGTTTTTTTCTCAGCGCCAGCTGCTTTCAAAATATCCGTATCAGTTAAAATATCTGAGGATTCTTTCACTATGTTTTTAATTAATTCACATCCTTTGCAGAAATCTACTTTTTCAGGATACGCTGCTAATTTCATGCCCGAGCAATGTGTGCCCATAATAAGCCAGCAACGGCTTTCAGGACTTCCATAAGCAGGACAAGTGGGCTGACCGCAACGAATAAATTCCCAGCATCTTATAGGTTTCCCTGCAAATTCAGGCTCTTTGAGAAAATCTTCAACAGGTTTATCAAAATAATCTGCCAAAGCCTCAGCCATCCTTGTCTCAATCACAGGTGTTGGTTTTTCAAGTATCTCTCTTTTTAAAGGAAGCGTAAAATAAAATTTACTGCCTTCACCATATTTACTCTCTACCCATATAACCCCCTTATGGAGAGCTACAAGTCCTCTCGCAATGCTTAACCCAAGACCAGTTCCTTCATACTGACGTACAGTTGTAAGATCTACCTGAACAAATTTGTCAAATATTTTTCCTATATCCTCCTCTTTAATTCCTATGCCTGTATCAGAAACACAAACCTCCATAAAAATAGGTTCTTCTCCAGGCTTTATTCCACGTTCAGATATTTTCGCAGAAATTGTTATCCCGCCTTTATGAGTAAATTTAATCGCATTTGAAATCAGGTTTATTATAATTTCTTTAACTCTATCCTCATCTCCGTAAACCAGTGGAAGACCTTCAGGGATTTCAATATTTAAATATAAACCCTTAACCTTAAGCTGAGGTTCAAACGTATGAATTATTGTTTCAACAAGCCATTTCAGGTCAATCTCTTTAATAGAGAGTTTCATTTTCCCTGCTTCTATTTTTGATATATCAAGTACGTCATTTATTAGTTGTAAGAGATGTCTTGCATTGGCTGCTACTTTCTTAAGGCTTTTTTCCTGATCTTCATTAATAGGTCCGTCAACTCCGTCAATTAATAAATCAGTATATCCTATAATAGCGTTCATAGGTGTGCGAAGTTCATGAGACATATTTGCAAGAAAAGTAGATTTTAGTTTATCGAGTTCTCTTAAGTCTTTATTGGCGCGTTCAAGAAGTGCTAAAAGACGTGTTCTTTCATTAAGCAAAGCTGTTTTTCTTTTTACTTCTTCTTCGAGTTTCTTGCTGAAAGAAGAAACGCTATCTACCATATAATTAAAGGTCTTGCCTAATATTCCTATTTCATCTTCTGTTTTAACATCCACAGAAACTGACATATCTCCTTCAGCAAATTTTTTCGCTTTTTCAGCAAGAGATTCAACGGGTTTTCTGACAAGTTTATTAATCATAAAATATATTAAAGCTATAGATACTGGTATAAGTATTGAAACAATTGTTATGGTCCTGTTTCTTTGAGCAACAACCTGAGCATAAGTCTTTTCAGCATCAAGTTTGACAACTATGCCTCCTAATACTTTTCTTGAAGAACCATGACAATGATAACAATCTTTTTCATTCAAAATAGGCCTCATTACAAAAAGGTGTCTTTTGCCATCAATTATATCTTCATACGGATTTCTTGGGTCAAAAACAGGTTCTATACCAGTTTGCAAGGTTTGAGTCAATGTTTGAGATATTGATTTATCTTTTATTGTATCTGAAAGTTTTTTATTTAACTTATCAGGTTGTGTTGAATATACAACTTCCTGTTCATAATCACATATAAAAACTTCCACATCCTTCATTTTTTCACTTATATCAGCAAGCCCTCTTTTAATAGCTTCACTATCACCAAGTTCCATGGGATACTTAATACCAGCATAAATCGCATCAGCCAGTTCCCGGCTTATTGTGGCAGCGATTTCAAGCCTGTCTTTTGTTCCGAAATATATTCTCATGTAAATTTCTGACAAAAACTCCATCAGGATAATAATTAACATCACTGCCATTATCTTATAGCCAAGATGTTTTCTAATAAAATCAAACATTTTAATCTAACCTTTTAAGTTCTAAGATTTAATGAGCTCCTCCGTGAATTAATGGCTTATATCTAAATGCTCTAACTCTTTCTGAAATATGACACTCTTCACAGTCTTTCATTGTCATCTTTCTTTTTATATATTCTGGTTTCATTGTCTTAACATGAATACTCCCGGGTCCGTGGCATACTTCACAGCCTGCATTCTTAAGATACGGTGTTTTTTCCATGCTTACAAATCCACCCGGTTTTCCATATCCAGTTGTATGACATGCATAGCATCCCTTAATTTCCTCTGGTGTAAGACCTTTTTTGAGTCTTTCTATACTCTCATAAGACCTGCTTTTTTTAGCATATTTAATAAAGCTTTCGTATTCCTTTTCATGACATTTTTTACATGTATCGCTGCCAACATACAATTTTATTTGAATATTATTCTGAGCTATTGCAGAATGAGCGAATAAGAAACTCAAAATAAAGAGGATAGCAATTATTTTATTTTTATATTTCATAATATTTATTTTCCTTTATTATAAAAAAAATTGCAATCGCAGCATATTTTACAATTAATTAATTTATTTGAATATTCTGAATTAAATTTTTAATGCTTCGGGCATACTTCCACTAATTTTTTTATGTTATTAGTTTATCTAATTTTGATTTTCTCAATATTTAAAATACTAAATCTCAACTTATAAAGTAACAATAGTCCCGGCATAGAAAAAATGAATGTAATAAAGAAAAATCCAGGCCAGCCTATTAATTCTACGAGGAAACCTGATGACGGAGCTATAAAAATTCTTCCCAATGCTGCAAGGGATGATAATAAAGCATATTGTGTTGCTGTAAAACGATGATTGCACATTCCCATGATTAGAGATACAAAAGCCGCTGTTCCCATTCCTCCGCTAAAGTTCTCAAAAGCTATTGTGAATATTAGCATTCCATAGCTTTTACCAATCCATGCAAGAACCATAAATGAAAGATTCGAGACAGCCTGCAATATTCCGAATAAAAGAAGAGCTCTATACAGGCCAAGTTTAATCATCAATGTTCCGCCAATTGTGGCTCCAATTATTAAAGACAAAAATCCAAGGCCTTTATTGATAGTACCTACCTCAGATGGTGTAAAGCCCATACCCCTTAGAAGAAAAGGTGTGGTAAGCGTGCCTGCAAAAGCGTCTCCTAATTTATAAAGAACAATCAAGAGAAGCAAAGCAATTGCTGATTCTCTTGAAAAATAATCTTTGAGCGGACCCCATACAGCTTCCTTCATACTTGATGGGGGTATCACTTTCCCATCAGGTTCTTTTGCTAACAAAGTCGTTAATATTCCTGAAAACATTATTAGAGCCATAACAAGATAAGTATTTCGCCATCCTATATAATCAGACATTATTAAAGCAAAAGCTCCAGATATAAGAGTTGCTACCCGATATCCCATCACAAAAACTGCTGCTCCCACTCCCCTTTCTTTTTCCTGCAATACATCGGTACGATAGGCGTCTATCACTATATCCTGTGATGCTGAAGTAAAAGCTATGAAGAGCGCAAGGAATCCAACAGTCATAACAGCATTTGATGGTGAACTAAAAGAAAGCAAAACAATATTTAAAACAAGAAGTATTTGTGTGAAAAGAATCCAGCCTCTTCTTCTTCCCAAAAACGGAGGTATAAACCTGTCCATAAAAGGAGACCATAGAAATTTTAATGTATATGGAAGTCCGGCAAGCGCAAATATACCTATTGTTTTTAGATCAATTCCTTCAACAGTCATCCATGCCTGCAATGTTCCTCCACTTAATGCCAATGGAAGCCCGGATGCAAAACCCATCAGAGAAACAATTGCAATTGTTCTGCTTTTAAAAACATGAAGGTAAGGCTCAAGATATTTTTTCATATGTAATTTATATAATCTAATTGAATAAAAACAAATTATCTTTTAATATAAAACAATATATTAATTTTTACATTGTTATTGTATTAATTTATAAAATTGACTGGAATAATAAAAATATCTCGGGATTCATTATTTCTAAAAAAGTTTACTTTAACATGGCTCGATTTATTGAACAGAAACGAGTCTAATTAAAAAGGAGGGATTATTATGTTAAGGAAAAGTTTTATCAATCTGCTGGCGGCTTTATTTTTATCAACGCTACTCATAGCTGGAATTGCCGGAGCAAAAGAAATCAAAGGAGCAAAAGCAATTTTTGACTCAGGTGAAGGGCCCTCTGTTGGAATGTCAGTAGGACATGCCAAAACAAAAACTTCCTCAGCAATAACTGAACCAAAAGAAAAATATACAGGTATTTCATATCAACTCCTTTTACTTTCTGATGATGGTCAGTTTAAAGTAGTTCCAAAAACAAGAGCATTCAAATCTGGCGAAAGAATAAAAATGCTTATCAGAACCAATAGACCGGGATATATGACAATATATAATATTGGCTCATCAGGAAGAACCAATCTGCTATTCAATGATTATGTCGAAGCATTCACTCTGCATGAAATACCTAAAAATACAAATTTCTTATTCACAGGAACACCAGGTACTGAGACAATTCTTGTGATGCTTTCTGATCAACAATATCCTGCTGGAAATCAAACAACAACTGCTTCAACTCCTCCTTCAAACACCCCTCCTTCTTATACACCTCCTTCGTCAACATCAACAGCAAGCAATACAGAACTTCCTCCGCCTCCCTCAATCGTAGCTTCTCTTGAAGGTGCTAAAAGTTTGAGAAATAAGGGTGCAAAAGACATAGTTGTTGAAGATTCCATGCAAAACACCTATGCAGTTATCTCTCCAAAAAATGGATGGAAACCTGTTCAGGGAGGAATGAAAGATATAGTGCTTGAATCTTCTGCAGGTTCAAATTATGGAGTAATTCCTGCATCAACAATAGCAGATGGCGGAATACTTACATTACAAATAAAATTAAAACATAATTAGAAAGGAAAAGCACATGAAAATCAGAATTTTCAGACATACAATTATTTTTCTGATAACAGTTTTTCTTTTTACTTCATGTGCTCCGCTCCCTCCTTCTGGAACAGCTCTTACACCTGAAGAACGTGAATCAGCAAAAAAGACATGTATCGCAAGATATACAGCTGCCGGAGCAGTAGGTGGTGCAATACTCGGAAGTCTTCTCGGAGGTAAAGGCGCTAAATGGGAGACAGCAGCTATTGGTGCTGCTGCTGGTGGTGCTATTGCATTTGCAATTGCATGGGGGCATTGTCTTTCTGTATATTCTGATCTTAATAGTTATCCTGTTGCCGGTGCAAGAGAAACAGCCCAGAAAATAGGATACACCTCTTCTCAGGGAAATATTACAAAAATAGACAAATTTTATCTTAATCCTGAAGCAGTCTCACCGGGTGGCAGAGTTCAGATGAATGGTTCATATTTTATAATGGCGCCCGAGGGAACACAGGAAGTGAAAGTAACTGAAACAAGAATCCTTCATTATTACAATCCATCCGAAAACGAATGGAAAGAACTCGGTTCGGTTGACAATGTAATTACATCATCATTGGGAACAAGAAAAGCTGAAGGTAATTTTGATATACCATCAGACGTTCCTGAAGGAAAATATCGCATAACTCTTAAAATTGCCGCGCAAGGTAAAGAAGATCAGGTATCAAAAGAGCTTACTGTCAAAAAGGGCGTTGCAATGCTTAATTACATGCGGACAAGTTAGAGTAATATCAAATGGAGTAAGGCATGACCAGGCTTAAATTTATTTACTTACTTTTAATTATCACTTTTTTTGTTTTTTCTTTTACAGAAGTTCACTCTCAACAATCTCCTGTTACGAATCAACATATTGAACAGATAAATAACCTTCTTCAGAGGAATAATGTTCCACGTGGTTATGCTGTGCTTGATAGATTCGGAAGAATAGAACTTAAAGGCGAATACGAAGATGAAGATGAAGTTGACAGAGCTTTTTCAATAGCCCAAACAGTTGTCGGGATTAAATGGGTATCTCCTGTAACACCTGAAAACATTAGAGTAAAAACATGGGAAAAAAGATTTGCTGACCTTTTTTCACGAGCAAAAGTCTTAACCCCTGAAGTAAAAGGTTCCGGCATCCCAGGTCCGATCAAAAACAGATATGCTTTAGTTGTTGGTATTGGAGAATTTAAAGCAGAATCTCAGGGCATACCCCGCCTTAATTTTGCAGTTCATGATGCGAGAAGTTTCTACAATTTTCTTATTGACCCGAAACGCGGCGGTTTTCTGAAACAAAATGTAACCTTTCTTACCAACAGAGATGCAACGAGAGATAACATTGCTAATGCTTTAAATAAAATCAGAAACATTGCTGAGCAGGATGACCTTGTTACCATTTACATGAGCAGTCACGGAACACCGCCTGATAAGTTTGGAGGCGTATTCATTGTAACCTATGACACTGAAGTTAAACCCCGTGAAAAAGTATGGCGCACCGCAATTTCTGAAAACATGCTGAGAGATTTTATAGAAAATCTCAGGGCTAAAAGACTTGTTATGATTCTTGATGCATGTTATAGTAACGGCGCTTACAGAAAAGTGCCTGGTTTTCTGCCTCCAGGTGGAAAATCTCTTGGCGCAAGTGATAATGAAGGATATGGAATTTCAAAGGAATATGCTAAAAGATTGCTCGGTGCCAAAGATATTGTTTTTGAAGACGAACCACACCAAAAATCATCGCCTAAATCTTATATTGATTCGGATGATGGCTGGGGGAATGTATTAATAGGCGCAAGCGGTCCCGGGGAACAATCATGGGAATCGGATCAGTTGAATAATAGTATATTCACATATTATTTTCTTGATGGCTTGAACCGTTATAATGGCTCGGTACAGAAAGCTTTTTATCACGCCAAGCCGCTAGTTCCAAAAAGAGTTAAGCAGGAAAAAGGTGAAGACATTGATCAGAATCCACAGGTAATTGCAACTACTCCCAACTGGGATATGAAACTTGCAAAGAAAAAATAAATTATTAAAAGGAGGAATCTTAAATGTTCAGAAAAACTAATTTTGTCCCGGTTTTAATTTCTGTATTATTTATTGGATTAATCTTTACAGGCTGTCAGCAGCAAAAACAAACAGAAGCTCCAAAAACAGCTGAACCTGTTGCAGTGCCTCAAACAAAACCTGCTACAGAACAGATGCCACAAACTGCAACCCATCCCCCTGCACAAATTGGGAAAGGAAGCACGGATCCAACTTCACAGGCATCAGTGCCAACTGAAGCAAAGCTCAGCCTTCAACAAGGGATGAACTACCTTAGAACTCATGATTATGACAATGCTATCAAAGAATTTACAGTAGCTATTCAGAAATATCCAAACTACGATGTTGCTTATTCTAACAGAGCTGTTGCTTATATGCAGCAAAGCAAATTTAATAAAGCTCTTGATGATTTAAAGAAAGCCGAAGAAATCAATCCGAATAATCCAACAGTTCACTATAATTTTGTTGCACTCTATTCATTGCAGAAACAACTCGACAGAGCTCTTGATTCACTTGACAGGGCTCTTGAACTCGGGTTTAATAATTATGATGCTCTCAGAACCGATACAGACCTGAACAATGTTAGAAAGCATCCAGAATTCAGGAAAATACTCGAAAAACATAAGGTATTCATAATGAAATAAATGCAAATTTTCTGAAAATATTTTAATATGGAGCTTTGAAGCATGAAAGTTTTGATATTATTTTATTCAATGTATGGCCACATCTATAAAATGGCTGAAGCTGTTGCCAAAGGTGTTAATGAAGTTTCTACTGCTGAAGCTATTTTAAGAAGAGTTCCAGAGACACTATCTGAAGAAATATTAAATAAAATGAAAGCTTCAGAAGCACAAAAAGCATTTTCTCATATTCCTGTTTGCACACTCGATGAACTCGCTTCTGCTGATGCCATTATATTTGGGACTCCTACAAGATTTGGGAATATGTGCGGTCAAATGAGACAGTTTCTTGATTCAACAGGCAGCCTGTGGGCGCAGGCTGCTCTTGTTGGAAAAGTCGGCAGTGTCTTTACGAGTTCAAACACACAACACGGAGGACAGGAGTCCACCATATTAAGTTTTTATAATACACTATTGCATCACGGGATGATTATAGTTGGGTTACCTTACACTTTTCAGGGGCAGATGAGAATAGATGAAATTACAGGCAGCTCCCCATATGGAGCTTCAACTATCGCAGGACCGAAAGGTGAAAGAATGCCGAGTGAAAATGAACTTGAAGCAGCGCGTTTTCAGGGCAGACACGTTGCTAACATAGCTTTAAAACTTACAGGTTAAGATTTGAAAATATTCTTTGGCATAAGATGATTTATCATATAATAAATTATTTCTTTATGCCAGTCAAAACCTGAATTTTTAATAATTGGCATAATCCCATCTCTTTTTGCAAGATCAAGAAGCCTATCAATCTGTCTATCGGAAAGCTTTGAGAATATATTCCTGAGTATTAGTCCGGCTTTTAACTCTGTAGATAAGATTTTTTTCCATTTGTTCTCATAAACTTTTAGATACTCTTCGGTAAAATTGTTATTTTTAAAAGAATTAATAACAGTCTGCGCAGCAATTTCTGCGCATATAAGGCCAAAATATATTCCGCCGCCGGTTGTCGCTTTTACCTGACCTGCTGCTTCACCAACAATCAGTGTTCTTTCATAATATGTTTTTTGAATGGGTTTAATCGGGACAGGGCTGCACTTCATTACTCCATCCCATGATTTAACTCTCGGAGAAATTAAATGTGAATTCAAAAAATTCTTTAAACAATCAACCGGCCTACTTTTAACAAGCATGCCTATTTTCGCATATCCTTTAACCGAAGGTATTACCCATGAAAATGAACCAGGTGCAATATTCTTACCTAAAAAAACTTCAACATTATCGTTGTTCTCAAAATCAACTTCGGTCTGAACCCCAAAAAGAAAATCCTTAAATTTTGTTCTGTTTAAAAATAAGTTATTAAATTCAAAACCCGTAGCAATGATTCCAACCCTCGAATTAAATTCTTCCTCACTATTTTTTGAGACAACTCTTATGCAAAATGATTTCTGAGTGTTTCCAATATACTTAACTTTACTCCCCAGGTATGTAGTAACACCTGAATTATTAGCTCTTTTATTAATTTCTTTATCAAAACTTGAACGATCAACAATATATGCAAGAGGATATTCGGAGTTATATTGAATATAGTTCCCGGAAGGAGAATACGCTTTTATTTTTTTGACAGGTCTTATAACAGACCTTTCAGGAAGACTAAACCTGTCGTAACATTCCTTGCTTATAATGCCGCTACAATTAACGTTTTCTCCTATTGTTTCATTCTTTTCAAATAAACCTACATTAATACCTTTTCTTGCAAGTAAAAATGCAGTATAACTACCAACAGGACCGGCACCTATAACTATAACATCATGTTTGTAATACTCCAATAATTACCTCCGCAGATTTAATATTAGGATTAATTTTTACAAATTTAGCATATTTTTTCAAGGACTTAAATAAAATATTAATATTTTTTTAACTCGTTTTCAAAATATTTTACTGTTTGTTCATCAAACAAACAAAATTCTATTATTTCCAGACTGGTATCAGGACTTTTCCTTAAAAATTCAACCGCCTGATTCACAAGAATCATTGCACAACGGTCTTTCGGGAAACCGAATATACCGGAACTTATCGCAGGTATCGAAATACTTTTCAAAGCTTTTCCTGACGCAAGTTTAAGACTATTCCATATAGCGTTTTTTAATTTATTGTCTTCATCTCCTTCTCCCATTTTCGGACCAACAGCATGAATAACAAATTTTGACGGAAGGCTTCCAGCTGAAGTAATAGCTGCTTTTCCAACCGGAACAAATCCTATTCTGTTGCTCTCTTCCTGTATTATCATTCCTCCTTTTCTTACTATTGCCCCGGCAACCCCGCCACCATGCTGTAAATGAGAATTTGCTGCATTAACAATTGCGTCAACTTTGCGTTCCGTTATATCACCCTGAACAATGCGTATAATCTTTCCATTAATTACTTTTTCTAAAACTGTTTTCATTTTTCCTCCGTTTCAATATTTATAACGTCTTGATAAAATTTTACCATAGCTTAAAATGTTTAACCCAAACAATGCAAACATTGAAAAGCAACTTGGTCGCAGTTTTTACATTCCTTTTTTATTTCATTTTTGCTATATTATTTGTCAGTTAATATTATTTGAATAAAGGGCAATTTTAAAATAACAACCAAATATTAAAAAAGGAGAGTTTTATGAGAGAAAATTTATTTACTGTTAGGGGTATTTTAAATTCACTGGTAATTTTTGCAACCATTATATCATTAACTTCTCTATACAGCTGCAAGACTATGACTCCTGAAATAAAAGAGCAACCTCAGGCAGAAAAAAAAGAACCTCTAAAACCAGCTAAAGTACAGATAGAGACAAAAACTCCTTACGTTGCAATCCAAAAAGAAATTTCAGGTTTTAGTTTAAAAGACCTTGAAGAAGCTGAATATACCTCTCTATCTGCATATAAAGGCAATGCGAAACTTATCCGGGGTCTTTTTAGAAAAAAGAATGCTCCTAAATCATTAACCGAAACTATGGTTGCATTAACTAATCACACTGCATTTGGAAAGGTTTCGGGTAAAGATGGAGCTGCTGCTATACTTGTTACAACAACAGGAACCGCGAGCTTTTATTATGATCTCGCTTTTGTCATTAAAGAAAAGGGTAAAACAAGAAATATTTCAACAGTACCTCTTGGTGACAGAGTTAAAATTAAATCCCTTTCAATTCAAAATGGTCTAATTATGGTAGATATGCTCCGTCATAAGAAAAAAGAGCCATTATGCTGTCCAACTGAAGATGTTACCTTGAAGTTTGCCTTACAGAATAACAAACTTACAGCAGTTAAATAAATACTTAAACATATCTGTTATAAAGGAGGTGAATTTTGAACTTAGCTGTAAACAGTGATGTCAAAAGTTTCACGAAAAAATAGGAAAGAATAGGAAACCACCGATGGCATAGATTTTTGCTGGGTGTTCTCTGTGATTAACTTTTGACATTACGCAGCAAACATCTAATTATTAAAAATATGAGGGGGTGCTTAAGAATGGAAGCAAAAAACAGAAGAAAACTTATATTATTACTTTTGTGCTTCTCACTTGCTTTTATTATTGGTTGTGCGGGATATGTATATTCCCCAAAAAATGGAGTTGGGTATCATCCTGTTGAACTAATTAACGCAGATAAGGCTATAGTTGATGCACAGAATGCCGGCAAAGACAAACAATGTCCAAAAGAATTTGCTGAAGCAAAGGGTCTAAGAGACAAAGCATGGGAAATTTACTGGTCATGCAGAACAAAGGAATCCATAGCTATCGCAAAGGATGCGTTAATTAAGACAAATGCTTTATGCCCCCCGCCTCCTCCGCCTCCACCTGCTCCTGCGCCCAGAATAATTGACAAAATGACTCTCTTACTCCATTTTGACTTTGATAAAGCTATTATTAAGGATATTGACATTCCACAGTTAAAAAAAGCTGTTGATTTTGTTAAAAAATATCCACAGGCAAAAGTCAAGCTCGAGGGTCATACTGATAGTATTGGTACCGAACAATATAATCAGAAGCTATCAGAAAAAAGAGCAGAGGCTGTTAGAAAATATATAGTAAAAGAAGGCGGCTGCAGTGAGGCATCAATATCCTCAATTGGTTATGGAGAGTTAAAGCCCGTTGATTCAAACAAAACCAAAGAAGGAAGAGCCAACAACAGAAGAGTAGAAGTCCTTATACTTTCAGAATAGATTTAATTAATATAGATCAGGGCTAAAGGAGAAAAGGCAATTTATACCTTTTCTCCTTTAGTTTTTTTCTTCTACCATAATCTCATTTTAAATGTATAAAAGTATATAATATTCTTGTTATGAATTTACCTGCATTAGAAAAAGATTCTGAAATACATCTGCCGCAATTCAAAATACTTAAAGCATCGGCAGGTTCAGGCAAAACTTATAATCTTACAACAAGATATGTCCAATTTATATTGTCAGAAAAAATACCAGAGAATAATCCGAGAAATATATTAGCCATAACCTTCTCCAACAATGCCGCAAAAGAAATGAAAGAACGAATCATCAAATTGTTTAAAGAGTTGTATTTTGAAGAGTTAGAGGCTATAGATCACTTTAGCAAGATTATAACAATTGAAAAAAATAATTTAAGCCAAAAAGCCGGACATATGTTAGAAGTTATTCTGAGCAATTATTCTGATTTTCAGGTAAAAACTATAGATAGTTTCATGACCACTGTTTTTAAGGCATCAGCAATTGACTTTGGTTATAATCCTGAATTTGACATTCTTATAGATATAAAAAATACTATGAAATATTCGTTTGACAGATTTCTAAGAAATGTTCGGGAAGGCTCGCCTGAAACAAAACTTTTTCTGGATGCTATCAAGATTATTCTTGAACAAAAATCAAAAGAATCTGCTTATCCATGGGATCCAACCGTTCCATTGATAGATATGATAATTAAAATATACGGAAAACTCGCCTCATCCGGCAAAGAACTTTTAATCGAAGATTTTTCAGAAGATATAAATCTAATAAAAAATAAATTATCTTTACTTTTAAAAGATATTGAATATCTTCTAAAAAATTCCCGACTTGAACCTAATAATAATTCTATATTTTACAAACTTGTTGGTTTTCTGAAAGATAATCGTCTTCAGGATATAATTGGCAAAGGCATTAAATACCCGCCTGTTAAGAAACCGTCAGGAAAAGGAGAATTGCTTAAAGAATATACTGAAATATATAACATCTGGTCTGAAGTAATAAAATATATTAAACAATACACCACGTTCTATGTTTATTCTTATTATTTCCCTTTTCTAAAAATTTACAGTGAATTTTGCAAAACTCTTGAGATAATCAAAAAACAGCAGGGTATAATCTTCATTGACGATATTAACAAATATCTTGCCGAATACTTAAACCAGGAAATAGTGCCTGATATATATTTCAGGCTCGGCGAAACCATCTTCCATTATCTCATAGACGAATTTCAGGACACATCACCAATTCAATGGAATAATTTAAAACCCCTGCTTGAAAATTCTTTATCTCAGAATGGCAGTTTATTTATTGTTGGAGACACAAAACAGGCTATTTATGGATTCCGTAATGCAGACTACAGAATCATGAAGGAGGCTGAAAGCAAAAATCCTTTTCCTTCAGCAGAACATTCAGTAATAGAACTCGATACAAATTACCGCAGTTTAAAAAGAATTCTTGAATTTAACGAAGAAGTATTTAAACATAATCTTCTTAATTCTGAGGATCACAAATTAGCAGGAGAAAAAAGCGGTCTTATCAGTTACATTCAGAAACCACTCAAAAACAAAAAGTCAGAAGGATATGCTGAGGTTGTTCTTTTTGAAAAAAATGAAGAAAACCCGCCAGAAAAACTCAGGATTCAGGATCTAATAAAAGACCTTAACAACAGGCATTTTAAATATAAAGATATAGCAATACTTACAATGAGAAACGAGGATGCTGTAAGAATTACATCATGGTTAAATGAAAAAAATATTCCTTTTGTTTCTCATAGTAGTCTTGATATTAGAAGGAGAAAAGTGACAGGAGAGATAATTTCTCTTCTTAATTTTCTTGATTCGCCAACTGATAATTTATCCTTTTCCTCTTTTTTGCTTGGAGATATTTTTAGTATTATTCTTCAGAAAGATTCGCATCAAATTATAAGAGAAGATTTAATTTCATTTATCTTTAATAATTCAGAAAACGCAATCCTTTATAAAGCTTTTCAAAAAAATTATGAAGAAATCTGGAGAATTTATTTTGCGGATCTTTTTAAATTCACAGGGTATCTTCCTCTTTATGACCTTACTTCCGAGATTTTCTGTAAATTCAGGGTCTTCGAAATAATGGAAAATGAAGAAGCAGTGTTTATCAAGATACTTGAAACAATAAGAGATATGGAAGGCGAAGGTAAGAATAGCATTAAAGATTTTCTTGAATTTGCGAATAATGCGGAAGATGTTGAATCAAAGTGGGATGTTAATATTCCTGTTGATATAGATGCTGTCCATGTTATGACCATACATAAATCAAAAGGCCTCGGATTTCCGGTTTGTATTGTGCTGTTATATGAAATCAAAAATAGAGGGTTTGAATTTATAACACATGAAAATGATAAAAATATCAGCCTTCTTAAAATAACCGATAAAATTAAATTAACTAATCCAGACTTGCATACTCAATATTATAATGAAGTCATTAATGAATTAGTTAATAGACTTAATAGTCTTTATGTAGGTTTCACAAGAGCAGAGGAAGAGCTATATGTAATTGGTGTTTATCAACATTCAAAGGAAAAGTTTCCGATTAATTTATTGCCTTCTGACAAATATATGAGTACGGAAAAACCTGTGCGGGATATAGTTAAAGATTCAACCACTCATAGTCTGGTAAATATTCAACATTACTACAATCCTTATTTTTATCAAATACGTTCTGACACCCTGATAAATATGGCTGAGAAAAGAAGAGGTGATTTTATTCATAAAGTCTTTTCTTATATTGAATACATATATGATGAATTTGAAGATAAAATAGATAAGATTATAGATATTGTTATTAAAGAAACAGGAGATAATTTCCCGCAGGATAAAATCAAGAAAGTCATCCTGAATTTTCTTAATAGCAATAATATGATAGATTTCTTTAAATATAAAAACGAAAGAATCATTCTTCTTGAGCAAGAATTTTCTGATAATGAAGGCAGACTTTTCAGAATGGATAGAGTTGTTATTGACAGAGATAAAATAACTGTAATTGATTTCAAAACAGGAACTGATAGAGAAGAAGATAAATATTCTTCTCAATTAAATACATACATGAAAATTTTAAAAGAAATATATCCTGATAAGAAAATACATGGAATTATCGCATATATTGATTTAAAGGAGATTGTTGCTTTTGAATACAATAGTAATTAATCCAGAGAAAAACTTTATTGACGAGATTTTTCTTCTTCTTAAAAATGATGATAAAAATTATTCCAACAATTTAGTTGTATTCCCGGGGAAGAGACCTTCTCATTTTCTTCTTAAGTCAATTGCAGATAATCTAAAAAGCAGTTTTATTCCTCCTAAGATTTTATCTATGGATGAATTCATTGACTTTTTATACCAGAAAATAAGGATAGACACTAAAATAAAAACTATTGATGCTGTTGCTATACTTTATGACATTCACAAGAAAGCTCTTGAGCCAATGGGAGGAGATTATTTTCAGAGTCCTGATAGTTTTTTTCCTCTTGGTCTCAAGATATATAGAGACCTGGAAGAATTATATATTGAAAATATAAAATCATCAAATATTAGACAGATTGATTTAAAAGAAAGTTCTATTATTCCTGAACAAACTCTTAAAAGAATGCAGTCATTGTCTTTTTTCTATGACAATTTTTACAGATTAATTTCAGAGCAGGGTCTTTCCACAAGGTCTTTCAGATATAGAGAAGTCTCCGAAAATATAGATAGTATTGATTTAAGTCAATACAGCAGATTGATATTTGCTGGTTTTTTTGCATTAACCACCTCTGAAAAAATACTTTTTAGAAATATTTCCAAAAATGAAAATGCTGTTTTTATCTTTCAAGAAGGAACAGGCTTAAAAGAAAAACTTCTTGAGTTAGGAATAAAAATAGATAATTTTGTCAGCAGCAAGAAATATGATATAAACTTTAATCTTTACAGCAGCCCTGACTCTCATGGTCAGGTTTACTGTCTCGGTAAAATAATAAAGGAAAATTTAAATAATGTTTCCAATGAAATTTCACCTGTTGCAATTGTTCTTCCTTCTTCTGAGATTTTATTTCCTTTAATCAGGCAGGGGTTATCCTTCTTAAATGAAGAAAATTATAACATTTCGTTGGGTTATCCTCTGGAACGGACACCTATTTTTGGGTTTTTGAATAATCTTATGGAATTAATAAATTCAATGGATGAAAACCGTGTCTATGTTCCTGATTATCTTAAATTTGCTCTTCACCCTTACACAAAAAATATTTATTTCAATGGAAGGTCTGAAGTTACAAGAATCATGTTTCACACTATAGAGGAATTATTCTCTAAAGATAGTAACATTAGTTTCATTGAATTAACCGGGATTGAAGAAAATGAAAATATTTTAAGAGAGATTTATAAAAGAATAGCTGATACTGAAAATATAATTAAAGTTCAGGATATAAAGGAGCACTTAAAAAATATTCATCAAAATACTATAAATAAATTCATAAATTTTCAAAACATTAATGACTTTGCAAAAAAATGTTCTGATATTTTAATTTATATTTTCAACAATAGCACAGCAAAATTGCATCCGCTTTTTTATCCTTTTTCAGAATCTTTTCTGCGAGAACTTGATATTATAGAAAAATCAATGCTCGGTAACTTTAGTTTCACTGAAACATCAAGTTATTTCGGTTTTTTCAAGAAATATATAATGACCGCCTACAATCCTTTTGAAGGCACACCTTTAAAGAACATACAGATTTTAGGGTTTCTTGAAACGAGAAATATAAAATTTAAAAAAGTATATTTACTTGATGCAAATGAAGATATAATTCCCGACACAAGAAAAGACGATACGCTTATACCTTTCAAAACCAGGCGTATGCTTGGATTACCAACATATCTTGATAGGGATAAACTCACAGAATATTATTTTGATGTGCTGATTAAGAGCACAGATGAAGTTAATATTTTTTTTGTTGAGAATGACAAAAATGAAAAGTCAAGATTTGTCGAAAAATTGATATGGGAGAAGCAGAAAAAAGATAAAGTTATTGATATCAAAAATTATATACAGACAGTTCAATATAAAGTTAATCTTGATAACCCTTTGCCAGAAAAAATAGATAAAACTCCTGATACCATATCATTCCTGAAGAATATGCATTTTCACGCAACTGCTCTTGATACTTATTTAAAATGCCAGCTTAAATTTTACTATTCTTATATTTTAAGACTTAAAAAGAAAGAAGAAATTTCAGGGGACATTGAAAGAACTGATATAGGTCAATTTGTACATGCAATTTTAAAAGAATTTTTCGGGAGGAAAAAAGGCAGGATTTTAAAACAAAAAGACCTTAATGAAAATGAGATAACTAAAATTACTGATAAATTCTTTGAAGAAAATTTTGATGCAAAACCAAAAGGTTCTTTATATCTGATTCAATATCAGATAAAAAACCATCTCAAGGATTTAATAAATAATTACTATAAGCCGTTGATTTCAAAAGAGCGATTAGCCATTATTGATACAGAAAAATCTTTAAACATATTCTTAGGTTCATTTATTTTAAAAGGCAGGCTTGACAGCATAGAAAAAAGAGGGGATAAAGTTTATGTTATTGATTACAAAACAGGAGCATCACCAAATTACCTTAAAATAAATTTCAATAAACTTAATCCCGAAGACAGAAGCTCATGGGATGATGCGATAGGAAGCATTCAACTTCCTTTTTATATTCTTTTATACTCTAAATTTTCAGGATTAAATCCTCTTGATATAAAGGCTATGTTCTTATTTCTTGGACGCTCATATATTGAGAAAAGCATTGAAGCGCCTTTATTTGAAAAAAATGAAGAGATACAAAAATACAGCATTCTTGAAGATATTATAATTAAATTACTTAATGAAATTATTGACCCTTTGCTACCTTTCAACCCTGCTAAAGATAAGAAGAAAACCTGCCCTGACTGCGATTTTAAGTATATCTGCGGAACCCAATGGATAGTTAAATAAGAATCAGTTCTCTTAAATTAACCCCCAAAAAGCATATGGAAATTAAAAGCGTGGGTTGAAAAAATAATTTTATTTTTGCAACCTTTATCTTCCTGTTCAAATAGTCATATTTTTTTTGACCACCACTTATAATACCATTCACCAATAACTATTGTTATTATAAAAAGTATGAATCCAGCAATTACGTCAACTACATAATGATACCTGCAATAAACAGTTGCAAAAATAAGAGCTGATACAACAGGCAGAGCAATCCAGAAAAATCTACGGCTGTATTTCCATGATAAATAAAGAACCAGTATTGTTATCCCGGTATGACCGCTTGGAAAAGCATCCCGCTTTATGCCTTCAAGTCTGTTAAGCAAATTAATTAAAGGCTCAGCAATTAAATATCCCTGTAATTCAACAGTTTGTAGCTCTTTAAGATAAAATCTTGGTCCAAGCGCAGGGAAAAGTATATATCCTAAATATGAAAGATAAAAGCACAAAAGGATGAGGAAAAGTGATTTGTTAAAATTCTCCTCATTTTTTTTCATCAGCAAAATTATCCCCAGTCCTATTGGAATGAAGTAATATGTAGAATATGCAACCTGAAGAATATCGGTCAGTAAAGGGTTCATAAACCTCTCGAGCATAACAGTAGGATGGTTCCCGAAAAGCAGATAATCCAGCTTAATCAGTAAAGGATCTATATCTTTCGGGTTTACATAATGCACAATCCATTCAAGGCTGTCAAATACAAGAAGAATGCATACTGTCGGAAATCCAAGATTATAAATAAAATTTAATATTCTGTTATTTTTTCTAATTTTTATCAAAATGAACTGAATAATTAATAATATGGTATAAAGAGAAATTAAATATTTTGGTTTAGGTAAAACAGAATAGAAAAATAAAGTTATAAACAGAAGGAATGAAACAAAAAGAATCGAGATTATATCTGCAGGCCTGTTTCTAATAAGAATCTGTTTAATCCTGTTCATTAAAGCTTATTTAATGCCCTTTTAATTGCTTTTTCTTTCTTTGATAATTGTCTTGGATTACCTTTTCTCTTAATTTCAGTATATTCTAATTCTTCATCATCTGTATAATCTTGCTCAGTAATAAATAAAGCCTTATAAAAATCATCTGATGATATAGGTATTGAAGCATTCTGCCAGGCATAATCAGCAATTGCCCTATCAGATGTAACAACAATCCATTCCCTTCTTTCTTTTGAAATAATACGCTTTATTACCGAATCTGCTGTATCTCCAATTCTTGAATAAATAATTTTAATCCCGCCTGTAATTATATGACTTTCCTTAGCAGAGCCTGATCTCCAGCCATCAAAGACAAGTGTTATTTCATGACCTTTTCTTTTTTTATATTCAATAAGAGAATTTATAAGCGTTTCTCTCTGCTTTTTCAGGTCTCTGTGAGCAGTCCCTATTAAATTATATCCGTCAATTATAATATAAGAAATAGCGGTCTCCTTACAAAATTACCTGCCTACATCTGTTCCACAATATAACCCTTATTTTTTAATAGCTCAATTATCCCGCCTCTTCCAACAAGATGACCTGCTCCTACAATAATAAAATGGGTTTCATTGGATTCAAGGTATTTTTCAATTCTTAATGCCATTTTTTCGTTTCTTTCGGAAACCAGTTTCCTGTAAACAGAAGTCATTCCATTATAATTCTTAAAAGAATTGATTATTATAGATTCAAGCTTTGAAGCATTTCCTTCTCTCCATGCTTTTATAATATCATCTGTATCTTTCGAAAGATTTTCTGAGTTCTTTATTGAATAAAGCAAAAAAGCTTCCTGTTCCCTATCGGAAAACTCAGATAATAAATTTATCTGATAATCAATGCTTTCAAGTTCTTTTATCTCTTTATTATTCGCCTTGGAAAGAAAATACATATCCAGTCCGTATCGCGGGTCATAGCCATTTTTCATTAATTCAAGCGAAACAAGAGTTAAAGCTAAAAACCATGGCTTTTGTTTGTTAATTATCCATAATGGAAATCCAAGACTTTCAAACTTTGTCTTAAGTAATCTAAAAGTATCACCTGAAATATGTTTTTCAAGAGAATCATCTCCCGTGTAAAATGCTGTACCAAGCACTTTCTGTATATCAATCTTACTTATATCATTAACATTTGCTTCAACTGCGAGCACTTCAGATTTATTGAAAGCATCTTCTATCGTTTTGTTTAAAGGATAATGTTCTTTTTTCATGAAATGTATTGAACCAAGAATATAAGCTGTGCTTGTTTTTGATCTTACTTTCCAGAGAAAATTATTTGTTTCTGCATATAAAAATTTTTCCGAATTTAAAAGTACTACGCTGTAGAATAAAATAAATACTATAAATATAATTTTTTTTGTCATATTCATCTTTCAGGTTAATCTACTCAATAAATCAGAATTGTAACAATATAATGCTCACCAAAACATAAAAATTCTTTAAAAAATACTTTTTTTTTGTTAAATTACTTATATTATATTACTACAATACAATATGGGTTATAAATATTTTATTAAAGACATGAATAAGGGGGATAATATGTTTTTAAAAAAAATTCAAAAGATTAATCAAATTTATTTGATGCCTGCTATTATTTTTTTACTTACTATATTTTTAACACCATTCTCTGTTTTTGCTTCTGCAATTCCAGAAAATCAATTGCAAATGCCAATGGGAGCATCTTCACCTACATCAAGTGGCGACTATGTGAGTGCATCATCGGGCGGTTTGAATACATATTATTCCTATTTTATTGAAGTACCCTCGGGTCTTTCGCGTCTTGTAATTGATATTTTTGATGCTGATATTGGAGGTGCTGATGAAGGAGCAAATGGACCTCGTGATAGGCAAAGGGGTGGTAGCTGGGACACATCGGCAACCTATACACTTATTGATCCTTCGGGGAACCAGAGACCAGTTCGCTTTACAACAGGTAACTCAACACTACCTGCTGGAGCTAATAATGCATGGCTTAATTTTTATAATGGGACTGGGAAAAATGTTCGTGATAACTTTAGTACTGCTTCCTGGAGTAACAATGATGGGAACCAAAACTGGTCAGGTTCATGGATAGAAAATGACCCTGGCGGAGCTGGACCTTCAGCTGGAAATATTCAAATAAATGGAGGAGCACTCCAGATCACAGGAAATACCCAGAACAGGATTGAAAGAGAAGTAAATCTTTCTCCTACAGGATTAAATCTTGCCTCTGCTTATCTTACCTTTACTTACAGAACTTCAGGAAACCTGGAAGATGATGATTGTGTAGGCGTATTTGTCTCAAATAATGGTGGGATAACATGGACACAACTTCAGCAGTTTTGTAATGATTATACTGCAACAACATTTACATACGATATAACTTCATATATTTCTTCCAATACACGTATAAGATTCGCCGTTAACAGTGCTAGTGAGAGAAGAGAATATTCTTATTTTGACAATGTTGAGATAAATGATGGAGGTCCTTTGACCCCAGGTCATTGGGAATTAAGGGTTGACATGAATACAAATGATGATATTAACGGCTTTGCAATCAGGGCACATGATGGGGATACTTCTTCAGGCGGAACTGAATTAAATATTTATGCGCATTCATTTGTTGAAATGGGAAATCATCCAGATACTTCGAGTAGATCTTATACAATATATCCTTATATTACAAGTGGTTGTTCCTTTAAGTCTAATGACTTTGATGGCGATAGTTTTGGTTCAATCTCATATACGAGCAGGACAGGGACTTTTTCAACCTCTCCATCAACTGTTTCAGGAAACGATACATGGCAAAGCCTTAATATAACTGCTTGGACAACTGATATATGGTCAGCAGATTATGGTATATGGAGATCAGATATAACAGTGGAACGTTATGCATTAAACACTGGTAATTACATTACATATTATACAGGTAATTATTCTTCTTCAAACCCTCCTCCAACTTCTCAGCCTCAGGCTAATACTTTCAGGATTTACTTTCCAACAGACAGCGGCGGAGCTCCATCAAAACCAATATTAACACAGACATTGAGCCTTGTATCTGGACCTAATCCACCTGCTGTTGGCAGCACATCAAGACTAAAAGTTCAAATAACATTTTTTAATCCTTCAGCTTTCTCAATAACATTTTCTGGTACAGGCAATATGATAAGAGCAAATATCCCGGGATCAGGTGTTGTCTATGCAGGTAATGCAGTAGTAAGTCAGGGTTCTATCACATCCCAACCATCTATTGGCGGAACAGGAAATATTGTCTGGAATCCCGGCACAATCCCTGCTGGTTCATCTGCTGATTTAGTTTATGAAGTAAATGTAACACCAACTCTTTCAGGTCAGAGATTGCCTGTTACAGGGACACCTGCATCGAACGGAACAATTGCTATATATATTGATGAAACTGGCAATACAACACAAGCAAGAGCAACATATACATTTGGACCGCTTTGCGAGCTTGCTGTTACTGAAGGCTCTTCTTCACTTCCAACTCTCGCATCAATATCATCTTTTAACGCCTTTGTCAAAGATGGCAAAGTCTTATTAAAATGGGATACTGCATCTGAAATTGGAACAGCAGGTTTTTATATTTATAGAAAAGATGCTACTTCAGTAAATTATGTTAAATTAAATGACAGATTACTTCCAGGGCTAATTTCTTCTCCACAAGGCGGAACCTATATTTATATTGATTCAACTGCCTTACCAGGTAAAACATATGCATATATACTTGAAGAAATAGAACAAAGAGGGAATAAAAGGATTAATGGTCCTTTTACTGTTATACCCGAGCAAGTGTATCCTGATAAAATTTCTGGTTCATATTTAAAAATACCCCATCTGTCGAGCAAGCTTAAAAAAGCTCGGCTCGAAGCAATTGAAAAAGAGAAAACAGTAACTTCTTCTGTAACTGAACAAGCTTCATTGAGTTCAAAGATTAAGATTAGTGTAAATGAAACTGGTCTTTATTATATTTCTAACTCTGAAATAGCTCCTTTATTTGGCACAACTACTCAAAAGATTTCTTCATACATAAAGAAGAAAATGCTTAAACTTACTAACACTGGCAGAGACATTGCATATGCACCTGCTCCAAAAAATTCTGGCATATACTTTTTCGGTGAAGCTAACTCTAATATTTATTCTACTGAAAATATTTATTGGCTTGAGTATAGTTCCGGAACAATTATGAATACCTTAAAAAACAAAGGTCCTTTTACTACAACACAAGGCCAGACTTTCACAGAAAATTATATTATTGAAGAAAACAAAATTCCAGCGGAAGCTCTTTTCAATAATCCATATGCTGATTTCTGGTTTTGGGATTTTATAGTTTCAGGTGATGATAAAGAAGGAACTAAATCCATCTCATTTAATTTGTATTCACCTTCTAACACAGGTACTGTAAAATTTTCAGTAAATATGCATGGCGGAACTAACACGTCTCATCATGCAATTATAAGCATAAATGGTATAGAAGTCGGTGAAGCAAAATGGAATGGATTAACTCCCTATCAGCTTAAACTTGATTTCAATGCTTCTATTTTACATGATGGAGAAAATACTGTTGAGGTTAGAGGATTTTTAGATAAAGATGTTCCATATAGTATTTTTTACATTAATTCCTTTAATATTAATTATCAAAGCTATTACAAAGCTTACAATAATCAAAGAATCGTAAAAGGAAATAACCAACCAACTATAACTATTGAAGGATTTACAACAGGCGATATAAAAATTTTTGACATCAGCGACCATCTTAAGCCAAAACAAATAAGCTCCTTTACCATCACTAAAAATGGTCCTAATTTTAATGTTAGTTTCTCAGGCAGCTCAGGTGAAAATACTTATTTAGCTCTTACTTCCTCTGCCATCAAAAAACCAAATTTAATAAATATAGATACCCCTTCAAACTTAAAAAACACCTCAAATTCTGCTGATTATCTTATAATCACTGTTCCTCATCTTCAATCTGTTGCAGAACAGCTTGCTTCATATAGACAGGGCAAAGGCTTAAAAACCATGGTTGTTCTACAGGATGATATTATGGATGAGTTCAATTATGGCAATTATTCTCCTGATGCTATAAGGAACTTCCTCATTTATGCTTATAATAATTGGGCAAAATATCCTGACTATATAGTTCTTGCAGGAGAGGGCAATGACGATTATAAAAATTATCAGGGTTATGGTGGCAATCTTATACCTCCTATTATGATAGGAAGCCCTGACGGACTTTTCCCATCGGATAATTATTTTGCTGATGTTAATGATGATCATATACCAGAAATAGCTATCGGAAGATTGCCAGCTGGGACATCTGAAGAATTTCAGGCTCTTGTAAACAAAATAATATCTTATGAAAATTCATCAGGTAATAACTGGAAAAACACTGTTATACTTCTTGCAGATAATCCAGATATAGGTGGGGATTTTACAGCAGATAGTAATGCTCTTGCAAGTATAATTCCTCAGACCTATTCAATACAAAAGATTTATCTTTCAGAGAATTCAGCAGAAGATACAAAACAGATGTTGTTGTCAGGCATCAACAATGGTGCAGTTCTTCTCAATTATCTCGGGCATGCTTCAATGGATAGACTTGCACAGGAAGGAATCCTGACTTTAGATGATATTAGTTCTCTGAATAATTATGAAAAGCTTCCTGTTATTACAGCTTTGACATGCGTTCTGGGCAATTATTCAATTGCAGGATTTGATTCTCTTGGTGTTGGAATGCTATTAAAACAAAATGGTGGAGTCTCTGCTGTCTTTTCGCCAACAGGCATGTCATTAAATTCACAGGCTCTTGATTTAGGCAAATCTTTTTATCAAGCTTATTTTGAAAAACAGGGACAAACTCTTGGAGAGATAGTTTTACATGCATTGAATAAAAGCAAAGATGATGGAGTCTCAGGGTATATTCTTGATATTTATAACATATTAGGAGATCCAGCGCTTCAATTAAAATAAAAATATGTGGAATACAAAATTTAAAAAAGCTGAAAACATAGTTTCACGTTTTGTTGCCGGTGAGACAATACTTGTTCCTATTAAAGGTAAATTGGCAGATATGCAGAAAATTTTTACTCTAAATAATGTTGCGAATTTTATCTGGCAGAGACTGGATGGAGAAAGAAATCTTTCTGATATATTGAATGATGTAATGAATTGTTTTGATGTTGAGCGGCCTCAGGCTGAAAACGACATACAGGAATTGATTTCAGAGTTGCTAAAAGAAAATCTTATTACAGATAAAGGCTAAAATGAATTGTCAGGAAACTTCACAATTAAGTAATGTTGAATATCTATTAAATTTCAGCAATAAAGCATATCAGGAAAGAATACCTTTATCAGGAAGCATAGATATAACTTCAAGATGTAATCTAAAATGCATTCATTGTTATTATAGCTCTCAAACTAAGAATAAGCAAAAAGAACTGAGCACAGAAAGATGGCTTTCAATAATTGATGAAATAACAGATGCTGGTTGCCTTTTTCTTCTTATCAGCGGTGGAGAACCTTTGCTTAGAAATGATTTCAGCACCATTTATAAACATGCTAAGATGAACGGGATTCTTCTTACAGTCTTTACTAACGGGACTCTAATCACAGAGGAAACTGGTAATTTATTTTCTGAATTCCCACCACAAACAGTTGAAATCTCAATATATGGTGCAACATCTGAAACATCTGATAGGATAACAGGTACAAAAGGCTCTCTTAAAAAATGCCTGAGAGGCATAGAAATTTTATTGGGCTGCAATATTCCAGTTAAAATTAAAACAATTCTCATGACAGAAAATAGCCATGAATTTGAAGCAATAAAAAACATCGCAAGAGATTTCAGAGTGCCTTTCAGGTTTGACGCTGCTATTTTTCCGAGATTCAATGGAGATAAAACTCCTTTAAAACTCAGGGTTTCGCCTGAATTTGCCATTAGCAAAGAGTTTTCAGAACAATCTATGTTTAAAAAATATAGAGACTATCTTGAGCAGACAAGAAATTTTCCTGTTGTTGACTCGCTTTATATATGCAGTGCGGGACATACTAATTTTCATATTGATCCATCTGGAAATCTCAAACCATGTCTGATGACTGATAATTTGAGTTATAATATAAATAATGCATCATTTAAGACTGGCTGGCATGAACATATTTCAAAAATACTTGAAAAAAAAGCGCCTGAAGGATATGAATGTAATACATGTGAAAAAAGGTCATTGTGCGGTTTTTGCCCGGCTTTTTTTCTTCTGGAAAATGGCTCAGAATATATCCGCTCAGAATACCTATGTACAATGGGCAGAGAAAGATATAGATTAATTACCAATAACAATGGAGGTTATAATGAAATCACTCGAAAAACAACAAAAACAGCATTATGAAAAACCTATGCTCAGACAAATAGAGCTCGTTGCAGAAGAGATACTGGCTGTTGGATGTAAATCTTTAAGCACAGGAACAGCGCCGAAATCAGCTACTCCGCCTTGCATGATTCGCCATTGTGCTGGCAAAGGTTCTTAATGTTTTAAATATTAATGTTAAACTCTTTTTGCCTTAACACTGCTGGGTTAAATATCTGTATTGAGTCTGAGGGACTTCCTATAACACTACAATCAGACCCTGCTTATATACCATTTATTTTATACAATTATAAAAATCCATGTGATATTTTCATTAAGGTTAAAAACTCGCCAATACCTGTTATTAATGAAGCAAAAAAACTCTTTGATAATAGTGAGTCATGGTCATTATATTTTTATGAACAAAAATATTATATGATTTTTCAACCGCCCGTGTTTGATAAACCGTACCTTTTAGCAGAAATAAATAATGAATTCAGCAATGCAACAATATTTTGCAGTGACTTTATGCTTGAATTAAAAGATGGCACTCAATCAATCTTTAATCCTGTACATTATCCTTTTGACCAAATTTTATTAATGCACTATCTTAGTTTAAGAGAAGGCGCTATTATTCATTCTGCAGGTACTGTCATTAACGGGGAATGTTTTGTTTTCCCCGGACGTTCCGGCGCTGGCAAAAGCACAATAACAAGACTTTGTTCAAAAAACAATAGGTTTTTATTTCTCAGTGATGACCGAATTATTTTAAGAAAGATTTCCGGAAATATACAGGCATTTGGAACACAATGGCCTGGCGATGAAGGAATTGCTGTTAATAACAGCTCCAGATTATCAGGTATTTTTTTTATTTATCATGGAAATGAAAACAGGATTGAAGAAATATCTTCACAAAAGGCATTTGAAAAAATATTGCCTGTTACTTCTATTCCATGGTACGAAAAAGACTCAATGTCAAAATTACTCCATTTCTGCGAAGAATTAACTTCCATAACACCCGCATATAATCTTTATTTCAAAGCAGATAAAAATATATCCGATTTTCTTTATGATTTTATCTACAGGAAAACATAGTGAAAACCGAGAATATTAAGAACATAGAGTATGCAACATTATTTAAAGATTTGCTGAGTAAAGACATTGACCTTCGAGTTAAGGTTACCGGGGGAAGTATGACGCCATTTCTAAAAAGTGGTGAGATAGTAACTGTTCGAAAAGTGCATTTTAAAGAAATTAATATTGGTGATCTAATACTTTTTAAAGATGATAATGGATTTTCTGTACTTCATCGTATTGTCTCGATAAAGAAAAATAATCAGGAAAGAATAACTTTCATCACCAAAGGTGACCGTATTATTTCAATAGACAATCCCGTAAGGGAAGACATGATTCTCGGTAAAGCTATAAGAATAGAAAAACATTCAAAAAGAAAAGGTTTAAAATCAATAAATCTTGAATCACCGGTATGGAAAAAATTAAATTTCTTAATCGCTATTTTTAGCTTATTGAAAGCAAAATTATTTAAAATATCATTATCCAATAAATATTCTATTTTTAATAATATTTATAGATTCTAAACTAATTTTCATCCAGCATCTCCTGATTTTATTCAATCCAAAAATGCAATAGAAATAATCTCTAAAGGTATTTCTTGATTTTATTAATTCTATCAATAACAGGAGGATGACTATAGTAGAATGCTACATATAACGGATGTGGATAAAGATTTGAAAGGTTATCCTTGGAAAGTTTGATGAGTGTACTTATCATTGCTTCTTTATTATTGAATAGTTTCAAAGCAAATTCATCAGCCTGATTTTCGAATCTTCTCGAGATATAACTTGCAAATGGAGTAAAAGGAAAAGATATTATTCCACCGATAAACCCTAAAAGGATTATCTTGGCAAAAAGAGTATTTTGTTTGATCATAAATAGTTGAGTGAGCATATCTGTTTGAAGTATTCTGAAAGAAATATAAAGCCCTATGAAAGATAGGACTTCCGCAGCAATTACCATTTTTAGCACATGTCTTTTTTTCCAGTGACCTGCTTCATGAGCCAAAACCGCAATTATTTCATCATCAGACATGCTTTCAAGCAATGTATCATATAAAATAATTCTCTTAACTTTTCCGATACCTGAAAAATAAGCATTTGTATGTTTGCTCCTTTTTGAAGCATCCATCTTGAAAACCCTGGTTACTTTTATTTTGATTTTTTCCATTACTTCCTGAATCCTGTTTTCGAGAACTGGATTTTCTATTGGTGTGAATTTGTTGAATAACGGTTCTATCACATAAGGAGCAATATACATAATAAATATGCTGAAAGTCATAAAGAATAACCATAACCAGAGCCACCAGTATTCAGGGTTTCCTTGTATTATCCAAAAAGCAATAGAAATAACTATTCCATTCAGAATTGTTGAAAGTAAAACAGATTTCATAAAATCCTGAATCCATAATTTAAATGTCATTGTATTAAATCCGTACTTGTTTTCAATTTTAAAATTAATATAAAGGCTGAAAGGAATAGAAATTATTGTGCTGGCATAACTCAATAGTAAAAAAAATATAAGCCCTGAAACTATAAAAGATAAATTTAGAGAATTTATCCAGTTATTGTAATAATCCAATAATCCAAGGAAGATAAAAATAATTGTAGCAATGTTTCCTGAAAGTGATGATATTATATCAATTTTCGTTTTTTCTCTCTCATAATCCTGAACTTTTTTAAGAAAATCTCTATTAATATATCCTTCAAATTCTGGAGGTACATTATTCCCGAAGCTTTTCATGTGTCGGAGATTAAGATACCTTAGCAGATATTGAAAACCTTCTTTTAAAATATAAAGGCAAGATATAATAATTAAATAAAATTTTACTATGAGCATATCTGTCTAAAAAATCCTGCCTTTTTCTGCGTAAATTACTTCCATATATTTTTTAATTTGCATTTATTCTATTCATTTCCGTAAAATAAATAAATTAGCAAATACAATTCAGGAGGTGATTTTCATGTGCAAAAAATGCAATTGTGGAAAAGGCAGCAAAAAGAAATAAGACCAATTTTTAAAAGGGCGTATGAAGTTTAATACAGATTGTTAATCTTTATGCGCCCTTTTTCTACCATTCATTAGCTATCTGTGGTATTTTTATCCTTTCTTTCAATTTTATAGCATTATTATTACAGACATTCCTGCATATTCCACAACCAAAACAATTTTTCAGATTTATTGAACATTTATTATTTTTCATATCGTATTTAATTGCTCCAAAATAACATCTCTTCATGCATTCTTTACAACCGCTACAAACTGACATATCTATTTCCGCTACGTATTCGGCTTTCCACATAATTTTTCCGATTTCCATTTTTACCTGAAACCTGTATGCCATACAATCCCTGTCGCAGTTACATAATGCCGCTATAAAAGGTGTATTGAATGTCCACAGGCTATGAGTATTTCCTTCTTCATCAAGTTTATATAAATATTTTTTTGCTTCTTCAATTGTCATGGTATCAAAATCACTGAAATCCGGGACATCTTTAAAAATATACGTTAAATCCATCCCGATTCCAAAACAGAATCTTTTGTTTTCACCGGTTGTAACTTTTCTGCAGATACATGGAAGTCTTACGATAGATGAAAAATTATTAAGTACTATCTCAATATCTTCGATAGGCACTATCTGACCAAAATGAGTTTTTTTCATATGTCCTGTAACCATTGGATAGGCAATTAAACGATAAATACGTGGAAAGCGCTTTTTCCATGCATAAGCTTTTGGAATATCATGTGTCATGCCATGATAAAAATTTGAAAGATATTTTTTAAAATGTTCTTTAGAATTTACCTGATTGAATAATTCTTCGGTATAGTTGAAAATATTCTCATACCATTTTTTGCCTTCACCATGTTTTGTACAGAACTCGCACATTTATTTTGTAGCTTCATTATATTCTTGTTTTATTTTTTCAATAAGCTCTTTTACAGAAATAATCTTTGTAGCTCTGTATGCATTTGCTCCAGCAAAAGCAAAGCCATTCTGCAGATTCCCCCTCTGAGCATTAATAAGAGCAAGCGAAATACAATATGGACTGTTCTTAAAATCACATGTTTTTAGGCAATGATATGGACATTTAAAAGGTTTTCTCATTCCCTGACTCACCTGATTTATAAATTCATTTTTTATCGCTCTACCGGGTAATCCAACAGGACTGTTAATTATAACCATATCTTTTTCAGAAGCATTTATATACGCTTTCTTAAACTCTTCTGATGCATCGCATTCATGAGTTGTAACAAAACGTGTTGCCATTTGAACACCAGCTGCGCCCATCTCTAGAAATTTATCAATATCCTGTCCGGTATAAATTCCTCCTGCTGCTATTACAGGTATTTCCTTCTTATACTTTTCTTCAAAAGGTTTTAAGGCATTTATAACTTCAGGCACTATTTTTTCAAGAGAAAATTCAGGGTTATCAATTTCATTAAGTTTAAATCCGAGATGTCCTCCTGCTTTTGGACCTTCTACGACAACTGCATCAGGAACTCTATTAAATTTATCGCTCCATTTCTTCGCAATTATCGCAGCTGCTCTTGCTGATGAAACTATAGGAGCAAGTTTTGTTTTAACCTTTTCATTTAAATATTCAGGAAGATTAAGTGGCAACCCTGCACCTGAAAAAATAATATCAATACCTTCTTCAATGGCGGTTCTAACCATATCTCCAAAATTAGTTAGAGCAACCATTATATTAACTCCTATTATGCCTTTCGTAAGTTCCCTCGCCTTTCTAATTTCTTTCTTCAATGCCCTTATGTTCGCTTCAAGATAATTTTTCGCAAAATCAGGTTCATTCATACCTATAACTGCGGTTGCGATTACTCCTATTCCACCTTCATTGGCAACAGCAGAAGCCAGTCCTGATAAAGATATTCCTATTCCCATGCCTCCCTGAATAATCGGAATATTAGCTGTTAAGTCTCCTATTTTCAAATCTTTTAAACCCATAAAAAATCTCCTTTAAAAATTGCATGGAAATACTTTCATCTATTCAAGTACTTTTTTGGAGTACGCTTTTACTAAAGGTATTCCATCTGCAGATTACTTATATTTACTTTACAACATTATTCAATATTTTGTGAACTATATATAATAAAAACCCCCAAAAAAAAAGCCCGGAATAAATCCGAGCTTTTATATCTTAATCCGGCAGCGACCTACTTTCCCATGACCTCAACAATCATAGTATCATCGGCCCTGAGGGGCTTAACTTCCGTGTTCGGAATGGGAACGGGTGTTTCCCCCTCGGCATTGCCACCGGAAAACTTTTTTCAATATAAATTTTACTATAAAAGAACGTATTATTTCAACTGTTTTGACAACAGGAGGGAAATAAAATAAGGGTCAAGTCTCACGGTCTATTAGTACTGGTCAGCTGAATACATTACTGTACTTACACCTCCAGCCTATCAACGTGGTAGTCTACCACAGACCTTCAGAGGGATTGCTCCCTGGGAGACCTAATCTTGGGGTGGGTTTCATGCTTAGATGCCTTCAGCGTTTATCCCTTCCGAACATGGCTACCCGGCATTGCCACTGGCGTGACAACCGGAACACCAGAGGTCCGTCCATCCCGGTCCTCTCGTACTGAGGATAGATCCCCTCAAGTCTCCTCCGCCTGCAACAGATAGGGACCGAACTGTCTCACGACGTTCTGAACCCAACTCTCGTACCGCTTTAATGGGCGAACAGCCCAACCCTTGGAACCTGCTTCAGCTCCAGGATGCGATGAGTCGACATCGAGGTGCCAAACCGCGTCGTCGATGTGAACTCTTGGACGCGATAAGCCTGTTATCCCCGGCGTACCTTTTATCCGTTGAGCGATGGCCCTTCCACTCAGAACCACCGGATCACTAAGCCCTACTTTCGTATCTGCTCGGCCCGTCAGCCTCACAGTTAAGCCTCCTTATGCCTTTGCACTCAACAGCTGGTTTCCGTCCAGCCTGAGGAGACCTTTGGACGCCTCCGTTACCCTTTGGGAGGCGACCGCCCCAGTCAAACTACCCACCAGACAGTGTCCCTTCCCCTGATATCGAGGATAGGTTAGAGTCCCAGTAACATAAGGGTGGTATTTCAACGTCGGCTCCATCCTGACTAGCGTCAGAACTTCTTAGCCTCCCACCTATCCTACACATACATCACCAAAACTCACTGCCAAGCTATAGTAAAGGTGCACGGGGTCTTTCCGTCTAGTTGCAGGTAACCGGCGTCTTCACCGGTATCTCAAGTTCGCCGAGCCCCTCGCCGAGACAGCGCTCAGATCGTTACGCCATTCATGCGGGTCGGAACTTACCCGACAAGGAATTTCGCTACCTTAGGACCGTTATAGTTACGGCCGCCGTTTACCAGGGCTTCAATTCAGAGCTTCGCCCTTTCAGGCTAACTCCTCCTATTAACCTTCCGGCACCGGGCAGGCGTCAGTGCCTATACATCCTCTTCCGAGTTAGCAGACACCTGTGTTTTTGCTAAACAGTCGCCTGAGCCAATTTATTGCACCCACTTTACAGTGGGACCCCTTCTCCCGAAGTTACGGGGCTATTTTGCCTAGTTCCTTAGCGAGGGTTCTCTCGAACGCCTTGGTATCCTCTACCCACCTACCTGTGTCGGTTTGCGGTACGGACATCCCATGTGCTCCCTACGAGGGTTTTCTCGTCAGCGTGGAATCATCCGAGTTCAGGCCTTTATAGCCCTTCCCCATCACGCCTCAGCCTTTACAGTGAACGGTTTTCCCTGTCCACCAGCCTAAACGCTTGGACCTGTACCATCACCAGGCTCGTACTATCCTCCTGCGTCACCCCTTCAGTAATAACGCACACAAGACGGTACTGGATTATTAACCAGTTGTCCATCAGCTACGCCTCACGGCCTCGCCTTAGGCCCGACTAACCCTGGGCGGATTTCCCTGCCCCAGGAAACCTTAGGTTTACGGCGTCCTGACTTTTCATCAGAATTTGCGCTACTTATGCCGGCATAATCTCTTCTGCTACCTCCAGTAAGCTTCACAGCTCGCCTTCTCAGGCCTGCAGAATGCTCCCCTACCAATCCCGTAAACCGTGACCGTATCCCGCATCTTCCCAAATACATCCCTTTCCAGATACGAAATCCGGACACGGTTTACGAAATTCCGTAGCTTCGGTAGTATGCTTAGCCCCGCTGGATTTTCGGCGCAGTGTCGCTTGACCAGTGAGCTGTTACGCTTTCTTTAAATGATGGCTGCTTCTAAGCCAACATCCTGGCTGTCTCCGCAACACCACATCCTTTACCACTTAGCATACCCTTAGGGACCTTAGCTGACGGTCTGGGCTGTTTCCCTCTCGACCACGAATCTTAGCACCCGTAGTCTCACTCCCAGTCACCACCTACACGGTATTCGTGGTTTGGTTGGGTTTGGTACCCCTTAAGAGGCCCTAGCCCATCCAGTGCCCTACCCCCGTAAGGCTAAACTGAGGCTGTACCTAAATACATTTCGGGGAGAACCAGCTATCACCAGGTTTGATTGGCCTTTCACCCCTACCCACAGTTCATCCGAGCTTTTTGCAACAAACATCAGTTCGGGCCTCCACGAAGTCTTACCTCCGCTTCACCCTGACCATGGGTAGATCACCTGGCTTCGGGTCTGCTGATTGTAACTCATACGCCCTGTTAAGACTCGGTTTCCCTTCGGCTCCGTCCCTTAAGAACTTAACCTCGCTACAACCAGCAACTCGCCGGCTCATTAATCAAAAGGCACACCATCACGGATCGCTCCGCTTTGATTGCTTGTAGGCTCACGGTTTCAGGTTCTATTTCACTCCCTTCACCAGGGTTCTTTTCACCTTTCCCTCACGGTACTCGTCCACTATCGGTCATCAGGTAGTATTTAGCCTTGGAGGGTGGTCCCCCCAGATTCCCACAAGGTTCCACGTGCCTCGTGGTACTCAGGATACTGCTTCGGTTACTGTAGCATTACGCCTACAGGACTCTCACCCCCTACGGTCGCCCTTTCCAGAACGTTCAGCTATACTACAGTATTCCTACTCACGCAGTCCTACAACCCCCATCGTTAGCATAGAGCTTAGACCTCCTTAGCTTAGAGTATTTAAACCCCTCGCCTCCTGCTCTCTGCTCTATGCTAACGACAGGTTTGGGCTATTCCCCTTTCGCTCGCCGCTACTTAGAGAATCTCGCTTGATTTCTACTCCTCCGGGTACTGAGATGTTTCACTTCCCCGGGTTCGCCTTGTATAGCTATTTATTCACTATACAATATGCAGACTTTACTCTGCATGGGTTGCCCCATTCGGATTCCCACGGATCTACGCTCGCTCGCAGCTCCCCGTGACTTTTCGCAGCCTGCCGCGTCCTTCCTCGCCTCCTGATGCCATGGCATCCACCATGAGCCCTTCCTAACTTGACCCTTACTTCTTCCCTTCTGTTGTCAAAGAACAAAGCAAACTCTATAGAGTTTGCAAGTGATTAGTTATTAGTTGTTAGTTAAAAATTATCAACTAAAAACTGATAACTAATAACCGCAAAATTGATAAAACCAATTTTGCATGGTGGAGGTGAACGGGATCGAACCGATGACCTCCTGCTTGCAAAGCAGGCGCTCTCCCAACTGAGCTACACCCCCACGCAAAAATTTGCTATGCAAATTTTTGAGTCGAAAGTTAAAAGTATAAAGTTTAAAAGTTAGAAAATTTTTTATACCAACTTTTCTTTATTCCTTTTAACCCCAATTTTGCATTTGCAAAATTGATTGGTGGGCCTAATTGGAATCGAACCAATGACCTCACCCTTATCAGGGGTGCGCTCTAACCGACTGAGCTATAGGCCCCCCCTGCTTCTCTGCATAAAAACTAAAAAAGTGCGTAGAACCCTTAAAAATTTTATTTAAACTATTCAAACAGTTTAAACAGTTCAAAGTTTTTTTCTTTCCTTAGAAAGGAGGTGATCCAGCCGCAGGTTCCCCTACGGCTACCTTGTTACGACTTCACCCCAATCACCAGCCATACCTTAGACAGCTGCTTCCCTTGCGGGTTAGCTCACCGGCTTCGGGTACAACAGGCTTTCGTGGTGTGACGGGCGGTGTGTACAAGGCCCGGGAACGTATTCACCGTGGCATGGCTGATCCACGATTACTAGCGATTCCACGTTCACGGAGTCGAGTTGCAGACTCCGATCCCAACTGAGACCACTTTTAGGGATTGGCTCCACCTCACAGTATTGCTTCCCTCTGTAGTGGCCATTGTAGCACGTGTGTCGCCCTGGACGTAAGGGCCATGATGACTTGACGTCATCCCCACCTTCCTCCAGCTCATCGCTGGCAGTTTCCTCAGAGAGATCCTTTCGGACCAACAGAGAATAAGGGTTGCGCTCGTTGCGGGACTTAACCCAACACCTCACGGCACGAGCTGACGACAGCCATGCAGCACCTGTGTTAGCTCAAGGAGTTTCCCCCAAGTCATCCGCCTTTCGGCTTCTTACCACTAACATGTCAAGCCCAGGTAAGGTTCTTCGCGTAGCGTCGAATTAAACCACATGCTCCACCGCTTGTGCGGGCCCCCGTCAATTCCTTTGAGTTTCAACCTTGCGGCCGTACTCCCCAGGCGG